>Ga0070741_10017262_pt1 | contig 11882 bp, 15 predicted proteins | sample Coa_R1_4_FD_66440 | JGI IMG/M metagenome (GOLD analysis project Ga0070741, IMG submission 66440) | Surface soil microbial communities from Centralia Pennsylvania, which are recovering from an underground coalmine fire - Coalmine... | ecosystem: Environmental > Terrestrial > Soil > Unclassified ...
TTCCGCACCAACATCTTCGGCTACTTCCACATGAGCCAGGCCGCTCTTCCTCATTTGAAGGCCGGTGCAGCCATCGTGAACACTGGCTCAATCACCGGGCTTGAAGGCAGTCCTCAACTATTGGACTACGCTTCCACCAAGGGCGCGATCCATGCATTTACAAAATCGCTGGCGCAAAACCTCGTGGAACGAAAAATACGCGTGAACTGCGTGGCGCCTGGCCCGGTCTGGACGCCGCTCAACATCGCGGACAAGCCAGGTGAAGAAGCTGCGGAACATGGAAAGGAAACGCCGATGGGACGCCCGGCCCAACCGGAAGAAGTTGCGCCGGCATTTGTGTTCTTTGCCTCTGAGGCCGATTCCAGCTATATCACCGGCGAAGTTTTGACTCTGTTGGGTGGAGAAACCGCTGCGGCATAGTAGTGGCGCTTGGGTTTGGGACTTTTAACTTTTTGAAAAGCAACTCTCGACTGACCCTTAATCGAGAGTTGCTTTTTCAAGCCTCAGGCCGCTTTATCAGCCTCAAAATTGATCCGGCTGGCGATCTGAGTCAGCAGATGGTCTGCATGGCCTTCTTCCTTGATTGTTTGGTCCAATATAGCTGCCTGATTGGTCTTCCCAGTGTTTGCGCCCATTGACGGACGGCGCCATACGAAGCGATCTCATAGTGCTCCACGCGCTGCGCCGCCGCAATAAGTGCAGCATCACGCACGGCTTCATCTTTGGCATCCTTAACCATGTCTTCTGCCTCGGTGACCAATGCTTTAAGCACCTTGCAGGTCTCGGCTTTCACATCCTGGGTTTCTTCCCGCAGGATGTCTTGCACTCGCGTTACATGCACGTTCGTCTCTTGCAGATGTGATCGAAATGCTTGTTTCAGTTGTGTATCCGTTGCCTTCTCAATCATCTTGGGCAATGCATCAACAATCTGTTGCTCGGTAGAGAGCAGCATTCTGAGTTGATTGTGATAAAGCTCGCGGAGTGTTTCCAGATTTGCGGACGTAAGTTTCATGGCATATTCCCCCTCATTCAAAATGTTTTGCGATTTAACTGCTTTTCGTCGGGTTTGATGAGATCTCTTGTATAGCTCTCAATGCTGGAGCAAACTACTATTGCATCAGGCGCGTCTCCGTCCCAGGTCGCGCCGATACTCGCTAGCCCTTTCCATCGCTCCCTGGTTAACGGTATGTCTTTTACGATGGACAAAAATTGTTCGCAGATGCCAGCCAAAAATAGAAACGCAAGCTGGCCGGATACTCTGCTGAAAGCTGTAATGAGTTTTTTGGACTATTCCGTCTCAAGCTCTGGAGTCCAGTGTTCGCGGATCACCAAATAGCTTGCGGACAGTGCTTAGCAGCTGTTCTGGTTCGTAACTTGAAACGTGGTGGTCCGCACCAGTGCATTTGAATCCGTCTCTGGGGGAGAGAACGATCACTGGAATGGCAGGAGTAGCGTCCTTGACCGTTGCTATTACTCGTTTACAGTCAATGGTTGCGTCCTCCTGCACAATGATTGCTGAGACGTTTGGAAATGATTGAAAAATGTCAATGGCTTCACGGGTGCTGTGAGCGGTCAGCACATTGAATTTTGCCGTTTCCAAAACTAGCTTTCGCACAGACAGTGCCTCATTTGGCTCAGGCTCAGCAATAACGAGAGTTGGTCTTTTCAGCATATAAAATTGGATTACCGTCTAAGAGCCTGCGTTTTCTACTTCAGCATCGGCGCATCTTGGCGTTTTACCGATGCAATTTTCTCTCATCAAATTGGTATAAGGATTCTTACGGTGGAGTCCGATGTGGCTGGAGGCGTAACTAGGCAGGTGACGTCTCCAGCCACGACCAATATTTACGCCCAAAGAATTCGTGACGGGAACCCTGCACCGGCTCTGTCTGGCAATTCAGGCAGAGCCGGGCTTAATCTGCTTATTACGAGGCTTTTTTCCGGGGTAGCTTGTCCCTCACCACTGGGCCAACATCTTTACCGACAGGTGTTGAGTCTGCCGGAGATGTGACTTCAGTGCCCGGCTGCGGCTTGTATGGTTTGGTATTCAACCTCTCGCCTTTTGCATCCACCACATCAGACTGGACTAGATGAAGCCCGCTGCCTTTGTTCCACGGCCCCATATTGTCGGTTTCGTCTTCATCGCCTTCTCCGGTAGATGCATTGAAATACTGGTCCACCAAGCCGGGCGTGGGCTGAATGATGCCAATGGAAAATGGCGGCTTCTCCATGCTTTCAAGAGCAGCAGCGAAAGCGCGCATGTGAGTAATCTCGCGGGTCATCAGAAACTGGAGTGCTTCCTTTGTCCCTGGGTCGTCTGTGAATCCGATGAGCCGCTCATAAACGATCTTGGCCCGCGCTTCAGCGGCAATATTGCTCCGCAGATCAACGGCAAGATCCCCTGTGATCTTCAAGTAGTCTGCGGTCCATGCATCGCCCATGGAATTCACAAGGCTAACGCCACCGCCGCCGGCGATGGCCACCAGCGGGTCTGCTTCCGCAGCGCCGCGATCTGACTTCATAGGTTTTAAGTGCATACGTATGAGAGCGCCAACTATTTCCAAATGGCTTAATTCTTCGGTCCCAATATCCATGAGCAGGTCTTTACGGGCTGCATCTTCGCAATTGAAACCCTGGATTGAATATTGCATTGCCGCGGCCAGTTCGCCGTTAGCGCCGCCAAATTGTTCCAACAACATATTGCCGAATCGTGGGTCAGCGGCTCCCACGTTCACTGTGTACATCAACTTTTTTACGTGGTGGTACATCTTGCCTCCCTTTGCTTATTTAAATGTTCCGATGAATCGGCGGGGATTAGACCGCGCAAGAGCAGCTTTTTACTTCAGTTGCTGCAATGTAACCAAGTCAAGGGTCGCTCCATGATGAAGATTGGCTCGGCCTTCGGGAGAGTTGGATTACAACTCTTCGCCAAATTGTGGCGTTGAACTGTTGTTTTATTGTCGAAATTATCTGTTCGTGCGCAATAGGTTAAGAAGCGTTCTATCGATCAGAGCGTTGTCCACGTATCTCATCAAACATCGGCCAAAATACGCAGAGTGATACAAAGCGGATACGCTAAGGTAGCAGCTCACAGTTTTGGGCCACCCTCGCATAAAATTGATGAAGGGAAATCGGGGCCGACATTTAATTTTTACGCGGCCCGCAGGACATAAACAACCGATCTCACGGTATCAATCAATTCAGTAGGGTCATTGTGTGCCGTTATGCAACCCTGTGGCGATGAATCATAATCTTTAGCCTCAATACAGATGATGGGGAACAATCTTCTTACTTCCCTCGCTGCTGCAATCAGCTGCCCTCGTTCCTGCCTGGAAAGTGTGTGACAAAGTATTATGAGATCAATGAACGATTTTCCTTGGTGAGGCTGGAATTCGTATGGCCACGGGGTTAGGGCCCGCTCGCGAACCTTAGGTCCCGGTTTTTGGCTTTGCCATCTTCTCATGCATCGCGCCCTTAACCGCCCCAGGAGTTACATTTGCAAGCATCCCTTCGACCTTGGTTTTGAGGGAAGCTGCATATACGTGGTCTTTTCCGGCGAGCAAAGCGTCGATTCCCTGGCGTGCAACATCGTCAGGCTGGCTTTCTGATTTACCCTCCGAACCGACTTTAGTATTGTCCATGCCGGCGCGATGAAAAAATTCCGTATCCGTAGGCCCGGGCTGCAATGCAGTGACACCCACGCCGGTATCGCGAAGTTCGTATCGAAGGCTGTGAGCAAAGGAGAGCACGAATGCCTTTGTCGCCGCGTAAACAGCCTCTCTGGGCGCAACCATCTCACCAGCAATTGAAGCCGTAAAGAGGATTTTGCCTGTATTGCGCCGAACCATGTCTCGAACAACGTACTTTGCGAGGTGAACGGTCCCGGTGCAATTCAGGTCGATCATATTCAATTCTTCGCCGAGATCAGTCTCATAAAAGAGAGCCCGCCTACTCCTACCCGGCATTTAAACAGGCTATGTCGACCGGGCGATTGAGTTCTTTAACACGGTTCCAGAACTCGGTAATGCCATCCTGTGTTGCAAGATCGGCTTGCACATCAATGACTTCCACGCCTAAGTTCCGGAAATCATCCGCCGCGTTCTCCAGACGGTCACGTGATGAACAAATAATGAGATCATATTTCCGCTTGGCCAATTCTTTGGCCAGAGAATAACCGATTCCACTTGAAGCGCCTGTCACTAATGCCAGCATGCACCATTTCTCCAAAGGGTTGAGTTCCTATTTTTGTGATGCTGATGGTCGTTCTTCGGATGGCGATTCAGATATGCAGCAACCTCAAATTACCTGGAGCGCTGAATGAAATCGTGTACACGGATCAGCAAGGAGCGACATTTAAAAGTCAGAAGGCCGGGGCCCCGCCGGCCTTTTGTCGGGCTGTACAAAGGAGACATCCAGTACCACTGAATCTATATGAGAGCGAAATTCGGTGGTACTGGACTGCCTTGCCAAGTCTTAATGTAGGAACACACCTGTTCAAACGCGGATGCCCATCTACTGTGGTCGGCGCATCTTGGCAGATGAAACGCACAGCTGCTCACGCCAGAGCGCGTATTTCCAGTGCTGGCGCGCGCGAACAAACATCTATCTTCGACTTGCTTTCATCTTATCCAGCAATACATGCAGCAACATCGCATAAACACTTGGAGAGCCACTTCATTATGCACAATCGAAAATTCTGGGTTCTGGTACTCTGTCTTGGATTTCTTTTCCCGTTGATGCTGCCCGCGCAGTCACGCGACGTTGATAAACGCGATCTGCACGGCATCAGCCCGCAACACCACAAATACATTTTCTCTTTGCTTGGCGGAGCAGCCGTAGGCGCAGGCCTGGGCTTTATTCTGCCCGGCGAAAAAACGCCTCTCAAGCTGATGATGATCGGCGGCGGTGGGGCCAGCACCTGGTTCCTCAATACCCATCACTCCACGCTGGGACCTTTCCACAATTGGGGCATGATCGGTTCCAATACCATTCTGGGCGGCGGTATCGGCTGGCTGGGATGCAACTGCAATGATGGGCTGATCGGAGGCACTCTGATTGGCGGAGGCGCCACCGCAACATGGGAAGCGTTGAAGAACGATCGCGCAGCAAGAAATACTTTTAATAACTCCAAACAATGAACTGTCGCGGACGAGAGTGAGCAAAAATTTCTCGCTCAGTCCGCGGCCAGTTTGCCGATCACCTGGCAATTCAACGCCGCGCCACTAATCCACATTGACCGTGCGCTGATCTCAGTTTCGGCGATGATGATGTAGCCGAAATTTCAGGCACTATCAATTTGGCTTCTTTGTTCTTTGTGACGGGGGAGATCCAGCAGCATCTATCGGCATGGGGAAAATCCAGTGCCACCTGGCGTGTGCGAGAAGAAGAGAAAATTGCGGCACTGGCTGCTTGCTGCCTTATTTTTTGAAAGCAGATTCTTGAGTAAGGGTGTCCATTTCATGTTGATGGCGGATCCTGGCAGAACTCCGTAGTCCCTAAAAGTCCTTCAAGTATTTGAGCCCTAAACTGCCGCACCCCGGATACCGCCGATCGCATGCTGCACTTCAGTGTGTGCTTTGACCAACCGATTTCTCGCTGCGAGCAAGGGACAACCTTTGTTGCACAAACTTGTTCTTTTTAATTATGGGTTTTGCTGTGAACCAGAAAAACACCACCAAATGGATTGAAAGACTCTTTTTCTGGTTCGTTTACTGGGCATTCAGCTTTTGTTTGTGGCTGCTCTTTGTCAACACCACAAAAATCCATGAACTGTTAATGGCAGCTTTTGCGTCCGTTTTAGCGGCCACCGCGTGTGAGATCGTGCGCAATGAGCCGTTCGCCAGCTTTCGTCCAACATTGTGGTGGTTGATTCAGGCTTGGCGTGAGCCTTGGTACATTCTGTCAGGCTGCGCTTCCATTTTTTGGTCTTTTTTCAAACACTTTGTTCGCCCTGAGCCCAGCATTTTGCGTCAGGTCGTATATGACGCTGGCGGCAATGATCCGCAGTCTGCCGCTCGCCGGGCTTTGGTCATCACCTACACCAGCATGCCGCCGAATTTCATCGTGTTGAGCATCGATCTGGATAAGAATGCCATGGTCGTTCACCAGGTCAGCCAGACTCCAACACCGGTGATGACGCGCAATCTAGGAGCGAAATCATAAAGTATGAATGCCTGGCTGATCTCCGCAACTGTTCTATTATTTGCCCTCATTCCGGTTGGCGTCCTTACTTTTAAAGGCGACCCCATGGACCGTCTGGTAGGGGTTGAGATGATGGGGATTTTTACCACTCTCATTCTGATGTTGCTGGCCCATGGATTCGAGCGCCTGCCTTTTTATGATCTGGCTTTGGCCACCGCTTTGCTGTCTTTTGGTAGCGGGCTGGTGTTTGTCCGATTTTTGGAGAGGTGGCTGTGAGTAAAACACAGCTCATCATTGACGTTCTACTCGGAATCGGCGTTGCCAGTGCGCTGCTGTCCTCAATCGCCCTTCTGGTGATGAAGGATCTTTACGAACGCATGCATTATCTATCGCCACCGGCCACTATCACCATCATCTGTTTCACTGCCGCTGTACTTGTAGACAAGCACTTCTCTCAGGCCGGAATTAAGGCAATCATCATCATGGTTGTGCTGCTTTTCATGAATGCAATCCTCACTCATGCCACAGCGCGAGCGGCAAGGACGCGCCAGTTCAAACGCTGGATTACAGATGTCACTGAGGTCCGAGGAACCAATGATGCCAGCACCGCCGGAACCAATTCCCAACCGCTGGTGGATAGTTCGGAGGAAATGTGAGGCAGTCGATATGGTTGTGATGCAGGTGACAATCCTGATTTTCGTGGCGATTGCCGGTGGCGCGGTCGTGTTCACGCGCAACCCGTTGAACCAGGTCATGGGACTAAGCTTTTTCGGGCTTCTGCTGGCGATTATGTTCTTCATTTTTCAAGCGCCCGATGTCGCGTTTTCCCAAATTGTAGTCGGCGCTGTGGTGATTCCGCTTATGGTGCTTCTGACTTTAATCAAGCTCAAAACCAAGGAGCAAAGCAAAAAAAATGACGCGTAGGTTCCGCAATTTGTTCTTTTTGGCCAGCGCTGCCGGCTTCGCGGTTTTTTATTTGTGGGGATTGCATCTTCTTCCCGGTTTTGGCCATTATCCTGGCCCTTACGGCGACGTTCTGAATGCGCTCTCGGTCTATGAGCGCCATGCCACCGATGTCATCACAGCGGTAAATTTCGATTATCGCGGCTTTGACACTCTGGGTGAGGAGTTCATCCTCTTTACCTCAGTGATGGGCGCAAATCTATTGCTGCGCAAACAGAAAGATGACAAGGAAGAAGATCCACCACTCGATCTCGCCCGTGACCGGTTGGCACCTCCAACCAGTGATGCTGTGCGCGTAGCCGGTCTAGCACTCTTATTGCCCATTGTGGTCTTCGGAATTTACACAGTAACTCACGGACAGCTCACACCCGGCGGAGGTTTTCAAGGTGGAGTCATTCTGGCCAGCGCTCCCTTAATCATCTATCTTTGCGGCGATTATGAAAACTTCAAGCGGATTACCTCCCATGTGGTCGCGGAAGTGGCGGAAGCAGTGGGCGCAGGCGGCTATGCAGTAACTGGCCTGATTTCATTCATCTTTGGATATAAATACCTGCAAAACTTCATACCGCTGGGCCAGACGGGAGATGTTTTTTCCGGAGGAACAATCGCTTTAATCAGCGCGCTCACTGGTCTGGAAGTGGCTGCCGGAATTGTACTGCTCATGATTTCTTTCTTCCGGCAAACGCTGGTGTATCGCAAGCCCGGTGAAGAAAGAGGAGACCACCATGCATGAGTTTCTCAGAATGTTGCCGTTCGCTGTATCGGCCTGGCTGTTTGTGGCGGGACTCTACGGAATCGTTACCAGCAGGCACCTTGTTCATCTGATTATGTGTCTGGTGGTCGTGCAGACTTCTACTTATCTGCTCTTGCTCGGTGTGGGATTCAAAGCCGGTGCCACAGCGCCCATTTTTGCTGATGTTCCAGTTGGCACTCCTGCCGTTGATCCAATAACCCATGCTCTCATGCTGACGGATATTGTTGTGGAAGCTACGGTAATGGCCCTGCTGCTGGCGCTAACTATTCAAGCAAAGGAACGCGCCGGATCGGTCGATCCTGAGGAATTGCGGATTCTACGGGGATGAATACTTTCTTACCCGCTACTCCCGTTGCTGTACCGTTGACGATTGCGGCTTTGCTGGCGGCGGTGAACCAACACATTCACAGGCGGCTGGCGGACCTGCTGGCCATTGCTGCGGCCGGATATTGTTTGTGGTCAAGCATCCTGCTTATGCTGCGCAGCAGCCACATGCCCATTGTTTACTGGATGGGTGGTTGGGAGCCTCGCAACGGCGTTGCCATCGGCATTTCATTTGTTATTGATCCATTTGGCGCAGGTCTTGCCGCTTTTGCCGCTTTCCTCACTTTAATCGCATTCGTTTTTTCTCTCTATTACTTCGATTCCATAGGAACGCTTTTCCATGTGCTCATGCTCGCCTTTATGGGTGCGATGTGCGGCTTTTCTCTCACCGGAGATGTATTCAATCTGTTTGTGTTCTTCGAATTAATGAGCGCGGCCGCGTTTGCTTTGTGTGGATACAAGACCGAGGCCAGCGGGCCTATTGCTGGTGCGCTCAACTTTGGCGTCACGAATACGATTGGCGCGTTTTTGGCATTGAGCGGGATTGGACTGCTTTATGGCCGGACGGGTGCGCTCAATATGGCGCAGATCGGAAAATCCCTTGGCCAAACACACGATGGTTTGGTGGTCACTGCCTTTGTGCTGATCAGTTGCGGCTTTCTGGTGAAAGCTGCCATTGTGCCATTCCATTTTTGGCTTGGAGATGCCCATGCGGTTGCGCCTACTCCCGTTTGCATACTCTTCTCCGGCATTATGGTGGAGCTAGGACTGTATGCAGTCGCCCGTATCTACTGGACAGTTTTTCATGCCTCACTGGCCCAGTTTGAAGCACAGACTCGCGCCATCTTCGTGACTGCCGGCGTAATCACTGCGATCATTGGTGCCTTGATGTGTTTTGCCCAGCGGCAATTGAAGCGCCTGCTGGCCTACTCCACCATCAGCCACATGGGACTCTTGCTTTTAGCATTTGGGCTGCTGGCGCCCCGAGCGGTTGGAGGGCTGGCCATCTACCTGCTGGGGCATGGTCTTGTGAAAGGCGCTCTGTTCATTGCCGCAGGAATTCTGCTCCATCACCTTGGCAGCGTTGACGAACTAAAGTTGCAAGGAAGAGGTCGAGAAGCTACTAGCGGCGCAATCTTATTTTTATTGCTCGCCCTTGGCCTCGCCGGTACGCCCGGCTACGGAACTTTTCTCGGCGAGAGCATGGTCGACTCTGCGGCAGAGACGGTGCACTATGCCTGGATTTCTTATATTTTTATGTTCGCCGCCATTATTACCGCTGCAGCGGTATTCCGCGCAGCTGGCCGCATTTATTTTGGCTGGGGTCCGGGAATCGATCAATCGCAAGAGGAAGAAGGGGAAACCGATGAATCCAGGGAAACAACCGGTGGCCCAAGCGTGCCTCTCACGATGGTTCTTCCTGCGTTCCTCCTGCTTATATTGGCCATAGCCATAGTATTTGTTCCCCAGTTTCGCGCAAAAGTCGAGCTTGCGGGCATGCGCTTTCAGGATCAGGCTGCTTATCAGGCTGAGACTCTTTTCCATGCAGAAGTTCCCATCTATCATGCCCAACCAAGCGAGCCGCTATTGCCCGGCATTATTCGTGGGCTGGTTTCTACTCTGCTGGCATTTGTTGTGGCTGGTTACGCTCTTTTCCGCAAGCGTCTGCCATCCAAGTACCTCGACTTTACCGGTGGGTTTAACTGGGCGCTTAAGCCGTTGCGGATGGTTCACAGCGGCAACATGTGTGATTATGTCGCCTGGCTTACCTTTGGAGTCGCCCTGTTCGGTGGCCTCTTTGCTCTATTCATCCATTAGAGGAAGGATGAAACGTTGCGATGGATTCGTGACAGGAGTTCAGCCTCAGGAGATTTGAACTAAGTTCAACTCACTATCTGGTTGAGATTTGCTGCAGCACGTTTATCTAAAAACGTTAGCGGAGAACGTGTTAGCAGGGTTTGGCTTTCGCGACCTTTTTTATTTGTTTCCCCAACTCCTCCAGGGCCAGGAAGAATTCTGTTTGCCATCGCCAGAGCGGAAATCACAGTATCTGGCGCTAGAGCGTGAGCCAGTGACGCCACTTTTGCAACTGGAGTAATCGTCAGCGACGCTCGACCATCACGGCAGGCATTTACGATCTTTCGCGCTGCTCGGGCGGCGCTAATCGTAATCAAAGGCGCAGAATCGCTCAAGGTGAACCAGGTATATTCCTTCCGATGCTGGCTTTTGAAATTGGCATTTCGCGGGCTGCCGGTGCGCATGAGGCCGGGGTAAACAGTGGTGACGAAGATATTATGTTTTCTTACTTCAGCGGCTAGCGCTTCCGAGTAACCGGCCAGCGCAAACTTGCTGGCATCGTAGGCAGCCAGGTGTGGCACACCGATTTTTCCTCCAATTGAGGAGATATTCACAATGTGTCCGTCGCGACGATGCTGCATTCCCGGCATCACCGCCTTGATCAGATTGAGCGGCCCCCAAAAATGTGTAGCCATAGCCAATTCGAAGTCAGCGGTCGTCGCCGTTTCAATCGGCCCTACCTCAATCCGCCCCGCGTTGTTAACCAGCACATCTAAAGGACCTTCACTCGCTTCAAGTTCCTGAACCAATTCTGTTGTCGAGATCTCCTGGGTGATGTCGCAAATCGCTGTGCGAACCTGAAATCCGTCACGCGCCAGCCGTTCTTTTGCTCGCCCAAGCTCTTCCAGGTCTCGCGCACAGATGGTTACCCTACCGCCTTGCGATGCAAATTCACGAGCCAAGGCAAGTCCCAGACCACGCGATCCCCCGGTGATCAGTACGTTCTTATTCAAAAGATCGTAACGGGAAAACCTGTGACGCAGGCTGCGCGCCAGCACTATGCCGGCCCCGCATGTGAGAAGTGCAGAAGAAAGTCGCATAACTTTTTGGATGCATGGGCTTCAATTGAGGTTCGAGAGCGCCAATATCACCGTTGAAGATCTGGCATCTTCTCAGATTAGATATGGTATTACTGTTGCTCAAGTGAGCAACCCTGATCATCAGCAAAGTTTAAAGCCCACAGCGAACACGATCTGAGATGCCAATCGCTTACAGGACTGGCCGAATCGCAAGTCAGCGATTCCGCAATTATGAGTATTGCGGGTCACGTCTCGTCCAAAGATGCTTGCACACTACTCCCCGTGTGAGGGCTGCAAGCAAACCTGCACGACGCCAGATGCACTAGCGTTCACCTACTTAATCAGGCATGACATCAGCAGTGCAACGGAAACAACCCGTGATCTTGGACGTTCCGCTAGCACCAGTCACCCTTTGCTGTTCCTCGTTCGATAACGTTCTCGCGCCTTTTCTACTCAGTACCCGATTATCCGTTTCGTTTGTCATATTGCTAACCCTTTCTCGGCCACCGGGCATGTCGCCACCCATTACGTAGCGCAAGATCCTGCGCGCGGCTTCACGGGCCAATTTATTGCGCCAGCCGCCCGTTTTCAGCAGGCCGCGGGCTGCCTCCAGTTCAGCCGGTGCCCACGGCCGGGCCCTTTTAGCCAGCCAATATTGAAAAAATGAGTTTGCATGGATTTCATCCAGCAGGATTTCAATGACCGGTACCAGCCGTTCCCAGGCCTCTTCCACGGAGTATTGGCCGTGGCTGTCATCCAGAAGGTAATCCAGCAGAGCGGACTGGGGGCGCACGTCGTCGAATTGTAAGAGCCGAAGATAGAGG
>Ga0070741_10017263_pt1 | contig 11882 bp, 9 predicted proteins | sample Coa_R1_4_FD_66440 | JGI IMG/M metagenome (GOLD analysis project Ga0070741, IMG submission 66440) | Surface soil microbial communities from Centralia Pennsylvania, which are recovering from an underground coalmine fire - Coalmine... | ecosystem: Environmental > Terrestrial > Soil > Unclassified ...
AGATTGAGGATGGTGTCCATCATGCCCGGCATCGAAAACTTCGCGCCGGAACGCACGCTCACCAGCAACGGATTGCTCATCTCGCCGAGCTTCTGCCCCATACGCTCTTCGAGGGTGCGAAGAGCTTCGAGCATCTGCTGGTTGATTTCTTCCGGAACGGCATTCTTGTTCTGGAAATAGATATTGCAAACCTCGGTGGAGATGGTGAAGCCGGGAGGCACCGGCAGATTGGCGCGGGACATCTCAGCCAGCCCGGCGCCTTTGCCGCCGAGCGTGTCTTTCATCTTTCCGTCGCCATCGGCGGTTCCGTTGCCGAATGAGTAAACGTGCTTCTTCATGATTAGCTCCTAAGAAGTGGTTACGATTTCGGAAAAATCCGCGATCGTGGAAAACTCTTTCAAAAGTGTGCCGAGCAAGGTGAGGCGGTTCTGGCGCACGCGCGGGTCCTGGGCATTCACCAGCACCTTGTCGAAGAACAGGTCGACCTTCGGGCGCAGCCGCGAAATCACTTTTTCGATCGGCTGGCCGGCGATGCGCTTGTACTCCTCGTAGAGATCCTGCTCGGGGCCCGATTCCAACAGACCGCCATCGATTGCGCCCGCGCCCGTAAACTTTGCCTGCTCGAGAATATTTTTGATGCGTTTGAAGCTGGCGGCCAGCGGTTCGAAATCCGGCGACGATCGCAGGTTCTGCACGCGCGCCAGCCGCGTTTCCAGATCCACGAGGTTGCTCCAGCCTGCCGCCATGCAGGCGTTGACCTCGTCGTACTTGAAACCACGAATGTCCTTGAAGTAATAGCGGATGCGGTCGGCCAGGAACTCGCGCAGGGAGGCATCGGCAAGATACGGATCGAGTGAGATCTCCAACTTGCCTTCGATAATAATTTTGACTACGCCCTGGGCTGCGCGGCGGAGCGCGAACGGGTCGCGCGAGCCGGTGGGGACCAGGCCTACCCGGAAGCAGCCCGTTAGTGTATCGAGCTTATCGGCGAGCGCCACAATGCGGCCGGCCCGATTGCGCGGGATCGCATCTTCCATGCTCTCCGGTTTGTAATGATCGTAGACGGCCTGCCAGACCGCTTCCGGTTCACCTTGGACGCGTGCATACAAGCCGCCCACGACCCCTTGCAGTTCGGTGAATTCCTTGACGAGCTCCGTGGGGAGATCGCATTTGCACAGTTCCGCGGCGCGTAGCGCATGCGCATCTCCGCCGAGTTCTTTTGCGAACGCCATCACCCGCTCGGTCTTTTCCAGATACGAACCGAGCTTGGCTTGAAACGTGACGTGCGCCAGATCGGGTAAACGGTCGGCCAGTTTCTTTTTCTGATCCGTTTCCCAGAAGAACCGCGCATCGTTAAAGCGCGCGCGCAGCACGCGCTCGTTGCCCCGGCGGACGTAACCCTGAGGGTCCGAATCGATATTCATCACGGCCACGAACTTCGGCGCCAGCTTGCCCGACGCACCCTCCACAGAGAAATACTTCTGATGGTGGCGCATGACCGTGACCAGCACTTCTTCCGGCAATTCGAGAAACTGGGGGTCAAATTCGCCCGAAATCGTGGTGGGAAATTCCGTGAGGTAGACCAGGGTTTCCAGCAGCGCCGGATCGGCCTTCACGTGGATGCCGTCGAACTGCCCGCGAATCCGGTTGCGGCGTTCTTCGGCTGAAAGAATCACGTAATGATCGCGCAGCCGCTGCTCGTAATCGGCGATGGTGACGGCGATCTCCGGCGAACCGAGCCGCCGATGTCCGGAACTCAACGCGCCCGCGCGAACGCCCGCCAGCTCGAACGGCACGACGTCATCGCCCAGCAGCGCCAGTAGCCAGCGAATCGGACGGATAAACTGCGGCCCGCCCTTGCCGGTCCAATACATCGATTTTGGAAAGTAGATTTTTAGAATGATGCCGGGCAGCGACTCAGCCAGAATTTCCTTGGTGCTCCGCCCTTTCACCTTTTTGACGAAACTGTAATATTCGCCTTTGGGAGTCGAGTCCACTGCCAGGTCTTCGGGCCGAATGCCCAACTTCCGCGCGAACCCGGCGACCGCCTGCGGGGGCGCCGACTTGGCCGGACCGGTCACGCGCTCTTCCGTGTCTGGTTGTCGCTCCGGAAGTCCTTCGGCACGCAACACCAGCCGCCGCGGCGTGGCGTCCAGCGCCACCGTCTCGTGTGGGATTCCGGTCTTCTCAAACAGCAGGTGCAGGCTTTCGAGCGCCCCAGGAATCATCCAATCCGGAATTTCTTCGGTACCGATTTCGAGCAGAAACGGGAGCGCCATTATTGCGCCCCCTGCGCGGCGGAAGCCTCTTGTTGCTGATCCGCCCACGCCTGCGCGACGCCGACCGCCAGCCGCCGCACGCGTTGAATCACCCCGACGCGCTCGGTCACGCTGATCGCGCCGCGCGAATCGAGCGTATTGAAGAGGTTCGAACATTTCAGCACCTGGTCGTAGGTCGGCAGCAGCGGAAATCGCTTTTTCGCGGGCGATTTCGGGTCATACAGGCTCAGCAGCCGTGTGGCTTCGCTTTCATGCAGCTCGAACAATTTCCACAGCGTCGGGATATCGGCCATCTCGAAGTTGTAGACCGAATACTGCAATTCATCCGTATAGCGCACATCGCCATAGGAAAACCCTTTGGCCCACTCAATGTCGTACACGCTGTCGCGCACCTGCAAAAACGCCGATAGCCGCTCCAGCCCGTACGTGAGTTCCGCCGGGACCAGGTCGAGATCGATTCCGCCGCACTGCTGAAAATAGGTGAACTGGGTAACTTCCAGGCCGTCGAGCATTACCTGCCAGCCCACACCCCACGCGCCGAGCGTCGGAGCCTCCCAGTTGTCCTCTTCGAACTTGATATCGTGCTGTCGCAGATCGATGCCAATCGCCTCCAGGCTGCCTAAGTACTGCTCGATCACATCGTCCGGCGAGGGTTTCAGAATCACCTGAAGCTGCGAGTGCTTATAGAGGCGATTGGGATTGTCGCCGTAGCGGCCATCGGCGGGACGGCGGCTCGGCTGCACATAGGCGACGCGGTACGGTCTCGGTCCGAGCACGCGGAGAAATGTTTCCGGGCACATGGTGCCGGCGCCGACCTCAATATCGTACGGCTCCTGAATGATGCACCCGCGCTCCGCCCAGTAGTGCTTCAGCTTGAGAATAATTTCTTGAAAAGATTGCATTCTTTACTTCGCGACCGTCAGAGAGCGGTCACACTTTCCTGCAACATCGGCGCGGTCAGGAGCCGCCGCTCCACGTGCTCCTCAATCTGCTGCACCAGGAAGCGGCGCAGGTCCGCGGCGGTAGCCTGGCCCCACCCAGTCGCCGGAATCTGCGAGATCGGCCGCTGCAACATCTCGGTCGATATCATGCGCGATTCCGCGCTCAATTCCCAGCTATTTCCCGCCCCGGTTATCCGGCGGCAGTCACCGCACAGCAACCCGGCGCGTCCGCGGCTGAAAAAAGCGCGCTCGGCAGCGCCATCCACGCCCGGATCATCCAACACGCTGCCGCAACTCAAACATACGTGCAACTCCGGCAGCCATCCGGAGAGCCGCACCGCCCACAACGAAAAATAGGTTACGGCACGCCACACCCGGCCCGAATCTTCTGCCACACCGGCCGGTCGCAGCGAATCCAAGATCGCCAGCAACAGCCGAAAGAACTTCTCATTCGTCTCCGCGGCCGGCAGCATCTGTTCGCTGACCTCCGCGAAATAGTCCAGCGCCACGCTCGCCCAGTAATCCGATACCAGATCGAATTGGGAACGGATCAACTCGCAGGAATCCAGATTGACCAACTCGCGCGTTTCGCGCTGGAAGTACGCCATCCGCACATGCGACAGCCGTTCGAGGCCTGCCCCAAACGCGCTTTTCGGCCGCCGCGCCCGCTTCGCCACGCCCCGCAACTTCCCCTGATCCCTGGTCAAGAAGCTGACAACGAGGTCCGCTTCTTTCAACGGGTAAGTCCGCAGAACGAGAGCTTCACTGACACGCGCTGGCACACGTGGAAGTTCCAGAGTAACACGGGTAGCGCCGGCGATCTGCCGCCGGTGCATTTCTGAAGCAGCGCAAACTCAGCGGCGGCAACGCCCGGGACAGGCGCAGGCGCTCCAATCGCCGCCCCGCGTTATAGTGAACTGGAAACGATGGGCCGCATCCGCATTCTTCCCGACCAGGTAGCTAACAAAATCGCCGCCGGTGAAGTGGTCGAGCGCCCCGCTTCCGTAGTCAAAGAGCTCCTCGAAAATTCGCTGGATGCGGGCGCCACCGACCTCCGTGTCGAAATAGAATCCGGCGGCAAGCGGCTGATCCGCATCGTCGATGACGGCTGCGGCATGCTCCGCGATGACGCTCTGCTGGCCTTCGAACGCCATGCCACGAGCAAGCTTCGCGACGTCAAGGATCTGCTCTCGATCGCCACGCTCGGTTTCCGCGGCGAAGCTCTCCCTTCGATCGCCTCCGTCTCTCGCCTGCTGCTGGAAACCCGCTCCGCCGAGGAAACCACGGGGACACGCATCGAGATCGCCGGCGGCAAGATGCTGCGCTGCGAAGAGACGGCGCTCGGAACCGGTGCCTCGGTGACGGTGCGCGATCTGTTCTATAACGTACCCGCGCGCCGAAAGTTCCTCCGCACCGACCCAACCGAACTGGCGCACATCGCGTCGCTGGTGACTCACTACAGCCTGGCACACCCCGATAAAACGTTCCGCCTCTCCAGTGGGGCCTCCGAACTGTTGCATGTCACTCCTGTGGCCACGCTCGAAGAACGCGTCTACCAGGTGTTCGGCAGCCAGGTGCTGGAGGATCTGGTGGAGATCGGAGTGCGCGAGAAGGAGTTGCTGCTGCCCGCTCCGAGTGTGCCGCCTTCCCAAGCGATTGCGGAATACCGCAGCGAGCCCGACGAACCGCCCTCCCGAAACTTTCGCCTGAGCGGTTTCTTTTCGCGTCCGCAGGTGCAGAAGGCCAACCGCAATTCCGTTTATATTTTCGTGAACGGCCGCCTGATCCGCGACCGCCTGCTGATGCACGCGCTCTCGTCCGCGTATCACAACCTGATGCCGCCGGCCGCGTATCCGTTTGCGCTGCTCTTCCTGGAATGCGCCCCCGAAGAAGTGGATGTGAACGTCCACCCATCGAAGACCGAGGTGCGCTTCCGCCACGGCTCATTCGTACACGATTTCGTACGCGACAGCTTACGGGAGCGTCTGATGGAAAGCCGCCCCGCACCGTCGTTTTCTCCCGCCGCGCGCGTTTCGACGGCGCCGCAGCCGGCTGCCGGGTTGCCCTATTCCGAATTCACCCAGATGCTCGAGAACGAGCCGCCCCCGGCCGTAACTCTCGATGAGCGCGCACCGGCCAATGCCGCTCTGCCGGAGTTCACTCTCCGACCTGCCGCCGCTCCGGCGCCGCGCCTCGATTTCAGCGCGCCCCCGCTCGAAGTGGCACCCGGTCCAGCCCCTTCGGGCAAGCTGCTGCGCCGGCCCGACGCGCACGGCGAATTTCCGCCCGACGCCATTCCCGCCCCCGAGATGTCGCTTTCGGTCTTATCCGACCTGCGCCCCTTAGGTCAGATTCACGAGAGCTTCATCATCGCGGCCGGCCGCGACGGCCTCTGGATCATCGACCAGCACGTGGCGCATGAGCGCATTCTCTTCGAGCAAGTCATGAAGCAGCGCGCCGCCGGCCGCGTCGAAATCCAGCGCCTGTTGATGCCGCTGATCCTGCAGCTCACGCCCGAACAGCAGATCGATTACGCGCGGATCGCCGACGAACTGCATGCGGCCGGCTTCGAAACGGAGCCCTTCGGCAACCGAACCATTGCGGTTAAGGCGGCGCCGGCCGCGGTGGGCCCCGCGGACCTGGAAAAAATCCTGTTTGAGATTCTGGAGATCGCCGAAACCGAGCTGCGCGGCGCCTCGCTTGACGACCTGCGCCGCAACATCTGCGCCTCCATAGCCTGCCGCGCCGCCATCAAGATCAATACGCGTCTGGAGGCCGTCAAGATGGAGTGGCTGCTCCGCGCGTTAGCGCAAACCGATTGCCCCATGAGTTGTCCGCACGGCCGCCCCATCGCCATGCACTACTCCACGCGCGAAATCCTAAAAGCCTTCCATCGGATCTAAGAAGCTCCCCCCAAAACGCGCTTGCCGCAACTTCCCTGGGACTGCTCTGCCCGCGAATCCCGTCCCGCCGAACTGCTAAGCCTGAACGAGCTGCTGCTTTGCAGACGCCGCCGCCTGCCTCGCTTCCTGGCCGGCTTCGGCGGTAAGATCGCGCATGCCAAACTGAACGCCGATCTTCTTGAGGAAATCATAGGGCGGAACGCCCCCGGCAAAAATCCAGACGAAGTCGTTGGGGATCTCTCGCTTCGTGCCGTTGACGTCCAGAACCACCGAATCCAGCTTGAATTCCAGGGGCTTCGACTGGAACAGTACCGAAACCTTTCCCGTCCGCATGCACTCTTCGATGCGCTTGGCGTTCCGCTCCTTGATGCGGCTGAAGGCTTCCTGCCGGTACGAAAGCGTGACCGTGTTCCCATGCTGGTGCCCAAGCCCCATCGCCGCCTCGATGGCGCTGTCGCCGCCTCCTACGACCAGGATCTTCTTGTTGATGTAATGATCGGCCTCGATCAGCCGGTACATTACTTTCGGCAGTTCCTCTCCAGGGACGCCTAGTTTGCGCGGTGTTCCGGTACGACCCAACGCCAGAACCACGGCTCGCGCGTGATATCGTCCTTTGTTGGTGCCGATGTCAAAGATGCCATCCGCTCCCTTGCGAATCTCGTCGACTTTCTCGCCCGTCTGAACTTTGAAATCGACGCGCTCCAGCACCTGATTCCAGAACGCCAGCAGATTCTCTTTGGAAAGCTCCGTCTTGTTGAACTTCCCATACATCGGAAATTCCACCGGGCTGGTCATGACGAGCTTTTGCCGCGGATACTTGGCGACGGTCCCGCCAATCTCATCTTGTTCCAGCGTCAGATAGTTGAGCTTGTTCTCAATGGCGCGCAATGAGGCGCTGATTCCAGCCGGCCCTGCCCCGATGATCAAAACATCGTAGACGTTCGGAGCGACGGGGAGCGATGCAATCCGGCCGCGGATGAGATCGATCGCTTCGCGGCCCTGATTCACGGCATTCTTGATTAACGCGAGGCCGCCGAGTTCGCCAATGATGAACAGGTTCGGAATGCTGGTTTCATACTCGTCGGTCATGTAGGGCATGTCGGCGCCCATGCTCGGCGTGGCCCGGACCATGGTTAGCGCGCCTACCGGACAGACCTCGGCACACAGACCGTGCCCGATGCACTTATACCCATTGACGATGACCGCTTTGCCGCCCAGCATGGCGAGAACATCGCCTTCGGGGCAGACCATTGTGCAGAGCTGGCATCCAATGCATTGCTCCACGTCAATGTGCGGATGTTGTGCCTTGGGCCCTTCCGAATAGACCTTCCCCTTCTCGGCGGCAGCGCGCGCTTTCTCTTCCCTCTTCTTCAGGCTCCTCAGGTACAACTTAACGGGGATCCCCAGTGCCACCGCGTAGAACACGGCGTAGAGACCATAAGAAAGGAGGGTGTCGATCATATCGCGCGCCTGGAAACCTTAGGCAACTGATTCGCCGCAGCTAACCTCAGTCAACACCAGTGCCCAAAAGAAACGGTTTGCCGCTCCAGGTCCTTTGCTGTGACAGGTGTGAGTGTAAGAAGTGCGGGCAAATCCGTCGCAGGCTGTGCCGATTGGCACAAGGCGGGCAACAGGGGTCATGATGGCAGATTTGTTATACATGATGACAAATGATCCGTACCCAGGTGCAACTTACCGAAGAGCAGATGAAAGCGCTTCGCCAAGTCTCCTCGGCAACCGGGCAATCGATTGCGGATCTGGTCCGGCAGGGGGTGGATCGCTTGTTGGCGGCGCAATCCGGGATCAATCGCGAGGAACGGATCCAACGCGCGATGCGCGTAGCCGGCAAATTCAAATCGGGTTCGTCCGATGTGAGTTCCCAACATGATCGCTATCTCACCGAAGCCTATAATGACCGTCTTCGTTGATACCCCCGGCTTTTTCGCGGTACTCGATCGGGAAGATGAAAACCATACAGCGGCTTGCGAGACGTGGCTTCGTTTGCTTCGTGAAGAACATACGCTTCTGACCACCAGCTACGTTCTGCTGGAAACGTGCGCCCTGTTGCAGAACCGGCTGGGCATCGCCGCTCTGCGAGCTTTTCACGAAGACGTCGCCCCGCGGGTCGCGTGGATTTCCGAAGACCGTCATAAATCCGGTGTGGAAGCCGTCCTCGCCGCATCGCAGAAGCATTTGAGCGTGGTGGACTGCTTGCCTTTCAAACCATGGGGGAAAGCGCTGTTCACACCACATTCTGTTTCGACCGCCACTATGCCGAGCTGGGGTTCACAGTAATCCCCTAACCGGCCCCAGTTGACAGCTACTCCCCGTCTCTGCAAAAGTAGAGGCATAGGCGAATAAAAGGCGAATATGAGCGGGCCCGCAGTCCTCCAGAAACAGTTCGAATCGGTGCTCCAATGGCAGATCCGGACCAACCCGGAACTGGTGCGTACCGGGGTTTCGGAGATCGATCGGATAACCGGAGGGCTGCCGCGCGGCTGCCTGACGGAAATTTTTGGGCCGGCTTCTTCGGGCCGTACCAGCCTGCTGATTTCCATTCTTGCCGCCGCTACCAAGCGCCAGGAAATCTGCGCTTTAGTCGATGGCGAAGACTGCTTTGATCCGGTTTCTGCTGAAGCTGCCGGCGTCCGACTTGATCGGCTGCTTTGGATCCGGTGCGGCCATAACGCCGAGCATGCCCTTAAAGCCGCCGACCTGCTGACCCAAGGTGGCGGTTTCGGGCTGGTGGCGCTCGATCTGGGCGACACGCCGCCGCGCACGGCGCGACGGATCTCGCTGACCTCGTGGTTCCGGCTGCGGCGCGCCGTTGAAAATACCCCCACCGTCTTAGTGGCGATCGCTCAGCAGCCCAATGCCAAGACTTGCGCTTCGCTGATGCTCGAATGTAAGCGGGAGCGCGTCACGTGGTCGGGCGGGACGCCGTTGCTGCGCGCGATGCACGTACGCGTGGCGCGACGCAAGCCCATCCGCGAAGTGACGGCCAATTTCCAAGCTGATGCTGATGCTGTGGAGTAACCATGTTTGCGTCTCTACACGGCAGCGGAAATTTGCGGGCATTCGCGTTCGAGTTTTCGCCCATGGTGGAGCAGACCGCTTCGGATACCGTGACGTTTGATGCTGAGGGTCTGGAGCGCCTCTTCGGGCCGGTGCAGGATATTGCAACGGCTGTCCTGCGACGCGCCGGCGAAACCGGCGTAAAGGCAAATCTCGCACTGGCGGCGAACCCCGATGCAGCGATCTGCGCCGCGCGCGGGTTCACCGGCGTCAGCATCCTTCCGCAAGGCGATGAAGCCAAATTTCTGGCGTCGCTGTCGCTGCAATTGATGAACCCATCACCCGAATTGCAGGAAACCCTGGAGCGGTGGGGCATCCGCCGGTTTCAGGATCTCGCCGCACTGCCGCCGCTGGGAATTGCCGAGCGATTAGGCCCGGAAGGATTGCACTTGCGGCTGCTGGCGCGTGGTGAAGTCGAGCGCAAGCTGGTCCCGCTGGAAGACCCGCCCCGCTTTGCCGACGAACTGGAATTAGATTACCCCGTGGAACTGCTCGAACCGCTGGCATTCGTGCTGTCTCGGTTGCTCGGTGGATTGGCGACGCGGCTTGCCACGCGTGGGCTGGCCACTGATGAATTGCGCTTGCGGCTGAAGCTGGAAAACCGTGCCAGGCACGAACGCATGCTGCGATTGCCTGTGCCATCGCTCGATCAGCGCGCATTTTTGAAACTGTTGCAACTGGACCTGGCGGCGCATCCGCCCTCAGCGCCCGTGGTGCATGTGCAGCTGGAAGCTAATCCCGTGAAGCCGCGGGCGGCGCAGACCGGGCTATACGTTCCCGTGGCGCCGGAGCCGGTCAAGCTGGAGCTGACGCTGGCGCGGATCCGGAGATTTGTGGGGGAAGACAAAGTGGGTTCGCCGGAGTTGTTGGATACGCACCGGCCGGGGGCGTTTCGGATATGTGGCGCCGGCGGCGTTGCGCCCGTTCCGGGTCTTGCCGCCGGTGTTGCTCGGAAGCATACCGGTGGCAAAACCACCGGCGCTATCATTACTCTGCGCATTTTCAGGCCGCCGCGCGTGGCGCGGGTTGTGGTTGATTCCGGGCGGCCCAGCTTCGTGGCCGCGGAGGGCGTCCGCGGGCGCGTGCTCCAAATGGCAGGACCGTGGCGGACCTCGGGTGACTGGTGGACCGCCGATCCCTGGGAACGCGACGAATGGGACATCGCCTTGAGCGATGGCGCGCTGTACCGCATCTATTGCGCGCCGCCCGGCTGGTTCGTCGAGGGCAGTTATGACTGAGGGCTACGTCGAACTCCATGCTCGCTCCGGCTTCAGCTTCCTCGAAGGAGCTGCGGTGCCCGAGGAACTGATCGGCGCCTGTGCTCACTTCGGCATGAACGCTATGGCATTGATCGACCGCAACGGAGTTTACGGCGCGCCGCGCTTCCACATGGCCGCGAAAAAGGCGAGGATCCAGGCGCATATCGGCTCGGAAATCACCTGCGCGCACGGCGTCACCTATCCGCTGCTGGTCGAAACGCGCGAGGGCTATCGCAACCTGTGCCGCCTTGTCACCCGCATCAAGCTGCGCGCCAAAAAGGGCGAAGGCGCGGCCACCCTGGAGGAACTGGCGGAATTTTCCAAAGGGCTTATCTGCATCACGCGCAATCCCGACGAACGCCTGCTCGACATTTTCGGAAAGCGCAATGTCTATGCCGAGCTCCAGCGCCACTATCATCGGGATGAAGAGGCGCGCAATCAGGCGATCGTCGCGTGCGCTCAGCGGCTGGGCATTCCGCTCGTGGCTACCAATGCCGTAGCCTACGCGACCCCGCCCCAGCGCGAACTGCTCGATGTCTTCACCTGCATTCGCAACCATGTGACGCTCGACAGCGCCGGCCGCCTGCTCGAGCGCAACTCCGAACGGCACGTGAAGACGCCGGCCGAAATGGCGCGACTGTTCACCGATCTGCCGGAGGCAATCGCGAACACGCGCGAAATCTCGTCACGGCTGGGGTTCACACTAGCCGATCTCGGCTACGAATTCCCGCTCTATCCCGTGCCGGAGGGCGAGACGATGATGAGCTTCCTTCGCAAACGCGTGGACGAAGGCGCCCGCTGCCGCTACCAGCCCTATCACGAAAAGGCCCGGCTGCAGATCGAGCGCGAACTGGCGATGATCGAAAAGCTGAAACTACCCGGCTATTTTCTGATCGTCTGGGACATCGTCCGCTTCTGCAGAGAGAACAATATTCTGGCGCAAGGCCGCGGGTCGGCCGCCAATAGCGCGGTCTGCTATGCGCTCGAAATCACCGCGGTCGACCCCGTCAAGATGGACCTTCTGTTCGAACGATTCCTCTCCGAAGAGCGCGGCGAGTGGCCCGACATCGATATCGACCTCCCCAGCGGCGATCAGCGCGAACGCGCCATTCAATATGTTTATGAGCGTTTCGGAAAGCTCGGCGCCGCCATGACCGCCAATGTCATCACCTACCGCGGCCGTTCCGCCGCGCGCGAAGTGGGCAAAGCGCTGGGTTTCGAAGTTACCACGCTCGAAAAACTCACGAGCCTGGTGCGGGCGTGGGAGTGGAAGGACCCCAAGGACACGACCGAACGTCAGTTCCGCGAAGCCGGCTTCGACCTGCATAACCCGCGCGTCCGCAAATTTTTTGAGCTCTACCAGATGGCGCAAGACCTGCCGCGCCATCTCGGCCAGCATTCCGGCGGCATGGTGATCTGTCAGGG
>Ga0070741_10017264_pt1 | contig 11882 bp, 11 predicted proteins | sample Coa_R1_4_FD_66440 | JGI IMG/M metagenome (GOLD analysis project Ga0070741, IMG submission 66440) | Surface soil microbial communities from Centralia Pennsylvania, which are recovering from an underground coalmine fire - Coalmine... | ecosystem: Environmental > Terrestrial > Soil > Unclassified ...
GCGCGTGAGCTTCGGCGTGGGCAGGCGCGCCATCGCCGCGGCGTAGGCGGCATCGACCGATCGAATCAAGCCGGGAATGCCTCTGTTGTCGCGCGCCGAGATGTAGTGGTGCTGCGCAAAGGACAGGAAGCCGATCTTGCGTTCCAGGTCCCTCTTCACGCGTTCGCGATCCGCCGCGGGCACCGCATCCCACTTGTTGATGCCCACCACGAGCGCGCGACCCGCTTCGAGAATGAAGCCCGCCAGATGGGCATCCTGCTCGGTGATCTCCGTCGCATCGAGCAGCAGCACGACCACGTTGGCATCCTCGATCGCCTGCAGGGTCTTGATGACCGAGAACTTCTCGACCGCTTCGAGCACCTTGCCGCGGCGGCGCACGCCGGCGGTGTCGATCAGCGTGTACGCGCGGTCGTCACGGTCGAAATCGAGATAGATCGAGTCGCGCGTCGTGCCGGGCTCGTCGAACGCGATCACGCGCTCTTCGCCGAGCAGCGTGTTGACGAGCGTCGACTTGCCGACGTTGGGCCGGCCGATCACCGCCACCTTGACACGCTTGCCGTGCGCGGAGGGTTCGGGCTCTTCCTCGCTCGGCTGCGCACGAGGGAGCTCGTCCAGCGCGAGCTCGATGAGCTCCGCTACGTTGTCGCCGTGCGCGGAGGAGATCGGGATGGGATCGCCGAGCGCCAGCTCGTGGAACTCCGCGGTGGCGCGTTCGGCCGCGATGCCCTCGGCCTTGTTCACCGCCACGAGCACGGGACGCCCCGAACGGCGCAAAAGCTCGGCGATGGTCTTGTCCTGCGGCGTCAGCCCGCTGCGCGCATCGACCAGGAAGATGACCACGTCGGATTCGGCGATCGCCTGGCGCGTCTGCTTCGCCATCTCGTGCAGGATGCCGTCCTTCGCCACCGGCTCGAAGCCGCCCGTATCCACCACCAGATACGCACGCTCGCCGCTTCTGGCGTGTCCGTAATGCCGGTCGCGCGTGAGGCCCGGGTAGTCCGCGACCAGCGCGGCGCGGCTCCTGGTCAGCCGATTGAAGAGCGTCGACTTGCCGACATTGGGACGGCCGACGAGAACGACGGTCGGGAGCACGCGAGCGGACGTTACGGCGCGGTGACGGCGTAGACATTGCCGCCTTCGCTTTGCCAGATGGCGAGATTGCCGGCGCGCGTCGGCTGCGTCGTCGCCGGCGTGCCGTCGGTCGCCAGGCGTCCGACGAGATTGCCCTCGGCGCGATCGAGAAGGTGCAGGTAACCCTCGCCGTCGACGACGCCTAGATACTCGCCGACGATCTGCGGCCCGCCGAGGCGACGCTTGGCGAGCCGATCCTGCTTCCACACCGACGCACCCGTCGCCTTGTCGAGCGCGTGAATGCTGCCGCGATCGTCGACCACGTAGTAGTACTTGTCGTCGGCCGCGATGCCGGTGAGGCTCGAGATGTCGCGCGACCATTGCAGCACGCCACGGGCAACCTCGAAGCAGGCGATGCGCCCCTGGAACGCCACCGCGCAGGCTTCGCGATCCTCCACCACGGGAAGGCTCGTGACGTCGGCGATGCGCTCGAGCTCGGTCGCTCCTTTAGGGGTCGCGACACTGCTTTCCCAACCGACGGTGCCCGTGCCGATGTCGAGCGCGAGCAGCTTGCCTCCCGCGCTGCCGGAGAAAAGGCCTCCGCGCGAGAGGACCCCGCCGGTTGCATTGCGCACCATGAGCGGCGGATTGGTGCGCTGATGCACCCATTTGGTCGAGCCGTCGGCGACGTTGAGGCCATAGATGCGCCCGTCGCCGGAAAACACCGCGACCACGTTGTTGCCGATCACCGGCGGTGCCGTCACTTCGCTGCTGACGCGCACTTGCCACAACGGCTGCCCGGTCGTCTTGAATGCGAGCACGTCGCCCTTGTCGGTTCCGACCGCGACGGTATCCGCATCAGCGCCCACGCCGGCCGTGAGGCTCTTCCCGACATTGCGGCGCCATTCCATGCGCCCGGTGCCGAGCTCGATGCGGGCGAGATTGCCGTCGAGCGAGGCGACGTAGACGGCGTCGGTCGTGACCGCCGGCGCGAGGCCGGGCTGGGCCTTGCCGATCGAGGCCTGCCACAGCACCTTGGGCGTGACCGTCGCCCGAATGTCGGGGAGCGCCCCGAGCTTTTTCGAATCGCTGCCGCCCAACCAGCTCGGCCACGACACCGACGGCAGCACCGAATTGATCGTGCCGCAGCCCGCGAGCAGCGACGCAGCGAGCGCGATCGACAGCCATGCGCTCGTCGTGCGCACGCGTTCGCGACGATGCGCGTCCCGCTTGTTCGGCATGTCGCTCATTTCGCAGGCGCCGGTGTGGGTTGCGCCGAGGCGGTCGCGCTCGACGGCACGGCCGGCGCGCTCGACACGGCAGGCGTTTCGCCGCCGATCGCCGCAGGCGCGGTCGGCCCGCCCAGCGCATCGAGCTTCACCTGTACGTAATTGCGATAGGCGGACTTCGCGTCGATCTTGGCGAGCGCGACCTGGTACGCGCTTCGCGCCTCGTCCTTGCGGCCCGCCGCAGACAGCACGTCGCCGCGCAAATCGGCGTAAAGACCTTCGAACGCGGGATCGATCTTGGCATCCAGCGTGCGCAGCGCGTCGTCGTATTGCTTGCGGTCGAGCTGGATCTCCGCGAGGCGATAGCGCGCGATCTGGCGCTGCTCCGGCTCGCCATGATCGATCACCCATTGCAGTTGCGCCGCCGCGCCGTCCTTGTCGCCCTTGTCGAACAGCATGCGTGCAAGCAGCATCGCGCCGGCGCTCGCATAAGGCGTGCCGCCATAGCGATCCGTGAGCTGCGTGACGGCGTCGCGCGTCTTCGCGAGATCGTCGCCGCGAAGGCCGATCATGGCGGCGGAGTAGAGCGTCGACGCCTGGTCGGCCTGGCGGTGCTTGTACCAGCGCCATCCCTGCACGCCGACCACCGCGAGGCTTACCGCGACGATCACCGAGGTGATGAGATTGCCCCAGCGGCGCCACCACGCCTTGAGGTCCTCCAACTGCTCCTGCTCTTCCAGGTCGTAGACAGCCATGGCTTTCCTTTGCGGAAAATCGCGCGTCGCGCCGCTAGCGTGCGGTGTCGAAGCGCGCGATGAGATCGTTGACGGGAATCGTTGTTTGCGCCGTCGCGTCGCGCAGCGGCTTCACGGTCACCGCTTGCTGCGCGGCCTCGTCGTCACCGACGATGAAGGCATACTGCGCGCCCGAAGCGTCGGCGCGCTTCATCTGCGACTTGAAGCTGCCGCCGCCGGCATGCACGATCACGTCGTGCCCGGCGTCGCGCAGGCGCTCGCCGAGCATGATCGCCACATGCTGCGCCGCGCTGCCCGCGTGCACCACGTAGGCGAGCGGCGAGGGGGCTTGCGCGCCGCGGAGCTCCGACAGCAGCAGCACCAGTCGCTCGGCCCCCATGCCGAAGCCGCAGGCCGGCGTCGGCTTGCCGCCGAGCTGCTCGAACAGGCCGTCGTAACGACCGCCGCCCGCCACCGTGCCCTGTGCACCGAGACGCGTCGTGACCCACTCGAACACGGTGCGATTGTAGTAATCGAGGCCGCGCACCAGGCGCTGGTTGATGGTGTATGGAATGCCATGCGCACGCAAGCCTTCCTGCAGGCCTTCGAAGTGCGCGCGCGACTCGGGCCCGAGCAGCTCGAGCAGCCGCGGCGCGCGGGCGATGATGTCCTGCATCGCGGGGTTCTTGCTGTCGAGGATGCGCAGCGGATTCGTGTGCAGACGACGCCGTGCATCCTCGTCGAGCAGCGCCGCGTGCTGCTCGAAATAATCGACGAGGAGCGTGCGATGCTCGCGCCGCTCGTGCGCGTCGCCGATGGAGTTTATCTCGAGGCGGACGTGCTCGCGCAGCCCGAGCCGGCGAAAGAGGCGCGCCAGCATCGCGATCAGCTCGACGTCGATGTCCGGACCGGCAAAGCCGAGCGCCTCTGCGTCGAACTGCTGGAACTGGCGATAACGACCCTTTTGCGGGCGTTCGTGGCGGAACATCGGTCCCACGAGCCACACGCGCTGCGGGCGCTCGTACGTGAGGTTGTGCTCGATGGCCGCGCGCACGATGCCGGCCGTCGCCTCCGGACGCAGCGTGAGGCTCTCGCCGTTGAGACGATCCTGGAAGGTGTACATCTCCTTCTCGACCACGTCCGTCATCTCGCCGATGCTGCGCACGAACAGCGGCGTGCTCTCGACCAGCGGCACGCGGATGTTGCGATAGCCGTACTGGCGGAACACCGCGCGCACGGCATCCTCGAGCTCTTCCCACAGCACCGCCTCGTCGGGCAGCACGTCGTTCATGCCGCGCACGGCCTGCAGCTTCGGCATGGCCGCGGCGCGCTTTTCGGGAAGGGTCTTCACGTCGCTCATGAGGCGAGCGCACGGACCCGGATCGTGCGCACCTCGGGATCGAGGGTGCGCGCGCGCGGCTCGGTGCCGTACGTCGCACGCACGTAGTCGTCGATGATGGCCTCGAACTCCTCGGCGATGTGCGCGCCGCGCAGCGTCACCGTCTTTTGTCCGTCGACGTATACCGGCGCCACCGGAATCTCGCCGGTGCCCGGAAGCGAGATGCCGATGTCGGCGTGACGCGATTCGCCGGGACCGTTCACGACGCAACCCATCACCGCGACCTGCATTTCTTCCACGCCGGGATAGCGGGCGCGCCATGACGGCATTTGCGCGCGCAGGTAGTTCTGGATGCGTTGCGCGAGGACCTGGAAGGTCGTGCTGCTGGTGCGGCCGCAACCCGGACACGCCGTCACGAGCGGCGAGAACGAGCGCAGACCCATCGTCTGCAGCAGCTCCTGCGCAACGACGACCTCGCGTGTGCGATCGCCGTTCGGCTCCGGCGTGAGCGAGACGCGAATGGTGTCGCCGATGCCCTGCTGCAGCAGCACCGCCATGGCGGCGCTCGATGCCACGATGCCCTTGGTGCCCATGCCTGCCTCGGTAAGGCCGAGATGCAATGCGTAATCACAGCGGCGCGCGAGATCGCCGTAGACCGCGATGAGGTCCTGCACCTGCGAGACCTTGCACGACAGCACGATGCGATCGGCAGCAAGGCCGAGAGCGCGCGCCTGCCCGGCACTGTCGAGGGCGGAGGTCACCAGCGCCTCGCGCATCACGAGATGAGCCGGGACCGGCGCGGCGAGCCGGGCGTTGTGCTCCATCATGCGCGCGAGCAGCGCCTGGTCCAGGCTGCCCCAGTTCACGCCGATCCGAACGGGCTTGTCGTGGCGGATCGCCGTTTCGATCATGGCCGCGAATTGCACGTCCCGCTTGCTGCCCTTGCCGACATTGCCGGGATTGATCCGGTACTTGGCGAGCGCCTGCGCGCAGGCCGGGTGCTCGGCCAGCAGCTTGTGTCCGTTGAAATGAAAATCACCGACGAGCGGCACGCCGCAACCCAGCGCGTCGAGGCGATCGCGGATGTGCGGCACGGCCGCCGCGGCAGCGGCAGTGTCGACGGTTACGCGCACGAGCTCGGACCCGGCGGCGGCGAGCGCGCGCACCTGCGCCACCGTGGCGGCGACGTCCGCGGTGTCGGTATCGGTCATCGACTGCACGACGACCGGCGCATCCCCGCCGATCTGCACACCGGCTACGTTCACCGGCGTGCGATATCGGCGATGGTCGCGCCACGCGTCGGGCCGCCCCGGCGCGTCGCTCCGGCGGTTGAAGATGTCGTTCATGTTCGTTATTGCAAGGTCAGGCGTGCGACGTTCTGGCGCGTATAAGGCGCGAGATCCACCGCTCGGCCGCGAAACGTGAGCGTCACCTCGGGCGCATTGCCGATCGTGATGTCGAAGGGCGGGGTGCCCACGATCGCCTGGCTTTGTCCTGCATTGAGCGTTTGCGAAAGAATGATGCGTCCGGTGCCGTCGCGCACTTCGACCCACGAGGCGCCGCGCAATGAGACGTTGAGGGGCGCAATCGACGCCGCATCGCCTGCGCCCGCTGTTTGGCCTGCGGAGCTTGCGTCGGCGGCGCCGGGTCCGGAATCGAGCGGTGTGGCAAGGACGGGATTGGGCAGCGCCGCGGCCGCCGGGGCCCTCGCACTCGTCGATCCCGCCGGAGCCGGCGCTGATGCCACGGCGGATGGAGCAGTGGACGGCGCCTCCGCTTTCGCGGCCTGCCCCGCCGCGGGAGCCTTGCGCGGCGCGCGCAGGTATTCATAGCCGCCGGCGGCGATGAGCACGAGCACGATCAGCGCCGGAGCCAACCAGCGCACCCACGCCGGACGCACGCGGCCGGTCGACGGCAACTCGCCCATGGTGCCCGTGGTCGGGTGCAGCGGCGGGGCTTCGAGCCCGCCGATGGTGGGTGCCCCCAGGGCCTGCAATACCGTATCGGGATCGAGATGCACGAGGCGAGCGTAATTGCGTGCGAAGCCGCGCACGAACGTGCGGCCCGGCAGCAGGTTGAACTCGCCGTCTTCGAGCGCCTTCACCTGGCGCGGCGCGAGCTTCAGTTGCGCCGAGACCGTGTCGAGGGAAAGTCCCGCGGCTTCGCGCGCGTCGCGCAGCATCGCGCCGGCCTCGATCGCGGAGAGCGCCGGATCGTGCGACTCGTGCGCGCCGGAGAGCGATTGCTCGTGGCTCACTCGCAGCTGCCTGACGCGATGGCGCGCGTTTCCGCCGAATCGGGATAACGGTTGCGCAGCTGTGACATGTACGAAAGCTCAGCCTGCCGATCGCCGAGGCTGCGCTCGATGCACATCCCGAGATAAAGCGTCTCCGGCGCGGGATTGGGGCGTCCGACCGCGAGCTTCATCCAGTTGCGCGCCTCGTCGTAGCGCGCGGCCTTGTACGACATGAGCGCGAGGCCATAGAGCGCATTCGCATCACCGGGAACCACCGCAAGGGCGCGCCGATAATACGTCTCCGCCGCCTTCACGTCGCCGAACGACGCCGAGCAGCGGCCCGCATTGATGAGCGCGATCTCGGGCGTCCGATAAAGCGGATTGCGCAGCGCCGCCTCGAACTCGCCGATCGATTCGCGCGGCTTGCCGTGGGTGCACAGGTACCAGCCCCAGTTGTGATGGATATCGGAGTCGTTGGGCGCGAGCGCCAGTCCCTTCTGGAAGCTTTCCTCCGCCTTCGCGTTCTCGCCCAGCATCGCGTACACGAGGCCGTAGATGTTGTACGCGCGGCCGTTGTTCGGGTCGAGCTTGACCGCTTCGTTGAGCTCCTCGAGCGCCACGGCCATCTGGCCGCGCTCGTAATAACCCGCCGCAAGGTCGGTGCGCAGGAGCGAGCGCTGCTGCGGCGAGATCTGCTCGGTCTTGGCCGATGGCGTGGGCTGCGGCGGTTGCGCCGGTTGCGAGGCCGCAGCCTGGGTGTTCGGGCCCACCTGCAATGTCGCGCCGCAGGAGGCGAGAAGACCGGCCGCTGCGATGACGAGCAGTGCGCGCACCATCATCGCAAGGTCCGCGCAGCATGCGCCGGCGACGTGGCGAGCGCGGGCTCGATCGGCACCACGCGTCGCGGCGTGCGCCGATTCCTGACTTGGCCCGCGAGCTGCCCGCACGCCGCCGCGATGTCGTCGCCACGGGTCTTACGTACGGTGGTCACGATGCCGGCCTGCATGAGCGTGCGCTGGAAGGCGAGGATGCGCGCGCGCGGGCTCGTGCCGAATTCCGAGCCGGGGAACGGGTTGAACGGAATCAGGTTGATCTTGCACGGCACGTCGCGCACGAGCTGGACGAGCTCACGCGCATGCTGCGGCTGGTCGTTGACCCCATCGAGCATCACGTACTCGAACGTGACGAAATCGCGTGGTGCGCGCTCGAGATAGCGCTTGCACGCCGCAAGCAGCGTGACGAGCGGATGCTTGCGATTGATCGGCACCAGCACGTCGCGCAGGGCGTCGCTGGGCGCATGCAGGCTGACCGCGAGCGCGACCGGGCAGGCTTCGCGCAGCCGGTCGAGCTGGGGCACGAGCCCGGACGTCGACAGCGTGACGCGACGTCGCGACAGACCATAGGCGTTGTCGTCGAGAAACACCCGCAGCGCGGTGACGACGTTGTCGAAATTGGCGAGCGGCTCGCCCATGCCCATCATCACCACGTTCGTGATCGGAGCGCGGCCTTGCTCCACCCACGGGGCGCTGATGCCTTCGGCGAGCAGGGCGCGGTTGGCGTGCCAGAGCTGTCCGATGATCTCGCCGGCGGTGAGGTTGCGATTGAAGCCCTGCTTGCCGGTCGAGCAGAACGCGCATTCGAGCGCGCATCCGGCCTGCGAAGAGATGCAAAGCGTGCCGCGATCATCCTCCGGGATGTACACGGTCTCGACCGCATTGCCGTTGCCGACGTCGAGCAGCCACTTGCGCGTGCCGTCGCCGGCCGTGGTGTCGCCAACCACCGTCGGAGCGGCGATGCATGCGATCTCGGCGAGTCGCGCCCGCACCGGCTTCGCGAGATCGGTCATCGCGCCGATGTCGTCGGCGAAACGCTGATGCAGCCAGTGCGATACCTGGCGCGCACGAAACGGCTTCTCGCCGAGGTCGGCGAAAAGCTTTTCCAGCCCGGCAAGATCGAGGTCGAGCAGGTTGATCACGGCGTTACACCCAAGGCACCGGAGATTCCGGCGGCGGATCGATGTTGCGGGTCAGCGCCCGTACACCGCAAGCGTCGGGAAGAAATAGGCGACTTCCTCGCGCGCCGTTTCCGGGCTGTCGGATCCGTGGACCGCGTTGGCGTCGATCGATTCCGCGAAATCGGCGCGAATGGTGCCGGGCGCCGCCTTCCGGGGATCGGTCGCGCCCATGAGCTCGCGGTTCTTCGCAATCGCGTTCTCACCCTCGAGCACCTGGATCATCACCGGCCCCGAAGTCATGAACTTGACGAGGTCGCGGAAGAAGGGACGCTCGCGGTGCACCGCATAGAAGCCCTCGGCTTCGGCCGGCGAAAGATGGCGCATTTGCGCTGCGACGATCCTGAGTCCCGCCTCCTCGAAGCGGCTGTAGATCCTGCCGATGACGTTCTTCGCCACCGCATCGGGCTTGATGATCGAAAGTGTGCGTTCGGTGGCCATATGGCTTCCGCGTAGATTCCAGTCCGGAAAAACTCAATATTCTACCACGCGGCACCTTCTTCCGAGGAGCTCTTGCGTGCCCTTTTGCCCTACACTGCGCCTCGAACACGACCCGGTCGCCGGTGGCCTGCCGTCGGGTGAGCAGCCCACAACAGGCAGCCGGCCCATTCTTTGAGGAGGCATGTCATGCATCGAATCGTGCGTGTGGTCCTGCTGGGGCTTGCCCTGGCGAGCGCCGCGGCGGGGGCGCAGGACTATCCAACCCGGCCCATCACCTTGCTCGTGCCGTTCGCCGCCGGTGGTCCTACCGACACCGTCGCGCGCGCGATCGCGCTGTCGATGACCAAGACGCTCAAGCAGCCGATCGTGGTCGAGAATGCGGTGGGCGCCGGCGGCACGATTGCGCCGGCGAAGCTCAAGAACTCCGCGCCCGACGGCTACACGCTGCTGATCGCCCACATCGGCATGGCGACGGCGCCTGCGTTGTATCGATCGCTTTCGTTCAGGCCGGTCGAGGACTTCGAGCACATCGGGCAGGTGGTCGATGTTCCGATGACGCTGCTCGGGAAGAAGGACCTGCCGCCGAACAATCTCAACGAGCTCCTCGCCTACATCCGCGCCAACAAGGATAAGATGGCCTTCGCCAATGCCGGGGTCGGTGCGGCGTCCCATTTGTGCGGGCTGCTGTTCATGAGCGCGATCCAGGCGGAAATGACGACCGTGCCGTACAAGGGCACGGCGCCCGCCATCAACGATCTCCTGGGCGGGCAGGTGGATCTCTTGTGCGACCAGACCACGCAGACCACGCCTTACATCACCGCGGGCCGGGTGAAGGTCTACGGCACGACCTCGCGCACGCGGCTCGAGACACTCAAGAACGTGCCCACGCTCGCCGAAGCGGGAGTGCCCGGGTTCGAGGTCGTCGTGTGGCACGGCATCTATGCGCCGAAGGGCACGCCCAAGCCCGTGCTCGACAAGCTCGTTGCGGCGCTGCAGGCCGGGATCCAGGACCCGCCGTTCGCACAGCGGATGCACGATCTGGGCGCACAGGTGGTGTCGCTCGACAAGGCCAACCCGGCCGGACTGCGCACCCATCTCGCGGCCGAGATCGCGAAGTGGACGCCGATCATCAAGAAGGCCGGCGTCTACGCGGAGTAGCGCGCGCGTCTTGCGACAGCGCTTCGCCCGAAGCCTCCGCCATCAGCCACGCCAGAAAGGCGGCAGCTTCGGGGCGCTCCCGCGCGTGCGCCGCGGGGATGGCGAAATACGCGTACGGCACGTCGTAGCGTTTCGCGAATGGCATCACCAGCGCGCCTGCGGCGAGGAAGGCATCGATCAGCGGCCGCCGGCCGAGGGCGATTCCCTGCCCGGCGATGGCGGCCTGCAGCAACTGATCGTATTGGCTGAAGCGCAAATTGCCCGCGGGCGCGAGATCGCGCACGCCGGCTGCAGTGAGCCACACCGGCCAGTCGAGCCACGGCACTCGCGCGTCCTCGAGGTGCAGCAGCACCACGCGCGCAAGATCCTCCGGTCGCTTGAGCTTCTCGCGTGCGACGAGCTTCGGGCTCGCGACCGGAACGATGCCTTCGCCGAACAGACGCAGCGCATCCTGCGGCACCTTTTGCGCCTGCGTGAAGCGCACGGCGAGATCGACCTCGCCGCGATCGAGATCGATGAGCCGATTGTCCGCCGAGACGAATACTTCGACGTCGGGATGCTGCTCGCGGAAATGCGGCAGGCGCGGCACGAGCCATAACGACGCGAAGGTGACCGTGGTCGAAACGGTCAGGCGGCGGGCGCTGCCACGCGCGCGAATCGTCGCGACGGCTTGCGCGACTTCGCGCAACACGCTGCGCACGACCACGTGCAGCGTCTCGCCCGCGGGCGTGAGCTCGAGCCCGCGCCGGCCGCGCGCGAACAGCGCCGTGCCGATTTCCTCCTCGAGCTTCTTGATCTCGCGCGAGAGCGCCGACTGCGTGAGGTGCAGCTCCTCGGCCGCGCGCGTGAAGCTCTTGTGGCGCACCGCCGCGTCGAAGCCGCGGAAGAAATCCAGGGTGGGCAGGACAGGCAGTCTAGCCATGCATAAAAATCATGGATCCGGTGAGAATATTCCGTTTGCCGCCTGCGCCTGCGCAGCCGGAGAATGCCTTTTGTCCTCGCCGTGCGGCGCGTTTCGGGGCTGCCGGCCTGTGGCATGCATTTTACGCATCGTGGAGGCGCCATGAACATCGTCATGAACGGGCCCGCGCTGAGGCTTCGCCGCCGTCAACGCCTGAAGCTGATCGATGCCGCCGGCGCGGTGGCGCGCGTCGTGTCCGGTCGGGTGTGGATCACGCTCGAGAACGATCGCCGGGACATCTTTCTCGCACGCGGCGACACCTGGACCATCGATCGCGATGGCCTCACTCTCGTGCAGGCCGAGCCGCGCGCAACCCTGGTGCTCGTGGATTCGCCGCGGCCTCGCCTGCTGACGCGCCTGCGCGCCATGCTCGGCCGCTGGCGCCATGCGCGACGGCCCGGTTTCGTGCCGTATTACTGACCACTGCCTGCGCAGCGCCGGCGGCGCCGCGCAGGTGTCAACTCATCATGCCGAGCGCCCGCGGCAGCCAGATCGACAGCGTGGGCCAGTACGTCACGATCACCAGGAACACGAGCATCGTCAGCAGCCATGGCCACACCGCCACCGTGAGCTCGGTGATCCCCATCTTGGTAATCCCGGAGGCGACGTACAGATTCAGGCCCACCGGCGGGTGGCACATGCCGACCTCCATGTTCACCGTCATCATGATGCCGAAGTGCACCGGGTCGACGCCGAGCTTGA
>Ga0070741_10017265_pt1 | contig 11881 bp, 10 predicted proteins | sample Coa_R1_4_FD_66440 | JGI IMG/M metagenome (GOLD analysis project Ga0070741, IMG submission 66440) | Surface soil microbial communities from Centralia Pennsylvania, which are recovering from an underground coalmine fire - Coalmine... | ecosystem: Environmental > Terrestrial > Soil > Unclassified ...
AACCGAAGCTCGCACACATTGCGAGCAGGTGAGCACGCCGAACTTTAGCCAACTCAGGACCGCCGCGCGCCCTTCGCCAGTGTCTCCGACGGGCGTTCGCCGAAGGCCTGGCGATAGTCGCGCGCGAAGTGTCCGAGATTGCCGAATCCGCACACAAACGCGACTGACGTGACCGACGTCTCCGCGTCAGGCGCAGCGAGCATGTCGCGGGCGTGGCGGAGGCGGACCATCCTGGCGAAAGCCATCGGCGAATAACCGCGGGTCTGCTGGAACGCCCGGAAGATCGCCCGCGCGCCGATCCCGGTTGCTTCCACCAGCGTTTCGATCGTGACCGCCTGATCCCAGTTGGCCTCGATGAAATCTTCCGCGCGCCGCACGTGCGACGGCAGCGTCTCGGCTGGATCGCGTTCCAGGAGATGACTGAAGCTGTGCCGGTTGGCGCAGAGGAAGGCCACCAGAATGGTCTGTTCGAGTTCGCGAAGCACCAGCGACGGCAAATGCGGCCCGGACGTGGAATCGAGCTGCTCGGCAAAAAAACGGATCAGCCGCCACAGTTGCGCAAATCGCGGCGAGTTGCGATCGGCGTCGGGCAAGAACTCGAGCTTGCCGGTCGGCCGCGCGCCGAGCAGGTAGGCCAGCTTGTTTTCGAACGCGCCGGCATCGATCCTCAGGTTGAACCATTGGTGGTCGGCTTCGGTCGTGAGTGTGAGTTCCTGGCCCGGGGAGATGATGCAGGATTGATCGGCATCGAGCGCGACCGAGTTCTTTCCGATGGCTGCATGGGCCTTGCCGGCCAGGGTCGTGAACAATCGAAACTGCTCGGCTTGCGGATAATCGACGGTGGCGCCGCCGCTGCCCTGTCCGTAGACGAGGTCGATGCTTTGCAGTTGAACGCGATTTCCTCTCGCCGAAAAATTCGCAGGCGTTTTCACCTCGGCGCGGCGGGCGCCGAATCGCGTGAGCAGTGCGTGCCTGAATTCTTCCGAAGAGGATGCGTGAAAGACCGGAAAGCGCTGGAGCGGATCGGCCGAATGCATGGATGAGGTCTGCTCGCGTTGTCCTTCACAACAAGGTCAGGCCAGCTCAACTGTCGATTGTGTCGATTGCGTTGGCTGCAATTCAGTCTACAAGACTTTGCCGCCAACTGGAAGAAGGGGGTTTCCATGCGATCTGTCGTCATCACCGGCGTTTCGACCGGCATTGGCTGGGCCAGCGCGAAACTGCTGCTGGATCGTGGCTTTCGCGTCTTCGGCAGCGTGCGCAAGGCGGCCGATGCCGAACGTCTGCGAAGTGAATTCGGCGCGAACTTCACTCCCTTGTTATTCGACGTGACCGATGAGGCGGCGATACGGGTAGCCGCGGGCGCAGTGCGCACGGCGCTTAACGGCGAGACGCTCGCCGGCCTCGTCAACAATGCCGGCATCGCGGTTGCGGGACCGGCTCTGGAGCTTGCCATCGACGAATTCCGCCGGCAGTTCGATGTCAACGTCATGGGGCCGATCATGGCAACGCAGGCGTTCGCCCCGCTGCTCGGCGCGGATCCTTCGTTGCGCGGACCGAAGGGGCGGATCGTGATGGTCTCTTCGGTGGCGGGAAAAAGTGGCAATCCGCTGTCTTCGCCCTATTCAGCGTCCAAGCATGCGATCGAGGGATTATCGGAATCGCTTCGCCGCGAGCTGATGCTGTTCGGTATCGACGTCGTCATCGTCGCGCCAGGCGCGGTCAAGACGCCGATCTGGGATAAGGCAGAAGAGCTCGATGTTTCGAGGTACGGCAATTCACCTTATTATCCAGTGCTGAAAAACATCCGCGCCTTCGTTGCTCAACTCGCGCAGGGCGGTTTGCCGGCGGAGCGGATCGCGGAGGTCATCGCAACCGCTCTCACAGGCGACAAGCCGAAAACACGCTACCAGATCACGCCCGATCCCATGCGGCATCTCATCATCACGATGTTGCCGAAGCGCGTGGGAGACAGGATCATCGCCAAGCGGCTGGGCCTGATTCCGGCGAAATGAACTGCGAACGGAGTTTTTCGTTGCCGTAGAGGGGATGGCTTGGTCAGGCGGGAGTTCTCGATGCCGATCCATATCTGCACCACCTGCGGGACGTCGTATCCGGATGCCAACGCGCCGCCCGCGGGTTGCGCGATCTGCGAGGACGAACGGCAATACGTCGCGCGTGGCGGGCAGGGCTGGACCACGCCGGCACGGCTGGCAGCGAGCCACGCCAACGCGTGGCGCAAGCTCGCGGATGATCTGTTCGAGATCCACACCGCGCCGAACTTCGCCATCGGCCAGCGCGCGCTCCTCGTCCGCACCTCCCACGGCAATATTCTCTGGGACTGCATCACGCTGTTTGATGAAGCGACCGAAGCGTTGGTGCGCGCACTGGGAGGTCTTGCCGCGATCGCGATCTCGCATCCACATTACTATTCCTGCATGCAGGATTGGGCGCGCGCGTTCGGCTGTCCTGTCCACTTGCACAAGGCCGATGCCGAATGGGTGATGCGGGCGGATTCCAGCATCCGCTATTGGGAAGGCGAGACACTGGCGATCGTGCCCGGCATCACATTGCTTCGGCTTGGCGGTCACTTTCCCGGCGGCACTGTGCTGCATTGGGCCGACGGCGCTGAGGGTCGCGGCGCGCTGCTCTCCGGCGACATCGTGCAGGTGGCAGCCGATCTCAACCGCGTCTCGTTTCTGTGGAGCTATCCGAACATGATGCCGTTGTCGGGCTCGACGGTGCGTCGCATCGCCGACACCCTCAAGCCGTGGCCGTTCGATCGGATCTATGGCGCCTTTCCGGGGCGGCAGGTGATGGCGGACGGAGCCGGCGTCGTGCAACGCTCGGCCGCGCGCTACATCGAGCTTCTCGAAGGCGAGCAGCCGTAAAGCCGAGCCGGTTTTGATCGATCAAAACCGGGCTATGGATTCTTGTTTTTGACGCGTTTTCTTCACGCGAACCGGTGCCCACTTCGCTCGAAAACGCATTGCTCGTCAGGCCGCCGGCGCTGTGCGCGTTGACTTTACCGAGGCCATCGCGACCAGCCGGAGCGCGATCACCGCGAGCGGCGGGACAAGGAAGAGCGCGTAGAGCGGCATGGCGGGCACGCGCTTGCCGAACGACACCATGAGCTGCGCCCACAGGAAATAGCTGCCGCCAAGATGCAGGATGCGCCAGGCGCGCGGGCCGATCGCCTGGGCAGTGCGGGTGAACGACGTTGCGGTCATGGCGATGATGATGGCGTAGCCGATGCCGCCGAAGACGTAGGTGACGGTCGACGTGGATGCGAGGAAGCCGGGTAGGTCCATCCCGGCGAACGCCGCGATTGCAATCGCATGCAAGGCGTGCGAGCCGGCAAAGGTCACGCCGAGATAGCGGCGGTTTCGCCGTTGCCAGTGCGTCCAGGCGTTGGGCCAAAGCCGCCACAATGCGCTGGCCGAAAAAGCCAGGCAGAAAAACAACAGCGAGGTTCGGGCGGTGAAGCGGATCGCCATGCGGACGCCCTCGACGTCGAATCCGCGCATGCCAGCGACCCAGAGCGAAAGCACGGTCAGCGCGAGCGTCAGGACCCAGAACAGACGCCAGCCTTCGAACCAGTTCACGCGGGACGGAGCCATGTCGTTCTCCCCGATGATGATGTAATCAGTAGTTACATTGCAAAGCCCAGCTTGGGTCAATTGTGTAATCACTGCTTACATTCACGTTTGCTTGAGCCTATGATGAGGATCATGCCCACTCCGAGCAAAGCCAAACGGCCGCCCACACAAGGATCCAGGCCGCGCCGCCGCGCCGCGCCGCAGCCAAAGCCCTACCATCATGGCGATCTCCGCCGCGCCTTGATCGAGGCAGGATTTAAACTTGTCGAGGAGCGGGGCGTCGAGCACTTGAGCATGCGCGAGGCCGCGCGCCGCGCCGGCGTCTCGCCCGCCGCGCCGTTCCGGCATTTCGAAAGCCGCGAGGCGCTGATGACGGCAGTGGCGCTGGAAGCGCAACGGCGCTTTCGGTCCGAGATCGCTGCGGCGCTGCAGGAGGCGCCGCCCGGCGACCCGCTGGCGCGGGTTCGCGCCTTCGGCATCGCGTACCTGCGCTGGGCCATGCGCAACCCGGCGCATTTCGAGATCATCTCGACCGGCCGGCTGTTCGACTATGACAAGGCGGCCGATCTTGTGCGGGACAATGCCGAGGTGATCGGCATGTTCGAGCGCACGCTGAAAGAGGCCTTCGCGCAAGGCCAGCTGCGCACCGCCGAGCTGGGCCACGTGCAGATCGCCGCCCGCGCCCTCGTCTACGGTTTTGCGCGCATGAACATCGACGGGCATTTCCCGCGCTGGGGCGTCGCCGCGGGGGAGGCCGAAGCCACCGCCGAGGCGGTGGTCGACCTCTTCATCGACGGCATCGCGAAGCGGCCCCGGCGAAAGTAAGCGCCGTCGCGTGTTGATGCTCTTCACCTTCACCTGAAGGGGGCAGGTCGGCGAGTTCAGAAGCGCGCTTGCGCTTCTAGCGAGCCGGGAGCGGGTCAATCCAGAGGCGTGGATAGACCCCACCCGACCCCCTTTCTGAGGCAGGGCAATCGCATTTGAAGACACACCGGGTGCGCAGTCTCACCTTGGCCATCCTTCGAGACGCCTGCTGCGCAGGCTCCTCAGGATGAGGTCTTCTTTCACGGCGAGATCTCAGACCCTCATGGTGAGGAGCCCGCCTTTGGCGGGCGTCTCGAACCACGAGGCCGAACTGGTTTGCAGCCATATGCGATGGCGCTGCTTTCCGGGGGAGGGAGTGCACCAACCTCGCCGAAGCATCAAACGATGCAGCGAGAGCTCCGTCGCCGCAGTGCAAGGTGAGGCGGAATTAACGTCAGGTGGGTTTTTGCAATGCCGCAGCATTGCGGCTATGTGACAGTTCAACTACGATTTTATGACACGGTGTCGGGGGCCCGGGCTTCGCCGTGCGTCTTCTGGCCGTTGCCAGCCAAGGCATGAGTTGTGTCGGGCGGCGCTGGTGTTCATGGCAATCCCGCCACAACCTGGTCCGACTGCCGGTCCTCCCGCGGCTGCCGCCGTCAGCGGCCTTGCCGCTGTCTCGATCTGGCGGTGGCTTGCGGTGGCCGCGCCGCACCTGGCGGCGGTGGCGATCATGCTCGCGACCGAAGTCGACTTCCCCGGCCGGTTCGGCTTTCTCCTGACCTGGGGGATCCTCAACTGCTTCTGGATCGCGCTGCTCAGGCGGCCGGCGCTGTCCGGCGCGCTGTCGCTGACCCTGGTCGTGGTGTTGATCCTGCTGTCGCGGTTCAAGCACGACGTCGCGCAGATGACCGCGAACTTCGTCGACGTGATGGTGATCGACCATGACACGGCCGCGTTCCTGTTCACGATCTTTCCGGATTTGCGCTGGTCGGTGATTTCGGCGGCGCTGGTGACGCTGCCCTTGATGGCCGCGCTGTGGTGGCTTGATCCCTTTCGTTTCCGCCGCCTGCCGTCGGCGGCGAGCGCGCTTGCCTGCCTGGCCGGCCTTGTCGGCTATTCCCTCGCCTTCCCGGACCAGGCCTGGCGCGGTTATTTCGACGACGGCTATGTCTCGAAATTCGCCCGGTCCGGCGTCATTGCGGTCTCGGATTTCATTCAATTCGGCTACATGGAAAAGGATGCGGTCGCAGATGGGCGCCTGAAGATCCCGCTGGTCGATTCCTGCCATCCCACAAGACCCCGCCCGAACATCGTTCTCATTCACGACGAGTCGAGTTTCGACATCCGCCAGGCGCCCGGCGTGAAGCTGCCTGCCGGCTACGGCGGCCATTTCAAGTCCTTTGACGGCAAGCAGCGCAAATTCCTCGCCGAGGGCAATGGCGGGCCGAGCTGGTTTACCGAATACAACGTGCTGGCCGGACTTTCGTCGCGCTCGTTCGGCCGCTTCGCGTATTTCGTCACCCGCATCGCATCGGGCCGCGTCGAGCGCGGCCTTCCGTTCGCGCTCCGCCGCTGCGGCTATGACACCCTCTCGCTTTATCCGGCGCTCGGCGCCTTCATGAGCGCGCGCAACTTCCAGCTCACCACCGGCATTCAGCATTTCTACGATGCGCAGGATCTCGGCGCCTCGGAAATCGAGACCGACAGTTTTTTCTACGGCAAGGCGCTCGGGCTGATGTCAAAGCATCTCGCGAGCTCGCCGCTGTTCACCTTCGTCTATCTCTCGGCCAATCACTTTCCGTGGGATTTTCGCTTTCGCCCCGATTTGATGCCCGCCTGGCGAGACGCCGGCAACGCGCCTGAGGTCGACGAATATCTGCGGCGGCAGGCGATGAGCGTGCAGGATTATGCGGCATTCGTGGCCAGCCTGAAGAAGCAATTTCCGGGCAAGCCGTTCCTGATCGTGCGCTATGGCGATCATCAGCCGGAATTCTCGCCGCATCTGCTCGATCCCGGCCTTGATGAGGGCGGCATCGGCAAGAAGCTCGAAAGTTACGATCCGAGCTATTACGCCACCTACTACGCAATCGACGCGATCAATTTCGAGCCGGTCAAAAGTCCCGCGGTCATGGATACGGTTGACGGACCTTATCTGCCGCTGGTGATCCAGGAGGCGGCGGGCCTTCCGCTCGATCCGTCCTTTACCGAGCAACGCGAGATCATGCTTCGATGCAAAGGCCTGTTCTACGCCTGCAGGAATGGCGCAGAGGCAAGCCGCTTCAATCGTCTCCTGATCGACGCCGGCCTGATCCAGGGATTGTAGGATAAGCGCTCCGAGTAGGGGTCGTCAGGCACTGCCTGTCGTTCAGTCTTCCCCGCGACTGTTACCCGGTAACACAGGGATCTCAGTTGCAAGGCGGGGCATTTCTCGCCCTGGTCTCAAAAGGCTTCCAAAACCACTACCATCCCGCGAGACGCGCATCCCGCCTCGACCTCAAGCTGAAACCATCAGCGGTTTAACGAAATCAGTCATGATTTGATAGGGATAGAAGCCGAAAGGTATTCAGTGCTTCTGCTTCATTAACATGGGTGTTTTATGAAGCCGACCGTCAGGAAGTTTGAGTTTCTCGGGGATCTCTGGTGTCGACCGAAAAGTTTCTCAAGCAGCGCGGCGTCGAGGTCGTCGTTGACGGGCACTACACGCTACCCAACTGGTACGATCCGGAGGGGCGGCTTCGCACCTTCGCCTGTCGCACCAACCGCGTGTCGCCATATCGCATGATCGTCGACGTGCCGGTGGTCGGCAAGGTCGGCGACTATCTCAGCTCGTACTTTAAGGATTTCGGCAAGCTCGATGGCCGCATCAGCGACACCAAGCGTGGCTCTTTCCTGCTCGAACTCGACGTCAACACCGCGACACGGCAAAAGATCGCGGACAAGCTGGTCTGGCTCGAGCAGAAGCAGAAGGACCCCGACAAGGTCGTCGAGCTCAGGCGGACGCCGCGCATCATTCCGGCCAAGCCGCATACGACATTGACGCTCGCCGACGGCGCCGTCCACGAACGCTTCATCATCGACATGTCGGTCGCCGGTGCCGCCGTCTCGTCCGCGGTGCAACTCGAGGTGGGAACGCCGCTTGCGATCGGCGCCTGCGTCGGCCGCGTCATCAGGCCTTTTCCGTCCGGCTTTGCGGTTCAGTTCATCGAGAAGCAGAACTACCACGACCTCGAGCGGCTGGTCGTCCGGCCGCTGGGCACTGTCAACCGCGGCCTGAAGGCCTCGGATTGGGATGCCATCGCGGACGAGCCCGAAGCGGCTTCCGCTTAAGACGCGGCCCGGCCTTACCGGCAAAGCTGCTGTCATCACAGAGCTGTGCTGCGCCTCTCGGTTGAAGGGGCTCCGGGCCGCCGCTAAGTTTGCGCCACCTCATCCCCGCCGACGGACTTGAAGCAAACATGCAAAACTCCCGCGTCATCGCCCTTGTGGCCGCGTTGAGCGCTCTCGCGCCTGCCTTCACGCCCGCTTTGGCGGCCGAGACCGCGCCAGCCGTGATCGACAACGAGCGCGTCAAGGTTTTCGACACGACCTCCGCCATGACGGCGATGCCGGACGATTTCGTCGCCATCTCCTTTGCCGGCGGCAACGCCGTGTTCGGTCATGCCGGCGAGACGGCGGGGGCGAATGGCGCGCGCACCGTCGTCATCGATCTGAAAAATCATCCGGTACCAACGCTCGCGAACAATTCCGGCTATCCCAACGCCTTTCCGCGCCCGCATATCGAGAAGCTTCTGGAAAACGACCGTGTCATCGTCTGGCGCTATCGCTGGAATCTCGGCGAGCCGACGCCGGTGCATTTCCACAACACCGACGTCGTGGTGACCTATCTTGAGGACTCGGCGCTGCAATCGACCACGCCGGACGGCAAGAGCGTCGTGAATGACTACAAGTCCGGCGACATCCGCTTCAACAAGGGCAATCGCGTTCACACCGAGCTTCTGGTTCGCGGCTCAGCGAGCGCGGTGATTACGGAGTTGAAATAGAAGCGCATCCCTCGAGACGGCGCTAACGCGCCTCCTCGGGATGAGGCCCCGCGCGGAGAATCTAGCTCCTCATGGTGAGGAGCCGCGACGCGGCGTCTCGAACCATGAGGCCGGATACTTCACCGCTTCCATTTCCTTCTCCCATGCTCTAAGAGCGGCGCGAAAAGCTTTCCCGCGAGTTCCCTTAACGCATGATCCGTCTCGACAATATCTCCAAGCAAATCGGCCATCAGATCCTGTTCATCGAAGCCTCCGCCGCGCTCCAGAAGGGCGAGAAGGCGGGCCTCGTCGGCCCCAACGGCGCCGGCAAGACCACGCTGTTTCGCATGATCACCGGCACTGAGCTGCCGGACGAAGGCCAGGTGTCGCTCGATCGCGGCATCACCATCGGCTATTTCAGCCAGGATGTCGGCGAGATGAGTGGCCGCAGCGCGGTCGCCGAAGTGATGGATGGAGCCGGGCCCGTCGCCGCGGTCGCCGCCGAACTGAGGGCACTCGAAGCGGCGATGGCCGATCCCGATCGCGCCGATCAGATGGAAGAGATCATCGCCCAATATGGCGAGGTGCAGCATCGTTTCGAGGAGCTCGACGGCTATGCGCTGGAAGGTCGCGCGCGCGAAGTGCTCGCAGGTTTATCCTTCAGCCAGGAGATGATGGAGGGCGATGTCGGCAATCTCTCAGGCGGCTGGAAGATGCGCGTCGCGCTGGCGCGCATTCTGCTGATGCGGCCCGACGTGATGCTGCTCGACGAACCCAGCAACCATCTCGACATCGAGAGCCTGATCTGGCTCGAGCAATTCCTCAAAGGTTACGAAGGCGCGCTGTTGATGACCTCGCACGATCGCGAGTTCATGAACCGCATCATCAACAAGATCGTCGAGATCGACGGCGGCTCGCTGACGACCTATTCCGGCGACTACGAATTCTACGAGGCGCAGCGCGCGCTGTCCGAAAAGCAGCAGCAGGCGCAGTTCGAGCGGCAGCAGGCGATGCTGGCGAAAGAAATCAAGTTCATCGAGCGCTTCAAGGCGCGCGCCTCGCACGCGGCGCAAGTGCAGAGCCGGGTGAAGAAACTGGAAAAGATCGAGCGGGTCGAGCCGCCGCGCCGCCGCCAGACGGTTGCCTTCGACTTTCCGCCGGCGCCGCGCTCGGGCGAAGATGTCGTCAGTCTCAAGGCTGTGCAAAAGGCCTATGGCAGCCGCGTGATCTATGACGGGCTCGATTTCATGATCCGCCGGCGCGAGCGCTGGTGCGTGATGGGCGTCAACGGGGCGGGCAAGTCGACGCTGCTAAAACTCGTCGCAGGTGAGAGCGATCCGGACGATGGATCGGTTTCAGTCGGCGGCAGCGTGAAGATGGGCTACTTCGCCCAGCACGCGATGGACCTGCTCGATGGCGAGCGCACGGTGTTCCAGTCGCTCGAGGATGCGTTTCCTCAAGCGGGCCAGGGCTCGTTGCGTGCGCTGGCCGGCTGCTTCGGCTTTTCCGGCGACGACGTCGAGAAGCGATGCCGCGTGCTGTCAGGCGGCGAGAAGGCGCGCCTCGTCATGGCGATCATGCTCTACGATCCGCCGAATTTTCTGGTGCTGGACGAGCCGACCAACCATCTGGACATGGCGACCAAGGAAATGCTGATCACTGCGCTCTCGCAATATGAGGGCACGATGCTGTTCGTCTCGCACGACCGGCATTTCCTTGCAGCGCTGTCGAACCGCGTGCTGGAGCTGACGCCGGACGGCGTCCATCAATATGGCGGCGGCTATACCGAATATGTCGCGCGCTCCGGCCACGAAGCGCCGGGATTGCACAGCTAGGCAGATCGAAGGAAGCCGTCATCGCGAGCGGCAGCCAACGGGTCGCGCGAATGCGCGCCCGATGACAGGCTCCGCGATCCAGATTTTCTTGCAAGGAACTGGATTGCTTCGTCGCTTTGCTCCCTTGCGCAAACGCTTTGCGTTTGTCGCAGGCAATGACGATTTTGCCCCATCTCTCGCGGCATCACGACCCCGTGACGCCGCGTAACAAGGCGTCCCCTCCTGGAGAATATACCAACGTGACATCGCAGGACGCGGTGTTGCGCGCCGACGGTTGCCGCTTTTCGCCGGCAGCCCGCTGGCTGAAATCCATCAAACACGTACGACGCGAGGGTCCGATGAATCGACGCACATTCATGAGCATGGCAGCGGCCGGGGCAGGGAGCATGCTCCTGCCTGCCGGCAAGGCCGCGACGCAGGCCGCGCCGGCGGTCCGAAATGTCGTTCTGGTGCACGGGCTGTTCGCCGACGGGTCATGCTGGTCGGAGGTGATTCCAAGATTGCAAGGAGCAGGGCTGAATGTCACGGCCGTGCAAAATCCGCTGACGACGCTGCCCGACGCGGTGGCATCGGCCGAGCGCGTACTGGCACGGCAAGACGGTCCGACAGTTCTGGTCGGGCACTCCTTCTCCGGAATGATCGTGACGGAAGCCGGCATGCATCCGAACGTGTCGTCGCTTGTCTACGTCGCCGCGCGCGCGCCGGACGCAGGCGAAGATTACACCGCGCTCGCCAAGACGTTTCCGGCGCCGCCGGCGTCGGCCGGGATCGTCTTCGACGGCGATGAAGGGCGTCTGAACGAAGCCGCATTCCTGCGCGACTTCGCGGGCGACCTGCCGGAAGCCAAGGCAAAGGTCCTCTACGCAGTCCAGCAGCCGTTCCAAAAAGCTCTGCTCGCCGGAAAAACCACGCATGCGGCGTGGCGGTCGAAGCCGAGCTTCTATGCGGTGTCGGTGGAAGACCGCACCATCAACCCCGACCTCGAGCGGTTCATGGCCAAGCGCATGAATGCGCGGACGATCGAGGTGAAGGCGAGCCATCTTTCGATGATCTCGCACCCCGATACGATCGCGCAGCTGATCCTGGAAGCGTGCGGGCAGGCCTGAACCGCGCGCGCCGGGCTGCCGGTGCGTGCGGCAAATGCAACCATCAATCGAAATCAGGAGCTCACGTGAAAACAACGTTCAACATCGCCGAGAAAGGCGAGGGGTCTTACCGCTCTTTGGCCATTCTTCGCTGGGTCATGGTGGTCATCTTCGTGTCGTTCGGCATTCAGAAGTTCACCTTGCAGTCGGCGCAGGGAATCGAGCGGTTCATCACCAACAGTCCGTTCATCTGGTGGCTGCATGTGTTTGGTCTGCGCGGCGAGGCTTATTTTCTCGGGGTGACCGAGTTTGCCATTGCGGCGCTTCTCGTCGCGGGCGCATTCAAGCCGATCCTGTCGGCGCTCGGTTCGTTCATGGGCGTGGTCACGTTCCTGGTGACGTGGTCGTTCTTCTTCACCACGCCGGGCGTCGTTGTCTGGAGCTTGTCGACCGATCCGATCGCCTGGAATCTGACAGGCGAATTCCTGTTCAAGGACATCGTCCTGCTCTGTGTCTGCCTGGTGCTGTTTCTGGCG
>Ga0070741_10017266_pt1 | contig 11881 bp, 9 predicted proteins | sample Coa_R1_4_FD_66440 | JGI IMG/M metagenome (GOLD analysis project Ga0070741, IMG submission 66440) | Surface soil microbial communities from Centralia Pennsylvania, which are recovering from an underground coalmine fire - Coalmine... | ecosystem: Environmental > Terrestrial > Soil > Unclassified ...
TTCCGCGGCCTCACGATCGCCGGCATGATCCTCGTCAACAACCCGGGCACCTGGGACGCCGTGTACGCGCCGCTCGTGCACGCGGACTGGAACGGCTGGACATTCGCGGACCTCGTGTTCCCGTTCTTCATGGTGATCCTCGGCGTCGCGCTGCCGTTCGCGCTGGCGCGCCGCCGCGCGTCGGGTCACGAGATGCGGCAGGTGTATCTGCGGATCGTCCGGCGATCCGTCCTGCTCTTCGCGCTCGGGCTCGTGCTGAACCTCGTCGCGGCGCAGTTCTCGTTCGCGCACGTCCGCATTCCCGGCGTGCTGCAGCGGATTGCGCTCGTGTATGTCGCCGCCGCCGTGATCACGCTGCACGCGTCACCCCGCGTGCGTGCCGCGATCGCCGTCGCGCTGACGCTGGTGCACTGGTGGGTGCTGAGCCTCGCGCCGCTGACGCCGCGCGCGACGATCGCGGCGCACATCGATCACGCCGTCTTCGGCAGCCATCTGCTGCTGCCGACCTACGATCCGGAAGGGCTGCTCGGCACGCTGTCGGCGATCGCGTCCGCGCTCGTCGGGACCCTCGCTGGCGACTGGCTGCGGACCGGCGATTCCGATGCGCGGCACGTGCGCGGGCTGCTCGTCGGCGGCGCGGCATTGACTGCTGCCGGGCTGCTGTGGTCGCTCGCGCTGCCGATCAACAAGCCGCTGTGGACCGGCTCCTACACCGCGTTCACCGGCGGACTCGCCCTGCTCGCGCTGGCCGCGTGCTACCAGACGATCGAGATCGCGGGCGCCCGCACATGGGCGCGGCCGTTTGTCTGGCTCGGCGTCAATCCGCTCGCCATTTACTTTCTCGCCGAACTCATCGCGCACATTTTCGAGCTGACGACGGTGAAGACGACGTTGTACTGGGGCTTGCTGCGGCCGGCCACCACGCACCGGCTGAGCGACGCATCCGCATCTCTGCTGTTCGCCGTCGTGACGACCGCGGTCTGGACCCTCGTCGCCGGCGTCATGTATCGCCGAGGTGTGCGCGTCCAGGTGTGACGGCACGCGCGTTGCCACATCCTCAACCTGAGGGGAGGCGACCATGATGTGGGCGCTGCTCATCGCGATCGCGTTGATGATCGCGCTGTGGATTCCGTATCTGACGAAAGAGATCCGCCGGGGCAAGGCGACGGTGGGCGGACATGTGCCAGTCGGTGCCGGCGACACGCATCCGGGGCGACGCGGAAACCCGGCGCCAGGACAGCCCGACGCGCAGGCCGATCCGTACGATCCGCGCGCCGCGCGCTGATTTAGCCGGGCGATCGGTAACCGTAGTGCACCAGAATCTGGTGCACGCGGTCGCGGAAGAGCCACGTGGACGCGCTCGCGCCGGCACACACGCACATCGCGATCGCCACGGCGAGCGCGATGCCGCGCAGCGCCTCACGCCGACCGCCCGGCGATTCGATGCCGAGATCGGCCGCGGCCGCAGCGACCGTCTTCGCATCGAGCTTCGTCGCCGCATCGTCGTACGCGAGCGAGATCGCCCGGTCGCAGATCTGATTCACGATCCGCGGCACGCCCCGCGACACCTCGTACAACTGGTCCAGTGCCGCATCGTCGAACTCGATATGCGGACTCGCGGCGGCCACGTGGACGCGGTGCATCAGGTAGCCCGGCACTTCGTCCGCCGCGAGCGGCCCGAGTTGCAGCCGCAGCGCGACGTGCTCGTCGACGGCGCGCAGCTCCGGCTGCGCGAGTATCGACGTCAGCGCCGGTTGACCCGCCAGCACGATCTGCAGCGTACGCGGCAGCTCCGCGGCGAGCGCGTGCAGCGCGCCCAGCACCGCGGGCGCCACGTTCTGCGCCTCGTCAAGGACGATGACGGCGTTGGCCTCCAAGGAGGAGAGCGACGCGAGAAACGATCGGAGCGTGCCGGCGAGCTCGTGCGCCGCGGCGTCGGCGCGCGTCGCCGCCAACTCCTCGCGCGACAGGACGCCGAAGTCGGCGAGCAGCATCCGAACGAGATCGTCGAACGATGCGGCCGGGCGCGCGGCGATCGATATCAGCGTCCGCTGATCGAGTTGATCCGCGATCGCCTTGCACAAAAGCGTCTTGCCGATGCCGGTCGGACCGGTGACGAGGATGAGCCCGTCGCGTCGCGCGATCGCCTCGGCGATCTGCTGCGCCGCGCGGTCGTGCTCGGTGCTGTGATAGAGGAAACGGAGATCCGGCTCGAGATCGAACGGCGGCTCGGCGAACCCGTAGAAGGTTTCATCGGCTCGCGGCTGACGGGGTGAGATCTCGGCCGCATCGCGCTCGAGCGGCCGGCGCGCGAGTTTCGGCGCAGTGGCTGTGCCACGCGCCAGCGGAGGCGGCATCCGCTCGACGGGAAGCGCGGCGCCCACGGCCTGAACCGGCGGAAACAGATCGAGCAGCGGCCGACGCGCGCCGGGCAGCATTACGATCGGCGCGTCGGCGGCGGAGCGCAGTGCAAACGGCGCGACGATGAGGTCCACAGCTGGTGCGGGCGGCCGCACCACCGTGGGCGGCACCGAGACGAGCGGCCGGGGCGAACGCGTCGGCGCCGCGACGGACGCATCGACGACACCGCGATCGAGTTCGTCGAGCCCTGCCAAAAACTCGGGATCGTCTGTCAGCGACGGCTGGGCACGGACGTGCTCCACATGAGCAGTTATACCCGCATCGGCCTGTTTTTTGTGTGCCATCGTGCGACACGCTGTCACATTTGTGCGCACGGATGGGCTAAGTCATGACTTCGCAAGTATTTATCCGCGTCTTGACGAATGAGACGACTGTCTATATTGTCATATATACGAACACGATGACCTATCGACCGATACGAGCACTTTGACGCTAAGTCTTTTGAACACAGTTATTTATTCGGCCAGGACGAGCTTGGCTTCAGAGTTGCTCCGTGCGCCTTGGGCGTCCGTGTCCCCGTACGTCAGACGTCCGCCTATGCCGAGCGATCGCACCTTCATCACGGTCACGAACTGGCGCGCCGAACCGCCGATGCTGACCGGCAAGACCGTGCTGCTGCGCGAGCCCACGGTCCACGACCTCGGTGCGCTCGTCGATCTGCTCTCGCTCGGCGATGCGACGCGCTTCGGCATCGACGATCCGGTCACCGAATACGCCGTCCAGCAACTGATCGACCATGCGGCGCGCGACCGCAGCAACGGCCAGGCGCTCACCTTCGTCATCACGCTCGTGGCGACGCGCGCGGTCGTCGGGCTGCTGCAGATGCGACAGCTCGATCCCGGCTTCGAAGCGGCCGAGTGGGAGTGCACGGTCGCGCCGTCGGCGCGCGGCACGGGTGTGTTTCTCGAAGCCGCGCGGCTCTCGGGTTCGTTTCTGTTCGGATCGGTCGGTGCGCACCGCCTGGAAGCGCGCGTCCTGCTGCAGAACGGCCGCGGCAACGGCGCCATGCGCAAGCTTGGCGCTGTGCAGGAGGGGATTCTCCGCCGCTCGGCGCGCCGCGCGGGCGAATACGTCGATCAGGTGCTGTGGTCGATGCTGAAGGAAGACTGGGGCGACCACTGGGTCGCGGCGGGACCGCGGATCCATTGATGCGGCAGCTGTCTCTCACCGCTCGCGTGTACGTCGGCGGCATCATCGCCGCGGGCGCCGCGCTGTTTGTCGCGGTCCTCCCGCAGGTGCACTTCCAGCAGCCGCTGCTCTTCCTCGGTCTGTTGATCCTCTCGTCGGTGTCCGCCGCGATGAAAGTGTCGCTGCCGCTCACGTCCGGCGGCTCGACGATGTCGGTCTCGTACGCGGTCGATTTCGCCTCGTTGCTGCTCATCGGACCGCACGAAACGATGTTCGTCGCGGCGGGCAGCGCGTTTTGCCAGTGTCACGTGAACAGCAAGGAGCGCAACCCCGGCTATCGCACGCTCTTCAGCATCGCCTCGCTGGTCATCACCGTGCAGGCCGCCGGCTTCGCCTTCCACGCGCTGGGCGGCGCCGAAACGACCTCGCCGACGCTGACGACGCTCGCGCGGCCGCTCGTCGCCGCAGCCACGCTCTATTTCCTGCTCAACACCGGTCTCATTGCCACGGCGATCGCGCTGACGACGCGTCAGCCGATCTTCTCCACCTGGAACAACAACTTCCTGTGGAGCGCGCCGAGCTACTTCGTCGGCGCGGGCACCGCGGCGATCGCGGCGTGGTTCATCGCGCACGCCGGCTACTGGCTGCCGTTCACCTTCGCGCCGGTCTACCTCACCTACCGCACGTACAAGGTGTACATGGGGCGGATCGAGGACGAGCAGCGCCACGTGCAGCAGACGTCGGATCTGCACCTTGCGACGATCGAAGCGCTCGCGCGCGCGATCGACGCGAAGGATCAAACGACGCAGATGCACATCCGCCGCGTGCAGGTCTACGCGGCGGGGCTCGCACGCGCGGCCGGGCTGAGCGACGCAGAGATCCAGGGCGTCAAGACGGGCGCGCTGCTTCACGACATCGGCAAGCTGGCCGTGCCCGAACACATCCTGTCGAAGCCGGGACCGCTGACGCAGGAGGAGTTCCAGAAGATCCGCATTCACCCGCAGGTCGGCGCCGAGATCATCGCCGCCGTGCCGTTTCCCTATCCCGTCGCGCCGATCATCCTCAGCCACCACGAGCGGTGGGACGGCAAAGGGTATCCGCAAGGGCTCGCCGGCGAAGCCATTCCGATCGGCGCTCGCATCCTGACGATCGTCGACTACTACGACGCGGTAACGACGGAGCGCCCGTACCACAAGGCGCTGACGCACGAGAGCGCGATTGGGCTGCTGCGCCACGAAGCGGGACGCGCGCTCGATCCGAATCTCGTGCCCAAGTTCGTCGCGCTCCTCCCCGCGCTCGTCGCCGAACTCAAATCGGAAGCGACCGGTGCGGCGTCGGACGAACCCGCCGTCATCGGCGGCGGCACGACCGCGGTCGGTCTGATCCCCGCCGCAGGCGCGAACGCGTTCGAGAACATCGCGCTGGCCCACCGCGAGATCTACGCGCTCTACGAAATTGCGCAGTCGATGGGCACCAGCCTCGGCGTCGCCGACACGATGGCGCTGATCTCGACGAAGATCGCGAAGATCGTGCCGTGGTCCGGCTGCGCGCTGTTCCTGCACCAGGCCGACAGCGACACGCTCCGGTGCCGGTTCGCGGCCGGCGTGGACGCGCCGCGGCTGCTGAACATCACGTTCACAGGCGGCGCCGGGCTGAGCGGGTGGGTGACGCGCAATCGGCGCACGCTCGTCAACGCCGACCCGGCGATCACCTTCGACCACGCCGGCGTCGGCGGGCCGGCGTCACTGCGATCGGCGATCGTGTGCCCGCTTCAGTTCAACGACGCGCTGATCGGCGCGCTGGCGCTCTACCACGTCGAGCCGAACCACTACACCGAGGATCACCGCCGGCTGCTCGAGCGGATCGCCGAGCAGGCAGGCGCGGTCATCCACAACTCGATCGTCTTCGAGCAGACGCAGGAAGATTCGCTGACCGATCCGCTGACCGGACTGCCCAACCGTCGCTCGATGTTCGTGCATCTGTCGCGCGAGCTCGCGCGCGCCGAGCGGCTGAAGAGCGAGGTTGCGCTGATCGTGATGGACGTCGACGGCTTCAAGACGATCAACGACACCTACGGCCACAGCGTGGGCGACCACGCGCTCCGCATGGTGGCCGAAGCGCTCCAGGGCGCGCTGCGGCCGTACGATCTCTGCGTCCGCTACGCCGGCGACGAGTTCATCGTCGTCCTGGCCGACTGCGGACGGGATGCCGCCGATGCGAAGCGCCGCGAGCTGCAGGCGCGCATCGGCGAGATTCAACTCGACGTGCGATCGGGCAAGCGCATCCGGCTGGCGGCAAGCGCGGGCGCGTCGGTGTTTCCGCACGACGGGACGAACTACGAGTCGCTGCTGGCGGACGCCGACCACCGCATGTATCGCGACAAAGCGACGCGGCGCGGAACGCTGCGCCTCCCCCACGCGGCAGCGGCCGCGACCGACTTCCTCGCGCCGGTCATCGTCGACGACGCCGCGGCGCGCGTCATTCCCAACATCGCTTAAGGCGTGTCGTCCTGTTTCGTCGCGCCGATCGCGTCGGGCGCCAGCCGCCCGCTCGCGGCGTCTTCCGGTTTGACCGGCGGCGTGTCGGGGGGCGTCGGACGATCGGTCGGACCGCCGGTCTCGGGACCACCGCCGCCGATCGTGCCGCTGACGCTGCCGTCGAGCGGTCCCTCCTCTTTGGTGGGCTTCGTGTCCATGCAAGAATGAACGCGTGGCCGACAAGTCAGAACCTCAGGTGCGCGTCGTGGACCGCCGCTGGTGGGCGCAACCGGAAGCCGAGCCGACGGCGGCCGCCGATCCCGACGCAGCGCGCGGACCGAAGCCGACCTACATCGAACAGCTCGAGCGGCGGCTCGACGACGCGCAGCGCGAATTCGAAGAAGCGCGCGTCCGCATGCGGCGCGACATGCAGCGCGAACTCGAGCGGAACGTGCGTGCCGTGATCGCCGAGCTGCTCGACGTGGTCGACAACCTGGACCGCGCCGTCGCCGCCGCCGGGGACGACGAGTCGCCGCTGCTGGCCGGGGTTCGCCTCGTGCGTGATCAATTCCTCACCAAGCTCGAAGGGTTCGGCGTCGCGCGGCTGGCCGCGCTCGGCGAACCATTCGACGCGTCAGTCCACGAGGCGATTGCCACCGCGCCGGTCGACGACCCGGCGCTCGAAGGCCGAGTCGTCGCGGTCGTGAAGGAAGGCTACGCCATCGGAGACGATTTGCTGCGTGCGGCCTCGGTGGTCGTGGGAACAGGCGCATGAGCGACGACCGCAAGGCCCATCCGCGGCCCCTCGTCGAGCGGCGGCAGCAGTTCATCGAACGCCACATCAAGATGGACAAGAGCGCCGTCAACGTGCAGTTCGTCGGCCAGAAGCCTGAGGGCAGCGGACCCGCGAATCGGCACGGCATGCCGAAGCTCCCGGTCGGGCAGCACGAAGTGAAGAACTGGCCCGTCCTCGATCTCGGCGAAACGCCGGACGTGTCCACCGCGGCGTGGAAGCTCGAGGTAGGCGGACTCGTCGAGAACCCCGTCTCGCTGACCTGGGAGCCATTCCTCGCGCTGCCGCAGGTCGACGACGTGAGCGACTTCCACTGCGTGACGACGTGGAGCCGCTACGACAACCACTGGCGCGGCGTGCGATTCAGGACGATCGCCGAACTCGTCATTCCGACGGTGGACGCGAAGCACGTGCTCTGCACCGGCTACGACTTCATGCCGGGCTCCTACATCCCGTACACGACGAACCTCCCGCTCGATCGCGCGATGGACGACGATGTCCTTCTGGTGCACACCTGGGAGGGCAAACCGCTTCCACGCGAGCATGGCGGTCCCTGCCGCATGATCACGCCGAAGTTGTACGCGTGGAAGGGCGCGAAGTGGATCAGAAAAATTGAATTCCTCGCAGAAGACAAGAAAGGCTTCTGGGAAATCCGCGGCTACTCGAATTCCGCGGAGCCCTGGTTCAACGATCGCTACGCGATCGAATAGCTGGCACAGTCGTTGAAACTCGGCCATGCACGATGCGTGTATGGCCCGGTGAACCCTATCCGCTCGGCGCCACCTGGACCGGCGTCGGGGTCAACTTCGCGCTCTTCTCGGCACACGCGACGAAAGTCGAACTGTGCCTGTTCGACTCGCCCGAGGCGACGCAGGAGCGCGAGCGCATCCCGCTGACGGAGCAGACCGATCAGATCTGGCACGCGTTCCTGCCGGACGCGCGCCCCAACCAGCTCTACGGTTATCGCGTGTACGGTCCGTACGAGCCGGCGGGTGGTCACCGTTTCAACCCGAACAAGGTTGTCATGGATCCATACGCCAAGTCGGTCGCGCGTACGATTCGCTGGGACGACTCGATGTTCGGCTACGTCGTGGGACACGGCGATGCCGACCTGTCGTTCGACGAGCGCGACAACGCCGCGTTTGCGCCGATTGCGGCCGTCGTCGATCCCGCGTTCACGTGGGGAGAAGATCGTCCGCCGCGCACGCCGTGGCACGACACGGTCATCTACGAGATGCACGTGCGCGGGTTCACGATTCAGCATCCCGACATCCCCGAGCCGCTGCGCGGCACCTACGAAGCGCTGACGACCGAGCCCGCGATCGATCATCTACGCAAACTCGGCGTCACCGCCGTCGAGCTGATGCCCGTGCATCATCACGCGCGCGACCGCTATCTCGAAGAGCGCGGCCTCACCAACTACTGGGGCTACAACAGCTACGGCTACTTCGCGCCCGAGCGGCGGTTTGCCGCGTCGAAGACGCCGGCAGGCGCGGTTCGCGAGTTCAAGCGGATGGTCCGCGCGCTCCATCACGCCGGCCTCGAAGTGATCCTCGACGTCGTCTACAACCACACGGCCGAGGGAAACCACCTCGGGCCGACGCTGTCGCTCAAGGGGATCGACAACGCGTCGTACTACCGGCTCGTCGCCGAGAATCCGCGCTTCTACATGGATTTCACCGGCTGCGGGAACACGCTGAACATGCAGAGCCCGCAAGTGCTGCAGCTCATCATGGACAGCCTGCGGTACTGGGTGTTCGAGATGCACGTCGACGGCTTCCGCTTCGACCTCGCGAGCGCGCTGGCGCGCGAACTCTACGACGTCGACCGCCTCGGCGCGTTCTTCGACATCATCCATCAGGACCCGGTGCTCTCGCAGGTGAAGCTGATCGCGGAGCCGTGGGATCTCGGCGCCGGCGGCTATCAGGTCGGCAACTTCCCGGTGTTGTGGACGGAGTGGAACGGCCGCTACCGCGACACCGTGCGACGGTTCTGGCGCGGCGACGGCGGCACCGTATCCGAGCTCGCGACGCGGCTCGCCGGCAGCAACGATCTCTACGCGCGCAGCGGACGGCAGCCGTACGCGAGCATCAACTTCATCACGGCGCACGACGGGTTCACGCTCAACGATCTGGTCAGCTACAACGACAAGCACAACGAGGCGAACCTCGAGGACAACCGCGACGGCGAGAACAACAACCTGAGCTGGAACTGCGGCGCAGAAGGCCCGACCGACGACCCGGCCGTGAAGGCGCTGCGCGAACGGCAGAAGCGGAACTTCCTGGCGACGATGATGCTGTCGCAGGGCGTACCGATGATCAGCCACGGCGACGAGCTCGGGCGGACCCAGCAGGGCAACAACAACGCGTACTGCCAGGACAACGAGATCACCTGGATCGACTGGAACCTGGACGACGACAAACGTGCGCTGCTGAACTTCACGAGCAAACTCGTGCACCTGCGTCATGCGCAGCCGGTGCTGCGGCGGCGGAAGTATTTCCAGGGGCGCAACATCCGCGGCGGCGACGTCAAGGATCTCGCGTGGCTCGCGCCCGACGGTCACGAGATGACCGACGAAGCGTGGAACGCCGACTTCGTGCGTTCGCTCGGCATGCTGCTGAACGGCAGCGCCATCGAGGAAGCCGACGAGCGGGGACAACTCGTCATCGGCGACTCGCTGCTCGTGCTCTTCAACGCGCACAGCGACAAGGTGCCGTTCACGCTGCCGCCGCTCGACGCGAGCCAGCAGTGGCGGCGTGTGTTCGACACGGCCGAGACCGCCAGCGCCGATCGCATCTACAAGCCGGGCGGCCGCTACCCGCTCGAAGGGCGTTCGGTGGCGTTGTTCCGCATCGTCCCGCCGGCGCGCGACCGGCGGCGTCAGCACGAACAGGAACGTCAGGCCGCTGCCGAACCGGCGGGCGTCGAGAAAGTTGGTGCCGAGAAGTAATGGGCGTTCGCTCGGAATCGGCCGTCCGCATTCCGCACGCCGCGACTCCGGAGATTCCGGAGGAGCTCAGTCGCCGCGTCGTCATCGACCGCATCCGTCCGGATGTCGACGAGGGACGCTTTCCGATCAAACGCACGGTGGGCGAAGAGGTGCAGCTGTCCGCGGACATCTTCGCCGACGGTCACGATGCGATCGCCGCCGTGATCCAGCACGGCGATGACGAGATTCCCATGGCGCTCGCCGTCGAGGGCACCGACGAGTGGACCGCGTCGTTCACGGTGTCTGCGCGCGTCGGCTGGGACGAGTACCGCATCGTCGCCTGGGTCGATCGGTTCCTGACGTGGCGGCGCGATCTGTTGAAGAAGTATGCCGCCGGGCAGGACGTCGGCGTGGAGCTGCTCGAAGGGTCGATGCTCGTGCGCGACGCGGCCGCGCGCGGCGGCGACGAACGTCTGCTGGCCGCCGCTGATGCGCTGACCGACACGACGCCGGTCGAGCAGCGCGTCGCGCACGCGATGGACGCGGACCTGGCCGACGCCATGGCGCGGCATGCCGATCGATCGCACGCGACGGTGTCGCCGCCGCGGCGCGTGTGGGTGGATCGCGAGCGCGCACGCTTCGGCGCGTGGTACGAAATGTTCCCGCGATCGGCGGGCGCCGACACGCACCGAAGCGGCACGTTTCGCGAGGCGGCGGCCGATCTCGTGCGCATCGCCGACATGGGTTTCGACGTGGTGTATCTGCCGCCGATCCATCCGATCGGCGTCAGCTTCCGCAAGGGACGGAACAACACGCTCTCCGCCGGTCCCGACGATCCCGGCAGTCCGTGGGCGATCGGATCGGACGCCGGCGGACACACGGCGGTCGATCCCGGGCTCGGCACGATCGACGACTTCGTCGCGTTCCGCGCGGAAGCCGAGCGACACGGCCTGGAAGTCGCCCTCGATCTCGCGTGGCAATGCTCGCCCGATCACCCGTGGGTGACGGAGCATCCGGAGTGGTTCCGCCACCGGCCGGACGGCACGATCAAGTACGCCGAGAACCCGCCGAAGAAATATCAGGACATCTACCCGCTCGATTTCGAGAACGACGACTGGCGCGGGCTGTGGCACGCGTTGCTCGACGTCACGCTGTTCTGGATCGCGCACGGCGTGAAGATCTTCCGCGTCGACAACCCGCACACCAAGACGTTCGGCTTCTGGGCATGGCTCATCGAGCGCGTCCACGACGACCACTCCGACGTCGTGTTCCTCGCCGAAGCCTTCACGCGGTCCAAGCCGATGCGCTATCTCGCCAAAGAAGGTTTCACGCAGTCCTACACGTACTTCACGTGGCGCAACACGAAACAGGAGCTCGTCGAGTACTTCACCGAGCTGACGCAGACGGACGTCCGCGAGTACCTGCGGCCGAACCTGTTCGCCAACACGCCCGACATCCTGCACGCGTACCTGCAGCACGGTGGACGGCCGGCGTTCGAGGCGCGCCTCCTGCTCGCGGCGATGCTCGGCGCGAGCTACGGCATTTACAGCGGCTTCGAACTGTGCGAGCGGCGCGCCGCCGCGCCCGGGTCGGAGGAGTACTTCGACTCGGAAAAATATCAGTTCAAGAAGCGCGACTGGACGCAGCCCGGTCTCGCGGAGCTGGTGCGGTGCGTGAACCGCATCCGACGCGATCATCCCGCGCTGCACGTCGATCGCACGCTGCGGTTCCACGCCGCCGACAATCCCGAGATCATCGCCTTCAGCAAGCGCGCCGGCGACGACGCCGTCTACGTCATCGTCAACCTCGATCCGCATCACATGCAGCACGGCTTCGTCGATCTCGACATCGACGCCGACGCGTTCGTCGTCCGCGACCTGCTCGACGACGCCGAGTACACGTGGCATCGCGGACGCAACTACGTCCGCTTCGATCCGGAGATCCGGCAGGGGCACATTCTGTGGCGACCGACACCCCGAACCTGACGCTGCCCGCCGATGCGGTGCTGCCCGCGCCGTCGGCAGCGCAGGACGATCCGCTCTGGTACAAGGACGCGATCATCTACCAGGCGCACGTCAAGTCGTTCTTCGACTCGAACAACGACGGCATCGGCGATTTTCCCGGGCTGACGCA
>Ga0070741_10017267_pt1 | contig 11881 bp, 16 predicted proteins | sample Coa_R1_4_FD_66440 | JGI IMG/M metagenome (GOLD analysis project Ga0070741, IMG submission 66440) | Surface soil microbial communities from Centralia Pennsylvania, which are recovering from an underground coalmine fire - Coalmine... | ecosystem: Environmental > Terrestrial > Soil > Unclassified ...
AGAGCACCGCTCTGAAGCAAAGTGGATGGGCTTTTGGAGCAACGTGAACCGGCCTACGATGCGCTATGAAATCTTTGGCTTTACTCCTAGCCGGGGGCAATGGAAGTGGGCAAAAGAGAGGGCGCTAAAGGCAATTGACAATTACCGCATGTATGAAGAAAAGTTTTCGCAAGCGACGCTTGAAGAATACTGGGAGGCTACCGGCAAAAAGCTGGAATTTATCAGAAAGCGTACCGGCGTGAAATACGCGGAATACTGGATACCGCCGAAGACCCATCGTATAATAGATAATGTCTGGCTTGACATCGAAGCGTACAACTATTCCACCGGCTATGGCACAGAAAAGCACTCGGAGCTTTTGGAGCGGATAATCGGCCAGTTCTCAAAGAAAGGCAGCCTTGTGGCAGACTTTTTCTGTGGCTCTGGCACGACTCTTGCAGTAGCAGACAGCCTTGGCAGAAAATGGATCGGATGCGACTCGTCGCCAGCAGCAATAACGGTGACGAAAAAGAGGCTTGCTCGCACAAATTTCTCTGTTATCAACATTAATTAGACAGAAGAGCAGTGAATCAGCCGTGAGCGTTCAAAAGCCTGCCGACTATGAAGCCCTGCTAAAGAGGCTGCAGGACAAGCTGGGCAACACTGCCAAGAAGGCAAGGTCAAGGCTTGAAATTCCGGCTCCCCAAATTATCTGGGTCGGCAAGAATACCATCTTCCGCAACTTTATGGAGTTCCCAAAGGCATTGAGGAGAGACCCAGAAAAGTTCTTGCTCTACCTCAACAAGGAGCTTGCTTCTGCCGGCTACATCGCTGGCGAGCGTGTGATATTCCTTGGACGCAAGACACCCTCGTCTTTTGGCGCGCTCATCGACCGCTATGTCAAGGACTATGTCCAATGCCCAGTATGCGGAAGCCCTGATACGCACACTGAAAAGAACAAGAAAGTTGCGTTTTTGATTTGCGAAGCCTGCGGCGCAAAGTCGTCGATAAAGGGCAACTACGCCTAGATTTTAAACTGAAGCGCGATATTGTAATCTTGTATTCAAATGCATAAAAGCTGTTATGTATTTTTGATCTCATGTCCTCTAGAAAAGATGAGCGTAGAGCCAATAGCGAAGAAATAAAAGCAATAGACAGAACGATAGAAGAGACGAAGGACAGCACAAAAAAAGTGATACAAGAAGCAAAGAGGGAGCTGCCCGAGGCTACAGCGACGTTTCATGATTTTCAAGAAGAGAATTTTAATGCTATAAGGGAAATGACGACCACCTATCTGGATTCCCAGAAGGAAGTTGCTAAATCAATGCAGGCAACATTCAGACAATACGGCAATAACCCCGCGTTTGCCATGATGTTCTGGCCCTTGTACAATTACTGGCTGAATCCCCAAACTCTAACTGAAAATTATGTCAGAGCGGCTACAAATGTGGCGGATACTGCTGTTGCCGCGGTTAAACTTTCGAATGATACCATGCAAGCATCAATTGAATCCACCAGAGCAATGGTAGATTACGCCCGAAGAAACGTAAGGGAAATGTCAAGGCTTAACGCCGAAAGTGCAAAGGTTTTCGAGCAGATATCTGAAAACTATGCCAGAGCATCGCAAACTGCTTGAGACAATAAAACCGGCCCCTTAATCGGCTGTTTCCCTAATGAAAGCAACTGGGAAGTCCGATCAGGTTCTGCCAGTTGACAAAAAGTCATAAGCATAGAGATCCTTTATCCATGCCCTTACTACCGACGTGTCGTTCTGGTACGACGACTTTACCTGCGCGTTCATCTCCTGAAACTCTGCCACCTTTTTCTTAATAGAGTGGTTCCTGCCTGCAAGATGCTGCTCTACTGCAGAAGTATTGATAGTTTCGTCGCAAATATTGCATCTGATTCTTTCCACACAAATTGGATCTAAATTGGCGTTATCTATTGCAACACAAAATCAGCTTGGCGCATTCGTCAGCTATTTTTGATCTGGTTCCGGTTTTGGCTCTAGAGCAGGCTCGCGTATCGTGTCAAGAACGTATTTCAACTCCGGGTCATTTGACAGTTTTTCCAAAAACCCCTTGATTATCTGCCGGGTCGTGCGGTCAGCTGCGCCCTGTCCCCTGTGCTGCACATTGACAACGTAATCATAAACAAACGGGCTGATATACAGCGAGCACACATCGGCGATCCAACTGAACAATGTTTCCGCAGTCTTGTCTTCGATCATCGCCTGCCGCTTTTCCTCGAACATCCTGCCGATTACGCGCACGTTGTAGAGGTACATCTTTTTGCCCGTGTTCTTGTCAGCGCCAGTGAATAGCACCGAGTCGCGGTCGTCGTAAATGAGGCCATACGAAACATTGTATGGCATTTTCACATGTTTACTCTTTGGCGCGTAGTCAAACAGCTCGTCCATCAGCGCCTTGAGGAGTGCGTAAAACCGCTCGACGCTCTTTTGCTTTTCTTCGTCCTTTTTCTTGTTGCTGAACGGGCCCACGGCAAGCACACATGAGGAGAACTGGTTAAAAAATTGACCGAAATTTTGCAGTACTGAGAAGCGCGTCAAATTTTGTAAAATATATGAGATGTACGCTCTCAGACACTAAAATTTTGCAAGCTGCACCTCATAGCTCGCTCGGTGTCAACTGTTTTTACTACAAAATTCGAGAAAGTTGACTATGGGTGATAAGTACCAACTAGGAATTACCTCAGCATGACAGCCATAATGTCACTACACAACGAAACCGCGACAAGAGGCAACTTTACGACCGGCCAGAGCTGGGGAGCACTGAGAAAGGCGTGGAAGGGCTACAGGATCGCCAAGGTACAGGGCGACAATGCCAAGATGAGAGAATACGCCACCAAGATCAGGAAGATCCAGGGCGAGCTGGGCATAAGCGTTGCATCATTCCCGCACTTAGGCATTCAATAAGTGCGACCTTCCTTCTTTTTCTCTTTTTATTTGTAAATTGAATTATTTCCTGACATTTGTTGTTTTAGCTTCATTTCAATCTGTCCCTTTGGCATCGCGCCTACCAGGACATCAACCGCTTTTCCGCCTTTGAATATCATCATTGTTGGGATGCTCTGGATTCCAAATGAGGCCGCAGTCATCTGGCACTCGTCGACATTGACCTTGCCAAAGGCCACCCTGCCTGAATATTCTTTTGCAAGCTGCTCTATAATGGGCGAGACCATCCTGCAGGGACCGCACCAAGGCGCCCAAAAGTCCACGAGGATGAGCGGGTACTTTGCGACCTCACTTGCAAAGTTAGAGTCGGTTAGCACTATCGGCTCGGTAAGGGAAGACATCATCGCCTTTGCTGCAGCTGCCTTTTCTAGCTCGGCCAATTTTTTCTGCTTGATCGCCTCAAGCTCGTCGTCAAAACTCATGCCTCACACTTGCCTCAGGATTGGCTATATTTCTTGCTAAGCGTGGTTCTGTCAAGTCTTCGGTTGATGGGGTATATTAGGAACTCTGCTATGCTAACTTTATTGGCAGTTAAGTCTGTCAAGCAATGAAGAGGAACCCGATGATAGCACCGGTAATCCTTAGAGTCGATGCATCGAAGTTGAGTCTTAAACTGAAGATTTGACAGAACCCTAAGCGATATCTAATTATTACATTGGCACTCTTTTTCGAGAGGTGATCTGCTTTGGTTGAGGAAGATGGCAAGGTAGTGGCAGAGCAGGAAGAGGAGGACAAGCCCGTTGAGGAAGACCTCGAGGCGTTGAGAAGCGAGTTACAATCAGTAAGAGAAGAGCTCCGCAAGGCAAAGGAGTCCTCTGAGGGCAGCCTTAACAAGCTAAAATACCTCATGGCGGATTTTGACAACTACCGCAAGCAGATGGAAAGGCAGGCCACCTCAAAAGCAGAGACGATCAGGGCGGAACTGCTGTTGAAATTTCTCAACATACGAGACGATTACTTGAGGGCGCTCTCGGTCGCGAAGCAGGGCAAGTCAGAGCCGGTGGTCATTGAGGGGCTGGAGGGAATATTGAAGAACATCGACTCGCTCCTTGCTTCAGAAGGCGTGAGGGAAATCGAGACGGTCGGGACCCCCTTTGACCCAAATGTGCACGACGCTATTGCATATTCCGAGCGGGACGACGTGCCTGATAACACTGTTACAAGCGAAATAAGGAAAGGATATATACTCAACGGCAAGGTGCTCAGGCCGTCTCTGGTCGAGATTTCAAAGAAGATAGTTAAAAATAGCGTTTCAGATACTAAAGAACCGAACAGTAGTCAAGGAGACTGAGAATAATGGGAAAAATAATAGGCATTGATCTTGGAACAAGCAATTCAGCGGCCGCATCCATGATAGGCGGCAAGCCCACGATAATTCAGGCGGCGGAAGGCACCTCTGTTGGCGGCAAGGCATTCCCGTCTGTAGTGGCATTCACACGGGAAGGTCAGCTTATAGTCGGCGAGCCGGCAAGACGGCAGATGATTTCAAACCCAGAGGGTACTGTCATTGCCGCAAAGCGCAAGATGGGGACAGACTTCAAGTTCAAAGTGTATGGCAAAGAGTACACACCACAACAGGTCTCGTCATTCATTTTGCAAAAGATCAAGAGGGACGCCGAGGCGTTCCTTGGCGAGGCTGTCGACAGGGTGGTCATTACAGTCCCTGCATACTTTAATGACAACCAGCGCCAGGCAACAAAGGATGCAGGAGAAATTGCCGGCCTCCAAGTTGTAAGGATAATCAACGAGCCGACAGCAGCTTCTCTTGCGTACGGACTTGACAAGGCAAACAAGGACCTGAAGATCATGGTCTTTGACCTTGGCGGCGGGACACTTGACGTCACCATAATGGAGATGGGCGGCGGCGTGTTCCAGGTAAAGTCAACGTCCGGCGACACACAGCTTGGCGGCACCGACATGGATAACACGCTTGTAGAATTTGTTGTGCAGGAATTTCGCAAGCAGTCCGGTCTTGATGTGAGGGGCGACAAGGCGGCCATGATGAGGATAAGAGAAGCTGCAGAGAAGGCCAAGATAGAACTCTCAAACGTGGTCACGACAGAGATCAACCTGCCGTTTCTTGCTTATGACCAGCAGTCGGGACCAAAGAATCTGGTTTTGCAACTGACAAGGGCAAAGCTTGAAGATCTTCTAAAGCCGATAATAGAGCGCTGCAGGCACCCGATGCAGCAGGCGATGCAGGACGCCAAGATGACACCAGCAGATGTCGACAAAATAATCCTGATCGGCGGCCCAACAAGGATGCCAATGGTCAGGCAGTTCGTCGCATCGGTCATGAATAAAGAACCCGAGCGCGGCATCGACCCGATGGAGGCAGTGGCAATGGGCGCGGCAGTGCAAGGCGCAATCATTGCCGGCGACGTGTCGACAGACATCCTGCTAGTCGATGTCACGCCACTCACGCTTGGAGTCGAGGTTCTTGGCGGGCTGAAAGAGCCGCTGATAGAGCGCAACACCACGATACCGACAAAAAAGAGCAAGGTGTTCACGACAGCCGCCGACTACCAGACTGCGGTAACAATCCATGTGGTGCAGGGCGAGCGCCCGATGGCGACAGATTGCGTGTCGCTTGGCATGTTCAATCTATCAGGAATTCCACCAGCACCTAGAGGCGTGCCCCAGATTGAAGTGACATTTGACATTGACGCAAACGGCATAATGAATGTCGCAGCCAGGGACCTTGCAACCCAGAAGGAAGCCAAGATCACAATCACCGCAAACAACAAGCTGTCCAAGGACGAAATTGAAAAGCTAAAGAAGGACTCGGAGCAGTTTGCCGAGGCCGACAAGAAGAAAAAAGAAGAGGCAGAGGTTCGGAACGAGGCAGACAACCTCATATACGCTTCTGACAAGCTGGTGAAGCAGGACCTAAAAGACAAGATAAAGCCCGAGCAGGCAGACAAGGTCAACAAGGCTACGCAGGAGCTTCGCGACGCCATTTCAAGCAACAACTTTGAAGGCATCAAGGCCAAGATACAGGAGCTAAAGAATGTCTTGGCAGAGATAAGCACTCAGGCGTACCAGAGCGCCGGTGCTGCTCCATCAGGGTCTGCTGCAGGTGGTGCTGCTGGTCCCGAAGCTGGCAGCGGCGGCTTTTCAGGCGGCGAATCAAGCACTGCCGCAGGACCAAACCCTTCCCCGTGACAATAATTGAAAGGCGCGCAGGGTGAAAAGCAGTGAGCAGCAAGCAGGACTATTATGAGGTCCTCGGGGTGCAAAAGGGTGCAAGCACCGAAGAGATCAAGGGCGCCTACCGCAAGCTGGCACTGCAATTCCATCCAGACAGGAACAAAGAACCGGGAGCAGAAGAAAAGTTCAAGGTGATATCCGAAGCGTACGCTGTGCTTTCTGACGAAGAGAAGCGCAAGCGCTATGATACCTACGGTCATGTTGGCGCGGACGAAGCATTTAGGGGATCTGAAGCCAATTTTGAGGAGATATTCCGTGACATGGGCTTTGGTGGCTTTCGCGATATTTTTGAGCAGATGTTTGGCGGCGGGCGGGGTGGCTTTGGCGGTTTTGGCGAAGACCTTTTTGGGTTTGGCGGAAGGCGCAAGGGCCGCGACATCGTCTATGACATGGAGCTCACGCTTGAAGATGTCTTGAAGGGCAGGAAAGAGGAAGTTGAAGTCCCGCGCGTTGGAAGATGCGACAACTGTGGCGGCACCGGCGCGGCGCCGGGGACAAAGGCGCGCAGGTGCACAGTATGTGGCGGGCACGGGCAGACAAGACGAGTATACAGCCAGAACCGATTCTCTACGTTTGTAACGATGGAACCCTGCAAGACATGCCAAGGCAGAGGGCAGATAATCGAAAGGCCGTGCAACAACTGCAGGGGAACTGGCAGGGCGCGGCAGACAAAAAAGATCAAGCTGGAAATCCCACCCGGAGTCGAAGACGGCATGGCGTACCAGCTCAGGAGCGAAGGCGAAGTTTCAGAGCAGGGCATAGCCGGCGACCTTGTCGTCAGGCTGCACGTCAAGCCAGATACGCGGTTTGAAAGGCTGGAAGATGGACACCTGCTCTACAATCTGGACGTCAAGTTCACTGATCTTGCGCTGGGGTCCGAGCTTCGGGTTCCTACGCTTGAAGGCTCGGAAAAGCTGAAAATCCAGCAGGGCACTCAGGCAAACACCGTGTTGAGGGTGAAGGGCAAGGGGCTGCCACGCTACGGCAGGTCTGGGAGAGGTGACCAGCTCGTGAGGATAAACGTGAAGGTGCCGGGCAAGCTGAATGACAAACAAAAGTCGCTTCTCAAGGAGCTGGACAGGGAGCTCGACGAGGGCTAAAACAAATACTTTAAAATACAATCTTCACCCATTTTTGAGGTATAATGTCTTCACCATTTGACGAATGGTTTGGCTCAAAGAGAAAGCGCTTTGGCTCGTGGTTCCCAGACATTGACGATATGATGAAGGAAATGGAAAAGATGATGCAGGAAGCTTTCAAGAATGTCGAGCAGCAGGTTCCAAAGAATTTGGTGAAGGAGCGCAAGATGGACGACGGCTCCATAGTTCGCGAAATGGGCCCGATAGTGTACGGCTATTCTGTTAAGATAGGTTCTGACGGCAAGCCAGTCGTGCGCAAGTTTGGCAACATCGACGCCTTTCCCAACTTGCTTGGAGGCGGCCTTGCAGTCAAGGAAGAGCGCGAGCCACTGGTTGATGTAATCAAGGGAGAAAACGAGATCCGAATAGTCGCCGAAGTGCCTGGTGTCAACAAGGAAGACCTGCGCCTGTCAGCAGACGAAAATTCATTGACTATAGAGTCAGTCACCGGCCAGCCGCGCTACCACAAAAAGATCGATTTGCCAGAAATAGTCGACCCAAAATCAGCCAAATCAACTTACAAGAACGGCATACTGGAAGTGTCGTTTGCAAGTAAGGGCAAGAGCGATAGCGGCGTGCCGATCAAAATCGAATAATGCCACAAAACGATATTATATTCGCTAGGTAGCAAAACGAGCGTGTGGGCGGGGGTTGCCAAGCCCGGTCAACGGCGTGAGATCATATTCTCTATGACGCGATGCTCAGATGTTACAGTCTGATGACTGGGAGACCTCATCCCTTAGGGGTTCGTGGGTTCAAATCCCACCCCCCGCACCTTTTTACCAGTAAATCTTACCTTCAATACAGCTTAAAAACAACAATAATTCTTTCATAATTAAAAAATAGTGAAGTGGCCTGCAGAGGCATCTTCGCAGGCTTTTTTGCCTAATTGCTTTTAAGATGGACGTGTACAGGAGTGGGGTTTGAAATCATATCGAATACAGGAGAGCGCTTTTGTGCAAGCTCTACCAGCTGCTGAAGCTTTTCCTCTGGTGCATCGGCCTTTATTCTGAAAGTCACGTCAATCTTCTCATACCCGTTTCGGATGTTTTCTGACAATCCTAGAAAACCCTGCAAATCTAAGTCGCCTTGCAGTGTTGATTCTACCTCGTCTATCTTGATTCCTTGTGCTGCTGCATGGTAGATGAGGCTCGTAGTCAGACATCCCGCTAGCGCCGCTAGAGCATATTCCACCGGGTTTGCGCCTTGGTCTTGGCCCAGCAGTACCGGTGGTTCGTCCTTCACGTATTCGAAGGGCTTGCTTCGGCTGTGTGTCTGGCAAGCGCCATAGAACTCGTTCACTGTTGTACGATTGTTTCCGCCATTGATCCATCTGTTCTTCGCTCTGAAATTGAATTTCGCGATAGTCGGATTGCCCTTGACTGCTACTACTGTCTTGAAGAGGTTGTCGAAATCTACTCCGTTCACAGTTTTTTCTGCTGACATTTTTTCTGTCATAGTGTCAGTATAGTCAACGGATGATTAATTGTGGACGGGAATCCGACACCCGTATTCTACAAAATGCTCCTTACAGCTATAACCTTATTGCCTACACTTGAGCCGGAGAATGCAGGAAGATTGATGCCCACTTGGACGCCAAAGATGTGAGGATATTCTGTGAAATGGCATTCAAAGGTCTGGATTATGATTCATTTACCGACAGGCGCGTTAGCCCACTCGCCATTGGCAGAAAGCTGGGCTTGGATGAAAAGACAGTTCGAGTCAGAGTAAAGAAAATGGAGGATGATGGTTTCATAAAATACTACCAGGCGGTGCCTAACTTGGCACTCTTTGGCGTAAAGAACTTGAATTCGTACAGACTCGAAGCTGTAAACATTACCACAAAGCATCGGATCGTGGAGAATATCCAGCAAGTTCCATATATTGTTGAAGCAGTTGATTACTTGGGACAAGTAGTATCGGTTAGCATAGCTGGTGCCTCACCTAAAGAGATCGAGGAGGTTGCTAGCATATTAGTCAATAGGTTCGAGTTGACCAAGATGAACCTCGGAGTCCGAGCAGCCAAAGAACCACATTCTTCACCGGATAAGCTAGATTGGCAAATAATTCAAAAGCTAAGATATGATGCTCTGTGTAATGCTAAAGACCTTGCTCAAGAACTGTCAATAACGCCCAGAATGGTTGAATATAGGATTACAAAGCTTCTTGATTCAAATGCACTGCTGATCCGGGCAATAATAAACACCCAGAAGCAAGAGGGCCTGATATTCTATGAATTGGAGATGTTGGTTGAGGAATCAAAACAGTTTGCAGTCGTTAAACGACTAAGCGAGATGTATGGAGAGAAGCTCTGGTCCATACGTACTTCCGAAGGGGGAGTCCTTCTTGCCAATCTCTTTGGTTTCACTCTGGCAGAGCCGGAGGAAGCAGCTGTAAAAGCACTTGAATATGATGGTGTCAGATCATGCTCTCTTTTGATATTCAAGGAAATCATTGAACCTAAAAGACCAAATTGGATAGATACTCTTATCGAACGAAAGATCTCATCATCAAAATCCAAGTAGCTATTCAATTATTTTGGAAGAAACTAAACAGTCTTGATTATTTTTCCAATTTCTTCCTCTGTCATGCTTGTTCCCGGATGGGTATCAGTCAGATGAATTTTCGTATGTTTCTTTATGTCCTCATCTCCCTGAGGAGATATAACTGTCCACCCGCATGGACAGGTCAACATTTTTGCCATGATATCAGGTAACGAAGCTTTGGTATATGCTTTTAGAATCAAACGCTTACTATGTTATTTTGAATACCATTAGCGCTATTTCTCTAAAATGCAAGCACTGCGGCATTATGCTCAAGACTTAACTTTCGAGCAAGGCGCGGAACTTGACAAGCTACCTAGCAAGCACAAGATAAAATGCACAAAATATGGCAAAACTACGGCCTATGGCCAAGATGATTTTTTGAATAGGCAAAGTTAGAATGATAGTAATGGCCTTGACAACTTTTATACCCCGCAATCCGGAACAAATGCGTAATGAGCTCTATTGCAGTTGAATACTATGATAAGAAATTTGGTGATGATAGGTCCGCCGCGTTCATACACCTAGTGAGGGAGATCGGCGAAATCGCGTTTGCAATGGAAAAGAATAACGTCGAGCACGCCAAGATGGAGATAACAGAATCAGCCGCACTTCTCTACTATCTTGCGTCAAAATACAACCTCAACCTTGACGCCAACATGAAGATAGTATATTCTAAAAAGCTGGACATGCTAAAATCCGCGCAAAAAGCATGATTACGCTACGCGGCGACCTTGATTCAATAACTTTCATCCTTGAGGAAACTTTCAAGGTTCCCGCGTTCAAGCGCAACTACGACGTAGAGTTTGGCAAGATAGCAGAAATACTCTATCGCTATGGCATTTCAGAAAACCCGCGCAACCTGCGCTTCCGCTTCATCTTGTGCATGCAAGAGTTCTTTGATGGCATACCACAGGACCAGTGGCGCGTCAAGGACCCCGAGTTTGTGAAACAGTCTGAAGATTTTGCTATTGCAAAGTTTCGCGAGTGGGTGGTTGAGCAGGTGACCTAGCCTTGCTCTTGGCGGCCCACTGCTCGTACATCTTGATCAGCTCGTCAACGTCAGCGCCATTTTCAGAGTAAGTCACGATGACCCCGAATCTGCCCTTGCTATCATGCCCCCTTGCATAGTATCCCCAGTACGTGTCTGGCAGCCTCTCAAAGTTTGACTTGTTGTTTGCTACGCCAATTAGGTTCTTGGCTACCGTGTCGACTACCCTGATTGCATCCTCTGCTTCTAGCATCAATTATTGCTGGTCTGTATGTCATTTAAAATAGCTGTCAGGGTTCAAATATCGTTAACGCGTATATAGGGTATGTTAAGGGCAAAGTGCGGCCACCTCGCATCAGAGTCGTATGCAAAAGCCCATCATGGGCTGTGCAGGAATTGCCACTCCAACTTTGCCTACCTTGTAGAGCTTGAGGAAAAGCATGGCGAAGATGCTCTGGTGGAATACTGGTACTCGATGATACTTGCCAACATCTCTGACGGCAGGCAGGACGCCAGCTGCCTCATCGATCATCTTGTTGAATTTTACCAGCGCAAGCTAGTAGAAGTCCCGTCAAAGCAGCGCTATATCAACAAGATGCTTTTCATGCTGCGCTCTATAAAGGAGCCATTTGATCCGGAAAAGATGGCCTGATTACTGCACCCTTTCCACAAGCTCGAAAACCTTATTCATCGTCGGTGGCTCGCCCTGCGGGTCCCTGACGTAGAGCGACGCGCAGCAGTTTGCAAACAGCAGCCTTTCCTGCGGCGTAAGCCCTGCAAGATATCCGATGATGTCAGCGGCGTCCCACGAATCGCCGGCGCCCGTCAGGGTCTTTGCCTCAACCTTTATGGCATGAACAAATGCACTTTCTTTTCCATTAGACCACGCCGCTCCTATCTTTGTGTGTAGGTCAGTGCTAATTCCTATCTTTTCTGCCAGCTTTTTTGCCGCAAGCGTAACTTCGTCCGCGCCATAGCTTGCACCAAGGACATGGCCTAGCCCAATTTCATCGGCAAGCGAATTGCACTCATTCTCGTTTATGCT
>Ga0070741_10017268_pt1 | contig 11881 bp, 10 predicted proteins | sample Coa_R1_4_FD_66440 | JGI IMG/M metagenome (GOLD analysis project Ga0070741, IMG submission 66440) | Surface soil microbial communities from Centralia Pennsylvania, which are recovering from an underground coalmine fire - Coalmine... | ecosystem: Environmental > Terrestrial > Soil > Unclassified ...
CACCCACCGTCGTTCTGCTCAATCAAGTCGGTGACTACCTGCGGGAGCGGTGCCCAGCCACCGCCGGCCTGTGGGTGGCCGGACCGGAGTGGATCGCCGTCAGCGTCCAGACCACGGTCGCCGTGACCTCGGTGGCGGTCGCGGACGCGACCGCTGATCAGGTCCGTGCGGCCCTGCGGGGCTACCTTCACCCGCTGACCGGCGGACCGAACGGCCAGGGGTGGCCGTTCAGCCAGCGGCCACACGGTTCGGAGCTGTCCGCGTTGCTCGAAGCGCTCGACGGCGTGGACCACGTGCACGCCCTGACCGTCACCTATCAGCCGCAGACGGCGGACCCGCAGCGCGCCGCGGGGCTCCAGCGGATCCTGGCACACGCGCTGACCGACCCGCCGGATCCGCCGGAACTCAGCAGCGACCTGTACAGCTGGCTGGATCGCGCGCTGGTCTGTTCGGGCACCCACGACGTCGCCGTTCAGCTGCCGTGACCAGGTAAGGAGGGCCGATGCCGATTCCGCTGCCGAATCTCGACGATCGCAGCTACGCCGACCTCACCGCGCAGGCCACGGCGCTGATCCCGAGCCTGGATCCGGCCTGGACGAACTACAACCCCAGCGACCCCGGTGTCACGCTCGTCGAACTGCTCGCCTGGCTGACCGAGATGCTGCTCTTCCAGGTCAACCAGGTGCCCGCTGCCAACACCGAGACCTTTCTCAAGCTGCTCAACGGGCCGGACTGGGTCCGGCCGCAGGGCGCCAGCCTGGACGACGCGACCCGCCAGACGATCCTCAACCTGCGCGACCGCTACCGGGCCGTCACCGCCGCCGACTACGAATGGCTCGCGCTGAACGCCTGGCCGCAGAGCACGCAGGCCGGGCAGCTCTCCGGCGGCGGGCGGCTCGCCCGGGTCCGCTGCCTGCCCCGGCGCAACCTGTCCGCCAGCGATCCGGCGGTGCGCGACGCCGACGCTCCGGCGCACGTGAGCCTCGTGGTCCTGCCCGCTGTGGCCGGTGAAAGCGATACCGCCCAGACCGGGACAGCACTGTATGACGCGCTGTGGCAGTTCTTCGACGAGCGCCGCACGCTGACCACCCGGCACCACGTCGTGGGGCCGGCGTATCTGCAGGTGCAGATTTCCGCGAACCTGGCGCTGCGCGATGACGCGCCGCCGCAGCAGGCGCTCGCCGACGCCCGGCAGGCGCTGCTGGCGTACTTCGACCCGTTGACCGGCGGCGTCGGCCAGCTCGGCTGGCCGTTCGGCCGCGCGGTCTACGCGTCGGAGGCCGGTGCCGTGCTCGAGCGGGTCGCCCTCGTCAGCTACGTGGAAAACGTCCAGGTCACGGCCCCGGGCGCGACGGACCGGGTGCAGCCCGACGCCGTCGTGCTCGAGGCCAACGAGCTGGTGCGGCTCGGCGCCACGCCGCTCGTGGCCTTTGACGCGCGCGGTCAGAGCTACCGGATTCCGGCATGAACTCGCCCCAGCCGCCGAGCAGCTACCTGGACTACCTGCCGGCCATCTTCCGGGAAGATCCGTTCGCCGGCCAGTTCCTGCTGGCCTTCGAGGCGGTGCTCAGCGGGGTCGGCGGGCAGCCCGGGCTGGAAACCACGATCGGCCGCGTCGCCAGCTACTTCGACCCGGCGGCGACCGATGCCGAATTCCTGCCCTGGCTGGCCGGCTGGGTGGCGCTCAGCCTGCGCGCCGACTGGGACGAACCCACCCGCCGCGGTTTCATCGCGCGGATCGTGCCGCTGTACCGTCTGCGCGGCACCCCGGCAGGGCTTCAGCAGATGCTCACGCTGTACACGGGAGAACCGGTCCAGATCTACGACGCGTTCGACAACCCGCCGTTCTTCTTCGAGGTCAAGCTGACCCTGAGCGAGGCGGACCCGGCGCTGCTCCAGTCCAAGCAGCAGATCGCCCGCGCGATCATCGACCAGGAGAAGCCGGCCCACACCTTTTACTCCTTGCAGATCGCGGTGCCGACGATGCGGCTGGTCTCGCAGGCGCTGCACGAGCGGGAGAACGCACCGCTGCTGATCCTAGGCACGAACACCCTGCTGGGAACGTCGATACCGAACCTGTAAGAGGAAGCATCATGGCCGATTATGTCCTGCCCGGTGTGGTTGAGAAGCGGGTCCGGTTCTTCGACGGGCAGTTCCTGCAGGACCAGGACTTCGTCGATGAGCAGAACTACCAGCGGGACCGCGAGCACCGGCACAACCGCCTGCTGCACGGGCCCGGCGTGGCCGAAGGCCTGGCGGTTACCTCCGCCACGGCGAACCAGGTGACGGTCGCGCCGGGCACCGCGATCGACGCCGACGGCAACCAGCTCGCGCTGGCCCAGCCGACGACGCTCGACCTGCCCGGCGCGGAGTTCAACGACAAGCAGGGCGTGCAGATCTACCTCAGCTTCCAGGCCACCGCCACCGACCAGCAGACCGTCGGCGGCAGCAGCGACTACACCCGCTGGCTGGAACGCCCGCAGCTGACCGCGCTGGCACCGGGCAACGCCTACTCGGGCACGGCGTCGCCGGTTCTGCTGGCCAGCGTGGCGGTCGACCACGCCGGCCGGGTCACGGTGGACAACACGGCGCGCACGTACTCGGGCCTGCGCCTGCCCGGCCCGGGTGCCGACGCGGCCACGCTGCGCGCGACCGGCAGCGGCCAGCTGGACCTGGCCGGCGGGCTCACCGTGGACGGCAACCTGGGTGTCGGGACTGCGAGCCCAGGGGCGAAGCTGCAGGTCGTCGGCGGTGGCGGCGGGTCGATCGACTTCGTGGTCAACGGCCGGATGCAATCCAACAACAACGACGGCGGGCTCTGGGTCACCTCGGACCGGTTCGTCGGCGGCTACGGGTCGGGCCAGCTGGGGTTCTGGAACAACGGTGACTGGCGGCTGACCGTGCTGAACAACGGCAACGTGGGCATCGGCACGCACAACCCGGGCGCTCGGCTGGAGGTGGACGGCGGCGGGGGTCAGTCGGTCGACCTGGTGGTGAACGGGCGGCTGCGGTCGAACAACAACGACGGTGGGCTCTGGGTGGCCGGGGACCGGTTCGTCGGCGGATTCGACACCAACAAGATCGGTTTCTACAACAGCGGCCAGTGGTGGCTCGCGGTGACTAACGACGGCAACATCGGCGTCTCCTACACCAAGCCCACCTATCCGCTGCACATCGGGCCGGGCAAGGCGCTCAGGATCGAAGCGGGGACCAGCCCGGCGGACAACGCGGCCTATTTCAGCTTCGGCGGGAACGGCGCGTTTTCTATCGATGGCCCCGGGGTGCCGGGCGGGCGGTTGATGGTGGACAACTCGGGCAACGTCGGCATCGGCAACCCGAAGCCGGGCGCGAAGCTGCACGTCGTCGGCGGCGGCTCCATGTCGGTCGACTTCGTGGTCAACGGCCGGCTGCGGTCGGACAACAACGACGGCGGGCTATGGGTGGCGTCGGATCGCTTCATCGGCGGACTCGATGTCAACAAGGTTGGATTTTTCAACGCTGGCTGGCGGCTCGCCGTGCTGAACAACGGCAACGTCGGCATCGGCACCAACAACCCGGGCGCGAGGCTGGAGGTCGACGGCGGTGGCGGCGGCTCGATCGATTTCGTGGTCAACGGCCGGATGCAGTCCAACAACAACGACGGCGGGCTCTGGGTGGCCTCGGACCGGTTCGTCGGCGGATTCGGCACCAGCAACATCGGGTTCTGGAACGGCAACGACTGGCGTCTGTACGTGATGAACAACGGCCAGGTGGTGACGAAAAACGACCTGTTCGTCAGCGGCCGTCTCGTTTACGCCGACGGCGGCAATCAGTGGTGGCACCTTCATCCCCAGCAAGCACTGTTCTTCGGCGGTGGCGGCGGATGGTGGGCGGCCAACGACACCGTCGGCGGGCCGTCCGACCTGCGCCTCAAATCCGACGTCCGGCCGGTCACCGACGCGCTGAGCCTGGTCAGCAAGCTGCGGGCGGTGCGATACCGGTGGGGCGAGCGCGGCCTCAGCCACTTCACCAAGGACATCGCGACGAGCGTGTCCGCCGGACCGGACGCCACCGACGAGCAGCACGAGCAGGTCCGCGAGACCGAACGCGGCAAGGCGCTCGACGCGCTGTCCGGCGACCGGCTCGGCCTGATCGCGCAGGACGTGGAGGCGGTGCTGCCCGAATTGGTCCGCGATGACGCGGACGGCTACAAACACGTCCGGTACCAGCACCTCACGGCATTGCTGGTAGCGGCGATCAACGAGCAAGATGCGGTAGTACGCGCACTGTCAGCCGAGGTAGCCGCGCTGCGGTCGTCCGTCGGCGCTACGGAAGGAGCACGGTCGTTATGCGGGAGCAGGTGGAACAGCGCGTCAGCGAGCTAAGGGCCGAACTGCAGAAAGGCCAGCACGCACTCGCCGAGCTAGAGTCCAGGCAAGCCGAGCTGCGGCAGACCCTCTTGCGCATCAGCGGCGCCATCCAAGTCCTAGAGGAACTCCTCTCACCCTCCGCACCACCCCCGAGGACCACACCAGCCGCAGCCGCCACACCGTTCGCGGGCGCCACGCCGGCCGATGGGCTGCTGCTCCGTGCCAACGGCGACCCAACCCCCGCAAACGCCAGCTAACGACCCCCGCAAACGCCAGCCAGCGACCCTACCGCGCCCCGAAAGCGCAGCCCACTGCGCCCGATAGCGCATCCCCCGCGCCGCGACGGCGCAGCCCCCAGCGGCATTAGCGCAGCCCGCGGCCGCATATCGGGATATTTGCACTTATTTCAGGCGGATCAACGGGTGGGCCAGATTATTGCGGACAGTTACCCCCCCGGATTGGGGGGGTAAGTGTCCGCAATCTTTTTCGGGTGCGGCGCGAGCCGGGGAAGAAGCAACAGCGCTGCCCCGCCAAATCCTGATATTTCCGTAAATCGTGCTTCGACGGGTACCGGACCGCCCACCTTGCTCCCCGCGCATATCAGATCGCCCACCTTGCTCCCCGCGGATATCGGACCGCCCACCTTGCTCCCCGCGCGCATATTTGTTGGGGTGTCGCGGATTCTAAGGTGTTGGAAAAGTGCGCTGCGTTAGAAAAGGGTGCGGGTCTGGCGCCTTTTTTGATATGAGACCCTTTTCTGGCATGTTAGGCGGTTGCCTTGCGCCTCTATGCTTCTTGAGTCACATGCGCCTCGCGTGAGGGTCGGCCGACACGGGGATACGGTGCCGCTCTCCAATCAGGGAGTTCGCGGCCGGGCGGTGGCTACGCTGGGCGGATGGTATCCAGCAACGGCGCGGGGCGTGGCGAGCGGATGCGCGCGGCTTCGGCGGGCCAGCGGGTGACCGTCGCCACGATCGGCGGAGTCGTGGCCGGGGCGATCGTGTCGCTGGTCACCGTGCCGAGCGCCGCGATCCTGGCCGGGTGGGACGTCGCGGTCGTGATCTACCTGGCCTGGGTGTGGATCGCGGTGTGGCGGCTGGACCCGGGCAGCACCGCCCGGCTGGCGAAGCGCGAGGATCCCAGCAGCGCGGTGGCCGAACTGGTCGTGCTCGGCGCGGGCACCGCCATGCTGGCCGCGGTGGGCTTCGCCCTCGTCCGGGCGGGCCAGGCGACCGGCGGCATGAAGGCGTTCCTGGTCACGCTCGGCGTGCTCAGCGTGGTGCTGTCGTGGACGGTGGTGCACACGGTGTACGCGCTGCGCTACGCGAAGGCGTACTACTCCGAGCCGGCCGGCGGCATCGAGTTCAACGAGACCGAACCGCCGACCTACACGGACTTCGCCTACTTCGCTTTCACCATCGGGATGACGTTCCAGGTCTCGGACACCAACATCACCGCGAAGGCGGTCCGGCGGATAACCCTCCACCACGCGCTGCTGTCCTACTTGTTCGGCGCTGTGCTGCTCGGCCTCGTGATCAACGTGGTGGCCACCCTGCTGAAGTGAGTGGCGGCGGCGCGAAGCACCACAGCTCGTTCCGCAAGAAAGATCAACCGCCCAGGTAGGCGCGCCGGAGATCTTCGTGAGCGAGCAGCTCCGCGGCGGGTCCGTCAAGGACGATCTCGCCGGTGGACAGCACGTAGCCGCGGTCGGCGATGGACAGGGCCATCGTCGCGTTCTGCTCCACCATGAGGATGGCCACGCCGGTGGCATGGATTTCCTTGATGATTTCGAAGTTCTGCTGGACCAGCGCGGGCGACAGGCCCATCGAGGGCTCGTCCATCAGCAGCAGGCGCGGGCGGGACATCAGCGCCCTGGCCATCGCGACCATCTGCTGCTCACCGCCCGACAACGTGCCGGCGAGCTGCGAGCGACGCTCCAGCAGGCGAGGGAACAGCGCGTGCACCCGGTCAAAGTCGGCATCCAGTGATTGCCCGCGGCGCAGCACCGCGCCGAGTTCCAGATTCTCCCGCACGGTCAGCGAGCCGAACAGCCGCCGGTTCTCCGGCACGATCGCCATCCCGCGCGCGATCCGGCGCGGGACCTCCCAGGAAGTGACGTCCGTTTCGTCGATCAGGACCCGGCCGGACTTGGGGCGGACTATGCCGAGCGTGGTCTTCAGCGTCGTCGACTTGCCGGACGCGTTCCCGCCGAGCAGGCACACCAGCTCGCCGGCGTCGACGTGCAGCGAGATCCCCTCGAGGATCCGCATCGGGCCGTAGTACGTGGTGACGGAGTCCAGCGACAGCAGCGGGCTCATAGCGCTCCCGGGTCCTTGCCCAGGTAGGCCTCGATCACCGCGGGATGCCCGGCCACCGTGTCGAAGCCGCCCTCGGCGATCTTCACCCCGTGATCCAGCGCGACCACGCGGTCCGAGCAGCCGGCCACCACGTGCATGTCATGCTCGATGACCAGGATCGCCACCGACCGTTCGGTCCTGATGCGGCCGATCAGCTCGGTGATCTCATGCGTCTCGGCCGGATTCATCCCGGCCGCGGGCTCGTCCAGCAGGAGCAGCGAGGGCCGGGTCGCGAGCGCGCGGGCGATTTCCAGCCGCCGCCGGTTCGCGTACGACAGCGAGTAGGCGGGCTGGTCCCACCGGTAGCCGGCCAGCCGCTGGCCGAAGAACCCGAGCACTTCCGCCGCCAGCTCACGGGCCTCGCGCTCCTCACGCCGCGCCCGCGGCAGCCGCAGAATCGATTCCCACGGTGCGGCGCGCGTCGCTCCGTAGGTGGCGGCCAGCACGTTCTCCAGGACCGTCATGTTGTGGAACAGGCGAAGGGACTGGAACGTCCGGCCGATACCGCGGTTCGCTATGACGTGGGGCGTGAGCCCGGCGACGGACTTGTCCTTGAACAGGACATCACCGCCGGAGGGGGCGTAGACGCCGGTGATCACGTTGAAGACCGTGCTCTTGCCCGCGCCGTTCGGGCCGATCAGCGCGACGATCTCGCGTTCGCCGACGGTCAGGTCCAGCTCGCATATCGCCTGGAGACCGCCGAAGGCAAGCGACAGCCGGTCCAGCCGTAGGCTCACTGTCACGTCGGGGCCTCCTCCACGCGGCGGGAACCGAGCAGGCCTTGCGGACGGGCGATCATCATCACGATGAGGATCGCGCCGATCATCAGCTGCCGGGTGATGGACGGCTCAGTGACCAGCCGGTTTTCCCAGACGAAGGCGGCCAGCACGAGGATGGGCGGGAGCATCACGGTGCGCCACTTGGGCTCGACCTGGACCAGTCCGATCAGCGCGACGACGAGCAGGACGAACCCCCAGTTGCCCGCGACCACCGGATTGCTGGGGAAGCCCGCCGCGTGCCCGCAGGCCCAGGCGGCCGCGCCCAGCGCCGCGGTGGCAACACCGACAAACAGCAGCCGCCGCCACGGGCGCAGCCTCGCGAGCAGCGTAACCACGATCACGCCGTAGAACACATAGCGCGCCTCGACCGGGCTGCGCAGCAGGCCGTCGTAGGTGATCTCGACGACGAGCATGCCGACGAGCGCGCCGGCCAGGCTGCCCGTGCCGCCCAGGATCAGCCCGGCGTACACCAGGATGAGCACCGGGGTGTCGAAGTTGGTGGGGAACACGCTGATCTGCTGCGCCGCGAAGATCTCCCCGGCCAGCGCGGCGATGGCCGCGCCCGCCGCGAACGCGTACAGGCGCAGCCGGTGCACCGGGATCGTCATCGCCTCCGCCGCCAGCGGGTCCTCCCGGACCGCCCGCCAGGCCCGGCCGGTGCGCGAGTGCTCGAGCAGGCGCAGCACGCTCATCACCAGCACGACGACGATGATCAGCAGATAGTAGTAACTGGTGTTGCTGGTGAGCTGAACGCCGAAGCCCTTCAGCGTGTCCAGCGCCGGGATCCCGTTCGCCCCGCCGAAGATGTCTGGCCGCACGTTGTTCGTGAACTCGACGAACGCCTCGCCGAAGAACAGCGTGATGATCGCCAGGTAGTCGCCGACCAGCCGCCCGGACGGCAGGCCGACCACGACACCCAGCAGCGCGGCGGCCACCATGACGCCCGGGGCGCTCAGGTACGCCGGGATGTGGATGCCGACCTGGGCCGAGGAGACCAGCGCGAACCCGTACGCGCCGACGCCGAAGAACGCGACGTAGCCCAGGTCGAGCGCCCCGGCCCAGCCCACCACCACGTTCAGTCCGATCGCGAGCAGCGCGAAGACCAGCGAATCGATTCCCACTTGGAGCTGGAAGCCGCCCATTCCGGCGACCGGGAGGAGCGCGCCCACCGCGGCGACGATCGCCAGCCGCGGCCACCAGCCGACGCGCTTGCCGAGCTGCTGGACCATGGTGTCCAGCTGCCGGCGCTGCCCCTGCCGGGCGACCCACTCGTCGGCGCCAATCCGCGGCCCGCCGGTCTGCGGGCCGCCGTCCTGCGGACCGCCGCTGCTGAGGATGTCTTCCGTGTCTTCCGGCGATCCCACGGTCACACCTTCTGGAGCTGCACGCGGCCGAGCAGTCCCCGCGGGCGGGCCAGCATGACGAGGATCAGCAGGGTGTAGACCAGCAGGTTGGTGTAGGTCGAGTTCCAGTACCCGGTGATGAACGCCTCGGCGATGCCGATCAGCAGGCCGCCGAGCATCGCCCCGGTGATCGAACCGATTCCGCCGACCACGGCCGCGGTGAAGGCCTTCAGCCCGGCCACGAACCCGATCGTGTTCGTGACCGTGTTGAACATCAGACCCGCCATGACCCCGGCCACGCCGGCCAGCGCCGAGCCGATGAAGAACGTCATCGCGATCGTCTGGTTCACGTTGATGCCCATCATCTCGGCGGCCTCCCGGTCCGCCGCTACGGCGCGCATCTTCTTGCCGAGCATGGTCGTGCTGACCAGGATCCGCAGCCCCGCCATCAGCAGGACGCTGAGGACGACGACCATGATCTGCACCGAGTCGATGGTGACCGAGCCGATCTGGATACCGCTGGACAGCTTGATGAATTGCGGCGTGTTGTACTCGCGGAACTGCGAGCCGAACAGCAGCAGCGCCGCGTTCTCCAGGAAGAAGGAAATGCCGATGGCGGTGATCAGCGGCGCGATCCGCGGCGCGTCCCGCAGCGGGCGGTACGCGAACCGCTCGATCACCACCCCGAGAAAGCCGACGAGTCCAGCGGCCAGCGCGAACATGATGACCAGCAGCAGCACGACGGGGATTTTGAGCCCCGCCGCGCCGCCGAACCACTGGATAACGAAGAAACCGATGTAGGCGCCCACCATGTACAGGTCGCCGTGCGCGAAGTTGAGCAGCTTCAGCACGCCGTACACCATGGAGAAGCCGAGCGCGACCAGCGCGTACAGAGCTCCGGTGGTGACGCCCGTCACCAGCTCCTGGAGGAACAGTCTCATCGTGCCCGGGTCATGGCATCAGCTGGTACTTGCCCGCGGAATCGATTTTGAACAGGAAGAACTTGGCGTTCACCATATCGCCGTTCGAGTCAAACGAGATCGGCTGGCCCAGAATCGATGAGGATTCCTTGGTCGCCTTGACGGCCGCGAGCACGTTGCTCCGGCTCGGTGTCTGCCCGGCCTTGCACACCGACGCGATGGCCTCGTCGATCACGTGCGTGGCCGCGAACGTCGGCGGACCGAAGTTGCTGAAGTTGCCCCACTTCGCGGTGGCCTGCTGCACGATCGAGGCATCCGCGGCGATTCCGGTGATGTCCGGGCCGAACGACGACACGTAAGAGCCGCCGATCGTGAAGGACTTCGGGTCGTACAGGCCGTCGGTGCCGAAGATGACCGCGTTCTTGTGCTGCTGTGCCAGGTCCCGGCCGAACTGCTGCGCGTTCGCCGCGAGCTGCCAGGGCAGCACGACCACGCCCGTGTTCGCGGTGACTTTGGCGACCAGGGCGGAGAAGTCGGTGACCTTCTGCGACACGGACTCGTGATCGACCTTGATGCCGGCCTGCTGGAACACCGGGATCATGGAGCTGACCAGCCCCGTCGAGTAGACCTCCTGGTCGTCGACGATCATGATCGCCTTCGGCTTGAGGTTCTGCACGATGTAGGTCGCGTCCTGCGGGCCCTGCACGCTGTCCTTGGACACGACCCGGAAGAACGTCGGATTCGCGCCGGTGGTCAGCGCGGGGTTGGTCGCGGAGCCGGAGATGAACGGCATGCCCGCCCGGCCCATCAGCGGGCCGACCGCCTGGACCTCCTGGCTGCCCGCCGGGCCCACCACGGCGACGATCGCGTTGTTGCTGGTGAACTGCTGGCTGACGGTGGTGGCCTGCTGCGGATTGAGCTGGGTGTCGCCCTGGACGAGGGTGATGTTCGTGTGATTGGCCGCGTTGTCGAGCTGCACCGCGAGCTGGGCGAAGTGCAGCTGGTCGCCGCCGACGGGGGCGGCGGAACCGGTGATCGGGGCCTCGATGCCGATCGAGGTCTTGCACGATGTGGCGGCGGCCGAGGAGGACGTGCCCGTCCCCGCCGACGTCGATGAACTGCTGCTGCTGCTGCAACCCGCGGCGGCGAGCGCTCCGAGCGCGGCCGCCGCGAAGATCACTCGTCTGTTCATTGGCCCTTGGTATCACCGCTGCTCGGGACGGGACAAGCTCGGAACGCAAAGGTTTCGGTTACATTTGTGACGTTAGTCATAGAAGCGCGATAGCAGCGCGTGAGCCTGTGCTGTGACTCCTGTTAGCTTTGTGGGCTGAGAATACCAGCGAGCGTGTCTAGGTTGATGTTGCCGCCGGAGACGACGCACACGACCTTGCCCGTTCCGGCGGCGCCACTGAGCGCCGCCGCGAGGGCCAGCGCCCCGGCACCCTCCGCGATCACCCGCACCCGCTCCGCTAGCAACCGGACGGCGGCGGCCACGTCGTCCACCGGGACCGCTATCGCGTCGTCGGCCAGCTTCGACACCAATGGCCACATCGAATCCAGCACCCGCCGGCTGCCGGACCCGTCGACCCATGACGGCTGGTACTCGACGTCCACCGGCTGGCCGGCCGCCCGCGCCGCGGCGAACGCCGCCGCCGTCGCGGGTTCGGCGGTCACGATGCGGGTTCCCGGTGCCAGCGCTTTCACCGCCGACGCGATCCCGGTCGTGAGCCCGCCGCCGCCGTAGGGAACGACGACCGTGTCCGCGTCCGGCAGGTCCTGGAGGATCTCCAGCCCGATCGTCGCGTTGCCCGCTATCACCAGCGGATCCTGGACCGGGTGGATGAACAGCCCGGCCACGCCGTCCACCCGGCTGGTCACGATCGCCCGCCACCAGTCGTCGTACGGGATCTTGATCACCTTCCCGCCGAGCCGGGTGATCGCGTCGATCTTGGCCTGCGGCGCGTGCTCCGGCACCGCGATCGTGGCCGGCAAACCGAACGATCGTGCCGCCCAGGCGACGCCCTGCGCCATGTTCCCCGCGCTCGCCGTCACCAGGCCGGCCGCCCGAGCCTCCGGTGACGCGCTGAGGATCGCGTTCAACGCGCCGCGCAGCTTGAACGAGTTGATCGGCTG
>Ga0070741_10017269_pt1 | contig 11880 bp, 11 predicted proteins | sample Coa_R1_4_FD_66440 | JGI IMG/M metagenome (GOLD analysis project Ga0070741, IMG submission 66440) | Surface soil microbial communities from Centralia Pennsylvania, which are recovering from an underground coalmine fire - Coalmine... | ecosystem: Environmental > Terrestrial > Soil > Unclassified ...
GTCTGATCGAATGCTATGTCGAGTTCATCAGACATCAATTGTCGGAAACTGGTTCCTGTTCCCTGGCCGGGATCGGTCTTGCCCACATAAAAGGTGGCTGTATTGTTCTCGTGAATGACGATCCATGAATCGAGCTGTCGAAAGTCGGGATCGGGGTACGGACCCTCTCGGGCCGCGTTGCCGTTTTGTGCAAGTGCCTCTGAAACGAAAGTGCCGCCGCCGGTCGCGAAACTCACCACAAGCAAGCCCGCGCTCTTGAGAAAGCCCCGTCGATGCGTGCTCAGCACTTCTTCGATGTGTTTTGGAATTACGCCGGAGATCGTCATACGCGCGCCTTCTCCGCGGAAGCAGTTCGCCCGTTGGACATAGTTTGTGCCGCGCGTTTGATTGCTGCCTGAACCCGGTAATACGTCATGCAGCGGCATAACGTCGTGTTCATGGTTTCTCGAATCTGCGCATCCGTCGGCTGCGGAATCTTATCGAGCAGCGCCTTTGCAGTCATAATCTGCCCGTTTTGACAAAACCCGCATTGCGGAACCTGCTCGTCAATCCACGCCTGCTGCACAGGATGCAACCGGCCGTTCGAAGAAAGTCCTTCGAGCGTGGTGACTTCCCCTTTGACGGAAGAGACCGGCAAGATACAGGAACGAACCGCCACTCCGTTGATAATCACTGTGCACGCCCCGCATTGACCTAGCCCACAACCAAATCGTGGGCCTTGCAGCCCGACGTCATTCCGCAGGATATAGAGCAGCGGCGTGTCCGGCTCGACATCCAGCGTATGCATACTGCCATTTACCTTGAGGTTGACTTTGCTCATGCTTGGCGCTCCTTGCTAATCGAACGGACGCTGATGCCAGACGGCATTTACCGGCTCCTGACCGATGCCCGGCGCTTCATCCGGCCGCGCACAAAGTGAAACCGAATCAGATAGATATTCGTACCCTTGCCGTGTTTGGCAACTTTTAGCAGATCGACGACGCCCAGAAATCCAGATGCGCGCGCAAGCTCCGGAGTAATGTCAGGTAAGCCGATGGGCGTGATCGAATCCACCTCGATTTCGCCTTCCTCCATACGATAGCGCTTGCCAACCGTGACATGGGGACGCGTCCAGATGCGAACACTACAAGTAATTTCGCCGCGGCGGACACCGTCCCTTAGCCGTTTCGTGAACGTCATGAGAAGAGCTTACTACCCGGCGCGCACCCTTACGGTAGTTGATAGCCGCGTAGCCGGCGCCCTATTTTAATAGGGGAAACACGCTCTCCAGTCGCCGCTCCCTACACCACAGCCCGGCCCACATAAGCACGCCGAAATACACCGGAACTAGCGTGTACGTAAACAGAGGGTTTTCCAGCCGCAGATTAGTTGCTACCGCGCCGCCCAAATAACCGGTCAGCAAAATTGCCCCCAACACCGAAGCCCGCGGAATCAAGTAGAGCACGGTACACGCCAATAGAATTACCCCTATCGGCACTGACAATTCTGGCGGCCAACCGCTCCGCTTGAACGCCTCCACGACCTGTGCCGGTTTGGCGAATTTGCCGAAAACGTCGAATAAGAGAAACGCGGCGATCAGGCCGCTGATGATCCATCCAGTGCTGCGCCGTCCCTTTGAAACCTTTTCTGTTTCAGTAGCTGTCAAATCCCGTTCGGGTTTGTTTATGGATGCCATAGTATCCCCTCCGTGTTAAAGTCGGATGCCGCAGCTGAAAATCGACAATACGAGTTCATTTTAGGTTGCGAAAATCCAACGGCCAGCGGCTCCATAATGGGCATCGATCGCATGAGTAAACGAAAGCACGAATGCGTAATATCTTCTTACTGTTGACTCTACTGCCGCTTTCTTCTCTGGCCGTGTGTCCGGATCGCATCTGGCAATCCGGATGGTCCTGGACTTATGACGGAACCGTCGGTCCATATCGAGCACGATTCGAGTTAACCCAGCGGGACGGCAACGTTACCGGCTATTACTTCTATGTTTCTCACCTGAAGGATATCCGTTTGATCGGAACCATCACTGATAGCAAACAAATTCGATTAGAGGAATTAGACGCCGCCGGTCAGCCCGTAGCCGAGATCAGCGGCGAGTTTCAGGACAAAGATCCGCGGGGCAAACTGCAGGGCGACTTGACTTGCGACATCATCGCCGGTAGTTGGCAGAACGCCGACGGGTCGAAAAAGCTGCCTGTTTATTTGCGCTTTGCCGGCGGTCTGCCGGACCCGCATGGTCACCGTTACGAAGTCGCGGGTGCAGACGATGATGAGGCCATTGATCGGGCGGCCGAAAGATTCCGAAAAGCAGTGATTGCTGGCGATAAGGAGACGGTGACTTCGCTGATTCGCTATCCGATTTCGGTTTACGTGAATCAGAAAAAGATAACGATCGAGAACCGTAAGCAACTGATGACAAATTACGATGCGATCTTTACTCCGGGCTACCGCAAAGCCATCGAGGATGCGATACCGCGCGATATGTTCGCCCGCGACACTGGCATCATGCTGGGCGAGCGCGGCGAAGTTTGGTTCGATGCGGAGGGCCGCGTCATAGCCTTAAACAATCTTCTTACTAAGTAGCCGAAACTTTCGGGTCTGGCGTGCCTTTAAGCCACTACAGCGTCGTCGGGACGACCGTGCTACACAGGTTTGGAACTCTCTGCCTCGCGCTTTCGGGCGGCTTCTTGAGGGTCGGTTATTATGTCAATCCACTTTTGGTCGGGCGAGGCCTCTACATCGTAGTTGTCGTGCCAGTTCCACCACTTATATGGCGGCGTCTGGGGATAACCCTCGGGCGAGTCCTCCCAAGTCTCCTGACGCCCGAGCGGCGTGATATCCAGATAACTCCACGTGGTTCCCATCGCCTCATCGCCGCGGTTGTTGATAAAGTACGTCCGAAACACTCGTTCGCCGTCGCGGAAGAACACGTTGTGGCCGTGCCATTCGTTGACACCGAAGTCTGCATCAAAGCTGTCTGTAATGGTGTACCAGGGCATCTTCCAACCCATTCGGGCCTTCAACCGCTCGATATCCTTTTGTGATGCGCGCGAGGCGTATGCAAGCGTAGTATCACGGACGTTCAGGTGAGCTAGATGCGCAACCTGATCGGCGCCCAGTGAGCATCCGCGGCAAGCGTGGTCGGGCCAGCCGAAGACGCCTGGCTCGAAGAAGGCTCGATAAAGTATCAACTGCCGGCGGCCCTCGAACAGATCAAGCAGACTGACCTTGCCCTTGGGTCCTTCGAATACGTACTCGTTCTCGACCGCCACCCACGGCATCCGCCGGCGTTCTGCCGCTAAGGCGTCGCGGGCCCGAGTCAGAGCCTTTTCCTTCACGAGCATCTGCTGACGCGCGGCGTCCCACTCTTGCTGCGACACAATCGGGGGCGTGTTCATCGTGGGATGGCCTTTCTCATGTCTCTTGTCTTTCTCGTTACTTGTTGCCATTTTGTTTCTCCTTTGTGAAAAAGTTTTCTGAACTTGCCGATACATACCGCCAGAAGTCCTCCCGTGGATCCGGCTCCGGCGACTATTACCGCTGTGCTTGTAATACAAGCTGGGCACATATGCTTCTCCTATGAGTTATGCGCGGGCACACCGTAGTAACTGGCCTGCGCAGGGTTAACAGTTAGTCCACTTTCGGGCGTTTCTTACTTTGGGCTCCGGCGCCATGAGTGCCGGTAGCCTTTGCTGCTTTATCTTCCGCGTCTTCTTTTATGCGCAGCAGGTGACTCGTCCACAACTCTTCGAAACGGCCCACCCAGCGCTCATAAATTTGACGGATCGGCACGACGTTCAATGAGTTGATCCGCTGGCGACTCTCTTCACGTGTGTGAATCAGGTTGGCTTCGCGGAGCACCTCAATATGCTTCATCACTCCGAAGCGGCTTAGGTGCGGAAAGGCCTCGACGATCTCGGTCGTCGTTCTGGGTCCCTGCCGCAAGAGGTCGAGAATCGAGCGTCGCGTGGCGTCGGACAACGCCTTCCATACCGCGTCGAACTCATCGCCCGGCACGTTAGCCACGTTGTGCGGCGGCGTGCGCGGAGCAATCTTCGGCGACTCTGTCCAGCATATGTTTCCAGCCGCTGCTAACACCCTCCCGGTGCGACGGATCAATGAAGCCGATGGCGCGGTGACGGAACTCCACATGTGTTCCGCCCGCCCGTTGTTCGAGCTTGACTTCAATATGATTCAACGCGGGATAGGACATAAACATAGGGCCGCTCAATTCCAGTAGCACCGGCGGCTTGATCACCTGCACGTGTCCCCAAAGGTGACCAATCCCATTGCCCCGATCCCGAAACCAGCGACCGCCCGGCCATTGCTCTAAGATCATCTGCAACGATTCACCCTGTGGGTTGGCAAAACCTTCGCCAAGCCGATGCAGCACGCTACGAAAGACATCTCCGATGTCGGCTTTAATGTCAATGTTCTGCGTAGTATCCAGTTTTAAATCATCAATTGTCATAGTGAATTATCCTCACGTGACTATATAGTAACGTGACTACAAAGTAACGTCAAGCGATTTTTTGGAGGCTATGGTTCTGGGCCAGCGGGGACGATCACCGGTTCGGGATCTAATTATGTTTGGGAACTTAGCTTGATAGTCGGAACACGCTCGGTCACTGCCGGTAGTGTTGGAAAATCCGTAAAAGGCTCAGATTGGTACCAATACGCAGTTGAATAGAAACAGTCGGCACGATCGTTCGCATGACCGTGCTCGATCGTATGTTTCAAGCTGCGTCGAAACGTGATCGGGTTGTCTGCATGCCAGCGATAGAGACAGTAACGGCCGCCAATCCGTTCGCCCGAAGAAATGTAGTGCGCACCATTATAAAGATGTGCGAACGGTATCGCGGCATCGCGGCCGCCAAAGTCCCACGCACCGCAGAAATAATCTTCCGATCCGGTTCCAGTGATAATTGGTTTCGAGTCGTCATCGACGAAAACCATCTCGTCTCCTTCGCCCATCCACCGCTCGGCGTTCTGCAAAACGCCAAGTGTCACGCCCATCAGATGCCCGGAGCCTTTTGTCTCCATGAAGACATAATTCTGCTTTCCGTATAGGTTGAGTTCTTTCGCGCCTGGAGCGTACTTGACCGCAATGTTAGGCGTCATCTGGCGATACTGGGCGTGAAAATAGAGCGCGCGATCGGGTAACTCAGGCGCCAGTTGATAATCAATATTTGAGTAAAAGGCTCCTACCGCCGACGATCCTTCATTAGTCACAGCAATCCGAGCCGACCTGCGAAACGGCATAGCAAAGTAACAGTTCAATGCCTTGACCGATGAGCAATTGAGGAATGCAGACTGATAGACGTTGTAAATTCCTAAGTTCAAGCCAAAGAAATCGCCGACCGGCACTTCGACACTAGGCTTCGGATTGCCGTCCCAAAATATGCGGAGCACGATTTCTTTCAGATGATAGGTGTTGGGCGCTGCGATAGTGAACCAAATGTGCGAGATGACTCCAGGACCATTTGCGCTGAATACATCCTTGGTCTCGCCTGGGGCCAACGGCCAACGATCGTCGTTGCCGCCCGTCTGATCGTAACTGGACTGTTTTAGCGACTGATAGTTCTGAGCCAGCGCATATTCAGGAAGCGCGTGTGGGACGCCCGAAGGTCCCGCCGTTTGCCCAGCGGTTGCGAGTCTGGCAGCGGCAAGGCCGGCCAAGCTGCCAAAAAGTCTTCGTCTAGGGTAGCTCATTTGTGGGATTATAAACTGACACGCAGGCCGGAAGAATCATTTCTTATTACTGTTAATTGGCAAGTTAGTATTATCCTTCCTGTTCATAAGTAATGCCGGCGCCGTGCCGCAAAGCTTTCCAACGTTAAGAGAAGCAGCGTTGAACGATGCAAAAACAATCGGTAGCGCGATTGCATTTGCATTCGTTAATGCCGGTATTTTCTAAATTCAGGGGGTAAGAAATGGGAAAATCGATCGGCTCTTCAGCCGGTATTCTCGCTCTTGTTGCCGTCCTTGTACACACGTTTGGAAGTTCGGGCGACCGCCGTCCGTCACCGCCGCCGGCTGAAAAGCAAGCGATGCCGGCGCTGTCGAGACCCGCCAAGAATTCGGAAGTGCCCACCGCTGCGCGACAAGGACCTTGGCGAGCGACCCAACAATACTTTCACTCAGAGCCAAGCAAGAAAATCGTCGATTATGGTGCTTGCCTCGATTTACGTTCCAATGATTGCTCGCAAGACAAGCTGTTAGCTCTTTACGGCTTGCCGCCAGCGTTCAACACAAACAAAGTTCGCTCCCTAATTGCGACTGTGCCCGATCCACTGCATACCCGCATGGCGATGGAGACAGACCGGTGTTTGGACGTAATTCAGCAGGCTGCATTTCGCTCCGGCTATGAACTGGCAACGCAATGGCTCCCTTGGACCGCTAAGGCGGCTGAAGAGAAGGCGGAATCTGCGGATGCGAATTCATCCGGTCTGGATTTAGAAAAACTGCCGGGGCTGATCGTGTTTCGGCCGCATTTCATGCCGTACTCCAAGGATGTCGACCGGCTTCTGCTGATCTTTATCGTCGGCGAAACGCCCACCGCGGGCATTAACGGCTTTCAGTTCGAACTGGCTCGACAAGCCATTTTCGGTCTCGGCTCCGAGAGACCAAACGATCTGTTGATTGCGGGACCGAACTTCTCGGGTTCGTTCTTGTCTCTCACTCGACTTCTTGAAGAGACGCCGGGCACGCATCATTTCGAAGTGCGTTCCGGGGATGTTTCCAATTCCGACTACGCGCGCGCCATGTTAGTCGACTTAAATTCCAAAGGGTTCGCCATCGATAAGGTAAGACCCGGGCATCCGTCCATCACGTTCCACAGTTCGGCGCTTCCCAGCACTTCCTTTCACGAACACTTTCTGCGCTTGGTCCACAAACTTGGACTCCGCCCGGAAGAGACGGCGGAGCTTGTCGAGGACGAAACCGGCTTCTCTTATACCGCTCCGCAGCTGCACGTGCATATTGCCGACGGGCCTCCTGTTACATATCGATACCCGCGCGATATCGCGCAGCTTCGAAACATGTATAACGACACCGCATTCGCGGAGTCGCCCGGGGCTGAGACAACAAGAACTCCGGCCGTCGATTTTTCGTTGAAAGACAGCCAATCGGGCGAAGACTCGTTTCCCACCTTCTCAACCGGCCATACGCCGGTCTCACAAAATAGCGAGCTCGCGCAAATAGCGCACTATCTCAGCCGCAGATCGATTCGCTTGGTCAGCCTGTCGGCTACCAATGTTTTTGACACGCTCTTTCTGGCAAACGTTTTGGCGCGAGACTGTCCGGACACTCGAATCGTTCTCGAAGGCGCCGATCTGCTTTTTGTCCAGGAGGCCGCACGAGGCTCTCTCTCGGGCCTCATGGCTATTTCTCCGTTCCCACTTTTTCCAGAAGGCGTTGAGATGACTCATCGGAACGCCTCCCCCGAACTCGAAAACGACGTGACCACGTTCGCGAACGCCGATCAGATTGGCGAATTCAACGCCGTTTTGTCGCTTGTCGGAACCCGTGCTGCCAACGAATTTCATCAGCCTTTCGAAGCTGCGCCCGAAGATACGTTTTCCGCGGCCTGGTTGCTGGTATTGAGCCCGCGAGGCTGGATGCCAGTGGATCTTTTCGGTGAAGTAAATAGGACCCTGGAAGTGAATCACCAGAAGGCCCAATGGTTTGACCCGGCAGACGCTTCGCACCGAACCAAGGACTATCTTTCCGGCCTGCTGAGAGCGGCCCCCGGATGGACCATACTCTGCGCCTTGGTAGCGACATTCTCACTCGCGTTCTGCTTCCGGCTGTTTTATCTAAAAACACATCCGAACAAACAGGTGTGGAGCGCTCTGTGCCTAAGCGATCTGGATACACCCGAACGAAAGCGCGCAATGAGCGAGACTCTTCATTACCGCTACTTTGCGATGCTTTCCTGTTTCGCATCACTCGCCACGCTAAACGGACTTTTGCTTTGTCCGATGCTGGTTGCTCGAATACGCTACACCATGCCAACCGGCCTTCGAATGCCGGCTTTACTCGTGGTTGTGGCGGCATTTCTTGCCTGCTTGACCGCCTTCTTTTATGTAGCGGCCGTAGTGCCTGTGCGCGTCTGCCGCGCCGGCCCGCTAGACGTGTGTCCGGTTCCAGCGCCGGTGTCATGGCAGTCGCTCATCTGGAGAGCGGGATTATTCGCCATAGTCGTCGGCTCGCTGTATGTTTGGTGGGCCTGCTGCGACAATGGCGCTCCCGGCTATATGCTGTGCTTCCGAACTCTCACGCTATCGGCGCCCGTTTGTCCGATATGGCCGTTAACATTGGCGGTGTTCGGACTTTTTTCGCTTGCGTTCTTCCATCTGCGCCGTTTCACCTGGGGCGACCGGCGGCAGCCGCATCTGGACACGTCCGTCTTTGACGAAGTGCTTTGCAACGAGTTCGGAAGCTTGAAGCAAAAGCTGGAACACGCGCTGATCAGCACGTTCGGCGCTCGGGGTTTAGAAGGATTGCTGATGTTGGTCTCAGCTACCGCCATCTTCATCGCGGCGCTCTGGTTGCTTTTACCGGCTGAAAGCCTCTCTTCTTTTGAACCCATCGGGTTCTCACTTTTGCTTAAGTTTCTGCTGTTGTTATTGGCCTTTTACACGTTAGTTAGTTTCTTGAGATTTGGCCGCTGCTGGAGTCTTCTTCGCGCCTTCCTGGTGAATTTGAATAGCGTAGTGATTGGGCGCTACTTCATGCGTGTGCCCGAGTTCGGCGGCAGCGGGCCGGTGTGGATTCGTGAAGTCAAGCTGATGTCGCTCGCCACCGCCATCAATAGCTGCATTGCGCTTCACAACCTGGAGATCATACAAAAGACGCCGGCTGCATATACAAAGGACTACATCGGCGCGCTGCAGAACTTTCTCTGCCCTAATGGCGGAAAAGGAAGCCGTTTGGATTTCATCTGCGCCTACGAGAAATTCCGGCTCGCTGCCAGCAGAATCGCGACAACCTTAGGCGAGCAGATTTTGCGGCCGTATTGGGGCAAAAACAAACTGCCGTTTGTCAGCGTCGCGGCTGCCGACGAAGCAAACGAAACGGCCGAACCAAAAACGCACTCTGCCGCGGAAGACGTGTTTGACGCAGTGCGAACCGGCAAACAAGGCCAATTGAAAAGCCTGACAGCGGCCGTAGGAAAAATTCAATCGTTCCTGTTGGAATCGCATACCGCCCACGCGCAAGTAGCGGTGGCGGCGAGCCCGGTGAAAAACGAAGTCTCTTCTGTTTCAACTGACGCATATGAGCAAGCGGCGAAATTCATGGCATTGCATTACTCCGCCTATGTCGGATACGCGCTGCATCAATTGCAGAATCTGCTTCTCTGTTGCGTCGCCTGCTTCGTCTTGCTGGTCGGCGCTTTGAATTCATTTAGCTTCCAAGCGCCTCAAACCATTTTTCACTTGCTATCTGCTGGGCTGATTGTCGGCGGCTGCCTGGTTCTGCTCGTATTCGCGCAGATGGAACGCGACCCCATTCTAAGCCGGCTTTCAGGCACTGCCGAGGGAGAACTCGGGAAGGATTTCTACATCCGCGCGCTGGCGTATGGCGCTCTTCCCGTTTTTAGCGTACTCACCGCACAGTTTCCGGCAATCTCTCGATACATCACCGACTGGATACAGCCGGCTTCTGCGGCACTTCATTAGACCTGCTTCAAAGAAGGGCCTTCCAAGATTCGGTCCGCCCGATGAAGGACTACGGCCTGTCCCACGGCAAGTCGACCGGTCCGAGTGATCGTACCGTAAATTCCAGCGTTGTTTTGGTTCGCGCGAACAACGGTCTTCAGCACTTCCGGAGCAGGCCTCGCCGAATCGGGATCAAAGTTCACCATCGAGCAGCGAACGTCGTGCATTGTGACGGAGACAGCGGGGGCATCGTCGCCGTCCCCGAATGACAGCACACCGCCCAACCATTCATCCTCCCGGAAGGGAACTGATTGGAGTAAACGAACCACCACATTCGGGCGAAATCGTCGCACGTCCAGCCCTAGCCCAGCGAGCCGTTCAATCTCGCGGACCGTGTCGACAGAGATCACGGAGATACTTGCGTCATCGAAGATGCCGTGTCTCAAGTGCGTCATCTGCACGGGAGCCCCATACCTGCGCTCGACTTCCGCGGCTAGTTCCTCCCCGAATACCGGCATTTCTTTGCCATCCGGCGTGCGCACATGCGTAGGAAGATCGCGTGTCGAAAGGTCTGTTGCGTCGCCGTCGTCGCGGCGATACGGGGCAAACAGGAGCAATTCGGGCAACTTGGTTGCTGTCAACCATGGGAAGCCGCTGCGGTCATTGTTTCGCCGTAACGCGAGTCGCCGGTCACCATCAAGGCCGTGCCAACCCAGCGTGGCGGCCTCCAGTTGTTCGCCGCGCATGGATTTCACGGGATACCGGAAGATCGCTTCCACGTGTCCGATTTTTATAGGCATGCTCGATCTGAGACCGGTCGACGTGCCGGTTGCTCTTAGGCTATCCATTCGATAAACAACTCATCAATTCGATCTGCTCTGCACTCGGCCTTGGCAATCCATCGAGTTCTAGAAGAATATCAGTGGGTGCTCCAACTCTTCGAGATTTCGGATCAAGTGGGGCGAGCTTTCGAAAGCGGCTTTGCCCGCCCGGAGTGAAGCGTGAATCGAAATCGGACAAATAGACGTATCGACAACCCACTCATCCCCTCCGATATACACTAATTAACCGAGGTGCCTCAAACGGCAACTCCTAGTCTCTAATAGGAGCGGAGAACCATGAAATCCAACAGACGCCGGTTCGTGCAATCACTCGGGACGAGTTCAGCCGGTATCGCTATTAGCTCGACACTCGCTTCTGCCTCGCTAGAAGCCAAAACGAAGAGCAACGCCGGGACGAAAACCCACGACGGGCAGATGCTGCTTGTCGGCGACAACATCGCCGTCGCAGAGACGCAATACGGCAAAGTCAGAGGATACGTGCTCCGCGACGTCCATTACTTTTTGGGCATGCCCTACGGCGCGGATACCTCCGGCGCAAACCGCTTCATGCCGCCGCAGAAACCCAAGCCCTGGTCCGATGTGTACCCCGCGCTCTGGTGGGGCGACTCCGCGCCGCAAAATATGGACCATCGCTACGCCAACAAATTCGCTTCCTTCCGCGATCACTGGAACTACGGAGACGTAAGCGAAGACTGCCTCCGCATCAACGTCCAAACGCCCGCCGTCAACGACGGTAAAAAAAGACCGGTGCTGTTCTGGATCCACGGCGGCGGCTTCGTGAACGGCAACGCGATTGAACAGGATGGATACAACGGCGAAAACTTTGCGCGCTTTGGCGACGTGGTCTTTTGCTCCATCAATCATCGCCTCGGCCCGCTGGGCTACTGCAACCTCGCCGGCGTGGGCGGAGAAAAATTCGCTGCCTCTGGAAACGTCGGCATGCTCGATATCGTCGCGGCTCTCGAATGGGTTCGCGACAATATCGCCAATTTCGGCGGCGATCCGGGCAACGTCACCATCATGGGCCAATCTGGCGGCGGCGCAAAAGTCTGTATCCTTACCGCCATGCCTTGTGCAAAGGGGCTGTTCCACAAAGCGGTCGTGCTGAGCGGCGCGGCCCGCAAATCCGGCGACAAGACGTATTCTGAAAAGCTCGGCGCGGCGGTTCTCAAAGAAGCGGACCTGACGCCCAACGATATGGCCAAGCTGCAATCCATGCCTTGGAAAGATTTCTACGCGATTGCTACGCGAGCGCAGCAGGCCGTGGCGAGAGAAGGCGGCCCTGGCGCCGGATTGACGCGTGGCTTCAGTCCGGTCGTCGACGGCAGCATTCTGCCTCAGCATCCTTACGATCCGGAGGGAGCGCCCACCGCAGCCGGTGT
>Ga0070741_10017270_pt1 | contig 11880 bp, 9 predicted proteins | sample Coa_R1_4_FD_66440 | JGI IMG/M metagenome (GOLD analysis project Ga0070741, IMG submission 66440) | Surface soil microbial communities from Centralia Pennsylvania, which are recovering from an underground coalmine fire - Coalmine... | ecosystem: Environmental > Terrestrial > Soil > Unclassified ...
CCATAACCCTGAGCCGAATTTTGAGCAGTTCCGGCCTGGCTCGCACCGGACGGGCGAGGCGCGGTGCGCCAGCCTCCCGCCACTCGGCTAGAATGCAGGTGGATGGGAAGACCGTTTGGCTTCCGTACGCTACTGGCGATTTGCGGCGCGCTGGCGGTCTTGCTGGGCGCGCTGGCGGCCGTGCAGTACCGCTGGTCCACGCGCGTGGCGGCAGCGGATGTGCAGCGCGAGAAGGAGCACCTCGATTCGGCGGCCTCGCTCTTCGCAAGCGAGTTTAACGGCCTAGCCGCGCAGGCCATGCAATTTTTGGAAAGCGACGCGCATGCCGCGCTCCGCTCGGGCGAGCGGCTTACGGGGGTCCCGAAGCTGATCAGCGAGTTATACTACCTCGATGCTCCGCCCGATGGCGTGCGGCAAGTGCGGCGGCTCGCGGCGGAAGGGATCTTTGCCCCCTCGCCGCCGCCGGATTGGATGGCGATTCCCCGCTGCGCCGCGCTCGTACTCGAGGATCCCCCCGCCCTGATCGCGCCGATCTACGACGTTGCGGCAAGCGAAACTCATGCCGGCGGCAAGGCTCGCGTCCTGAAAACGTTCCGGTGGCGCACCGGCCAGTGTTTCGTGGCTCGAATCGACCAAACCTATTTGCACGAGGCGCTGTTCCCACAACTCATCCACCAAAGCTTCGGCGAAACAGCGGCGCGGGAATACGATTTCGCCGTAGTGTCGCGGAACCGGCCGGACCATGCGGTTTATGGAACGCCGGTTCGCGCCGATGTGCGGAAGCCGTTCTTCTCGATCGCGGCTAACCTTGGGTGGCTTCCCAAACAGCCCTTGGACGCAAAGTCCGCGCCAGGAGAACCGGCAGTGCTGATACAGCGAGTGGAGACCGTTTTCGCGAAGGGCGTGGGAGACTTGGACGGTCCGGGACTTTGGGAATTGCAGGTCGCCCACAAGAGCGTGCCGTTGGCCGCCGCCTTCGAGCGGACCCGGCGGCGCGATCTGGTTCTGAGCATGGGCGTGGAGTTGCTGTTAGTAGCGGCCTTTGTCTTTCTGGTGATCGCGGCGCGGCGCATGCAGCAACTTGCCGATCAAAAGATGCGTTTCGTGGCCGGCGTTTCGCACGAGCTGCGCACGCCGGCATCGGCTATCACCATGCTTTCGCGCAATCAGGCGGATGGCTTGGTGACGGGCGCCGAGAAGGTCAAGCAGTACGGCGAGTTGATTCACCAGCAAAGCCGCAGGCTGAACGAGATGGTGGAGCAGGCGCTGCAATATGCCGGGATCCATTCAGGCCTGCGAAAGCCGGCCAAGAGCCAGGTTGACCTGAAGGAGCTGCTTGGGGAGGCCGTCGAGGCGAGGCGCGACGAACTGGCGCGCGGCGGCTTTGAGGTAGAGATGGCAATCGATCCCGATCTCCCGCCGGTCTTTGGCGACCCAAAACTGCTGCGAACGGCATTCGACAACCTGCTGGATAACGCGCTGAAGCATGGGGGCGCCGGGCGCTGGATTCGCGTGAGCAGCGGCTACGCCGCGCCGGAAAGAGAAGCGTGGATCAGCGTCGAAGATCATGGACCTGGGATTGATCCAGGGGATCAGGCGGAAATCTTCGAGCCGTTCTGCCGCGGGCGGGCCGCCATGGATGCGCAGATTCCAGGCTCAGGCCTGGGCTTAAGTCTGGTACGCAGCGCCGCCGAGGCCCATCGCGGCAGCGTAACGCTGGTGAGCGAGCCGGGCCGCGGGAGCACCTTCACGATGCGTTTGCCGGTATGAGGCGGATACTGTTCGTGGAAGACGAGGCTGCCTTTGCAGTGGGCGTCATCGACCGGCTCCGGTCAGAAGGCTACGAAGTCGAGTGGGTGCAGACAGGACAGGCAGGATATGAGAGGGCGCTGGCGCGGCCTTTCGATCTGATCGTGCTCGACGTCATGCTGCCGGGCAAGAATGGATTCGACATCTGCCGCGATTTGCGCCGGGAAGGCGTGAACGCGCCGGTGCTGATGCTGACCGCCCGGGGCGAGGTGGTGGATCGCGTTGTGGGGTTAAAGCTCGGCGCCGACGACTACGTCCAGAAAAACTGCGAGCCGGTGGAACTGATGGCGCGCATTGAAGCGCTGCTGCGGAGGTCGGGCGTGGCGGCGCCCGGAACCGACGCGCGAGCCGAGTTCGGCGATCTGCGCATCGATCTGCGGCGGCACGAAGTAACGAAAGCCGGCAAAGCGGTGGCCTTGTCGCCGGTAGAGTTCCGCCTGCTCGAATATCTCATCCAGCGGCGCGGCGCGGTGGCCACGCGCGAGGAGCTGCTGGAAAACGTTTGGGGCCTCGAAGGCGGCACGCTCAGCCGCACAGTGGACGTGCATATCGCCGGGCTGCGAAAGAAAATCGAGAGTGACCCGCGATATCCCAGGTTCCTCCTAACGGTCAAAGGCGCCGGCTACAAGTTGGCCGTCTAGCCTTACATTTCTTACATACTTTTTGCCCGCCAAACATCCGATCTGGTGCAAGCTGGAAGCATGAAGACCAGGATGCTCTCTGTATTGTTGGCGCCGTGCTGCGTGGCGCTCGGGCAGCAGCAGCCCGCCAAGCCGGCCTTTGAAGTGGCGTCGATCAGGCCCGCCAAGCCTCTGGCGATGGGCAACGTGCGCATCGGCATGCAGGCCGACGCAGGCATGCTGCGCTATACGGGCGTTTCCCTCAGGGACTGTATTCGCGCCGCGTATCGTGTGAAGGAGTTCCAAGTGCAGGGTCCGGAATGGCTCGGCAGCGAGCGGTTCGACATTGTAGCGAAGCTGCCCGCCGGGTCCTCGCAAGATCAGATTCCGGAAATGCTGCAAGATCTGCTGGCCGAACGGTTCCGGCTCGCATTGCACCGTGACAAGAAAGAGCAAGCGATTTATGCGCTCGTGGCGGCCAAGGGCGGCCCGAAACTGAAAGCGGCCGAGGTTCCGGCGGAAGGCGGGGCGCCGGGCGGCCCTGGTAAGAACGGCCCGCTGCCGCGTGGAGCGATGTACATGATGATGGGTCCGGAGGGCGCGCACCTGAAAGCCGCCTCGGTAACCCTGGCCACTCTTGCGGAAATGATTTCGCGCTTTACCGAACGGCCGGTGATCGACATGACGGGAATCGAGGGCCAATATGATTTCGACCTGGTGTTCTCCCCTGAGACGATGCGCAACCTCCCAGCGGCGATACGAGGCGCGATGGCGCCGCCGGGCGGAGGCGAACATCCGCCGGCGGAGCCCCCGGCCGAGCGAGCCGGATCCATCTACGACTCCGTGCAGCGCTACGGCTTGAAGCTCGAGCCGCGAAAGGCGCCGCTGGAGGTTCTGGTGGTGGATCATATCGAGAGAGCGCCCACGGAGAATTGATGTGGGTTTGGGGTGCCGCGCAATGAATCGCTGCTTCAGCCTCTCCGCCATTGCGGCTCTCACTGTCTCGATGCTGGCCGCTTCCGAGCACCGCGGGCAGGTCCTGTTCCAGGGCTTGCCGGTTCCCGGCGCTCTGGTGACGGCTAGCCGGGACGGCGGAAAATCAGCGGCCATTACCGATCCACAGGGCTTCTATTCCTTTCCGGATTTGACAGACGGAGTTTGGACGATAGCAGTGGATATGTTTGGCTTCGAGCCCGTGAAGCAGGACATCACGATCGCGCCAAACGCCTCGCCTGCGAAATGGGAATTGAAGATGCTGCCGCTCGACCGGCTCACGGTGGCGATTCAAAGCTCCGAGACGCCGGTACAAACGGCGGCTGTATCTGCCGCAAGGAAAAGACCGGAGGAACGAAGCGCCGAGGCCCCGGCTGAAGAGCTGACGGGAAGCGATCTTCAGGAGCGCGCCGCCGAAGGCTTCCTCATCAACGGCAGCATGAATAACGCGGCGGACTCTCCCTTCGCGCCGGCAGCGGCGTTCGGAAATAATCGCGCCGGCGGCAAAAACCTTTATAACGGTGGCATCGGCTTCCTGCTCGGGAACTCAGCGCTCGATGCCCGGCCGTTTTCGCTAACCGGCCAGAACACGCCCAGGCCTGCTTATAACAGAATGACGGGCGCCGCGAGCTTCGGAGGGCCGCTGCAAATTCCGCACTTATTCCGCAACGGGCCCAACTTTTTCGCCGGCTACCAGTGGACTCGCAACAACAATGCGACAGCCGCGTCCGCCCTCCTGCCCAGCCTGGCGCAGCGCAACGGAATCTTTGCCAGTCCGGTGCTCGACCCGCTGGCTGGCGCGCCGTTTCCGGGCAACGCCATACCGGAAACGCGCGTCAGCCCGCAAGCGCGCGCTTTGTTGGCCTACTACCCTTTTCCCAACTTCAGCGGCAGTGCAGGCTACAACTACCAGATTCCGATTGTCGCCTCCACGCACCAGGACGCACTGCAATCGCGGCTGATGAAGACCCTCGATTCCAGAAACCAGCTCAGCGGCCATTTCAGTCTGCAAAGCGCCCGCACGGATGATCCGAATCTTTTCGGTTTTCTCTCCACGACCCGTTTGATGGGAATCAACACCGGCGCCAACTGGTGGCGCCGTCTGAACCAACAATGGTTTCTGAATTTCGGATTTCAGTTCAGCCGGCTCTCCACGCGCGTGAAACCGTACTTTGCCGACCGGGAAAACGTTTCGGCTCTGGCCGGGATATCGGGAAACAATCAGGACCCGATGAACTGGGGCCCGCCGAACCTCAACTTCTCGAGCGGCATCGCCGGACTCAGCGACGCCCAGGGCTTCTTCAACCGCAGCCAGACCAGCGAATGGTCTTCTTCGATGCGTTGGAATCGGAGGGGCCACAACATCAGCTTGGGAGGAGATTTCCGCCGGCAGCAATTCAATTATCTGTCGCAGCAAGACCCGCGCGGCACGTTCTCCTTTACGGGCGCTGAAACGGGATCGGATTTCGGCGACTTTCTGCTGGGGATTCCGGCCACTGCCTCCATCGCGTTCGGCAACGCCGATAAGTATCTTCGGGAACCCGTGTACGCCGCCTATGCCGCCGATGACTGGAGAATCAGTCAGAAAATCACGCTCAATGCGGGGGTGCGCTGGGAATACGGGGCTCCGGTCACGGAGTTGTATGGCCGTCTGGTGAACCTTGACATCGCTCCGGGTTTTGCCGCAACAGCGCCGGTTGTGGCCGGCAGCGCTGCGGGCGCGCTGACTGGCGGGCGATATCCCAATTCGCTGGTTCGCGCCTACAGGCGCGGTGTTGAGCCGCGCGCCGGCGTGGCCTGGCGGCCCGTCGCCGGCTCTTCCCTGGTCCTCCGCGCGGGCTATGGAGTTTACTATGACACGTCGGTCTATCAGGCGGTCGCGCTGCGGATGGCGCAACAACCTCCGCTATCGAAGACCTTCAGCGTCCAAAACAGCGCTGCGAATCCGCTGACCCTGGCGAATGGTTTCGGCGGGTCCTCTGCCGGCACGGCCAACACGTTTGCGATCGACCCGAGTTTCCGCCCCGGGTATGCGCAAAATTGGCAGCTCAGCGTGCAGCGCGACCTGCCGGGCGCGCTCCAGTTGACGGCGGCGTATCTCGGCACAAAGGGCACGCGCGCCATGCAGGCGTTTCTGCCGAATACTTTTCCCGCGGGCGCCGCCACCCCCTGTCCGGCCTGTCCTGCCGGGTTTGTATACCTGGTTTCGAGCGGCAATTCCAGCCGCGAGGCGGCTCAGATTCAGTTGCGGCGGCGGCTTCACAGCGGCCTCGCAGCAATACTGCAATACACGTTCTCGAAATCAATCGATGACGCTGCTTCCCTGGGAGGGCTGGGGGCTTCCGCGAACGCCGGGTCCGCAATGGGACAGAGCGCATCCGTCGCGGCGTCCAGCGGAGGGGGAGGTTCGCTCCGGACCGGCATGGAAGGACTCGCCATCGCCCAAAACTGGCTTGACCTGCGCGCGGAGCGCGGGCTTTCGGCCTTCGATCAGCGCCACCTTCTGAGCTTGCAAATGCAGTACACGACGGGCATTGGGATTGCCGGAGGGACGCTTTTGAGCGGCTGGAAAGGCGTGCTGTTGAAAGAATGGACTCTGAGCGCCCAAATCACAGCCGGCAGTGGCTTGCCGCAAACTCCTGTTTATCTGGCGCCCGTTCCGGGCACCGGAGTGACCGGAACTATCCGTCCACTGCCGCTGACAGCGGATGGATGAAGCTGTGCAGGTCGGTGGAGTTCAAGTCGGCTTTCTCGTACCAGGTCGCCGCCGGCAGCACGATATCGGAGTAGAGCGCCGACGTGTCCATGCGGAAATTCAGGTCGATGACCAGGTCCATCTTTCCGCCCGGCGCCGGTTCACGCCACGCGACGCTTTCCACCGTTCCTCGCGCCACGTCCTCCGAGATCATGTTGGTGTGCGTGCCGAGGTAATGCTTGAGAAAATACTCGTGCCCCTTGGCGCTCGCCAGCAGAGCGTTGCCCCGCCAAATGAACCATACACGCGGCCAGTTTTCCGGTGCGTCCGGATCTTCGACAGAAAACCTCAGCCGGCCGCTCTTGAGCTGTTCCATGACGTGGGCCGTGATCTGCTCGGGCGTCTTCGCGCCGGCCGCTTCCGCCTCCTTCACCACCTCGAGTGGGCTGCGGTTGAACTGCGGATAAAACGGCAGCCAGCCGTTGCGCACCGCGCGCGTCTGGAGATCCATGGTGTGCCCCTGGGCCAGCGATCCGCTTCCCGGCCGGTTGGGTACCGTGTGATAATCGGTGAACGCTTTCTCGTAGCGCCACTGGTCGGAGTGAACGTAATGCCAGCTCGGCCCGTTCTGGAGGCGCGCCGCCGGCATCCAGTCCCGCGCAAACGCGATTGCCGACCAGGACTCCATTGGAGCAAGCTTCTCCTGGCCGACATAGTGCGCCAGCCCTCCGCCGTTCACCCCCACGCAGCCGCAAAACAGCAGCGCGTGGATCGCGGCGCGGTACATCAGGTTGGCGTGATACCAGTGGTTGATTCCGGCGCCTATGATCACGAGGCACTTGCCCTTAGTGCGCCCGGCCGTCACGCCCCACTCGCGCGCGAAACGAAGAATGACGTCGCGACCGACGCCGGTGTATTTCTCCGCCCAAGCCGGCGTATAGGGAGCGCTTTCGTCGTTGTAATCGGCCGGATAGGCTCCCGGCAGCCCGCGCCCCACGCCATACTGCGCCATCAGCAGGTCGTAGACGGTGGCCACTGTGATCGTCTCGCCGCACACCCCCGCGATGCGCTTCACAGGCACGCCCCGCGCGATGCTCTTGCCCTCGCCAAAATCGTCCAGCCGGACCTCGATCACCTCATCCGCCGCCCCCAAAAACGTCAGCGCCGGCCGGATCTCCGAGCCATCGGCCCCGTCCTTCAGCTCTAGGTTCCACTTGCCGTGTTCCGATCCCCAGCGAAAGCCCGCGCTTCCCAGGGGCATCTTCGGCCGGCCCTCCGCTTCGTCCCACATCAGAAATTTCCACTCGGCGTTTTCCACGCCCTGATAAGCCGCCAGCCGGCCGGCCCGCGCAAACTGGCCCGGCTCCCACACGCCGTCCCGTTGCCGGATCTCCACCAGATACGGCGCGTCGGTGTATCTCTTCGCGTATTCCAAAAAATAAGGAACCTGTTTTTCGTGATGAAACTCCTGCAACAGCACGTGGTTGACCGCCATCCACCAGGCGCCGTCCTGCCCGGCGTTGATGGCCACCCATTCATCGGCGTACTTGGCGACCTGGTTGAAGTCGGGCGCAAACACCCACATCTTTGAGCCGTTGTAGCGCGCCTCCGCCGCAAAGTGGCAATCGGGCGTGCGCGTCATGTTCAGGTTCGAGCCGACCACGGCCAGCAGCTTGGCGTTGTACCAGTCGGCCGATTCGTGCACATCGGTCTGCTCGCCCCACGTCTCGGGCGAAGCGGGCGGCAGATCGCTGTACCAATCGTAAAAAGAAAGCGACACGCCCCCCATCAATTGCAGCAGCCGCGCCCCGGCAGCGTAGCTGATCATCGACATGGCCGGAATCGGCGAGAATCCGGCGATACGGTCCGGGCCGTGCTTCTTGATCGTGTAAATGCAGGAGGCGGCGATCAGCTCCAGCATCGTGTCCCAGTCGGCGCGGCGAAAGCCACCTTTGCCGCGGGCGCGCTGCCAGCGCTGGCGCGTCTCCGGATTCTCCACCAGCGACGCCCAGGCCTGCACCGGGTCCTCGTGCGCCGCCCGCGCCCGCTTCCAAAAATCCAGCAGCACGCCGCGCGCGTAGGGATATTTCACCCGCAGCGGGCTGTATAGATACCAGGAGTAGGATATTCCGCGCTGGCAGCCGCGAGGCTCGTAGGGAGGCAGCCCGGTCTCGATCTCCGGGTAATCGGTTCCTTGCATCTCCCAGGTGACAATGCCGTCCTTGACGTAGATCTGCCAGGTGCAGCCACCCGTGCAGTTCACCCCATGCGTGCTGCGGACGATCTTGTCGTGTTGCCAGCGGTTGCGATAGAACTGTTCCCAGACGCGCAGCTTGGGCGCAGCTTCATCTTTGATCCAGGGAATGTCGCCTTTGGGCTTCATGATCTGTCCTTTTGCCTTCCGCGCTCGACCAGCCGTCCGCGCACCCCGCGCAGCCGTTGCCGCCAGATGGCCCCCATGGAGACCAGCCCTGCCGCCATGCCTCCGAAGCCGAGCAGGAAAAAGTTAAATATGGACGCCGGCGCCACGCGCCGGGGCAAGGCCGCGGCGTCCTCGATGAACGCCAGCAGCGAGAGGATCTCCTCCGGCTGGAGGGGCCGGTGGCGGAACACGGACTGCATGGTCAGCGTGGCCGGCGAGACCAGCCACATTCCGGTGGCCCGGCGTCCTCCCAGGCGCTCATAAACGTACGTTAGATCCGGCCCCAGCCTCCCGCCGCCCAGGCCACCGACGGTCGCTACGGTGTGGCAGGAAACACAGGCCGGCCCGCCCTTAGCCAGCCGCTGCTCGCCCAGAAACAGCGCCCGGCCGGCTGCCACGTCTTGCGGAGTGAAGGGGGCGTCGCTGATCGGTAGTCCTGCAAACTGCGATTTTGGCAGCTTTGATTCCGCCTCGATCAGATCGAGCAGCGCCTGCGCCACCACCGGCGTCATACCGGGAATGGTGGGCATGATCACCCCGCGCGCCTGCTGTTGCAGCTCCACCGCGTACGGATCGTTGCTGTCGATCATCGCCTTGGGGTTCTGAAGGAAGCGCACCAGCCAGGGGCGGTCCTTCCGCTGCTCGACGTTTTTCAGATCGGGCCCGGTGATCCGTCCGCCTCCGATGGTGTGGCAGCTTGTGCAGTTCTGCCGGAAAAAATCGGCGGCCTGTTGGGCCCGGCCCGCCGGCGCAGCCGCTATCAGCGCTGCAACACAAGGCAGCCACAACGACGCCCGCCTCCGCCGCTCTCGCTCAGGCGTTCTGCCGCTCATAGTAGTAATCAAAAAGACCCGTGCCCTTGCGCCGCGTCGCGTGCATCTGCTTCCACAATTCGTCGCGTTCCTCCGCCCCCAGCCGTTCCATCCACAGGCTCAGCCCGTCGCAGCCGATGGGATGCTCGTAAATCAGATCCAGATTGGCCTCCGCCGATTTGACATCCGCGTCTGACCACGTCTCTTTCTCAGCCAGCTTGGCCAGCTTCCACACACTGCGAAAGATTCCATCGTGCTCGTTCAGCAGCTTCTTGACGTAACCTTCCCCAAGGAACCGCTCCAGCGACGGGTAGAGGTAGCACTCCTCGAACTTGAAGTGCGGCCCTACGCACCTCGCGCGCCGCGATGGCCTGCCGCAGCTCAAAAAGCGCGTCTACCACCTGCCGGTGATCCGCGTGAAAGTCCTCGATCAATCCCATACCGGTCCATCCTTCTATCTGCCGGACTTGCGGATGCACAGATCGGCAAGTCCGCAATTGCCCTTTATTCCCGATGCAAAGCGCTTCGCCTGGCCTCCGATTGCCGCGCCGCCACCAGTTCCGCCAGCGTGTTGCTCTCGAAGAACTCCAGCAACCGCGCCTGCACCGGGCCCCAGGAGTTGTGCAAGGCGCAGGGGTTGTTGTATGAGCAGTCACGCTCCTCCAGAACGCAGCTATCCAGCCCCGACGCCCCGTCCATACACCGCAGCACCGCCAACAGCGTGATCTTCTCCGGCGGCAGCGCCAGTTCGTACCCCCCTCCAGTCCCCCGATAGGCACGCAGCAGACGGCCCCGCCGGAGCTGCTGCAAGACCTTGCCCAGAAAGGCCGCGGGAATGCCTTCGTGCCGCGCGATGTCTCGCGTGCCGGAAAGCTTCCCCGGCGCCTGGCACGCCAGGTAGGTTAGTGCGCGAATTGCATACAAGCTTGATCGCGACATCAGCACGGCGGCTCCGGCTTCAGGACTTCCGCATCCTCTAATCCGTATAAGACTTCCGCGGCCGTCCTACAATCGTCCGTTTGTCTCAATTCGTGAGACAATTGTCCTCGGGAATGGCCGTGCTCGAAAGCGAGTTATTTCAGTTGCTGGAAGGGACCGCCGACGCGGCGTTTGTAGTCGATGCGCAGGGCCTAACGCGTTCCTGGAATCACGCCGCCGAGAAACTACTGGGCTATCGCGCCTCGGAGGTCCTGGGCAAGCCTTGCGCCGACCTGTTCGAAGGGCGCGGCAAGATGGGCGCCGTGGTTTGCCGCGAGAATTGTCAGGTGCTGGAGTGCGTTCGGGTCGGCCAGGAGGTGCCCAACTTCGACCTGGAGGTAAAAACGCGCTCCGGCCGGAACATTTGGGTCAACGTTTCCATCCTCCGCTTCCAGGACCGGCGCACCAACCGCTGCTATGCGGTTCACTTACTGCGCGACATCGCCCAGCGCCGGCGAACTGAGGATCTCGCGCAAAAGCTGTTAAGCGCGGCTAAAGACCTGGTGGTGCTGGCGGAAGATCCCACGGCCCAGGCCCCGGTTTCCGCGCTGACTGACCAGGAGCAGCGCGTACTGCGCTTGCTTGCCGCCGGCAAGCGCCCGACCGAAGTGGCGCGCGAGCTCCAGATCAGCCCGCGCACCTTGCGCAATCACCTGCATCACGCCAACCGGAAGTTGGGAACCACCAATCGCCTCGAGGCAGTGACGCACGCCATGCGGCGCGGCTTGCTATGAACCTGCCGGCTTGCTCCCAGCTACCGGTTCAAGTACGCGATCAGATCCGCCATTTCGGTGCCGGTGAACGTCGGCCACTTCCAGCCACGCTTCTCCATTTCGGCGAGCATCCGCGGGCCGTGTTTCCACAAAGCGCTGGTTAAGAGCAAAGAGGTGAACTGGCCTCGGAACTGTGACAGTTGCGGCGCTCCCGCCTCGACGGTCTCATGGCAGGCCGGGCAGCGGTGGGACCTGTACACACGGGCGCCCCTCGAGGCATTGCCCCGTTCGTCGAAGTAGTGGCGATCGAACAGATACGCCAGCAAGTGCGCCATTTCATAATCCTGAAAGGCAGGTATCTCAATGTCGGCCTCGCGGGCCCGGCGATGAATCTTCGGGCCGTGGGTCCACATCGCCGCGGCAAAATCCAGAAGCGTACGGAACCGCTCCGCGCGGCGCAGCAGGTCGATCTTGCCAGGCTCCGCCGGTCCCCCAAGAGTGTGGCATCGGGCGCACTGCTTCGACTCGAACAGCTTCGCGCCAACGCCGGGATCCTGAAAGCGCAACTGCGGCGGCCTGGCCGCCGCGCCTGGCAGATTTTGCGCGTAGGTCATCAGGTCCACCATCTGCTGCGCGTTCAGCTCCGGCCAGCGGATCCCGCGCTTTTCAACCTCGCGGAGCATGCCGCTTGAATGATTCCACATCTGCTGGGCCCATTCGATCGGGTCGCCAGCGGCCTTCCATTGAGATATGGGCGGACCGGGACCGCCCGCCGCCGCGTGGCAGTTGGCGCAGCGCGCCGAAATAAAGACCGCCTTGCCGCGCGCTGCGTCGCCCG
>Ga0070741_10017271_pt1 | contig 11880 bp, 5 predicted proteins | sample Coa_R1_4_FD_66440 | JGI IMG/M metagenome (GOLD analysis project Ga0070741, IMG submission 66440) | Surface soil microbial communities from Centralia Pennsylvania, which are recovering from an underground coalmine fire - Coalmine... | ecosystem: Environmental > Terrestrial > Soil > Unclassified ...
TTCGGGGCGTGGCTCAGCCTGGCTAGAGCGCCTGGTTCGGGACCAGGAGGTCGGTGGTTCGAATCCACTCGCCCCGACCATTTCACCTTTCCATTTCAACCACTTACGGAGAGTCCAAAAACGCCGTTTTCGCGCGTTTGGCGACTTTGCCATTTTCTTGCCATCTTCGTGCATCGGCGGAAAGCTAGGTACTCAGGCCGGGATTGGTAATGCCGGAGGCCGCCCCTTGCCGAATTTCTATTCCTGGCGGCGACGGCGGCATAGGTCGTGACGGTTCTACGCCGCTGTCAGATTTTCTTAACGCAATCTTCCTTGCCCCGGCCCAGCTTCCCCGCTTTGCGGTCACCAGATCCAAACTCGAGGCTATGGCACAGGGTATGCAGGGGGACCCGTTGGTCACTTTTTCTTAACGCAATCTCCAACATCAACACGCAGGCGATACTTACCGAAGGCGGCGATGAGCTCGGTCCTCCCTTTCAGCCGATCCTGCATGACAGCGTCGATGCTCTGGGGTGGGCAGTAGCAGGGAGCCGACTTGATCGACTCGACGGCTGTCAGAATTTCTTAACGCAATTCCGCGAACCTGTCCACCTGATCTTTGAGAGCTTTATCAGGCCCGAAGCGCAAGCCCGTCGGTCGCCGCGCCGCATGGCGTGTCAGATTTTCTTAACGCAATCCGAGTCCCCGCGGAACCCGTCGAGGCGCTCGTGACTGGATGCAAGCGGCCGATCCGGGAATGCCGTTTAGAAACTTGAAACGTCGTTTCGCGATCGTCTCAGTACGCAACACTAGCTAAGCTAGCCGCCGGAGCAGCCAAGCCGTTGACTTGACTTGGGGGCAATGGCCTACTGCGGCAACCGGCGGATCCCACAGAAACGGAGCTCTTCCACCATCGGGACGGACCGGATTTCTGCGCCGAGCCCAGCGTTGCGCCGCACCCCATCGGCGTGCGAATTTTTCTTAACGCAATTTGGGCGCAATCAGTCCCGGCCCATCGAGAACTGGGGGCCGCGGAGCCTATCAGCCCTTTATGTGGGAACGCCGCCAATGCGAGAGGCGGTTGGTCAGTTTTTCTTAACGTAATCTCGATGTTTGTCGCCTACGTGGAAGGCGCCGAGGATGAACTTGCTCCCTGGCCCTTCCGAATGTCCGATACCGCTGCCGCGGCCCCAACGCTCTCCAGCCCGGCTGCGGAAGGCCCGATGTGGCCGACTCCGTGGCGATCACGCAGGTCCGTCAGATTTTCTTAACGCAATTTGGCCCACATCCGTATGTAGACGGAGTACACGCCACGATTCCGAGGTGAGAAAACAGAGGGCGAAGACGGTTCGGGCGCGGGGGCCGGTTTCGCCCTCCTCGATAAGAGTCACAGCCGGCTCTTGAGTGCTACGGACCATGGCACACCCCGCGTCAGATTTTCTTAACGCAATCCTGACTGTCCCCGCCTTCGGCAAACACCTCTGTTCTCAGCGGGCGCTATACAGAACGGATCGCAGGCCGCGAACATCAGCTTGCGCGGAAGACAGCAAACGTCGACAAGAACGGGCTGTCGGCGCCAGCAAAACGAGAGGCCTGGAGCGGCTTCACTTCGTCCCAGCGTAAACCACGGGGGCGGTTCGCTCTTCCAGGGACTCTAGCAGCGCAAGGCCTTTTTCGGAGTAGAGCCGGTCCCGGTACTCGCTGTCGAGCACCGCCGCGTCGTACGACGACTTCTCTTCCTGATCCCAAGCGTCCACGCGCCCCGACTCGGCAAAGAGAAAAGCGGCTTCGTTCTTCATGACAGTTCTATAACTATCCTCTCAAATAGAAGTTCCAGAAACAATTGTTGATTTTGGCGTTCTTCGTTACGACCCGGAAGTCCGATCCCGAGATCCGTTCCCGAAGGTACCACATGGCTGCGTCTTCAACCAGGTCGAACTCCATCGTATCCGTAAGCACCCGCCGCAACAACGCAGCGCAGTCAGCAACGTTGCGCACTACCATGACGCCGTTGGCGACGCCGGTGGCCAGATTCACTTGAATTCCGAGTGGGTGACGACGTTTCAACGTGGTCGCACGGCTGTCGTAGATCCGTTTCTCGGAGGCCGCGATGAGGCTGCACAGCCTCGCGATCTCCATTTCGTACCTGGAGCGAAACTCCTCAACAGCCTTGCGCTCTGGAACGGAGCGAAAGACCGTTGTATGAGCGAAGTCGGAGAGAGGCCGAAATTCCGCAATGAAGGTCCGATCATCGGGCGAGAGGTCGACCATGAATTGTTCATCGGCGTTCAATACGAAACGCAACCTCTCGAGGACGGTTTGCGGGTCTTCCCGCAGCAGTTCGGCAGTCCGGTCGGTCTCGCTCTTTGAGGGCACGTAGGCGATGACCGGTTTGCCCTGTGCGAGCGTCGCCGCCAACTCTGAATCCTTCCCCAGCGTGTCCGTGTCCTGAACGGAATACACTGTGCACTTGGCGCGTTTCAACATCAGGGACTCCACCAATCCCTTGTCTACCCGGTTGCCCGTGTAGCTTTGGGTCGGGTCGAAGTAGCGCACCTTCAGCTCCCGGATCTCCGGCCTGCTCATCAATTCGGAGATGAAATCGTAAAGGTCTGCAAACTCCCAGGCCTTGCGCATGGACGTCGCGAAATACACGTCCATCTGGTCCCAGGTGAGATATACATCCTGGTTGCGCGTGGCAATGGCCTGGACCTCTTGCAGGCGGGCGTGCCTGCTCTCCACTTCGGGTGCGATGTCCGCGACATAACGAGCGAAGTCGTCGGGTGTTCGCTCAGGATTCCTCGATCGATAGTTGCCGATCATTCCGGTAACTGCCTTCTGCTCTTCAAGCTTGCTCAGCTCTCGAACGACCCCTCCAAAGACCTCCCATGACACGCCCTCGCCCGCGGATTTCGCGGCGAGTCTGAGCAGCTTGCTTCGTCCTGTCTCGGCAACAATCTGTGTCGCTGAGAGATACCCGACCAAAGGGGTGTCATTCCGGGGAATGTTCTCCACTTCGAGCAACTTCTCGGCTCGTGCGGAGTAGACGGCGCCGGTAGTCTCCCCTTCGATACACAGATTGCCGAGTTCCTTCGAGAACTGACCTTCCTCGACGATGCGTGACAGGGTCCGGTACGCGAAAACAAAGTTGCCGTACCGCAACATGGCCACCTTCTGATACCGTTCCACTGCTGCTTCCAGCTCCCCGACGCGGCAGCCATCACCGAAGAAGTACCGGAACATGGGTTTGGCCATGCGGTCTTTGTTCACCAGCAGCAGCAGCTCATTCAGCTGGCTGTGATCAATCGGGCGGACGTCGTCTGCCAAGATCTGGGAGAGCAGGGACAGATCGTTCTCGCCGACTCCTTTCACCGGGGTTCCGGTGAGCCGAACAGCCAGGGAGCAAAATGTTTTGGCATCCACGAGAGTAGCGTACCAAACCTACAAGACACGAAAACCTAGTCCCTCCGACCTGCCGTTGGCCTGCTGATGCTGATCCGTTCCGGACTTGCGTGTCTCAGAATTGTTGGAACCGAAATCGATTTTTTGCGACAATAAACGATTCATGCCGATCCCAGACAGCAGCCCCTTGCCGGGGGAACGGTGGTACTCCGTCCATGAGATTGCCACCTACCTGGGCGTCGCCGTCGATACCGTGTATCGCTGGATCGATCATAAAGGCCTCCCAGCACACCGAATCGGGCGCCTTTGGAAATGCAAACTTGCGGAGGTTGATGCTTGGGTACGTGCGGGGGGATCGGCCGAAGCGCCAGGATCGGCAAAGTCCAAACGGAGTGGAGGACGACGGTAGGGTGACTCCCGATCAACTAAAGCCCAACATGATTGTTCGCGGCCCGATTCTGCCGGAGCCGGTGCAAATCATCAGGATCGTCTCGATGGGGGCGTCCCAAAAACTCGTCGGGCGCGGGCTGAACTCTGGCCTCGTGCACCAGCCGATCCTGAATGCGGCCCAGATTGCCACCCTGGAAGCCACCCCCGAAACGCAGCCATTCGACGGCGATCCGCGGAAGTTCAAGCTGGGCGTCGAAGCCCTTCGTCTCGGCATTGCCTACGAGTACGATCCGTACTTCTCATTGTCAATTGCCCGCGTCGACCCGCTGCCCCACCAGCTTGAGGCCGTATACGACTATTTCCTGCACTCGCCTCGGATTCGATTCCTGCTGGCCGACGACCCCGGCGCCGGCAAGACCATCATGGCGGGCCTGCTCATCAAGGAACTGAAGATCCGGGGGCTGATCCAGCGCATCCTCATCATCACGCCCGCGAACCTGAGCTTCCAGTGGCAGCGCGAACTGAAGGACAAGTTTCAGGAAAAGTTCGAAGTCATCCGCAGCGATGTGCTCCGCGCCAACTACGGTTCGAACCCGTGGCAGGAGCGGAACCAGGTGGTCACGTCAATTTCCTGGGTTTCGCGCATCCCCGATGCCAAGGATAGCCTTCTTCGGAGCCGCTGGGACCTGATCATCGTTGATGAAGCGCACAAGATGAGCGCCGCCAGCTCCGACAAGAAGACGCTGGCTTACGACCTCGGCGAGCAGCTATCAGAGCTCACGGATCACTATCTGCTCATGACCGCGACGCCTCACAAAGGCGACCCCGAGAATTTCCGCCTGTTCCTGCAACTGCTCGACCGGGACGTCTACGGAAACGTCGCCAGCGTGGAAGAGGCCATCCGCCGGCATGAAGCGCCCTTCTACCTGCGGCGCGTGAAGGAGGCGCTCGTTCATTTCCCTGACCCGGAGACCGGTGAGGTCCGCACCCTTTTCACCAAGCGCAACGTGGACACAATCGGCTTTGCGATCGATGACGAGGAATGGGACCTCTACGACGCCCTGACCCGCTACGTCGAAGATCAATCCATCAAAGCCGCCGCCGAAGACTCGGCGCGCGGCCGCGCGGTCGGATTCACTATGGCGATGCTTCAGCGCCGGTTCGCGTCGAGCATGCGCGCGGTTCGGCGCAGCCTCGAACGGATGCGGGATAAGCGCCACAAGATTCTGGCCAACCCGGCTGCTCATCGACAGCAGCAGATCGAGGCCCGGCTGCCCGACGATTTCGACGACCTCCCCGAAGAAGAGCAACAGGAGATCCTGGCGCAGCTTGAGGACGCTGTGATCTCTCTCGATCCCGTGGCCCTGAAAGAGGAGATCGCGCAGCTCGACCGGCTCATCGCACGGGCCGTCTCTCTGGAAAGACGCGAGGTCGAATCGAAACTGCGCCGGCTGCACGAGGTGCTTTCGGAAAACGGCATCTTTGCCGATCCGAAGATGAAGCTGCTCATCTTCACGGAGCACAAGGATACGCTGGATTACCTCGTGGAGAAGCTGCGGGACTGCTGGCATCTTTCCGTGACCCAGATCCACGGTGGAATGAAGATTGGCGACCGCGACACTCCCGGAACCCGCATCTATGCGGAGCGCGAATTCCGGGAGAACTGCCAGGTAATGGTCGCCACGGAAGCCGCCGGTGAAGGCATCAACCTCCAATTCTGCTGGTTCATGATCAACTACGACATTCCGTGGAACCCGGTCCGGCTGGAGCAGCGGATGGGCCGGATTCACCGCTACCTCCAGGAGAAGAACTGCCTGATCTTGAATTTCGTCGCCACGAATACGCGGGAAGGCCGAGTCCTGGAGAAGCTGTTCGAGCGGCTTCGGAGCATCGAGAAAGACCTTGATCCGCAGCAGACCGGCAAGATTTTCAATGTCCTCGGCGACGTCTTCCCGGCGAACCAATTGGAGCGGATGCTCCGGGAGATGTACACCGGTAATCTCTCCGAGGACGTGATCAAAAGCCAGATCGTGGAGCAGGTTGATGAAGCCCGGTTCCGCCGCATCACGCAATCCACGCTTGAGGGACTGGCCAAGCGCCAGTTGAATCTATCCGCCATCGTCGGCAAATCGGCGGAAGCCAAGGAACGGCGCCTGGTGCCGGAAGTGGTGGAGGATTTCTTCCTCGGCGCGGCGCCGCTGGTGGGCGTGTTTCCCAAGGAGGCTGGAAAGGACAAACACGTCTTTCGGATCGGCCGCATCCCCAAACAGCTTTGGCCCGCCGGCGAGCGCCTCGAACCGCGGTTCGGCAAGCTCGGCAAAGAGTATAAGCAGGTAGTGTTCGACAAGCGTTTTCTCACGGAAGATCCGACACTGGAGTGGGTTACTCCTGGACATCCGCTGTTCGAATCGGTTCGCGAGGAGTCCCTCTCTATCGCCCAGCCGGACCTTGAGCGGGGCGCGGTGTTCTTCGACGCGCAGCGGTCGGTACCGTGCCGCCTGGATGTTTACTCGGCCACCATCAGAGATGGCCTGGGGAATGTGCTCCACCGCCGCTTGTTTGTGGTGGAGACCGCGCCGGACGGCACCCTCGAGGTGCGCCAACCCACCGCATTTCTCGATTTGGTCCCTGCTCCGGCCGGTACCGAGCCAGGTCTGGACGACGGCCTCCCTGGGCCTGAAATCGTTGAGCAAACTCTCATTGAGCGGGCTTTGCAGCCTTTTCTGGAAGAGATTCAGCAGGCCCGGTTGAAGGAGATCGACACGATTTCCTCGCACATGGAGATCAGCCTCAAGGAGCTGATCCACCGGCAGAATATGCGCATGGCCGAACTGCTCAGCAGCGACCAGTCGCGGGAGAACAATCCGCTCCTGGCAGCCAACATCAAGCAGGTCGAAGACAAGCTGGACGAGCTCAATGGCCGGCTTGATCGGCGCCGCGCGGAAATCGAACGCGAGCGCCATTGCACCATCGCTGACATTCAGCACCACGGCCGCGCGTGGGTGATGCCACACCCAGAGCGCGCTGAACCGCATGTGGCAGCCATGGTGCGCGATGACGAAATCGAGCGCCAGGCTGTGCGGGCGGTTATCGCTCACGAGGAGGCGCGCGGATGGAGGGTGACCAGCGTGGAAAAGGAGGATCGCGGCTTCGACCTGATTTCCCGGCGGCCGCATCCGGAAGATCCGGCGACGGCGATTGAGGTCCGCTTCATCGAAGTGAAGGGCCGGTCCGGGGTTGGCGAAGTGGCGTTGACGACGAACGAATACAAGACTGCGGAGCGCCTGAAAACGGATTACTGGTTGTACGTGGTGTTCAACTGCGCGACCATGCCGGAGATCCGCACGATACAGGACCCCGGCCGGCTGAATTGGGAGCCGCTGGTGAAGATTGAGCACTATCACATCGGGCCGAAGGCCATTCTGGAGGCGGGCAGCCTGGTATGACGTATCCGAAGCGGTTGATCGAGGTGGACCTGCCGATCAAAAGGATCTCGGCGCACGCGCGGCGGGAAAAGTCTATCCGGCACGGTCACATCTCGACGCTGCATATCTGGTGGGCCCGCCGCCCGCTCGCCGCGTGTCGCGCGGTCCTCTGCGCCGCCTTGTGGCCCGATCCGGCCGACCCGAACTGCCCACCGAAGTTTCGCCACGACGCATTGCGGTTGATCGGCGATTTCGCTGCCAGCGTAACTTCCGATAAGCACTTGAAGGAACACTGCTCGAAGGAAGCCTGGAACAAGTGGCAGGCGTTCGTGAAGAAGCGCGGCGAACTCGACGCGAGCAAGACAGCGCACTGCAATATACTCCGATTCGGTCTGCTCGACTTCATCGCGGATTTCGCGAACTGGGACAATTCGACCATTCCCGCCTATCTCGACACTGCGCGATCATTAACGCAGTCAGCGCACGAATCCCTTGGTGGTGCGCCCGATGCACGACCGCTTGTCGTGGACCCGTTTGCCGGAGGCGGGTCCATTCCGCTTGAAGCACTCAGAGTCGGTGCCGATGTCTTTGCGAGCGATTTGAACCCAATCCCAATCCTGCTGAACAAAGTTGTCCTTGAGTACGTCCCCAGGTACGGCGAGGGGCTCGCCGCCGAGGTTCGGAAATGGGGCGAGTGGATCAAGCGCGAAGCGGAGAAAGAACTGGCGGGGTTCTACCCGAAAGACTCGGACGGCGCCATACCCATTGCCTATCTCTGGGCCCGCACGATCAAGTGCGAAGGTCCAGGTTGCGGAGCGGAGGTGCCGCTCATCCGTTCACAGTGGCTGGCCAGGACGTCCAGCCGTTCCGTGGCCCTACACCTGGTACCAAACACCAGCGCGAAGCGGGCCGACATTCAGATCATCACGAAACAACGTGGTGGATGGGTTATTCAAGGTAGCCCCGACACGATGATTCCGGCGCCGAGATTCGACGGAACCGTGAAGCGTGGTTCCGCGACGTGCCCCTGCTGCGGTTACACAACGCCGGTGGCGCGTGTCCGTGAGCAACTGAAGTCACGGCGCGGTGGAGCCAATGACGCGCGCCTGCTATGTGTGGTGACGATCCGAGAAGGTGAAACGGGGCGATTCTACCGGCTGCCCGCGAGTTCCGACTTGATGGCCATCCGCCAGGCGACCACCGAGCTAGAAAAAAGACAGAGGGCGCACAAGGGGCCAATTGCTCTGATCCCGGACGAACCCATTTCGCTGAACGAACTCCGGCGTATCAGTATTCCCATCTATGGGATGGAATCCTGGGGTGACGTGTTCAGCAATCGCCAGAATCTTCTGCTGCAAACGCTGGCAAGACTTGGATCTGAAGCCGGCAAGCGGGCTGAACCCAGCATGAAAAGTGCGCTCCACGTGCTTTTTGCCCTGGCACTCGGCCGACAGGCTGACGCGTGCTCTTCGCTGGCCCGGTGGCACACGACTGGGGAGAAAAACACAGGGGCTTTCGGACGCCAGGCTCTCGGAATGGTGTGGGATTTCTGCGAAATCAATCCGTTCTCGGGTTCGACCGGCGGATGGGAGGGAGTGGTCCAATGGATTAGCAAGGTCTGCGAATCACAGGCTAAAGCTGGCTTCCAATCTGTCGGACAGGTCCAAAGGGCATCGGCAACGGCACATCCTCTTTCAGACAACATCGCATCCGCTTGGATTACCGACCCGCCTTATTACGACGCAGTTCCCTACGGCCATCTGTCTGACTATTTCTATGTTTGGCTGCGCCGAATGCTCTATGAATCTCAGCCGGAGTTGTTCAGGTTGCAGTGTGTGCCCAAACAAGAAGAAGTTGTCGTGGACAGGCCGCACTCCCTGAGTCAGTCCAGCAAGGACGTCGCGTTCTATGAGCGCGAATTGACCAAAGCCTTCGCGGAGGGTCGACGCGTGCTTCGCCCGGACGGCGTTGGCGCCATTGTGTTCGCCAGCAAGACGACGGCAAGTTGGGAAGCGATTTTAAGAGCGGTTGTGGACGCGGGGTGGACCATCACGGGATCATGGCCCATCGACACAGAAATGGAGGCACGCGTCTCCGCGCAGGGCCAGGCGCGACTGGCTTCTTCGGTCCACCTCGTCTGCCGCCCCCGTCATACCGCGAACACTGAGGACATCGGCGAATGGCGCGATGTCTTACAGGAGTTGCCCCACCGCATTCACGAATGGATGCCACGCCTGGCCGGAGAAGGCGTCGTCGGCGCAGACGCGATCTTCGCGTGCCTCGGACCGGCACTTGAGATCTTTTCCCGTCATTCCCGCGTCGAGAAGGCCGATGGTACCGCTGTCGCCCTGAAGGAATACCTGGAACACGTCTGGGCGGCAGTTTCCAAAGAAGCCCTTTCGATGATCTTCGAGGGTGCCGACACGACGGGGTTCGAGGAGGATGCCCGGCTGACGGCAATGTGGCTCTGGACGCTATCATCCGGAGCGCCAAACGGCGAAACGGTCAGCACGAATGATCAACAAGCGGACGATGACGCCGATGATGAGCAAAGTGCAGCGGCGGCGCCTTCGGGCTTCGCGCTCGAGTTCGACGCCGCACGTAAGATCGCCCAGGGATTGGGGGCGCATCTCGAAAATCTGACCACGCTCGTCGCGATCAAGGGCGAAACGGCGTGCCTGCTTTCGGTGTCGGAGAGAACGCGTGCGCTGTTTGGCAAGGATGGAGCCGACGCGCCCACTGCGAAACGTAAGAAGTCCGCCCAGCTTGCGTTGCCTGGCTTAATTGAAGAGCTCGAACAGGAAGAAGCGGGATGGTCCCTTCAAAAGGCTGCCAAGCCCGGCGACACGACCCTCGACCGCCTCCACCAATCAATGATCCTCTTCGCATCCGGCCGGGCGGAAGCGCTGCGCCGATTCCTCGTGGACGAGGGCGTGGGCAAGAATCAGAAGTTCTGGCGCCTGGCACAGGCGCTCAATGCGCTTTATCCGCCCGGTACCGACGAACGCCGGTGGGTGGAAGGCGTATTGGCAAGAAAGAAGGGTCTTGGCTTGTGAGACAGAGACCGCCGCAGCACAACAAGAGAAGCGTATGGCAAATCTGAAACCCTGGTATAAGGTCGTCACCCCCCGCGAGGACCTCCGCGAGGCGAAGCCGCTCGACGCCTCGGAATTCGCGGTTCACCTCGATCAGGTGCGCGATGGACGAGCGCCGACCGTCTATCGCAAACCCGAGGAGTTTTTCGAGCGCACGCACCTCACCAAGACGCTGGTGGAACTCGGTGGCCAGGTGATTCGCCGGCTCTCGGGCGAAAAGACAGAAACTTCCGCCGTGTTCAATTTGGCCACGCAGTTCGGCGGCGGCAAGACGCACGCGCTCACGCTGCTGTACCATCTGGCCAAGAACGGCTCGAATTCCCACGGCTGGGCAGGGGTTCGCCGGTTGTTGGATGAGGCGCGCGTGCCAGCCGTGCCGGAGGCAGCAGTCGCGGTCTTCGTCGGAACCGAGTTTGATTCGATTTCCGGCCGCGGCGGTAATGACGGAACGCCGCACCGTCAGACGCCTTGGGGAGAGATCGCCTGGCAACTGGGCGGTGAGGCAGGGTTCGCCGCGGTCGCCGAACACGACCGCCAGTTCGTCGAACCCAAAGGCGACGTGATCCAGGCGTTCCTGCCGAAGGACAGGCCCAGCCTCATCCTGATGGATGAGATCATCAACTACACCAGCACGTACCGGCATCGCGGCTATCACCGGTCGCTCTATAACTTCATTCAGTCCCTTTCAGAACAGGCGCGCGGGTCCGACCGAGTGGTGCTGTTGGTGTCGATTCCGGCGTCCGAGTTGCAGCCGAGCCCCGATGACGAAGCGGATGAGCAGTGGTTCAAGAAGATGCTTGACCGGGTCGGCAAGCCCGTCATGATGGCCGCCGAAACGGAAACCGCCGAGATCATCCGCCGGCGCCTCTTCGAATGGCAGGGGCTGAACGAGGATGCCAAACGGACCATCGCGGAGTACGGCGATTGGATTATCGACCACCAGCAAGAGATACCCAAGTGGTTCCCCATCGATAGCGCCCGTGAGGAGTATGCGGCGGCATACCCGTTCCATCCGAGCGTGCTCTCTGTGTTCGAGCGGAAATGGCAGGCACTCCCGCGGTTCCAGAGGACTCGCGGCGTGCTGCGGCTCCTTGCCCTGTGGGTGGCCCGCGCGTACCAGGATGGATTTCGGGGCGCACACAAAGATCCGCTGATTGGACTGGGCACTGCCCCGCTCGACGACCCGATCTTCCGCTCCGCTGTTTTCGAGCAGTTGGGTGAAAACAAGCTGGAAGCGGCCGTCACCACCGACATCTGCGGCAAGAAGGAGTCGCACGCGGTCAGGCTGGACTCGGAGGCGGTCGAGAGTATCCGGAAGAGCAGGCTTCACCGCAAGGTGGCGACTGCGATCTTCTTCGAATCCAACGGAGGGCAGGCACGCGCCGAGGCCACGGCTCCGGAAATCCGCCTCGCCGTGGCGGAGCCGTCGCTGGATATCGGCCACGTTGAGACAGTCCTGGACGGATTGGTCTCGTCCTCCTATTTCCTTTCCTCGGATCGGAATCGATATCGCTTCGGGTTGACGCCGAATCTGAACAAGCTGCTTGCCGACAAGCGGGCCAGCATTCAGCAGGCGCGAATCGAGGAGC
>Ga0070741_10017272_pt1 | contig 11880 bp, 7 predicted proteins | sample Coa_R1_4_FD_66440 | JGI IMG/M metagenome (GOLD analysis project Ga0070741, IMG submission 66440) | Surface soil microbial communities from Centralia Pennsylvania, which are recovering from an underground coalmine fire - Coalmine... | ecosystem: Environmental > Terrestrial > Soil > Unclassified ...
CGTGATGCACAAGAACGACTTCTGCCAGTCCTGCCACCTGATGGATACGGCGTGGAATCGCTTTCAGGTGTCTGCCCACAAGGACCTGCAGTGTCACGCCTGCCACCGCCAGCCGTTGTGGGCCAGCTCGAAGGAACTCTTCTGGTGGGTGTACGAGCGTCGCATGGCCGTCCCCGCCCACGACAAGGTGCCCACCGCGGTCTGCGCCGAGTGCCACCTCCGTACCAACACAGACTCCTCACGAACGAACGTGCTCCGCACCGCCGGACACGCGCTCCACCTCCAGTCCGACAGTTCGGCGCTCAGGAACGTGCAGTGCGTCACGTGCCACGGCCGCGACTTCCACATGTTCCGCCCAAACAACGCCACCTGCGCCCAGTCCGGATGCCATACGGATGTGCGCGTGAAGCTCGGCGAGATGTCGAAAGCCGGGTTCCTGCACTGTACCACGTGTCACGGATTTCGTACGCCGGTCCCGAAGGGACAGACCGTCGCAGAGGCCCGGAGCGCAATTGTCCCGCGCGAACTCAACTGCGCGGCGTGCCACCAAATGTCGCAACAGGTGCTGAAGTGGAATCTGGCAAGCGATCCGCACAAGGCGTCGTGCGGCTGGTGCCACAATCCACACAAGCAGGAGCAGCCGAAGGATGCGTTCCAGTCGTGCGCCACGGCGCAGTGTCACGCCGCTGCCGACACGCTGACGGCGTTCCATCGCGGCCTCGGGGCGCACGGGCTCGACAACTGTGGCGCCTGCCATCAGGCGCATTCCTGGAAGGTGAAGGGCGCGGACTGTCTCGCGTGTCACAAAACCATCTACCAGACCGGGCCTGCGGCGGCGCGGCGCGTCCGTGCCTCACCCGCACCCCAGGCGCCCCTGCGCCACGAGCCGAGGGCGCTTCGTGCCGCGGCGGCTGACACCGCAACGCTCCAGCCCATCGCGCGGACGATCCCGACGCCCGCACAAGGGTTCCGGGGCTCACGGAGCCGGCGACGGGCGAGCGCCGACATGGCATTCCACGGCGGACCGCGACGCGTCACGGGGATCCCATTCCGCGCCGCGCGGATCGCGTCGGGACCGCCGGTTGGCTTCAGGCCGTGGACGGCCAGCGGCCGGAGCTTCGTCATCGCCATCGCCCCGGTGCCGCAGGGTGGCGGCCGTCCGTCAACCGGCGCACCCGACTCGACGTTCCTCCACTCGCGACACAAGGGAATCGCCTGCACGTCATGCCACGGAACGTCCGGTGCGACGCACGGCGCGCTCAAGATCATCGCGCCGCGGGACTGCCTCAGCTGCCACCACAGACAGCAGCAGGCCGCGCCGTGCGCAACGTGTCACGCCGCGGCGTCCCTCGTTCCCCGGCCGCAAACCGTCACGTTGCGCGTAACGGCGCGGCCGGCGGGCAGCCCACCCGTGACGCGCGCGCTGGCCTTCGCGCACGCGCGCCACTCCAGACTCGAGTGCGCCCGATGCCATGCGGCCGACGACCGGCGGACGGTGACCACAACGTGCAATACGTGCCACGCGGACCACCACCAGCTCGACCGTGACTGTGCCTCCTGTCACCCCACCGCCGCCGTCGGACACAACCTCGCGGCGCACGACGGTTGCGCCGGGTGTCACGCCACGTCGCAGTTTGTCGCGTCCGCGTTCTCGCGTTCCCTGTGTCTCGCGTGCCACCAGCCGCAGCGCGACCACTACGCGGCGCGCGACTGTGCCACGTGTCATGCGGTCCCCGCCCATCCGGCCGGCGTCGGAGGACGTCCGTGAGGTCGCCGGTGCGCCCCGCCGGTTACCGGTTGCGGCACCCGGTCGCTGCCACGGCGTACGCGGTCGCTCGTGGCACGGCGGCGGCCGTCGCCTGGATGGCTGCCGTCGCGTGCCTCACGGTTTCCCGCGCCCAGGCGCAGGGGATTCGCATTTCGGGTGTCACCGCACTTCAGTACGTCGAACTTCGCCCGCTTGTCACCGACTCCGCGCCGATCGCCACGCTCCCCGGCACTGGCGAATGGCGGACGTCGCCAGGCGGCGTACCCGCCCTCTGCTCCGACGTGACCGGGTTCTGCCGTTTCGAACGATCCGGTTCGCGGCTCGGCGCGATGCCCCTGCTGCAGGACCTCACCGTGGTCGGATGGGGCGGCATGGAAGGTCTGAGTTTCCGCGCCGACGTGCGCGGCCGCACGCGGGCCGGCAGTGCCGGTTTTGCCTGGCCGCGCGCCGACGATCACTTCGACGTGCTTGACGCATACGCGGAACTCGAACGCGGTCCTTGGCATGGCCGACTGGGCCGCCAATGGATCACCGGCGGTCTCGGCACGTACAACTTCGACGGCGCCGACGCCACCTGGCGCCGCGCGGCCTGGGCCGTCGAGGGCTGGGCGGGCCGCGCGCTGCTCGGCGGCCTCAACGACACGTACACGTCCAGCGAGCTCGCCGCCGTCGAAAACCTGCCGCCCGGCGACGGCGGCCTCATCTTCGGTGTGCGGGGCCGGTATCGTCCCGACGCGCGGAATGCGGCGACGCTGCTGTACCAGCGCATTCTCGTGGCCGATCGCAGCGGCCTCTATTCGGAGCGCGTGGCGTTCGATGCGTCCATGCGCCGCCTCGGTGCGCAGGCCGACCTGACCCTCACGTACGATCTCGCCTTCGGCGACTGGAACGAGGCGCGGGTTCGCATCGGTACCGGCGCATATCGTTCCACAGGCGCGTCGCTCGAGGTCCGTCGGTCGCGCCCGTACTTCGACCTCTGGACCATATGGGGCGCCTTCGCGCCCGTGGGATTCGACGAGGCGCGGGCCACCGCCTTTTGGAAGCTGCCGCGCATGCCGGTCACGTTCTCCGCACGCGGCGCGTACCGTCTGTATGCCCCCACGGACGCCGGATTCGAGCTACGCACCAATGGGTGGCGCGCGGGCGGTGACGCCACGTGGACACCGTCGGCGACGATGGTCGTCACGGGTTCGTACGACGTGGATATCGGCAGCGGGGCGGCCAATTCAGACGGCCGACTCGCCGCGCGCTGGCTGCCGCAAAGCGACTGGTCGCTTGGCATGGACCTGTCGGTTACCCAGAACATCTACGAATTCCGCGTTGGAACGGGGCGAATCTACGGCGTCGCGTTGACTGGCTCGATGCCGGTGCGACCCGATGTGCGGCTGGCCGTGGATGCGGGCCTGTTCCAGCACGTCCTGAGCAACGGCGCCGCCGGGCCCGACTGGACGCAGCGCCGGGTTTCGGCACGACTCGAGTGGACCGTTGGGCGAGACCCGGGTCTTGGAGCGATGCGATGATGCGCCGCCGGGATCTGACCGTGTCGGCCGTGCTGCTCGCGGCGACTATCGCCACTCCTCGTGGCAGCGTCGGCGCGCAGCCGACGCCTCACGCGCTCGCGCTGGCGCGCGATCCCGCACCGTCCATGCTCACGTCATCGCCGGCCCAGGGCCGTGCGGCGCAATCCGACCAGCCGTTCCCGCACGCACGCCACGCGAAACTGTTCCCCACATGCGCCGGGTGCCACGAGGGTGTCGCGTCCGGCGATGCCGCCCGCGTGTTTCCGCCGCCGCCAACGTGCGCCACGTGCCACGACGGCACCATCCAGCGTCGGGTGAACTACACACCGCCCGCGCGCCGAGGCACGGGATTCCTGGTTTTCTCGCACCCTGCGCACGCCGCCAAGGCAAGCGACGCGACGTGCACATCGTGTCACGCCGCCCAGGGCGCGGCATGGATGGAGGTGGCCCGGGCCAACCCCGACCGCTGCGGTAGCTGCCACGCCCACGCGGCCGCGCCGCATCTCGGCGAGGCAAATGCCTGCGCAACCTGCCATAGGCCTGTTGCCGCAGCGACGGCGCTCAGTGAGTCGCGCGTGGCGACGTTCCCCAAACCCCCTTCGCACTCCGCGACCGACTTCGCGTCGGCGCACGGCACGGCGGCCAAGGCGTCAGTTGCGCGCTGCGCCACCTGCCACGCCCGCGAGAGCTGTGCCCGTTGCCACGTGGATGCACGTACGTCGCCGGTGATCCGATCGCTGGCAAGCGATACGCGCGTGGCCCGTGTGGTCGCGAACAAGGCCCCGGCATATCCCGTGCCGGCCTCGCATGCCTCGCCCGACTTCACGGTCGCGCACGGAGGGACTGCGCGCGCCGCCGGTGCCACCTGCGCGACGTGCCACGCGCGGGCAAGTTGCGAAACCTGTCACGTCGGCAACGGCGCGCGCGCCGTACTTCGTGCAATGCCCGGTCCAGGCGAGGCCGCTGCGCCAGGCGTCCGCCTGGAGCGCGCTGCGCCGCCACCAGTGTCGCCCGCAGCCGCCTCTTTCGCCTCGTGGACGCCACGGTCGCACCAGGCGGACACGATCCGGACCATTCGCGTCCATCCCCCCGGCTTCGGAACCGCGCACGGATCCGCCGCCGCATCCGGCACGCTGCAGTGCGAGGGCTGCCATGCGCGGTCGTATTGCTCCACGTGTCACGCCGGTGAGCGCACCACGCGGCGCTTTCATCCCGCCAACTTCCTCGCCACCCATGCGCCGCAGGCGTACGGCCGGGACACTGACTGCAGCGCCTGCCACAACGCGCAGGCCTTCTGCCGATCGTGTCACGCGCAGGCCGGACTCGCGGTGCAGCGGAGCACGCAACGCAGCGCGACGTTCCACAACGCGCAGCCCCTCTGGCTCCTGCTGCACGGTCGCGCCGCCCGGCAGGACCTGCCAACATGCACGACGTGCCACCAGCAGACGTACTGCATGCAGTGCCACTCGCAACTCGGGGCGCGCATCAACCCGCACGGCCCGGGGTTCGACGCCGCACGCATGGCCGCACGGAACACCCGAATCTGCCTCGCCTGCCATTTCTCCAACCCGCTCAAGTGACGGCGGAAAACTTCAGGATGCCACCCATGATTACTCGCCTTCGCGCCGCCGTGTGCGCCAGCCTTGCGGTCGCCGCTGCCGCCTGCTCGCGCGACGACGGTCCGCGCACTCCACTGGCACAAGCTTCGAGTGCAGCTCGCGTACAAGAACAGAACGCCGCCCACTCCCTGATCGGACCCGCGGCGCTCGCCACGCTCGACACCGGCAACCGTCTGTTTCGGCAGAAGGCCTACGCGGCAGCGCTCTCGAAATACCGGGCCGCGGGCGAACTCGCGCCGCAGCACGCCGCGCCGATCTTCGGTATCTACATGGTTGCCAAGGCGACGAACAACACGAAGCTGGCCGACAGCGCCCTCGCCGAGATCCGCAAACGAAACGGACCGTTGCCAGAGGCGGCGCACGGCATGTCCGACTCGGCCCTCAAGGCCCTGCACAAACAGCTCGCTGCGCCCGGCGCCAAGGGCACCTGAGCGCCTCGCCTGGCCCGCGACGCGCCCACCCTCAGTGCGAGTCGGGCGTCGCGGTGATCCGGCCCCGGCCCGTGTGCCAGAAAAGCATCAGCGGGAGCACCGCGAGCAGCGCGATGCCGCTCAGCAGATAGATGCGGGAAAACGCCAGCACGCTCGCCTGCACGGAAACGACGCGGTCGAGCACCATTGCGGCGCCCTGCTTTGCCAGCAGCGGATTCACGCCATGCGAGGTCAGCCCGTGGGCGTAGGCGTCCAGCCGCGCCAGAGCGTCGGGCGTTGTCACCGCCAGGTGTTCGGTGAGGATCGCCTTCTTCTCCTTCGTGAACCGCGTGAGCAGGGTAGCCATGACGGCGATGCCCAGCGACCCGCCCAGTTGGCGCGCAAGGTTGAACATGCCCGTCCCCTGCGCCAGGTCGCGCGGATGCAAGTCCGCCAGCGCAATGCTGTTGAGCGGAATGAAGATGAGTCCCAACCCGACACCCCGCAGCACGAGCGGCCAGAACAGGTCACCCTTCCCGCTGTCGAGCGTCAACGCCGCCAGTTGCCACATGCAGACGCCGAACAGCGCGGCCCCGAGCACGATCACCGGCCGGCCGTCGGGCACCGACCGCAGCCGCCGGCCCAGAATTGCCATCGTGATGGCTGACGCAATCGCGCCAGGCAGGATCACCATGCCCGTCTGGTTCGCGGTGAAGCTGTGCAGCGTCTGCAGAAACACCGGTAGTACGAACACGCTGCCGAACAGCGCGAACCCGAGCAGCGCCCCCATGATCACGCCGGTCGAGAGCTGCCGATCTCGCAGGATGCGAAAGTCAATGACTGGCTCGTCCGTTCGCAACTCATGCACCACGAGCCACACGAACGCGCACAGTGAAATAGCCCCCAGGGTCACGATAAACGGCGACTCGAACCAATCGAGCCGCTCGCCCCGTTCCAGCATCCACTGGAGCGATCCGATGGCCACCGTGAGCAGTCCGATCCCGAGCCAATCCACGCGCTCGGCGCGCGACTGGTGTTCAGAATCCGTGACATATGTCCACACCAGCGCGCCCGCGAGCACGCCGAGCGGCAGGTTGATATAGAAAATCCACGGCCAGCTCCAGTTGTCCACGATCCAGCCGCCCAGCGTAGGGCCCACGGTCGGACCCACCATGACGCCCACGCCAAACATGGCCTGGCCGATGCCCACCTCGTTCGGCGGAAATGCCTCCCAGAGCGTCGCCTGGGCGGTGGAAAGCAACGCGCCACCGCCGATGCCTTGCACGACGCGCCAGAACACGAGCGACGCCAGGCGCGACGACGCGCCACAGAACATTGACGCCACGATGAACAGAGCGATGGAGCCCGCCAGGTACTTGCGACGCCCGAAATACGCCGACAACCACGGCGACATCGGAATCACAATGACGTTGGCAATGATGTAGCCCACGCTCACCCACGTGATCTCGTCAATCGTCGCGCCGAGGTTGCCCATCATGTGGGGAATGGCCACGTTCACGATGGACGTGTCCACGAGCTCCAGCGTCGCCGCCATCGTCACGGCGACGGCGATGATGTACTTGTGGCGGTACCGGTCGGCCGATGCGTCGGCCGGCGGCGTCGGGAGCGCCGCGGCCCGGAATGCTGCCGTCGCCATCAGGTCCTCACGTGGTGGCCACGTGAACCGTCACGCTCATGCCGGGCCGCAGCGGTCGCCCCGCTCCGCAGCCCTGCGTCACGCGAATCCGCACGGGGACGCGTTGCACCACCTTGGTGAAGTTGCCCGTCGAGTTGTCGGGCGGCAGCAACGCAAACCGCGCGCCGGTCGCCGCGCTGACGCTCTCGAGCGTTCCTTCGGCGGCGCACCCCGGATACGCGTCCACGTCGATCGTCACCGCCTGGCCGACCTTCAGGTCTGCCAATTGCGTTTCCTTGAAGTTCGCCAGTACGTAGTCGCTGGTGTCGGCGACAATCGTCAGCAGCGGCTGGCCAACCTGGACCAGTTGTCCGACCTCGACCTGCTTGCGGCTCACGGTACCCCCGAAGGGCGCCGTCACGCGCGTGTACGCGAGCTGCAACTTCGCGTTCTCGAGCGCCGCGCGCGCGGCCGAGAGGCGCGCGGCCGCGAGGCGCACGCCAGCCTGCGCGCTGGCCACCTGCGCCGCCGCTGCCGCGGCCTGTCGCTCAGCCATCGCGAGCGCGGCAGCGGTTTCGTCCGCCGCGGCCTGCGCCGCGTCGAGCTGCTGGCGCGAGACGATCTGCTTCGCGGCGAGTTCGCGCACGCGGGCCAAGTCCGCCACCGCCTTGTTGTGCGCGACCCGCGCGGCCTCGATCTGCGCGTCGGCGACGTGCCGTTGGCTCTGTGCCGTCTCGACCGCCGCCTCGGCCTGGCCCGCAATCCCCCGCGCGCCAGCTGCCGCGACCGCCGCGGCGTACTCGGCTTCGGCCTGAGCGAGGCGCACGGCGTACTCCGACGTGTCAATCTGCACGAGCAAGGCGCCGCCCGGCACCACCTGATTCTCGGCAACCTCGACCCGCGTGACGTATCCACCAACCTTCGCGAGCACCGGCACGATCGTGCCGTCCACCTGCGCGTTGTCCGTGGATTCGTGGTTCCGGTTGTACATCACGGTCTTGCCACCCCAGCCGATTGCGGCCAGCGCGCCAAGCACGAGAATGACAAGGGCCGGCCGGCGGCGCGGAGCAGGTGCGTCGGGGGCCTGGGATGATGCGGACGTATCCATGATGGTATGTGCTCGGTCAGGGAAGGTCGGTAATGGTGCCCTGCGCGCGCGCGAGCGACACGCGGGCCGCCAGCAGCGCCGCGCGGGCGTCAATCGCCTGCGTGCGGGCGGCGTTGAGGGCAAGTTGCGCCGCGATGACGTCGGCGTTTCCCGTCACACCCGCGCGAAACCGGTCGCGAGCCTGCGAGACCTCCTGCTCGGCGAGATTCACCCGCTCCTCGGAGGCCGCGAGCAGGTCACGCGCCGCGCGAAGGTCCAGCACGGCAGCCTGCACGTCGGCGGCGACCTGCTGCTCGAGGTCGCGGTGCCTCACGTCGGCCTCGCGGATCGCCAGCCGGGCCTGGTCAGCACGACTCGTCCGCTTGAAACCGTCGAACAACGGCACGGACAACTGCAGACCCCAGGTGTACGTGTTCAGGAGATGCTGCGTCGCCTTGCCCGTTACACCTTGGTCCACGTAAAGCGACAGCGATGGCAACGCCTCCGCGCGCGTGACCTCGAGCGACCGCTCGGCTGCCCGCGCGTCGGCGGCCGCCGACGCGAGATCCGCGCGTGCCACGGTTGCGGTCCGCAGCGACGCGGCCACGTCCGGAACCGCGCCGATCGGATCCGACGGGAGCGTGTCGCCCAGGACGAGTGGCGTACCCGGCGGCAAGCCGACGGCGCGGGCGAGCGCGATCCGCTCGCGGTCGCGTTCCGCTCGCGCGGCGATCAACTGGCTCCGCGCGGCCGAGAGCTGAGCAAGGGCGCGGGTCACATCCAGGGCCACACCCACGCCCGCGTCAACCTGCGCCCGCGCGATGCCGAGCAACTCGGCGGCCAGCGACGAGTCCGCGATGCGCGCCGATACTTCCGCCTCGGCGCGCAGCGCGCGCACATATGTCAGTGCGGCTGCGACCGCCGCCTGCTGTGCCGCGCTCGCCGCCGCTCGCGTACTGGCATCGTACGTCGCCTGGGCCGCGCGCAGCCGCGCCACCGCACCCGGGTCAATCAGCGACTGGTGCAGCGCAGCCCGCACGTCCCACACCTTGACCGGGCCGAGCACCTGCCCGTCGGGATCGAAGAGTGTCCGGCCCGTTGCCGGGTCCGCAAACGAGATGCCAAAGCTCGCGCTGTTGAACGTGCGTTCCCCGTCGCTGGCCACCGCCGAGAGCGTGGGCAGGAAGTCCGCGCGGCTCTGCCGGACGCGCTCGGCCGCCAGGTCGCGCTGCAGCCGTGCGGCTTCCGGCCCTGCCGTGCGCTCGGCGGCCATCCGAACGGCGCCGCCGAGCGTGAGCGTCACGGGCGCCTGTGCTCCGGCGGGCGCCGCCAGGAGCAGCGCCCCGGCGATCGAACGGAAATGACGTTGCGTGATCATCGGGTTTCGGGTGCGGCGGCTGGCGCGGGGCGCAGCGCGTGAAGAACGAAGTCCACCATCGTGTCTATGCGAGCGGCACGATTGACCGTTGTGCCGGCGCCCGTCGGCAGCGGCGTCTGCGACCAGAGCACGTTCATCAGGGCGATCGCTTTGATGATGGCAAGCGCTTCGAGCGGGTCCATGGCCCGGAACTCGCCAGTGTCCATGCCGCGCCGGAGGATGCCACCCAGCACCTTGTTGCCGACGCTGACCGCCTCTGTGTAATAGACGGCCGCGAGGTCCGGGTGCTTGTGCAGCTCGGCGACGACAAGACGGATCCACCCGGCGGCGCTGCGGCGCTCGAAGTGTTCCCACTGGAGCCGCATGTAGCGCTCGAGTTGTTCCGTGGGCGTCCCGGAGTCCAGGGCGCGCTCGACCTCCTGCATCCGCGGAACCAGAACCTGGCGGACTACCTCCCGGAACAAGTCTTCCTTGCTTTCGAAGTAGAGGTAGATCGTGCCCTTCGACACGCCAGCGCGCGCCGCGATGTCCTCAAGTCTGGTGGCGGCGATGCCATGCTCACCGAAGGCGTCAATCGCCGCCATGAGGATCTGTTGTGGCCGTTCCTCGGGAAGTCGTCGCCACTTCAGGTCGGTTGACGAATCCGGGGAGCGTGAGGAAGGCACCGGTTCATTGACTGACTTTTCAGTCATTTGTTATCCTTATAAATGGCCGGGACTTATCCCGGCCGGCGCATATGTTACTCGATGGTCATTTATTTCGCAAGGGACTCTCGCGGGCAACCGATGTAGCGGCCGCCTAGCGGCAAAAAGGAAAAAGCCCTCGCATCCGACGCGAGGGCTTTCCAGTCGGGGCGACTGGATTTGAACCAGCGACCTCCTGCTCCCGAAGCAGGCGCTCTACCGGGCTAAGCTACGCCCCGTCTATCCGCCACACGAACCTTCCGTCGTCATGACAACCCATCGCCAGATCACAGGAGCGATGGGCCAGCGCGCTCGCAGGGACTCGAACCCCGAACCTTCTGATCCGTAGTCAGATGCTCTATCCAATTGAGCTACGAGCGCAACGCCGCCCAAAAAGCGCACGGCGAGCCCTGAAAAATAGGAATGCCCGGGAGGAGGGTCAACGCCGACGCCTCGTCCCGGGCGGCTGCACGCAATGAGAGCTATGGCAGCGGCGCGTACTTCACGCCCGCGATTCCTCCTTTCTGAATCTCGACGTCGAATGCTCCAGTCGCGTTCGGAGCCACCGGCCCGACGGTCACGGACTTGGTCTCGACCACCGCGCCCGTCTTGTCCAGGAACTGCAGGTCCAGCGTGTACGACTTGGCCGTCTTGTCCCGGTTCTCAATCTCACCCTTCAACTGGGTGCGGTTCTTGCCGCGGTCGAAGCTCCCGAACGTGACCTTCGTCTTCATCGCGTCCGACTTGGCGGTGTACGCCACGGCAGAGTCCGTGTACGCCTTCTTCAAAGCCGCGTCCTTGGTACTGTCCGCCATGCCCTTGTACGCGTACGCATAGAGCAGAACGTTGTCCGGGTTGGTCGGGTCGAGTTCGAGGAGCTTGCCCACCACGGTCAGCATTTCGCGCGAGCGCTTGAGATCGAAGAGCGTGGCGGCGTAGTTGTAGAGGTAGTCACGCCAATACGGATTGGCTTCGGACGCGGCCTTGAACAGCTCGCCCGCTTCCGCCGAGTGACCGAGGCGCGTGGCGAGAATCGCCATCTGCGAGAGCGTGAGGTCGCCCATCTTCCCGATCTTCGGCATCGCCACCTTCAAGGCCTTGAGCGCGCCAGTGCTGTCCTGCGTCAGCGCCCACGCCACGGAAATGCCGTTCACGGCATAAGGCGCTTCTTCGCCATCCGGGTACTGCTCGATCACTTCGATGTACGCGTCGGTCGCGCCCTTGTAGAGCTCGGCCTTCTTGTCCGCCGGCGCCTTTTCGGCAAGGTCCTGCTGGATGCGGCCGAGGTTGAACAGCAGGTTCGCGCGGGTGCGGGCGTTGGCGGTATCGCCTGCGAGTTTGTCCACGGTCAACCTGAGATACTTGATCTCGGTCTGGTCGTCGCCGCGAGCGGCTGCAAGGCGCCACATCAAGTCAAAGGCTTGCGGCGCCGCGTCGGACAGAATCATCGCGCGCTCGGCCGAGTGCTGCGCCGAGTCGAGCTGATTGGCGGCGAGCGCCTCGTAGCCCGCCTTGATCCGGTTGGCGAACGGCTTGTACTGACGCCACTGCTCGGTGTCTTCCTTGCACGAGGGCTTGGCCGCCTCGACGAGGTCGAGGAGGGAGTCGGCCGCGACCACAAGGTCCACCTTCGCGTTCTTGTCGCCGGGCATGTTGAGGTTGCCCCGTGTCTGAATCTCGCCACCGAATTCGATCGCGAGGATCATGAACTGGGCGGCGGCATAGTCGCGGCCGAGGGCGTTCTGCGCGCTTTGCTTGTCGAAGATGTTCTTCATTGCG
>Ga0070741_10017273_pt1 | contig 11879 bp, 14 predicted proteins | sample Coa_R1_4_FD_66440 | JGI IMG/M metagenome (GOLD analysis project Ga0070741, IMG submission 66440) | Surface soil microbial communities from Centralia Pennsylvania, which are recovering from an underground coalmine fire - Coalmine... | ecosystem: Environmental > Terrestrial > Soil > Unclassified ...
GGATCCGTCTACGTCGCCGTTCCCGATCAGCATCTCCTCGTGCAGAAGGACCGCATTCACCTCAGCCGCGATCCGCGTGAGCATCTGACGCGTCCGGCCATCGATCCATTGTTCCGCTCCGCGGCAGCGGCCTACGGGCCGCGCGTGATCGGCGTCCTGCTGTCCGGCGTCGGTACCGACGGCGTGACGGGCGCCACGGCCATCAAGCGCGCCGGAGGCCTGGTGCTCGTCGAGAAACCGTCCGAGGCCCGACATCCGACGTTGCCCCTGGCCGCCATCAGGCACGACGGCGTCGACGCCGTCCTCGCGGTGGATGAGCTCGCCGACGTTCTGCCGAAGCTGGCCGTCGGTGAGAGCGTCGATCACGTACCGGGCTTGACCATCGCACGACGCGAGGGCTAAATATCACCGATGGACATCACCGACCTCGTGAGCGCGCTGCTGCGTGGTGCGGCGGACGAGCCGCGCTGCGATCGCTGCATCGCGGTCACGTTGCGGGAGACTCTGACTGCGGTCCGCCGCGCCCTCCCGATCGTCCTCGACAGCTCGAATGACTACGCGCGGCGCGCCACGCGCTGCACGGCCTGCGGCGAGAGCACCGTGACCGTCGTGTACGCACCTGCCGTGAAGTGCACGCGCTGCAGCCGGACCGTCGCTCCGCCGGACGGCATCTCGGAGCACGGGGACGTGTTTCACCATCACTGCTGGGACGTGCTGCGGTCGGAGCTTCGCATCGCGAACTCGCGCCAGCTCGCGCGCCTCTCGCGGGAGGTGGTCCGGCGCAGCCGCGAGCGGCTCGACGGCAACGGGCAAGATCCGCCCGCGCGTTGAGCCCGGCGCCGTCCATGTCGCTCGCCCTCCGCGTTGCCTCGCTGCTGCTCGCGCTCGCCGCCGGCGCCGCGCACGCCGGCAGCGAGCTGCGGTCGCCATACCGGGCCCAGGCGCTCTCGGGGCTCCGCGGTCTCGACGCGCGCGAGATTGCGGACCTCCGTGCCGGACGAGGCATGGGGCTGGCTCGCGCTGCCGAGCTGAACGGATATCCCGGTCCGCGACACGTCCTCGACGCCATCGACTCCGGCGATCTGCGCGCGGCCGGCGGCCAGCGGATCCAGATCGACGGTATCTTCGAGCGCATGAAGCGCGACGCCATACGCGTCGGTGGAAACATTCTCCACGAGGAGGAGCTCCTCGAGGCGGCGTTCCGCACCGGGACCGTGTCAGACGCCGAGGTTCGCAGTCGCGTGGCGCGAATCGCCGTGTTGCAGGGTGAGCTCCGGGCGATTCACCTCGCCGCCCACAACGCCACGCGCGCGATCCTGTCCGACGCGCAGGTCGCGCAGTACCAGCAACTCCGCGGCTACACCGACGCGACGCCGCCTCAGCCGTCAGCGCACGGCCATCACTGAACGGCTAGAAGCCACGCCCTTTCATGCAGTCGCGGTATGACTGCTGATACGTCGCGTCATCCTTGTAGCTGTCCGCAATGCCGCGCAGCTGATCGGCCTGGTTCTCCACGCGCGCCTGGCTCGCGGACTGCGGGCTCGGCGCCGCCTGCTGCGTGGCGGGCGAGGGCGATTGCGTCTGGCTCTGGGGCGACGCGCTCGGACTGCTCATCTTCGCCTGCGCCATCCGGTTGCAGGCATCGAAGTCCGCCTGCGACGGATCGGCAGCGAGCGCGAGCGTCGAGCCACCGAGAACACCAATCGTAAGCAAGCCGGCGAGCACGCTGACCCGGTTCATGATGAATCCTCCTGGCTCGGAGCCCGGAGCAAGCCGTATGCCGGTGAAGCGGCATGCCGCTTCGGTGCGCGGACGCACCGGCAGCAGCTGGCGGAACGCGTCAGCTCGAGCGGCGGATGACTTCCGCGACCACGCTCGTGAGCCGCAGCGGGTCGACCGGCTTCTGGAGATAGACATCGAAGCCGGCCCGAGTCGCCTTCGCGTGGTCCTCCGGCGCGCCGTACGCACTGATGGCGATGATCGGGACGCGGCGGCCACGCTCGCTGAACGCCGCCCGCATGGTGCGCAGGAGGACGAAGCCATCCTCTTCTGGCATGGCGACGTCCGTGACGACGACGTTCGGCTGCCACGGCGAGTCGAGCACGGCGCTGGCGCGGAGCACCGATGGCGCCGTCCTGACCTCGGCCCCAGCCCCGCGCAGCATCATGGCCGCCAGGTCGATGAAATCGGGGTCATCGTCCACGAGCAAGACCCGGGCGCCGCTCAATGCCGTCGGTTCGACCGGGGCGACGGCATCCGCGTCCGCCTCGTCACGCCGTGCGCCGCGCACGCCGCGCATCGGTAGGGCCACCGTAAACGTCGCACCACCACCCTTGCCGGGGCTCGCGCCGCGGACCCGACCGCCATGCAGCTCCACCAGCTGCCGGACGAGAGCGAGGCCGAGGCCGAGCCCGCCGTGCGTCCGGGTGCTCGAGCTGTCCTCCTGCCGGAACGCGTCGAAGACGTGGGGCAACAGATCGGGCGCGATGCCTTCGCCGGTGTCGGCGACCACGATCTCGGCCATGCCGCCCGCCTGCTGCACCGAGACCCTCACGGTGCCGCCGTGAGGTGTGAACTTCACCGCGTTCATCAGAAGGTTCCAGACGACCTGCTGCAGGCGGTCGGCGGCGCCCATGATGGTGCCGAGTGACGGGTCCGGCGTCACCACCAGCTCGATATTCTTGGCACTGGCCGCCGGCCGCACCGTTTCCACGGCGGCGTCGACCACGGCATTGAGGTCGACGACGTCGAAATCCAGCCGCATGCGTCCGGTCGCGATTCGCGAGAGATCGAGCAGATCCTCGATGAGCCGAGCCTGTGCCGATGCGTTGCGCACGATGGCGTCGATGGCGCGCGCGCGGGTGCCGTCCTCCATCTGCGTCGTCTGCATCATGCGCGCCCACCCGAAGATCGAGTTCAGCGGCGTCCGCAGCTCGTGCGATACGGTGGCGAGCAGCTCATCCTTGGTGCGGTTGAGCGCCTCCGCCTCCTCGCGCGCCTCGCGCTCGCGTACGAGCAGCCGCGCGCGCTCGTCCTCGATGCGGCGACGGTCCGTGATGTCGCGGGCGATCTTCGACGCGCCGACGATCCGGCCGCTGGCGTCCTTGATGGGCGACACGGTGATGGAGACGTGTATCAGGCGGCCGTCCTTGGTCTTCCGCACCGTGTCGAAGTGATCCACCCGCTCCCCGCGCCCGACGCGCGCCAGCACCTCGTTCTCCTCCGCGTGCCGGTCGACAGGCACGATCAGCGTGATGTGCCGGCCGATTGCCTCGGCGGCCGTCCAGCCAAACAGACGCTCGGCGGCGCCGTTCCACGACGTGATGACTCCGCCGAGCGTCTTGCTGACGATGACGTCATCCGAGGAATCGACGATGGCGGCGAGCCGCGCCAGCGTGAGCTCGTTCCGGCGTCGGTCACTGATGTCGCGGGCGATCTTCGAGGCGCCGACGACGCGGCCGGTGGCGTCCCTGATCGGGGACACGGTGATGGAGACGTCTACGAGCCGGCCGTCCTTGGTGACGCGCACGGTCTCGAAGTGATCCACGCGCTCGCCGCGCCGGAGCTTCGCGAGCACCTCGTCCTCTTCGGGGTGCCGCTCGGGGGGAATGATGAGCGTGATGTGACGGCCGACCGCTTCTGCCGCCGACCATCCGAACAGACGCTCGGCGGCCCTGTTCCAAGAGGTGATGACGCCGTCGAGTGTCTTGCTGACGATGACGTCGTCAGACGACTCGACGATGGCGGCGAGCCGGGCCCGGGGGTCCGGCTCCATGTAATTGGCCGCTTCGCGGTTCTGATCGGTCGGCGCGTCCAAGCGTCTCCGGGAAGACTCAGCGGGGTGGCGGCGGTGGAGGCGGCGTGGCGGCCGGGACCCAGACCCACTGCCACGGCTGGCCGGCACCGTCGCCATACAGCACGTACCGCCCGTTGGGGAACACCACCTCGCGCTGAACCGCTGGCGCCGGCGGCGCGGCTGCATACCGCGGGGGCGGCGGAGCCGCATACGTGGGCGCGACATAGTACGTCGGCGCCGGCGCGTACGCCGGCGGCGCGTACACGACAGGCGGCTCCGCGGCGACCGTCGCGGGTGCCGCAACGGCCCAGAGCGGTGCGGTGGCGATGGCGACCGCGCCGAGGGCCAGGCCGCCCAGGATCGCGCCGGGCCACCACCAGCCACCTCCATGGTGGCCGCCACGATGGCCGTGCCAGCCGCCGGCCGCTGCCGCGGGAGCCGGCAAGCAGACGGTGGACAGGACAACGGCGACGACGATCAGCGCGAGCGCTCGCTTCATGGGCGTCCTCCTGTGATGCCGAGCATATCAGATCGGCACGGCGCCCCACCGCCGTTGACACGCCGATCGACCGCGTCGATAGTCCCCGCGAAGGAGGCGCCCATGGGACGCTTGGTCGTGATCGTTGCAATGCTCGTGCTGTACGCGTGCGTGGAACCGCTGCAGGTGCTGGCCCAGCCGGCCACCACGAGCCCCGCCGACTATGTGCTGATCACCGTCGTGCTCAAGCACGATCAGTCCAAGAACCTCGAGGAGATCGGCAAGATCCAGGACGAGCAGAGCTTCTGGGCGAAGTTTCCGCCGGACGGCATCGCCGTCGAGTCCTGGTACATCGTCATGGGGCTCGGCCAGGTGGTGACGCTTCGCGTACCGCCCGCCCGTCTCCGAGAGGTCAACCGGGCGATCGAGCTCACCGCCTGGAAGGCGTTTCGCACCGAGATCTACGCGACCTACGACTTCAAGGAGGCCGCCCGCGCGCAGCGCGAGCGGGCGCAGAAGAAGTGAGCGCGCCGGCCTAGGCGACGCTCGGGGTCGCGTGCCTGCTCTTCACGTGACGTCCGCGGTGCATCGGGAGCGCGAAAGCGCGGTCGCACTCCGGGCAGCGGAACGCGCCGCGCGCGCCGGCGGCGATGCCGCCGAGCATCCGGCGGACCGCGTCCGCGCGATCCTCGGGGATGCGCCGGCGGGCAATGCGCGCCAGGCGCGCGGCTTCCGTCTCCTGTCGGGCGAACTTCGCGGCAAGCTTCATGACCGGATGACTCGAGCATACACTGAACGCGTTCCCGACGCGCATCGAGGCGAGGTTCCGAGCGCCACAACGCGGGTCGGGCGCGCGGGAGCCCCGGCATGGCCTGGATCGATCTGATCGACGTGTCGAAGACGCTGAGCGACCCGCAGCGCGCCGGGACCGCCCCCACATCGTTCTCGATCGACAAGCTCAGCCTGCGGATCCCCGACGGCAAGACGACGGTCATCCTCGGCCCGAGTGGCTGCGGCAAGACGACGCTCCTGAAGATCATCGCCGGGCTGATCAGGCCCGACGCGGGCGAGGTGCGCAACGACGGGCGAGACGTGAAGGACCTCCGGCCGGGCGATCGGCGGATCGGCATGGTGTTCCAGAACTATGCGCTCTACCCGCACCTGACCTCCCGGACGAACGTGCTGTCCTATTTCCTCTTCAGGAGGAGGACGCCCGAGCTCGATGCCGTGGCGCGCGCCAAGTACCAGCGGACGAGCGAGCTCATGGGTGTGGACCTGGCCTACTTGCTGGATCGCAAGCCGACGACGCTGTCCGGCGGCGAGAAGCAGCGCGTGGCCCTCGGCCGGTGCATCACCCGCGACGCCGCCCTGTTTCTCGTCGACGAGCCGTTCGCCAACCTCGACCAGGCGCTGCGCGAGAAGTATCGCGTGAACTTGAAGATCCTCCTGCGGCAGTTCAGCATCACCACGGTGTACGTCACCCACGATCACAACGAGGCGTTGATCCTCGCCGACATGCTCGCGATCATGAACCGTGGACGGATCGAGCAGGTCGGCACGTTCGAAGACGTCTACGATCGGCCCAAGAACCTGTTCGTCGCCGCCTTCTTGAACCTGCACGTCGACACGCCGCCGCTCAGCGTCATCGCCGTGCCGCGGCTCCCGGGCGCCGAGGGCGCCGTGCGAATCGGTGTGCGCCCCGAGGATGTCGAAGTGTCGCCGCAAGAAGACGCGGCCGGACGCCCAGGCGTCGTCAGCCACGTGGTGAGCATCCCCATGAAGCACGTGACGGTCGTGACCGTTCGCGTCGGCGCCGACGACGTTCACGCGCGGATCCCCGGCGCCCAGCCGTACACGGCTGGCGACCGGGTGTGGATCCGATTCAGGCGCTATCACGTCTTCGACGCGGCCACCGGCGAGCGGCGAGAGAGCTGTGGACCCGCCGCGACGCCTTCCGGCCCTTGCTCACCGGGAGATTGACGGCGCAGGTCGGCCGCACTCACCGGCATCGCTGTCGGCACACGACGTGTTGTCGGAGCGGCGTCACGGTGTCGCGCTCTCCGCCGGTCGCCGGCGGGCGCGCGCGGCGGCGCCGCCAGCCCCGCGCGCCAATGACACGGCGGCTTTGCGCGTCGCCGCGTGTGAGCCGCGCACCGCGTGGTATCGCAGTTGCACCACCGGACGCCGCACCAATGCACCTAGAGAGCCGCACCGCTCCCACCGTGCTCGTCGTCGATGACGACGCCGACATGCGAAAGCTCCTCAGAGACGTCTTGCAGCCGAACGGCTACGACGTCGTCGAAGCCGCCAGCGGCGGTGATGCCGTGCGGCTCGTCGAATCGGAGACGATCGACGTCGTCGTGCTCGACAAGGAGATGCCCGGGATGAGCGGCCTCGACGTGCTGACCGTTCTCCACCGCCGACGCCCCGGGCTGCCGGTGATCTTCGTCACGGCCTTCGGGGGACCCGACGTCGCCGCCGAGTCCTTGAGCCGCGGCGCCCTGGAGTATGTCGAGAAGCCGTTTCGTCTGCGGCGCATCGTGGACACGATCCGGAGGGTGACGGACGGTCGGCGCTGACGGTATCCTTGGCGGCCGTGGGACTGAGACGTCGGCTCATCCTCGTCCTGATGGTCCCGCCGATCCTCGTCTTCGGCGTCTACGGCGTCCTCCGCGTGCGGAAAGAGCAGGCGGAAGTGCTGAGCGCCGACCGCGACAACGTCGTACTGATCGCCAAGACGGTACAGGTCGCGGTCGAGCGTGCCCTTCGCGACCCCCAGACGCCCGAGCTCCACGCGCTGCTCGCGGAGATCGTGCGCGATCAGCGGACGATCGACCGCGTGCGCATCTTCGACCGTGGCCTGCGTGCAACGGTGGTCTCGAATTCTCTCGCCGTGGGCGGCGCGCCGCCGACCGACGCGCTGCGGCGCGTTCTCGACACCGGCCAGGCGGAAGGCGTCTCGCGGCGCGACGGCGCCGCCTCGGTCTTCTACTATGTGGTGCCGCTGCGGGGCGCCGACAAGACGGTCGTCGGCGCCATGGAAGTGGCGCACCTGGTGTCGGCGCTCGATGAGCGGCTGCGCAGCGCGACCTGGGACATCATCCTGCGGCTGAGCCTGCTCGTGGCCTCGATCACTCTCCTGACGGGTGTCGTGCTCCAGCGTCAGGTGCTGCGCCCGCTCTTCGCACTGACCGAGAGCATCCGTAACGTCGGCCGCGGCGATCCCGCCCGGCCGCTGCCCGTCGAGCGCGACGACGAGCTCGGGCGCGTGGCCGAGGCATTCAACACGATGGCCGAGCAGCTGCACGTCGCGCGCCGCGACCTGCTGCTGGAGACGGAGCGCACGCTCGACCTCGAGCAGCAGCTGCGCCACTCGGCGACGCTGGCCGTCGCCGGTCGCCTGGCGAGCGGTCTCGCCCACGAGGTCGGCACGCCACTCAACATCATCTCGGGTCGCGCCGAGTTCCTGCTGCAGAGCCTGCCCGTGGGCGATCCGCGCCGCGACGAGCTGCAGGTGATCGTCGACCAGATCGATCGGATCTCGGCCATGATCCGCTCCCTCCTGGACACCGTGCGGCCCGGCAAGCCGGACATCCAGCCGGTGCACCTCGAAAGTGTCCTGGAGCGCCTGCTGCTGCTGCTGTCCCACACGGCACGGCGGCACGGCGTGAGTCTCGACGTGGCGGTGGACCAGGCGCTGCCGCCGGTCCGCGCCGATCACAACCAGTTGCAGCAAGTCCTCATCAACGTGCTCATGAACGCCTTCGAGGCGGCCCGCCCGTCGGGACACGTCTCGATCACGGCCGAGCCGCACGAGCGCGGCGGGAGCCGCGGCGTTCAGGTCGCCGTGAGCGACACGGGTCCCGGGATTCCGGCCTCCATGCTCGCGCGGGTATTCGAGCCGTTCTTCAGCACCAAGCCACCGGGCGAGGGCACCGGGCTGGGCTTGCCGATCTCGCGCGACATCCTGCGTGGCCTCGGCGGCGACATCCGGGTCGAGAGCGCGGTGGACGCGGGCACCACGTTCTTCATCTGGCTGCCGAAGCACGAGCACGAGTAAGACGATGCCGACCCGCGTGTTGATCGCCGACAACGACCTCGAGATGCTCAAGCTGCTGCGACAACACCTCGAGGCTGAGGGATGCCAGGTCGTCGCCGCCGCCGGCGGTGCCGCCGCCATCGCCGCGCTGGGCGCCGAGGAGTACGACATCGTTCTGACCGACCTGGTCATGGACGACATCGATGGGCTCGCCGTGCTCGCGGAGGCCCAGCGCCGCCAGCCCACCGCGCGCGTCATCCTGATGACGGCCTTCGCGAGCCTCGAGACCGCCATCGCCGCCATGCGACACGGCGCCGACGACTATCTCTCGAAGCCCTTCAAGATGGCCGAGGTCAGCGTGGCCGTGCGCCGGGCGGTCGAGGATCGTCGGCTTCGCGACGAGAATCGCCGGCTGCGCGACGAGGTCGGCCGGCGCTACGCTTCGTCGACCCTCCTCGGCGAGTCACGCGCCATGCAGGCGGTCTTCGAGCACATCGACGCCGTCGCCGCCAGCGAGGCGACCATTCTGCTGATCGGTGAGAGCGGCACCGGCAAGGAGCTGGTCGCGCGCGCCATCCACGCCGGCGGGGCCCGACGCGACCGGCCGTTCGTGGCCGTGAACTGTGCGGCCATTCCCGACGCCCTGCTAGAGTCCGAGCTGTTCGGACACGAGCGCGGCGCCTTCACCGGCGCCGAGCGCAAGCGTCGGGGGCTGTTCGCGGAGGCACACGGCGGCACGATGTTCCTCGACGAGATCGCCGACATGTCGCTCGCCCTGCAGGCCAAGCTCCTGCGCGCGCTCCAGGAGAAGGCGGTGCGCTCGGTTGGCGCCAACGAGGAGGTGCGCCTCGATGTCCGCGTGATCAGCGCAACGAATCGCGATCTGGCCACCCTCGTGCGCGACGGTCAGTTTCGCGAAGACCTCTACTACCGGCTCGCCGTGATTCCGGTCCGCCTGCCCGCCCTGCGCGAGCGGGTCGAGGACATTCCGCTGCTGGCGCGGCATTTTCTCGACCGCGCCGCGGCCACCCTCGGCAAGCGGTTCGACGGCTTCGCGGACGACGCGCTGACCTGGCTGGGCACGCAGCGGTGGCCGGGCAACGTCCGGCAGCTCGAGAACGTCGTCGAGCGGGCCGCGACGCTCGCGAGGACGGGCATCATCACCGCCGCCGATTTGAGCACCGACCTCGCGCCGGTCTCGGGCCCGGGCGATACCCAGCTGCGGCCGACGCTCGAGACCCTCGAGCGTGAGTACATCGGCCGAGTGCTGGCGGAGACGAAGGGCGACAAGAACGCCGCGGCGAGGATCCTCGGCGTGAGCGTCCGGACGCTGCAGCGGATGTTCAAGCCGCCCCACCCCTAGCGCGCACGCGACCGACAGCGTGTCGGCGGGACGACACGCTGTCGCGTCACCGCGGCCGCAACGGTGCGCTTCGCCGCCGATTCGCCGCCGCGACGTTTGGCACCATCGGTGCTTGCACGCCGCGCCGGGCTCCAGCGGAGAGCCGACGAGAACCGCACCCGTGGACGCGGAGGAATCGCATGTCGAAAGCCGTGGTCGTAGTGTTCGTGGCCGTCATCGCCGTCGCCGGCTGCGCCAAGCAGCCGGGCCTCACGCAGAGCGCCGCGCCGTCCCCGAGCGGGGCGGCCACGGCCACCAGCCGGGCGAGCACATCGGGCAACCTGACGGGCGCGGCGGCGCGGCCGGCGGCGGCGAATCCCTCGCGCGGCGGCGGCAGCGCCGGGCTCACGACAACGGCGCGACCGAAGCCCACGGAGTACACCGACAACGCCGAGCTGCAGGACATCCACTTCGACTTCGACCGCTACGAGCTGCGCGACGCCGATCGCCGCACGCTGGACCGGCACGCCACGTGGATGCAGGCGCATCCCGGAACGCTGCTGCTCGTGGAAGGCCACTGCGACGAGCGCGGCACGGCGGAGTACAACATCGGCCTCGGCGATCGGCGCGCTCGGGCCACCGCCAGCTACCTCGGCTCCCGCGGTGTGGCCACCGATCGGATCACGATCGTGAGCTACGGCGAGGAACGCCCGGTCTGCCAGGAGCACAACGAGGCCTGCTGGAGCCAGAACCGCCGCGCCCATTTCCGCGTGAAGCAGCCGTGAGCGTCGTCGCCTCCCCCGTCCCCATCGGCGACGTCGTGCTGTGGGCGATCCTCGCGTTCGCCATGTGGCTCGGCCTGATCGCGCTGCTGAATCGGCTCGGCGTCCACGCCTCGGCGATGATCGCAGCGCCGCTCAGCTGGCTGCTGGCGCGGCTGCTGATGGCCGGCGTGCCCGAGCTCATCCGCTGGGCCGCGCACGCCACGACCACGATGGTCGGTTAGCCGCCCAGCCGCAGCGCGAAGCCGAACAGCAGCGCCGCGATCAGCGCGGCGGCGATGATGGCGTACGGGCGGTCGTGCTCTTGCACGAATCCGACGAGGGCGGCCGCGAGACCGAGGGCGGGCGTGAGCAGCAGCACCACTACCCCGACCGTCATGATGGCGGTCGGGTCGGGCGGCCAGCGGTGCAGCGCGCGCATGAGCTGCGGCAGCGAGACGAACACGTCGACTGCGCGGCCCGCCTGCCGGTTCTCGATGATCCGCGCGACGTCGACGGGATGCCGACCGCTGACCGCGTGAACCTGCAGACTTACAAGCCCGACGAGCATGAGGGCGACGCTCACGACACCGCCCACGAACAGCAGCCGCGCGACGAGCGTCTCGGCCCTCAACGCCACAGTCCGGCTCCGCGAAGGAGCATCGAGAGCGCCAGGTACAGCACGACGGGCAGGAAGAGCTTTCGCACCGTCGTGTTGCGTAGACTCGTGATCAGCCGCGTGCCCGCGTAGGAGCCGAGCAGCACGCCGACGGCCACCGGCGTCGCGATGACGGGGTGAATGTCGCCACGGCCGAAGTAGACGCCGGCGCTGGCGGCGGCCGTGATGCCGATCATGAAATTGCTGGTGGCCGTCGAAACCTTCATGGGCAGCCGCATGAAGTAGTCCATCGCCAGCACCTTGAAGGCGCCACTGCCGATGCCGAGCAGTCCCGACAGCAGGCCGGCGCTGAACATCGCGACCGCGCCGGCCTTCACCCGCGTCGCGCGATACGGGACGTCGCGCCGCAGCACCCGGTCGTAGTACGTCCCCGACAGTCCGAAGCGCACCGCCCACGGGTCGGCCTCACCCTCCACCGGCAGCTCGAGCTTGAGCTGTCGCATGGTCGTGAACGCCGAGTACGAGAGTGCGAGGCCGAACAGGATTTCCAGCACCGAGGCAGGCAGCACGCCCACCAGCGAGGCGCCGATGAGCGCTCCCGATACCGTGGCCAGCGCGAGGAAGAGTCCGAGACGGACATTGGCGAGCCCCGAGCGCAGATGACCGGCGGCGGCGCCACACGATGTGGCGATCACGGAGATGATGCTCGCGCCCATCGCATAGGGCAGCGAGACACCGAAGAACACGGTGAGGATCGGCACGAGTAGAATGCCGCCGCCCAGGCCGAGGATCGCGCCGAGAACGCCGGCGCCGGCCGCCGAGACGCAGACGGAGGCGAGAAACA
>Ga0070741_10017275_pt1 | contig 11879 bp, 10 predicted proteins | sample Coa_R1_4_FD_66440 | JGI IMG/M metagenome (GOLD analysis project Ga0070741, IMG submission 66440) | Surface soil microbial communities from Centralia Pennsylvania, which are recovering from an underground coalmine fire - Coalmine... | ecosystem: Environmental > Terrestrial > Soil > Unclassified ...
CTCCGTCGGGTTGCACGAAACCCACTATCTCGAACCCGCGCCGATCCGAGCGCCGCCGCAGCCCGGAGATTGCCGCGGTACGTTGGCCGACGCCGTATACGAGCACCCTTCTCTTGAACAGGCTCTCGTCCACCATGCGGGAGAAGACACCGCGGCACAGCCCCGTTCCGACGAGAGCGAATAATGATGAGAGCGCGAGTACGCCGCGTCCGAGCCATAAGTCCGGGACTGTGTAGAAGACCGCGGCGGTGACCACCCCGGCGGCAACGATCGCCGCAACGAGGCGTACGAATACCCCCGCCGTCCTTGCCCGCTGGCGCGAGCTGTAGAGACCGAACGCCAGCAGGCTGATCAGATTGGCGGCGCCGAATAGCGCTGCACAAAACCACAGGGCATGCTCGTTGTTCAGCGAGACGACGGGCTGCCAGGTACCGAACCGCACCCGGTACGCGAGCACCATGGACATAAAGAAGATGACCGCCTCGAGACCAGCGAGCGCTGCGATCGAGACGTGAACATACTGGCCAAACAGCCGGATGCGCATGGGACCTTACGGGTACTGCCGCTGAAAAACGCCCAGGTCCGGCGAACTGGACCCGAGCGGGGTGAGAACTTTACAGGAGGGTGTAAAGAAATTCCTCGATGCCGCTGTGAAGGCACTCACAATTGCACTAAACTTCGAATACGTGCCGACCCCCCTCTCGTCGGCGTCTGACCATGACCGCCGACTTCCAAGCACGCACCCGTCAATTTCGCGCCGCCCTGGGATCCTTCGCGACCGGTGTGACCATCGTCACCACGCGCAGTGCGGCGGGCGAGGACATCGGTCTTACCGCCAACAGCTTCAACTCCGTGTCCTTGGATCCACCGATGGTGCTGTGGAGCCTGGCGCGCAAATCCCTCAGCCTGCCCGCCTTCCTCGAAAGCGGCTATTTCGCTGTCCACGTGCTGGCCGCTAGTCAGGAGGACCTGTCCGTGACCTTCGCGACCCGGGGCGCTGAAAAATTCGCTGGCCTCGCGGTCACCCGGGGCACGGGTGGAATCCCGCTGATCCCCGGTTGCTCCGCGGTCTTCCAGTGCAAAACGGCTTTCAACTACGAAGGCGGCGACCACGTCATTTTCGTGGGCGAGGTGCAGGAGTTCGAGCACTTCGACCGTCCGCCGCTGGTGTTTCATAGCGGGCGCTATGCGGTCGCGGTCCAGAAGCCCGCGGCCACCTCGCCGGCGGTGCGCGAGGAAACCGAGCCGGACAGCAGCTTCAGCCAGGACTTCCTGATCTATCTGCTCGAGCGGGCGCACTTCCAGCTTTTTCTGAGCTTGCGGCGCGACCTGGAGCGACATGGGCTCAGCGAGGACCAGTGGTTCATCCTGAGCATTCTCGGCATTTCCGACAATCGCACGGTCGCCGAGCTCGATTGCCTCCTCTGGTACACCGGCAGGAGGGTCACGTACGAGCGGCTCGCTAGCCTCACGGCCGGCGGGTTCGCGCGAATTCATGGGATGTACGACCCACACACGCGGGTCACTCTCACCGAGACCGGCAAGCGGGTCGTCCTCGAGCTCGTGGCGGCCGCCAAGGCCGTTGAATCGGACGCCGAGCGCAACCTCGGTTATGGCGAGACCCAACTTCTGAAGAAAGCCCTGCGCGGCATCATCCGTGAGACCGACCCCGGCCCGCCCCCACTGCAGTCGCACTACCCCGAATGACCGGCCCTGTGATCGAATATCGCACCGACCGGACGGTCGACGTGCCCGCGTTCAAGGACATCCTCGAGCGCTCAGGCCTGGCCGCGCGCCGCCCGGTGGGCGATCTCGAGCGGCTCGGGCGGATGCTGAAGGCCTATAACCTGATCGTTACCGCGTGGGACCGCGAGCTGTTGGTCGGAATCGCCACCTGTTGGACCGACTATGCCCACAGCGCCTATCTCGCCGACCTGGCCGTCGCGGCGGACCGCCAGCGCTCAGGTATCGGACGGGCGCTGGTCGAGCTCACCCGGGCCACCGTCGGTCCCCAGGTCACCCTGATGCTTCTGTCCGCGCCCGCCGCGGCGAGCTACTACCCCAAGATCGGCATGGAGCGCTTTACCGACTGCTTCATTCTGAGACGTTCGCAGTAGTAGTTCACATAAGGAATGGGCTCCTTACATTAATATAACGAGACTATGAGCAACCCAGAACAGACCATCCGTCGCATCCTCAAAGAGCATGGCCGCTTGAGCAAGGATGTGGATTCCTTGAGCCCGGATTCGGACCTCTACGAGGCCGGGATGACCTCCCATGCCAGTGTGAACGTGATGCTTGCGCTGGAAGGCGAGTTCGAGATCGAATTCCCCGATCACATGCTCAAGCGCAGTGTGTTCGAGAGCATCGCGGCCATCAACGCCGCGATCGGCGAGCTGCAAGCGGCCTGATCCTCCAGTAACCGACTGCCGATGCCGGCCCTTGTGAGAAGCATTGCCGGTCATCGGCGCCAGCCCCTGACCGCGTCTTGGGAGCTTTGCTCCACAGCGCCGGACGCCTGCCTGGCGCCCGATGAGTTGGAGCGCACCGGGGTAACCTGGCTGCCGGCGCACGCACCATCCACCGCTGCCGCGTGTCTGCGAGCCGCGGGCCAGTGGAGTTTGGAAGACGGGCTCGCCGCACCAGCACGGTCGCCCCACGAACGTTCTTGCCGCCCGGGCGCGACGCTCAGGTTCGACGCGGAAGACTGGTGGTATCGACTGCGCTTCGCAGCCCCCACGTGCTCCGAGGGCGACGAGCTCGTCCTCGGCTTCGATGGCTTGGCCACGGTCGCGGAGGTGTGGCTGAACGGCACGCCGCTGTTGAGCAGCGACAACATGTTTGTGGCGCACGAGCGTGTATTGAGCGCGCCCTTGCCCGCCAAAAACGAGCTGGTCATCCGTTTCCGCGCTCTCGATCACCTGCTCGAAGCCAAGCGGCCGCGCCCCAGATGGCGCGCGCCCATGGTCGAAAACCAACAGCTCCGCTGGTTCCGCACCACCCTGCTCGGGCGCACCCCCGGCTGGTCGCCTCCCGCCGCGGCGGTAGGCCCGTGGCGCCCGGTGTGGCTGGAAACGCGCACGCGTGTGCGTTTGGACGACCTCGATCTCCGCACCGGCGTCGAGGGCTCAGCCGGCTGGGTGGAGGTCTCATGTAGCGTCAGCCCGGTTGGTGCCAACACACCGAGCGCCCGCGTCTCCGCTCTCGGCGTTCGGCTCCTCATCACCCGCGGTGGCGATCGCTACTCCATCCCGCTGCCGCGCCAGGCTGACAACACCTACCGCGGACGCCTCGACATCCCGAACGTCTTGCTCTGGTGGCCGCATACCCACGGCGAGCCGGCGCTATACGATGCGCACCTCGCCATCAGCCTCGATGGTTCTGACACCAACACCGACATCGATGTCGACCTCGGCCGGATCGGTTTTCGCACCCTCACGCTCGACACCACCGCTGGCGACTTTGCGCTAAGCGTCAATGGGGTTCCGGTCTTCTGCCGCGGCGCCTGCTGGACCCCGCCTGACCCGGTGAGCCTCGACTGCGACCTCGAATCGCTTCGACAAACTCTCGAGCAAGTGCGCGCAGCGGGCATGAACATGCTGCGCGTGGGCGGAACCATGGTGTATGAGAGCGACGCCTTCCTCGACCTGTGCGACGCGAACGGAATCCTCCTTTGGCAGGACTTCATGTTCGCCAACATGAGCTACCCCGAAGGAGATCCGGCCTTCAGCGCCTCAGTCCGCGAGGAGGCGCGTCAACAACTCGGCCGGCTCGCCGGACGGCCTTGCCTGGCGGTGCTGTGTGGCAATAGCGAAGGCGAGCAGCAGTCGGCGATGTGGGGAGCGCCCCGCGACAGTTGGTCAGCCCCGCTGTTTCACGAGACATTGGCACAGCTCGCCCGCGAAGCCCGCCCTGATGTGCCGTACTGGCCTTCCAGTGCTCACGGGGGCGAGTTCCCCCATCAGGGCAACACCGGCACAACCTCCTATTACGGTGTGGGTGCCTACCTGCGCCCGCTGGAGGACGCGCGGCGCTCCGAGGTGCGCTTCGCCTCGGAATGCCTGGCATTCGCCAACATCCCCGAAGACAAAACATTGGCCAGGATGCCCGGCGGCCCAGCGATCCGTTGCCATCACCCGGCCTGGAAAGCGCGCACGCCACGCGACCTCGGCGCCGGTTGGGACTTCGATGACGTGCGTGATCACTATCTCGCGCGGCTCTTTGGCGTAAACCCTCTCGAGCTGCGCTATGCCGATCACGACCGTTATGTCGCGCTGAGTCGAGTTGTTTCCGGCGAAGTCATGGCGAGCACGCTCGGAGAATGGCGTCGCAAACGCTCTACCTGCCGTGGCGCGTTGATCTGGTTCTGGCGCGATCTCTGGTGTGGGGCCGGCTGGGGCGTGGTGGATGCGCTCGGCACACCCAAGGCCGCCTATCATTATCTCCGGCGCGTTTCTCAGCCGGTGTTGCTCACCATCAGCGACGAGGGCGGCAACGGCTTATACCTCCACGCCGTCAACGAGCACGCGATGTCAGTGGCGGCGACCCTGGAGTTGCGGTTATATCGCGGTGGCGAGATCAAGGTGGGAAGTGGCAGCCGCGCGGTGACTTTGGCGCCCCGAGAGGTCCTGGAGATGCCCGCCGCGGCGCTGTTCGATGGGTTCCTCGACCTGTCATATGCCTACCGTTTCGGCCCACCCTCCCACGACCTGGCGGTGGCCACCCTCACGGATACGAACGGCGTGCTCCTGGCGCAAGCCTTCCATTTCACAACGGGCCTGTCGGCCGCGCGCGAGCTCGATGTTGGCATGACCGCCAACGCTGCCTCGACACCCGAGGCAGCCTCGGCGTTCGAACTAACCATCACCACACGCCGCTTCGCGCAGTCCGTGTGCATCGAAGCCGATGGCTTCGTGGCCGATGACGCCTACTTCCACCTCGAACCTGGCAGCACCAGAATAGTGCGCCTCCACCGAGCCCCAAACGAGCCCCACAAACCGCTCCGCGGCCGCGTGCATGCGCTCAACGCCCACACGCCCGCCAAAATCGAGGTTCGCGGATGACCTCGCGCAACCGCGACGCAGTAAGCCCCGCGACGGCCAACGCAGCGACCACCGCGCCCAGCGGCACCAACCCCGCGGCCAGCCTCGCAACCACCACGCCCGCCGCCACCAATACGGCGAGCGCCAGCCCGGGCGCCGGCAACGCCGCGCCCGGCCCCAAACCCGAGCGCACGATCAACCTCGCCGGTCTGCGCACCACCACGGTCGGCCCAGCGGACGCGACCATGACCGTGGTATTGCTCCACGGCTATGCAATGCGCCCAACGGACCTGTCACCCTTCGCTCACTCCATCGGTATACCGGCGCTTTTTCTCCTCCCGGAAGCCCCCCTTCCAAGCCCCATTGGCGGGCAAGCCTGGTGGGGCATGGACCTGCCAGCTCGGGACGCGCCGCTCCCCCGCGAGCCCCGCGACCAGGCGGACGACTACCCGCAAGGATTAGCTGCAGCGCACCATCAGCTCGGGCAGTTCCTCGAGGCGGTCGCCGCGGAATTCCGACCTCGGCACCTGGTGCTCGGGGGATTCTCGCAGGGCGGAATGCTGGCGTTGGATTGGGTGCTGCGCGGGACACGGGCCGTCGATGCCCTCGTCCTCTTGTCAGCCTCCCGCCTGGCCGTTCGCGACTGGCAGCCGCACCGCGCGCGATTGAGCGAACTGCCCGTATTCGTCAGCCACGGTACCGCCGATCGGGACCTCGCGTTTGCCGCGGGAGAGCGATTGCGCGACTTTGTGTTGGAAAGTGGCGCGCGCGTGAGCTGGGTCCCCTTCGAGGGCGGTCACGAAATCCCTCTCGTTGTGTGGCGCGGTTTGCGGAAGTTTCTGGCGCCGCCCTGCTAATATCAAATCCATACGAAAGCTCGACTGGCACCCTCATGCAAGAAGTGTGAGCGGCGTCACAGAAAACACTCCAACTTCCCACGGACCCGACCGAGCGCTATGACCAGCCAAACACCCGAATTCAGTGCGCATCTGGCCGCGCTGAAGGCGATCGCGAATGACGTCGCCGCGGCCAATGCCGCCGACGTGGACGCCAAGGCCCGATTCCCACTCGAGACAATCCAGGCGCTGCAGAAGGCCAAATTGCTCTCCGCCCCCGTGCCCCGCGAGTTGGGGGGCGCCGGCTACGGCATGCGCGAGCTCACCGCTCTCTGCTCGAGCCTCGCACAGGCCTGCGGCTCGAGCGCCATGGTGTTGGCCATGCACTACATCCAGGTGGCGTGTATCGCGCGGCACGGCTTGTCCTCGCCGTTCTTCCGCAAGTACCTGGAGGATCTCGTGGAGCACCAGTATGTCCTGGCCTCCATGACTTCGGAGAACGGCACCTTCGGCGAGACCCGCACCAGCATCTGCGCCGTCGAGCGCAGCAACGGCCGCTTCAAACTCGACAAGGACGCCACGACCGGCTCCTACTGCCAGCACGCCGATGGCATCCTCGTGACCTGCCGGCGCGCGCCCGACGCGGCCAGCAGCGACCAGGTGCTGGTCCTGGTGCGCAAAGGCGACTACAAGCTGACCCAGACCACCTCGTGGGACACCCTGGGGATGCGCGGCACGTGCAGCCCCGGATTCAAGCTCGAATCCTCGGGACCCGAGGAGCAGATCCTGCCGGGCTCCTTCGCCGACTCCTCGGCGCAGACCATGGTGCCCTACTCGCACATTCTCTGGTCCTCCCTCTGGTGGGGAATCGCCGCCGACGCGGTCGGCCGAGCCGCGGAATTCGTGCGCGCCGGCGCCCGCAAAAACCCGGGCACCGTGCCCCCGACCGCCGGCCGCCTGGCCGAGGTTTCCACCCAGTTGCAGTCGGCGCGGCACAACTGGCTCGCGCTCGCCACCGAGTTCGACGAGCTCGACGCCAGGCCCAACGGCCGCCAGGAGCTGTTGTCCATCGGCTGGGCGTTGAAGATGAACAACCTCAAGATCAACGCGTCCGAGACCGCCCCACAGATCGTCCACAAGGCGCTGCAGATCACGGGCATTCTCGGCTACAAAAACGATTCCAGGTTCAGCCTCGGCCGACACTACCGCGACACGCTTTCCGGCGCGCTCATGATCTCGAACGATCGCATCGCCTCCAAGAGCGCCTCGATGCTGCTGGTCTTCAAGGACAACTGAGATGGAATACGACATCGACCGATTTTATGCGGGCCTCGTCGAGCACGGGCACATCATCCCCGTGGGCGTGCAGGGAGCTTTCGGCCGTGGGGCCGTCTTCGAGGATGTGCTCGAGCGCTTCAACGCCCTGGTCTCCAAGCTCTCGAAAGGCGACAACGCGGCTTTCTGCACCTTTCCGCCGGTGATCAGCCGGCACGTGTTGGAGAAGGTCAACTATCTCGACTCCTTTCCGCACTTGTGCGGCGCGGTCTACAGCTTCTTCGGCAAGGAGCTGCAGGCGCGCCAGCTCTCCGAGCGCGTGCACGAGGGTAAGCCGTGGGGCGACATGCTCGGCATCACGGACGTGGTGTTGAATCCGGCCGCCTGTTATCCCGTGTACCCGAGCTTTACCGGAGTTGTCCCCAAGGGGGGCCGCCTGGTCACCATGCTGAACTGGGTGTATCGACACGAGCCTTCCCCCGAACCGACGCGCATGCAGTCGTTCCGGGTCCGCGAGTTCGTCCGGGTCGGCACACCCGACGAAGTCGTTCAGTGGCGCGACATGTGGCTGCAGCGCGGAGTGGACCTGTTGACCTCGCTCGGCCTGCCGGCCAAATCAGACGTGGCCTCCGACCCGTTCTTCGGACGGGGCGGCAAGATCCTCGCCCAAGGTCAGAAGGAACAGAAGCTCAAATTCGAGGTGCTGGTCCCGGTCATCTCCAAGGACGACCCGACCGCCGTATGCTCCTTCAACTTCCACCAGGAGCACTTCGGAGCCACCTTCGACATCCGCACCGAGGACGGCAAGGTTGCCAATACCGCCTGTCTCGGCTTCGGTCTGGAACGCATCGTCATGGCTCTCTTCAAGACTCATGGCTTCGAGCCGGAGCGGTGGCCGCAGGATACGCGCCGACTCCTCTGGGGTTGAAAGGGCCCGCGCCGTGAGCCAAACACCCGTGACCGCGATCAAGGGGTTGGATCCTGCGGCCTACGCGCGCAGCACCCTGCACGCGGAGAGTTGTGTCTGGGTCGAGAAGAACTGTTATGTCGACATCTGGATCGAGGTGATCCATGCGCTCGGCCTCGAGCCGCGCGCCATCGTTCCCTTCGTGGTCGCGGTCGATTTCGAAGGCGACCAGTGGACGTTCTTCAAGCCTCCGCACAATGAGCTCTGGGATCTCTACGGCATCGATGTGCAGGAGATGAACGCCTGGCGGCCGCTCCTCGAGCACGCGCTCGAGCACCTCGCGGCGGGCAAGTTGATCTCCACCGAAGCCGACGCCTTCTGGCTACCCGACACTTCCGGCACCGATTACCGGCGTCAGCACACGAAGTCGACGATCGTCCTGAACGATCTCGACCTGCGGCAGCGCACGCTCGGCTACTTTCACAATGCCGGCTACTATCGCCTGGAGGGCGAGGATTTCGCGCGCACCTTCCGGCTCGACCAGCCGCACGACCCCACGTTCATGCCCCTCTTCGCCGAGTTGGTGCGCATCGACCGGGTCGTTCGCCGGCCAGCGGCCGAGCTGGTCACCCTGTCATGCGAGCTCTGGCGGCGCCACCTGCGGCGCGTGCCCCAAACCAATCCGGTGCGCCGCTTCCAGGAGCGTTTCGAGCGCGACCTGCCGGCAATCCAGGACCAGGGCCTCGGCTATTATCACGCCTGGGCCTTCGGCACCATCCGCCAGCTCGGGGCCGCATTCGAGCTCGCAACACTCAACCTGCGCTGGCTGGCGGCGCACGGCGTCGCCGGCCTGGAGAGCGCGGCCGGCGCATTCGAGCAGCTCTCGACAACCAACAAAACATTCATTCTCAAAGGCGCGCGGGCAACCAACAGCCGCAAGCCGTTCGACGGCCAACCGATGTTCGATGCGATGGCGAGCGCCTGGCAGAGCGGTCTCGACGCCTTGCAACGTGCGCTCCGCTGACGCTCAGCCGGCCCGGCCGCGTGATTTCAACCGGTAATAAACACCCCGCAACGGCTTTTCGAGCGTTCCGGGAAGCAGCGTCGACAAGAAGGTGAGCCACAACCGCAAGGAGCTGCCGCCGTGGGCAGCGCCCTGCCAGAGCGCCGCGCGCGCCTTGCCGCGGTTACCCGCAGCGAGCTCGGAATAACCCAGCCAGCGATACTTGCCCGCGAGAATGCGGCGCAGCTCGAGCGGCGGCAGCTCGGGTGCGACGAGATTGGCCGCCCGGAACCGCTCGAAGGAGCGAAACCAATTGCGCGCCTGGTCCGCGTGGAGAGATTCGCGGGTGAGTTGATCCGCCGCGCCGGTTCGATAGAGCACCGTCGGGATATCGATGAAGGCCACCTTGCCGAGCTGGCAGACGCGCAGACTGAAGTCGTAATCCTCGCCGGTCGCCATGGTCGAATCGAACTGCCCGACGCGGGCGATGACACGGCTGCGGACTGCCACCGACGGCATGTTGATGAGCGTCCCCTTGAGCATGGTGGCGAAGATGTTGCCCACATACACTCGCGCTCCGGATCCGATTGGCTCGGAGTGCTGGAATAAGGTCTGCATCGGCTGCTCGTGCCATGCCGGATAACAGATCCGCGTGTACCGCTCGTGCAACACCGTCCCGCTGGCGTCCACCGCGGTCACATCGGTCCAAACCAGCTCGACATCGGGGAAGCGCTCGAACGCGGCCATCTGCAATGGCAACCGCTCCGGCTTCCACAGATCGTCGGAATCGGCAAACACCAGGACTTCGCCGCGCGCGAGGGCCATCGCGGAGTTCCTGGCAGCCGAGACACCGCTGTTGGGAGTGTAATGATATTGGACCCGGTCGTCAGACCCATAACGGCCGGTGATGAGTCCCGCGGTGCCGTCGGTCGAACCGTCATCGAGCACTATGACTTCGAAAGGCCGATAAGGCTGCGCCAGAATGCTGTCGAGTGTCTTCGTCAGGCAATAAGCACGGTTGTAAGTCGGTAAAATAATGCTCGCCAACATGGAATCGCCCCTTTTTTTATTCGTATTCGGGAACGGCGTCGCAGCGAAGTCGCTAACTTAACAAAATGCGCGTGCCGCAGCACGCGGAACTTGCACGCAAAACGCTCCGTTTTGTTAGAACATCACCCAGGACTCTCGCGATCACCGCCCATCATGAGCTCATATGGAGTCGCACTCGTGGAGTGCGGCAGCACGTCCCATCTGGCCGACCTGAAGGAATTGCAGGCGCGGTACGGCGCTATTCCGCATCACTACTCGAGCTGGCCTATCCACAGCACCGTTGGATGGTGGCGGTGGTGCCGCGTACTGACTGCCGACGGCGCGCTGGTGACGGGTTTCACCATCCATCTGACCTGGAGTCGGGCGCTCCCGGGAACTCACATCGGCACGGTAGACTGCATCGGCCGAGCGTTGCATGAGGAGATCGCGAGCTCATTCGGTGAGGTGTTGCGCGAGACGTCGCGCCAGATTCCGCGCCTCCTGCGGCTCGATGCCCGCATCTTCGACGAGAATCCCGCACGACGGCACGAGCTCGTCGCCTCACTCGCCGCGGCCGGCCTCGTTCCCCGCGAGCAGCGGCGCCAGTACAGCCACACGTTGTGGCTCGAGTTGGGCTCGTCTGAGGATGCGTTGCTGCGCGGCTTCTCCAAACGTGTACGCGGCACGATAAGGAAGATACTCAACAGCCCGGGGTTGCGCTTCGGCCCGGTTGCGGGCGAGCAGTACGAGCACCGAATCGCACATCTCTACAGGCTGCCCTTTGAGCGCACCGGTGGGATACCGCCGCCGATCGACGTCAAAGCCATCCTGCGGGACTCCTTCGGGGGGTATAACTCATCGCTCGTCGGGGCGTTCGTGCGCGATCGGAAGATACCGGAGGACTTGGTGGGGTTCGCGTGGGCGCGCTTGCACGGCGACTACGCGGTCTTTGAGATCAACGCGTCCGAACGGTCATTTCCCTATTGCAACTCCTTGTCACCGGGATTCGGCCTCATGTGGCGGCAGCTCACCTGGGCCATGGAGCGCGGCGCGCGTTGGATGGACCTCGGGGGGTTACCCGCGACCTCGGTTGCCGCCGATGACCCGATGCACGGCATCATCGAATTCAAAACGCGCTTCTGCTCGAACTTTTGCGAGGTCGCCGAGGAGTGGCGGCTGGAGCCGCACCCCCTGCTCACGAGTGCGGCGTCCGCAACCCGGCGTATGGCCCGGCTCGTACGGCGCACGCACGACAACCTCTGGCCGCACCCGTAAGCCGCTAGCTCGGCCCCGGTTACGGGCGCATTCACGGCCCACAGCTCGACCTTGACTGAAGCTCGAACCCCATGCTACGCAGTCTGACATGAACACACGTAAGTGGCTTCTCACGACCCTCGCGGCCACGGCAACAGTGGTGGTCTGCTGCATCGTGCTCAACGCGACTCTCGATCTGTGGGGCATCTTGCGCGACCCGACCGGACGCCGGCTGCCCGGCTACGGTGAGGATCGATTGGCGAAGTATTTGCTGAATACCCGCTACGTGCCCGCGAACTTCGACAGCCTTCTCATTGGTCCTTCGGTTTCCGGCAACTGGCCCGTCGCGGACATCAGGAGCCTGAACCTCTATAACGAGTCCTTGAGTGGCGGCGATATCGCGGAGCTGAAGAGCCTGGTCGATAACTCGATCGCCTCATGGCGGCCGAGGGTGGCGCTGCTCATCGTCACTCCTTATGTCACCTTGAGCAACGACTTCAAGACCGTCGCGATGACGCCTGACTTGCGCGGCA
>Ga0070741_10017276_pt1 | contig 11878 bp, 8 predicted proteins | sample Coa_R1_4_FD_66440 | JGI IMG/M metagenome (GOLD analysis project Ga0070741, IMG submission 66440) | Surface soil microbial communities from Centralia Pennsylvania, which are recovering from an underground coalmine fire - Coalmine... | ecosystem: Environmental > Terrestrial > Soil > Unclassified ...
ACGATCACCGCGGTGTCCTACATCGCGCGCCTCTTCGACAAAATTTTGAATGAATCGGAGTAACACTGCAGTCATGGGGAAATCGAACGGAAAGCAGGAAACAGACGTCACCGGTCTTGATGTGGAACACGAGCTGCCCGCCGGGGACGGCGAGCCGGAATCTACCGAAGCGGGCGCGTGTGCGTCTGCCGCTGAAGCCTCCGGGTCGGAGGCAGAGCTGCAGAAATTGAAAGCCGAGCGTGACACCCTCCTCGACCGGCTGGCGCGCGCCCAAGCCGAATTTGAAAACGCGCGCCGCCGCGCCGCCAAGGAGCAGCAGGATTTCCGCGACTTCGCCACCGTGGAAACCATCAAGGCCCTGCTGCCCGTCATCGACAGCTTCGAGCGCGCTTTGCAGGCAAAATCCGACCTGGGTGAGTTCCGCACCGGCGTGGAACTCATCTACAAGCAATTGCAGGACGTGCTCGGAAAGATGGGAGTGCGCCCCATTGCCGCCAAAGGCGAGCAGTTCGATCCGCACGTGCACGAGGCCATCGAGATGGTCGAGACCCCGGACGCGGCGGACCACGAAGTGCTTGAGGAGTGGCAGCGCGGCTATAAGTTCAAAGACCGCTTGCTGCGTCCCGCGATGGTAAGAGTCGCCAAGAATCCCGGAAAGTAGGACCCGGCAGCCCCGGGGCTCATTCTTCCCGGAGGCCGGGCAGGGCAGAGAACCTGGGGACGCCTGCACCGCGACAACTCATTTTGCCTCCGGAAAGGGACGACATCGTGTTCACGAGGAAGGGCCAGTTCTGACCACAAACGCAAAACGCGATTACTACGAGGTTCTGGGCGTCTCCCGCACGGTTACCGAGGCCGAACTCAAGAGCGCGTATCGCAAACTCGCGCTCCAATATCATCCCGACCGCAACCCCAACAACCCGGATGCGGAGGAGAAGTTCAAGGAAGTCAGCGAAGCCTATGCCATCCTCGCCGATTCCGAGAAGCGTGCCGTGTACGACCGCTATGGCCATGCCGGTCTCGGTGGGGTCGGCTCTCAGGGCGTGGGATTCGATCCCAGCGTGTTCCAGGATTTCAGCGATATCTTTGGCGAATTTTTCGGATTCGGCGACATGTTCGGCGGCGGTGGGCGCCGTCGCAGCCGTGTGCAACGCGGCGCCGATCTGCGCGAGGACTTGAGCCTCGAATTCGAAGAAGCTTTCTTCGGCGTGGAAAAGAAAGTCGCCGTCCGCCGCCACGAAGCGTGCGAAGAGTGTCACGGCTCAGGCTCGGCGCCCGGCAAGGGGCCAACCACCTGCCGTTCCTGCAACGGACGCGGCCAGGTTCGCTACCAGCAGGGTTTTTTCAGCATCGCCCGTACTTGTCCAACCTGCCAGGGCGCGGGCAACGTGATCACCGACCCCTGTCCCAAATGCAAGGGGGAAGGCCGCATCCTGCGCCAGCGAACGGTTGATGCCAAGATACCCGCCGGAGTCGAAGACGGAACCCGCATCCGCTTCTCCGGAGCGGGTGAGGTCGGCCAGTTCGGCGGGCCCGCCGGCGATCTATACGTCGTTCTTCACGTGAAGGAACATCCCTTCTTCGCTCGCGAGGGCAATGATCTGCACTGTGTGGTTCCGATCTCGATCGCACAGGCGGCCATGGGGGCGGAGATTCGCGTGCCCACCATGGAAGGCGAGCATCCGCTTCAGATTCCCGAAGGCACGCAGCCGAATACGACGTTCCGCATTCGTAACAAGGGTGTACCCGTGGTCAACGGGCGCGGCAAGGGTGATTTGTACGTAGAAGTACGGGTGCAGGTCCCCGGCAAGCTGAACAAACGACAAAAGGAATTGCTGCAGGAACTCGACGCTCTGTCCAAAGTCGACAACCAGCCATTGCTGCAGTCATTCCTCGGCAAGATGAAAGACATGTTCCAGTAACAGTATTGTCGCAGCCGCGCCTCAGAGGGAATCACTCGCAGAGGCCAGCCCCTTCAATGGCAGCCCCGCAGACCGCAGAACAGCACCGCAGAGCACGCGACAGCGCAGGGCCGAAGGGCAGGACCGCAGGGCAGCGCCGCAGCGCCAACGCTGCAGGGCAGGCCCACAGAACGAGACCCGCAGGGCAGGGCCGCAGAACGAGACCAGCGGGGGAGGGCCGCAGAACGAGACCCGCGAGGCAGGGCAGCAGAACGAGACCCGCGGGGCAGGGCTGCAGAACGAGACCCGCAGGGCAGGGCTGCAGAACGAGACCCGCAGGGCAGGGCCGCTGAGGGCAGGGCCGCTCAGAGCAGCCCCGTGGAAGAGCGGCCCTTCAGGGCCGCGTCAGCCGCTGAACTTAGATTGGGGCTTTAGCCCCCGTGAAGCTCTCCCATTCATGACCCGCCGCCGATGGATTGCCGATGAAGTCTCTGGAAATCACGCCGCCCTCACCGGGGAACATGCCGACCATCTGATTCGCGTCCTGCGCGCCCGCATAGGCCAGGAATTCGACGTCGCAACCGGGTCCACTGTTCGTCGAGGCACGATTATCGGCATTCGCGAGGGCCGGGTCGAATTCGAACTGGGTGCAGAACTTCCTCAACCCTCCAGCGCCAGCATTACCTTGCTGCTCTCGATTTTCAAATTCGACCGCATGGAATGGGCTATCGAAAAATGCACCGAGTTGGGCGTCGCCAGAATCATTCCATTAATGGCCCGCCGCACGGATGCTCACCTCGCGGCAGCGGCTGCCAAGCGTGTCGAGCGCTGGCGCAAAATCGCGCTGCAGGCGGCCGAACAATCCCGGCGAACCGCGCCTGCCGAGATCACCGCGCCCATCGGGGTGCGGGAGGCTGTTAGATTGTCCGCCTCACTCCGAATTGTCCTGAACGAATCCGAACGGCAAGACACGCTGCGTGAAATTATTTCCCTGCATGATCAGGTCGCCGACGTTCTTCTCGCCGTCGGTCCTGAAGGCGGCTGGACGGACGATGAACTGCAGTTGTTTGCGAACGAGGGCTGGAGTTCGGCCTCCCTCGGCTCGACCATTCTTCGCGCTGAAACCGCCGCCATCGCTGCCACGGCGATTACAATCGCCGAATAGACGGGCTTTGAAACCATAAGAGGAAAGTCATGAACAAAGGCCACATTTACTTCGAAATCCACGCCGACGATCCCAATCGCGCCCGCAGTTTCTACTCGCAGGTTTTTGGATGGAAGTTTACTGAGGTCCCGGGGCTCCCGATCCCCTACTGGACGATCGAAACTGGCGGATCGCGTGGCGGCCTGCTGCAGCGCCCCGCTAAAGCTCCTCCGCCGCAGTCGGGAACCAACGCCTTCGTCTGCTCCTTGGAGGTCGACAACTTCGACGCCACGGCAAAGGCGATCGTCGAGCGAGGAGGCATCGTGGCGCTCCCTAAATTCGCAGTACCCGATACCTGCTGGCAGGGATATTTCGTGGACCCCGAAGGCAACACGTTCGGCATCTTCCAGGTCGACGCAAACGCCGGCAGGTAATGCATAAAAGACAGTCGAAAGCAGCGGTTGCGCCGGCTGGTCCTTTTTCGCACAGGCTTCCTCACTGTTCCCGGGTGATATCCTGACCGGCAATGGCGTCCCAGAAATCTAATTCCCCTCCCGCCTTCCGTCCGGACGAGCGCCAGCGCGAAGCCATCGAGCACGTCCACGGACCCATGCTGGTGGTGGCGGGCGCCGGCACGGGCAAAACGTCGGTGCTGACCCATCGCATCGAGCGCCTGGTTCGCGAAGGCCATGCGCAGCCGGATGAGATCCTCGCCCTCACTTACACGCGCAACGCCGCCGCTGAAATGCGGGACCGCGTGCGCAGTTTGCTCGGCGGCAAGGCGGTCCAGGCCACCACGTTCCACGACTACTGCCTCGATCTGTTACGGCGCTGCGGGAAGGATTTCGGGGTACTCGACGAGCAGGATCTGTGGATTTACCTGCGCCGCCGCATTCGCGAGCTTCATCTCGAGCACTTCATCCGGGCGGCGAACATCGGACAGTTCCTGAGCGATCTTCTCAAATTCGTCACCCGCTGCCACGACGAACTGGTTACTCCGGAGAGATACGGGGAGTACGTGGAGCGTCTGGCGCGCGGAGAGGTCGCCATCCCCCGGGTCGCCAAGTCCAGGAGCGTCCTGGAGGATTCCGAAGTTCTTGGCCGCTGCCGTGAGATCGAGCGCGTCTTCTCGTCCATGGAGCGCTGGTTGCGCGAGGAAAATCTCGGCACCTTCAGCCACATGATCACCCGGGCGCACGAAATTCTGCACGCCGACGAGCACATGCTCGCGCAGGCTCGCGCCCGGGCCCGTTTCATCCTGGCCGACGAATTTCAGGACGCCAACTTCGCTCAAATCCGCATTCTCACCCGCCTGGCCGGCTCGCAAGGAAATATCTTTGCGGTCGGCGATCCCGACCAGGGCATCTACCGCTTCCGCGGAGCCTCAAGCGCGGCCTTCGAACTTTTCCAGCGCAATCTTCCCGGGACCAGGCTGGTCGTTCTGGAGAAGAATCGCCGTTCGACTACTCCAATCCTGCGCACGGCATTCGCAGTCATTGACCAGAATCCTCCCGTGGCTGCTCAACACTCCAATGGCACCCTCGCCTACAAGCGAACCCCCCTCCAGTCGGCCCGTGAAGAGGAAGCGCGGGAAGAGGGACAGGAGCTCCCGAGTCCTCCAGTCGAGGCCATCATTCTCACCAGCCGTGATGCCGAAGGCGCGAATATTGTCAGCACGATCCGCGACCTGCAGAAAAAATCGAAATGCAAATGGTCGCACTTCGGCATTCTCTATCGCTCTCATTACCATCGCGATGACGTGGTGCAGGAACTTGCCGAGGCCGATATTCCCTTTGTCATCGAGAGCATGGACGTCTCCGACACGCCTGAAGCGCGCGATTTGTTCGCCTGCCTCAGCGCAGTAGTTTCTTCCGGGGACGATGTCAGCCTGTTCCGCGTGGCGGCTTTGCCCTGCTTCCAGGTGGATCCCGAACAGCTGCGGCAGGTTATGCGGGCCATTGCCCGCGAGAATCGGGACAACAAAGTCGTTCCTCTATCCTCGGCACTCGGCGAGGTGAAAGGCGGCGCCGCCGTTCTCGCCGCCATCCAGCGCTGCCGCGAAGAAGTCCGGCGGCGCGAGGCAAAAGCCCTGGTGGCTGCCCAAATCATCGTTAAAGAATTCGCGCTCGATCTTTCCTCTCCCATTCTGCGCGCCGTCCTCTACTTCGTCCAGGAATGGGAGAAGAAGAAGGTCAACAGGACTACCGAACTCCAGGAATTGATGGAATACCTGGAGTACTTCCGGGAAGCCGGGGGCGTAATTCCGCTCCAGGCCAGCGAAGGCGAGAACGCGGTGCGCCTGATGACCGTTCACGGGGCCAAGGGACTGGAATTTCCGCACGTCTTCGTTCTGCGGGCCAACTCGAATTCTTTTCCCGCCTCCTACAAGGAGACGCTGGTGGCGTTTCCCCGCGAACTGCGCGATCCCGATTCGCTCACCGAGGCGGACGACAAAACTCTCTATGCCCAGGAGGAGCGGCGCCTGTTTTATGTCGCCATGACGCGCGCCCGCGATTCCCTGCGCATCTACGCGCGCGAGGGAACCGGGAAGAACGATAAGACCCCGCCCGGCTATGTTCGGGAGTTGATGACGAAACCGGCGCTCGCACCCTGGTTCCGTGCAACGCCGGCGCGCGGAGCGCAGGGAACTTTCGACATGGCAGGGGCAACCTCAACACGGTATCCGGCGGAATCGCAAACCACCCTATGGCTTGATATTCCGGTGCTGGACGGGCTGCACACCCGCTTGAGCGCCTCCGCGGTCGATACTTACGAGCGCTGCGGGCTGCGCTTCAAACTCGACCGCGACTGGCGGCTGGCCGCAAGACCGGCTGCGGCCATGCAGTATGGCGCGGCCATTCATCGCGTCCTGAAAACCTATTTTGATTCCCTGCGCGCAGGCCGTCCTAAGACGGACGAAGAGCTGATCAGCCTCTTTCGCCAGGATCTGGCTGACGCCAGGATTCAGGAAGCCTACCAGCAGGAACTATACGAGAAGCAGGGGATTCCGCAGTTGCTCGAGTTTCTGGCGTCGGCTCGCAATATTCCATCCGCCCAGGTGTTGCATACCGAAGAGTGGTTTGAGATCCACATTGACGAGACGCTGGTTACCGGCCGCATCGATCGCATCGACCGCAGGCCCGACGGCAGCGTCGCCATCATCGATTACAAGACCGGGAAGTCACGCGATCAGGAAGACGCCGACGAGAGCCTGCAACTTTCGTTGTACGCCATCGCCGCCCAGGAGAAGTGGGCTTACAAAGTCGGAGCCCTGATCTTTCACAACCTGGAAGAGAACGTTCCTGTCATCACCACGCGCTCTGAGCAGAATCTGATCGCGGCGCGCACCCGGGTGAAAGCTGCTGCCCAGGGAATCGCGGAAGGGATCTTCGAGCCGAAGCTGGGCATCCATTGCAACTTCTGCGCCTATCGCAGCTTGTGCCCGGTCAAGGAGAAGCGCATTCCCCGCCGTTCTGAAATCCCCGCCGCCCATTCGAGCTGATGGGATGGTCATGCAGTTCGCGCCAATTGCGGAGCCTTGCGGGAAATTCCAGTCGGTGGGATGTAACGGCCGGGCGGGTTGTGAAACTTCAAACCTTGCAACTTGCCACTTCGAAACTTCGCCTGCAAAAACTTAGGGGACGCATTCAGCGTCCCCTTCTGACTTCGTACTGGACTCACTTAGTGCTTCTTTTTCTTTTTTGCCTTTTTCTTGGTTGCCATGGTTCCTATTCTCCCTTCCATTCTTCATGGAAAATGTGCAGCGGTGTTCTACTGCAACTAGTTGATGTATAGAGTTATTGAAAAATGAAGTCAAGAAAAAAATGATGCTGGATTCTCATGGATGGCCACACCAAAGTCATCGCGAAAGAATTTCGACGACGGAAGTCAACTAGTTTTTTTGCCAACGCGCTCATTCCGGCATTCGATTTCTTCCTGCTGCGCATTCTTTCACTGCAATTGTTTCGGGATGCCTGAGGCGACGCGTTCGTTGCACGCGCGAAGCGAGGACCTGTGCCGGCGTCGCCCGGCCCCATCAATCCCGCGCTGCTAGCATCTATAATGAGATCAGCGAAACCTTCGCAGGAGCCGCATCTTATGCCCTCTTTTGATGATGCCGTCATCCTCTCCGGCTGCCGCACCCCGGTGGGAAAGTTCCAGGGAAGTCTCAGCGATTTCTCCGCGCCGCAGCTCGGCGCCATCGTGGTGCGCGAAGCGGTGAAGCGCGCGGGCATCGATCCCGCGCAAGTCGACGAGTGCATCATGGGCAACGTTGTCTCGGCCGGACTCGGTCAGAACCCGGCGCGACAGGCCGCAATCTTCGGCGGACTCTCCCCCGCGACAGGTGCCATGACAATAAACAAAGTTTGCGGCTCCGGATTGAAATCGGTTGCGCTCGCCGCGCAAGCGGTGCAGACGGGCAACAGTTCCATCGTCGTCGCCGGCGGAATGGAATCGATGACCAACGCTCCCTACCTCCTTCCGCAGGCGCGCAAGGGATACCGTCTGGGGAACGCGCAGATTGTCGACTCGATGGTTCATGACGGGCTCTGGGATATCTACAACGACTACCACATGGGCATCACCGGAGAGAACGTTGCCGAGAAATACGGCATCACCCGCGAGGAGCAGGACGAGTTCGCCGTCAATTCGCACCGTAAAGCCGTCTCCGCCATCAAGGAATGCCGCTTTAAGTCCCAGATTGTTCCCGTGGAGATTCCCGCAAAGAAGAAAGGCGCTCCTCCGGTCATCTTCGATAAGGACGAGAGCCCGCGCGAAGACACGACCATCGAAGTCCTGCGCGCTCTGAAGCCGGCGTTCAAGAAAGACGGCACGGTCACGGCGGGAAATGCGCCCGGTGTAAACGATGGAGCGGCCGCTGTGGTCGTCACCAGCGCCCAAAGTGCAAAGGAACTGGGGGTGAAGCCCATGGCCCGCATTGTCGCCCAGGCTACCAGCGGGGTGGAGCCCAAATGGGTCATGATGGCCCCCGTCGGCGCCGTTCGCCAGATCTGGCAGAAGACCGGCTGGAAGAATGAAGACGTCGATCTCTACGAACTCAACGAGGCATTTTCGGTGCAGGCGCTCGGGGTCATCCGCGAACTGGGACTCAACCTGGAAAAAGTGAACGTCAACGGTGGTGCGGTAGCGATCGGCCATCCCATCGGCGCCAGTGGCGCGCGTGTGCTGGTGACCTTGATCTATGAGATGATCCGCCGCGACGTGAAGCGCGGTATCGCAGCCCTGTGCCTGGGCGGCGGCAACGCCGTAGCCATGGCAGTCGAGCGATAGTGAATCACGTACGTCCAGCCCCTTAGATTGTCTGGCGCAAGTCGGGCGCGCTGTTGGAAGCTAATTCACTGCCGCCATCGGCAGGGTCACGGTAAATACCGCCCCGCCATCCGGAGCATTAGTCGCCTCGATGCTCCCGCTATGCTCTTTCATGACGGACTTGCAGATACTCAGGCCTAGGCCTGTCCCGCGACCCGGGCGTTTGGTGGTGTAGAACGGATCGAAGATGCTGGGCAGAATCTCCTTGGGAATCCCGGGACCATCATCATGAAAGCTGACCCAGACCGTGTTGTCGCCGCGGCCTAACCGGATCCGCAGAGTGCCCCTGTCACGCACCTCGCGAATGGCCTGCTCCGCGTTCAAAATAAGATTCAGAAACACCTGCATGAGCTGGTGCGGATCTCCCAGGGCATATGGGATTCCATTCTCTTTCAGAAAATCGATGGTGATGCTGTTCTTGCGCAGCGAATAGGCGTGCAGGTTCAAGGTGCGCTCGACGACTTCCGTCAGGTTGATTCTGCTTTTTCCGGGCGCCGGCGGTCGCGCAAAATAGGTCAGATTCTGCACGATCTCGGCGGCGCGCCGCGCCTGCTGCTGCAGCAGGGCTACCTGCTTACGCGCGGTTTCATTGCCTTCGACGTCCTGCAACAGTTCGCTGACGCCAAGGATTGCGGTCAGCGGGTTGTTCAGTTCATGGGCCACGCCGCCGATCATCGCTCCCATGGCCGCCAGCCGCTCGCCCTGCACCACCTGTTGTTCCAGTTTGCGTTCAATCGTAATGTCGCGAACGGAAATAATTACTCCGTTGATCTTTTTTTCCGCATCCAGCAACTGGCTCGCCGACGCCCGCATGGTGCGCCAGCTTCCATTCCGGTGCCGCGCGCTGTACTCCGCGGCCCCAAAGACCTGGTTGCCGGAGACCACGTCGCGGTACAACGCGGCCAATTCCGGAGAATGGTTTTCCAGGTCGCTGATCTTCTTGCGCAACATGTCCTTCGGCTCGTAGCCGAGCAGGTCCCGTGCGCGCGAGCTCACGAACGTGTAGCGTTCCTCGAGGTCCACCACCAGGATCAGATCGGGGAAGCTCTCCAGCAGGTGCCGCCGGAATTCTTCCTGCTGGGCCAGTTCCCACTCCATGTTGCGCTTCTCGGTAATATCTACCAGCGTTCCCTGGTAACGGATGATTTTTCCCGAAGTGTCCCATACCGCGCGCGACGAATCCAAAAAGACTGCCAGGCTGCCGTCCTTGCGCCGCAGCCGGATCTCGCGCGTCCGCAACCCGCCGCGATCGTCCAGCGCCCGCCCCAGGACGGGTGGCCCGGGATCAAAGTTCAAGTTGCCGGGCGGAACCATCAGTAGCTCGCGCTTATCTTTGTAACCGAGAAGGCTGACGAGGGCCGGATTCGCGTCCAGCAGTTGTCCCTCTGGCGTGCTGAAGTACACCCCTTCCTGCAGTGTTTCGAACAATTCGGTGAAACGGAGTTCCTTTTCGCGCTGCTCGGTCACATCGTGCCCTAAAATGCTCGCCCCTACGACCTCATCCCCCTGGATGAGGCCATTGACGACACACTCGAAATACAGCACGCGCGTGCTGTTTCGCAGACGAACTTTTACCGTGCCCGCCCAATGCTTCTTCTCCAGAAATCGTCCCAACTCCCGCTCAGCATCCTCGCGCGCGGGTTCTTCCACAAACTCGTAGATCTTGTGTCCCACCAGTTCGGAATATTTCAACCCCGTCAGTTCCGCTATGCGCCGGTTCACGGTCCGCAATGTGCCGTCCAGCGAGACCGCACAGGCGAGGTCATCGAAGGAGTCGATCAGTTCCTTGAAGTTGCGCTGGGAGCGCATGATGACCTGGCTCAGCTGGTCGAGTTGCTCCTCCGAAGGCGCCGCTCCCACGTGTTCCTGCAAGCCGCGCAGCGCATCTTTCAGTTCGCTGACCTGCCGCCGCCTCCCATACGCATAAACCGCGAACAGGATCGAGAGCACCAGAACTGCCAGGGGGATGGCCCGCAAATGAAAGGGGATGCTCTCCAGCCGCTCCCACATGACTGCCGCCAGGGCGACGGCCAGAAGGATCATGAACAGCAGCGTCCAGCGCCAGAGCTGGGACTCCTCCCGTTCCAGGTTTCCGGGGCGGGGCGGCACGTTACTCGAGTTCGGTCTCAAGGCTCTGTTAACCAGAAAGCCATCCTATTCTATAGCCCTTATTCGACAATCAGGTGTAAAGTTTGGCACCGAAGGGCATTGAACGTTTGTCGCCGGCTGCCCAGCCTTCCTTCCCAAAATGGGCCGAAATGCATCTTTTCCACATTCGCAGGTGATATCCGTCACAGCCGCCGCTCCCCTCGAACTCCTAACCTTGGGAACTGGCGGATCAGGCGCGGAGAATTCCTGCTCCACTCGGCCTGTCCACGCATACCCCCGGTTGGCAACCCTCAAGCCTATTGGCCCATGCTCTATAAGACTCTCAGCGCCGCTGTTTTCGGGATCGATGCCAACATCATTCAGGTAGAGGTTGATTGCTCGGGCATCAAGTGCGATCAGGATCACTTCCATACGGTGGGGCTTCCCGACGCAGCCGTGCGCGAAAGCCGCGACCGGGTACGCGCGGCCCTGAAGAACTGCGGCTACGACATTCCCCCGACGCAGATCACCATCAACCTCGCCCCCGCCGACATCAAGAAAGAAGGGTCTGGATTCGATCTACCGATGGCGCTGGGCATTGTCGGAGCCTACGGAGGCCTGACCAGGAAGGAAATTCCCGACTGCCTTTTCGTGGGAGAGCTTTCGCTGGACGGTGGAGTCCGGGGAGTTCGCGGCGCGCTTCCTATTGCCATCGAGGCCCGCGGGCGCAAGATCTCGCGCATGATCGTTCCCGAAGCCAACGCCCAGGAAGCCGCCATGGTCGGCGGCGTGGATGTCTATCCCGTGCGCTCCCTGCTGGACGTGATCCACTTCGTGAACTCCGGCAACGGCATCGTCCCGATCAAAGCCGACGGCGACTCGCTCCTGCGCCAGGCGCAACAATTCTTCGTTGATTTCAAGGATGTCCGTGGCCAGCAGACCGCCAAGCGTGCCATCGAAATCGCCTGCGCCGGCGGCCACAACATCCTGATGATCGGCCTGCCCGGTTCCGGCAAGACTATGCTGGCCAAGCGAATGCCCACAATTCTCCCGCCCTTCACTTTCGAGGAAGCGCTGGAAACGACCAAGATCCACAGCGTCGCTGGAGTGCTCGATCAGGGAACCGGCCTGGTTGGAACGCGCCCCTACCGCGCACCCCACCACACCATCTCGGATGCAGGCCTGATCGGCGGCGGGGTAATTCCTCGTCCTGGAGAAGTTTCCCTCGCCCACAACGGCCTTCTATTTTTGGACGAACTCCCGGAATTCCCGCGCAATGTTCTCGAAGTCCTTCGCCAGCCCCTGGAAGACGGAACCGTCAGTATTGCGCGCGCCTCGATGTCGCTGACGTTTCCTGCGCGCTTCATGCTGGCTGCCGCCATGAACCCCTGCCCCTGCGGATTCCACAACGACC
>Ga0070741_10017277_pt1 | contig 11878 bp, 8 predicted proteins | sample Coa_R1_4_FD_66440 | JGI IMG/M metagenome (GOLD analysis project Ga0070741, IMG submission 66440) | Surface soil microbial communities from Centralia Pennsylvania, which are recovering from an underground coalmine fire - Coalmine... | ecosystem: Environmental > Terrestrial > Soil > Unclassified ...
CGGGAATCGAGCCACCGCCTTACCCCCTTGCGCCGGGTCCGACGTGGTGACAATTCTCGCGAAGCAGCGCTCCCAAGTGACGTGGCTCGAGGTCCAGGTATCAGCCTCCCGCAGCGCCGGTACTCCACACCGTTTGGAGGAGGTCGTGCTGGACCGGCGGAGCAGACCATTGTCTGAATCATCGACCTGATCACGACATGATACAGCTCCTCCTCGCCGGTTTCATCGCCACTGATACCAGCTTCACGCGCACGCAGGTGATGATCCCCATGCGGGATGGCGTGAAGCTGTCCACCGTCATCGTCGCGCCGCAGAACGCGGATCGTCCGCTGCCGATGCTCATGCAGCGAACGCCCTACGGCGTCCACGGCCCCATCGAATTCGGCGAGTTCGCCCGGGAGTACGCGGACCTCGTGCGGGATGGCTACATCTTCGTCTGGCAGGATATCCGCGGACGCTACCAGTCCGAGGGGACGTTCGTGATGAACCGTCCGCAGCACACCGACGCGAAGGGCGTCGACGAGAGCACAGACACGTACGACACGATCGAGTGGCTCGTCCGCCACGTGCCGAATACGAACGGCCGCGTGGGCATCATGGGCGTGTCGTATGCCGGATGGCTGGCGGCGGTGGCGGGCATCGGCGCCCATCCGGCGCTCAAGGCGATCAGCCCGCAGGCCCCGATGGGCGACACCTGGATGGGCGATGATTTCTTTCATCAAGGCGCGTTCCGTCTCACCTACGGCACCGAGTATTCGTGGGAGTTGGAGGCGTCGAAAGACGCATCGGTGACGCCCAATCTCGGCCGGTACGACACATACGATTGGTACCTCGGTTTCCCGACACTCGGCGCGATGGCCGACGCGATCAACGCCCAACACTGGCCGACGTGGCAACGGTTCGTGGCGCATCCGACGTACGACGCGGAGTGGCGCCAGCGGTCGCTGGCGAACACGTTCCCGCACACGACCATCCCAACGCTCGTCGTTGGTGGATGGTGGGATCAGGAGGACGAGTACGGTCCGCTCCTGACGTACCGGACCCTGGTGCGCACGGATACCGCGCATATCGTGTCGCTGGTCATGGGACCGTGGTACCATGGCCAGTGGGAGAACTCGAGCGACTCAGGCACCGCGCTCGGCAACCTGCGCGTCGAGCGGCCGACGGGCCACGATTTCCGCGCCCTGCAAGCGAGGTGGTTCGCGCACTGGCTGCACGACTCGCCCGGTGGTACGCTACCCGCGGCAACGGTATTCGACGCCGGCACGAGCGAATGGCGCACGTTCACCCAGTGGCCGGCTCCGAAAGTCGCGCATCGCCATCTGTACTTCGCCGACAATCGGTCCTTGAACTGGGCACCCGCGAAAGCGGACACGGGCGACGACCATTTCATCTCCGACCCCGCGCACCCGGTGCCATACCGGCCACGTCCCGTGGAGCGCACATACTCGAGGGGTTCGCGATGGCGCCGCTGGGAGACGGAAGATCAACGCTTCGTCGACGAGCGGCCGGATGTGCTGACGTGGCAGACGGGACCGCTCACGCAGGACGTAACGATCGCGGGCAACGTCGTCGCGCATCTCTACGCGTCGACGACCGGCACCGACGCGGACTGGATCGTGAAACTGATCGACGTCTACCCGGACACGGTCCCTGATCGGCCAGCCATGGGTGGGTATGAGCTCATGGTCACGGGCGACATCATGCGCGGGCGCTATCGGACGAGCTTCTCGGTGCCCGCCGCCATTCCAGCGAAGCAGGTCGAGCCGTTCACCGTCGATCTGCACCAGCAATCGTATACGTTCCGCGCCGGACACCGCATCATGGTGCAGGTGCAGAGCACGTGGTTTCCGCTGTACGACCGGAATCCCCAGACATTCGTGCCCAACATCTTCCTCGCAAAGCCGTCGGACTATCGGCGCGCCGAGCATACGATCTATCGCACGACCGCGTATCCATCGAACGTGGAGATCGACGTCCTGCCATAGTCACGCGATCAGCCGCCCGTCCCGAGCCGGCCTCCACCAGTGCGCGAAGTCTTCGGACGTGACGGCGCGAAGGCGCGCTCGCCCGGCGCGGCGATATTGATCGTCGCGTGAGGCCCTTTTTGGAGCAGTCGCGCGGCGGCCATCGAGCAACCCCTAGCCCCTCCGTCGCCGAGTTGGCGCGACGTGCTCTGGATCCGTTGGATGTCCCGTCTTCAATCGCGTCATGGGGTGGCCGCGACAGGCCGAATCTCGACACTGCCCCCAGTTTCCAACACCGGGCAATTCATTGCGATTGCCATCGCGTGATCAAAATCCTTCGCGTCAATGACCATGAAGCCACCGAGGATGTCTTGCCGGCCGAACGGTCCATCAGTTACCACTTTCTTCATTCCCTTCACCACCTTGCCCTTCCCGGCGAGCGGATGTCCAGGATCCTTCAGGTGCCCTGCAATCCCAAGGCTCGTAATCCACGCCGCCCATTTGGGGACCTGCAGCGCCGCAGCCGCTGGGGGGGAGATCGCACGGGGATTTCGGAAGAGAAGAACGAACGCGCTCACGGACGAACTCCAACGGATGATTGTGGATCAGGCCCCTTGGACTCACGCTCACTGTGTGACTTGCGACGCTCCGAGATCGCGGGCTGACCACGGCGGTCAGCCCCAACTGGATCTCAACGGTAACGACCACCGAGCACGCCGGCACCCTTGATCACGGCCAAGCGAGACGATAGGGGTGTCCACACGCTCAGTGGTCGTCGGTTGGGTCGGATACTTGCCGTGGCCCGCCGGCCTCGAACGAGACCGACGTGTACATCCCATCCCGCTTCCAACGTTCGAGCGTCGGCATCTTGCTGACGGTGTAGTCCGGACCGCAATCCGTCGCACCTGATCACAATCCGGCCCCGCTCGCTCCCGACGCGCCGACTGCGGCCCAGGGAGAAGGGTTGCCGCAGTCGAGGAACCGATGGCCTGGCGACGGATGATGCGACGCTGTCAGCGCGCGGCCCATGTGCACCCAGATAGTGCCTGACGTCCGCGGCAAGAGGTGTTCGCCGTGGCGCGTCGCCAGCGTCAGTAATTGAGGTTGGGATTGAGCAGATGCCAGTGGAACAAGAACCAGAAGAAGCAAAGGATGGCGAGCGCCAGCAGTGTGTTCCAGATTTTGACCCAGATCCACCGCGCCGGATCACGCCACGACCCGATGGCCTGGTAAATCGCCACGATGGCGCCGACGCCCACCAGCAGCCCGATCAGCTGCATGAAATGGATCTCGGCGTCGCCGTTTCTCCCGAGCCAGATGTCATTCGTGAACTTATCAGCGACCCAGGCCAGCATCGCCACCACCACCACGGCGCTGAGACACGAGACTCTCACGAAGAGGCGCAGCCGTTTCGCGTCGGGACTGAGCGCCGCTGTCAGGCCATAGTGCTTGCGGATGATGGCGGCGAACGGCCAGCCCAGGAGCGTGAGAATGATCACGCCCAGGCTGAACATCAGCAGGCCTATGTTCGTGGTCTTCTGGTCTAGCGTATGGTCGACGCGCTGAGAGATTTCAAAGGGGAAGCCGGCATAAAGGAGCTCGCGCCCCATTGAATCCTTGGTGAACGAGACCTGCTCGTGTCCGTCAACGGCGCGGAACCGCATCGGCGCGATCTCGCGGAAGTGGGTCGGCTGGCCGTTGAGGTTCGTCTGGTCCTCGATGACCAGCGCCGAGTCCTTGGGGTCGAGTTGGACCTTGACCTCACCGGCCATATAAAGCGGCGAGAAAATGTTCGTCTCGAAGCGACGGCTGCTCAGGTACAGCCCTGAGACCGCTTTGGCATCGGCCAGCGAAGTCGCCAGCGTCGACGGCGGTGGTGTGGTCTCGGGGAAGTAGCGGTCCATGAACCTATCGAACAACACCGTGCGCGGGCTGTACTCGTCGCGCCCCGCGCTGTTGAACGACACGAAGAACCCGACATTCTGGTCGAGAATGAGATGGAGATCGCTGTGGAACCACTGGCTGTCGCCGCCGTGGCCAATGATGTGATGGCCGTGCTGCGACTCTTCGTAGAATCCGAGATCCATGGCGTGCATGCCTTCCGGCCATCCACTCTGCGGGCTGTGCATCTGGATGGCCGTCTCCGGCTTGAGAATTTGCGCGTCGACGTACCTGCCGTTGGCGAGGTGAGCGATCATGAAATGGCACATGTCGGCGGCCGTCGCCGAGAGCGACCCGGCCGGCGCCACCTCCACAAACTCGAAGCCTTTGGCGCTGTCCGAGCCCACTTTGTAGCCTTGCGACATCTGTGGGGCGAGATTCGCTGGCAGCGGCTGGCGGAAAGTCGCGTTGTGCATGCCGAGCGGAGTGAGGATATGCTGCTCGACGTAATCCTCGAACGTCTGACCCGAGACGCGCTCGACGATATAACCGGCGAGCGTCGTCGCGTAGTTCGAGTACGCCGGGACTGTGCCCGGCGCATAGATCCGCCTCGGCATGTGCTCGATGAGGTACTGGCGGCGCGGAATCAGGTCGGATTGTTGCTTGACGAAGAGCTGCTTGATCGTTTCCTCGAACCCGGCGCGATGCGTCATGATGTCGCGAAGCGTGATGGGCTTGCCCCAAGCCGGTGGGACCTTGAAGTCGAGGTACGTGTTGACGTCCGTGTCCAGATCGAGCTTCCCCTGCTCGACCTGTTGCATGACGGAGGTCCAGGTGAAGAGCTTGGAGATCGACCCGGGGCGGAAGAGCGTGCTCTCCGGAACCACCGGACGTCTATGGGCGACGTCGGCGTAGCCGTAGCCTTTCATGAAGAGGATCTTGCCGTCCTTGACGACAGCGACGACCGCGCCGGCGATGTCGGCGTGCCCGATCTCTTGCGGCACGAGGCCATCGAGAAAGGCCTCCAGATCCGCCGCCGTCAACGCGTGCGCCCCGCCGGGCGCTGGCGACGCACGCAGTACGGACGGCGCATTGACTGGAGCCGCGGCAGATCGGTTGGCCGGGGCTTGGGCTATCAGTGTCCCACCGACCGCCAACGCTGAAATCGACGACCACCCAAGACTCATCGGACCGTCCTCTCCGTAGGGGCTGGCGAAATGACGCGAGCATAGTGTCTGTATAGCACCGGCCAGACCAACTCCGACCCGGCCAAGCGTGAATACGGTGCGGCACGTATACACACAGTATACGGAAAGCCACCCTCTTGTGTTTCATCCTTGGCGAGTCGCCCAGCACGACGCGCTTGACTCGGCGGACGACGATCTCGACATCGCGGCCCATGACCCACGACGTCAGGATCAGAGCGGGATAGCCTGGCGTGTGATCGCTGTGCAGGCGAGTACGGAATGTCACTTCGGGTCCGTTGACCGGCAGATGCGCGGCCGCCAACTAACGCTCGACTCCCGGGCCGGCATCGACCAACAACAGCGGACTCCCGACGACGATCGCCGTCGACGGCCCCGAGGCGGCGGCGTCCGGACGCGGCGTGCCGGTACCGAGCAGCACGACGACCGTGCCGAACGCCACGAGGTGGCCGTCAGGCGAAACTCCTGAGCGCTATACGCAGCAACTTCAATCCACGCGTAATAAGTCCCTCAACCGACTTCTGAGAGATGGCCATGGTGGTCGCGATCTCGCGATATGACAGATCGAACTGCCACCGGAGCGAGCAAGCCTCACGGCATCGAGGTGGCAACCCGGCGAGCGCGCACCGGACGGCGGCCGCGAATTCAGCCACCTCCATGGCGTCGTGCGCGCCCACCATCTCACGCGATGGCGGTTCCCACTGAGTGAATCGGAACTCGATCTTCTGGTGCTTCAGATAGTTGAGCGCACGATTACGGACCGCGTTGAACAGGTATCCCCGCACCATCGGCTCGGTAAGGTACCAGCTGTGGCGCGACTGCCAGATGCGGCAAAAGACATCTTGGACCAACTCTTCGCTCGACTCGCGCGACCCGATGCAGGCCGTCGCGAAGGCACACAGCGGCTGGTAGTAGGCGACATACATCTCCTCGAACGCCCGCGCGTCGCCGGCACGGAGGCGCGCGACCCACGTGCGTTCCTCATCCACGAGCGCCAACGCGCCGCGGCCGACCGGTCCGGCGGATTGGTCCCGCCGCATGCGGGGAGTCACAGCCAACGGCTCCAAAGAAGGCCCCGCATAATGACAACCGACTCGCCCACATCCCTCGATTGTTTCGCATCGCGATCGCGGCTGCTATTGTTGCCGCATGTCCCGACTTCCCTACCTTGCGCTCGTCATCGCGCTTGCTCCTATTCGCATCGCTGCCCAGGACCGCAATGCGCTCAACGACATCGTCGGAGTGTGGCAGAGCGACACCGTCGGCGGCGTGTGGGCGCTGTCGTCGTGCGCTGCCTCCCCACAGGGCGACGCAGTGATCTGCGAGCAGCAGATCGCCACGCCAACGGGCGCCCGGCACGCGCTCAATGCATTCATGATCGATTCCTCGGCACACCGCTACGTCTACTACGGGATCAACCGGCCGGGATCGGTGATTCAGCCCGTTCCCCTCTCCATCGCGAATCATGTGTGGGTGTACGGCGGTGGCCGCGAAAGCGATGGGACGTACTATCGGACCGTGAACGACTTCTCGGCCGGCGACTCGTACGTCTGGCGTCAGGAGACGAGCCGGGACTCCGTGCACTGGACGGCTGGGCGGCATGGCCGGGCCGTGCGCGTGGCGACCGCGGCGGCCGACTGGTGTCGCGGCTTGCCCCGGCCGCAATACGCGCATCTGCGGCGCGTGCCGTCCCCGGATCCTTGGTTCGAGGTGTATGCCGTAGCACCGGCTACGTACGCGATCTACGAGCCCCATCAGGCCGAGGAGGCCATCTCGTTTCTGATCTTGGGCACGACGCGCGCCGCGCTGTTCGATACGGGACTCGGGATCGGTGATATCAAGCGCGTCGTGAGCTCGCTCACGACGCTCCCTATCACGGTGCTCAATTCCCACACGCACGACGATCACGTGGGCGACAACTGGGAGTTCAATGACGTGTGGGGGATGGAGACCGACTTCACCCGCACGAACGCCAAGGGCTCGGTTGTCGACGCCCAAGACGAGTTGAGCCCGGGCTCCGTCTGTGGCCAACTGCCGGCTGGATTCGACCCCAAGACGTACGCGACGCGCCCGTTCCACATCACGCGATGGGTACACGACGGCGATTCGGTCGATCTTGGCGGACGGACGCTGCGAATCATCGCGACGCTGGGCCATACGCCGGATGCGATGGCGCTGTTCGATGAACAGAACGGGTTGCTGTTCACCGGTGACACCTATTATCCCGGGACCATCTGGCTCTATCGCCCGGAGACGGATCTGGCTGCGTACGAGCATTCGGTCCAGCGACTCGTTGCCCTGGAGCCACGCGTGCGGCAACTCCTGACGTCGCACAATGCGCCAGTCGCGGATCCCTCCGAGCTCACGAAAGTGCTCGCGGCGATCCGCGCCGTCCGAGCCGGCCAGGCGGTCAACGTCGAGTATCACACGAGCGAAGGCATCACGTTCTTAATGCGCACGCCACGATGACGGCGCTTACGGGAGCACGGGCAGCTCCACGCGCGACGGTGCGGCTGGCGCGTGATAGACCCGCTGCGTGGCGCGCTGGAAGTCCGCGGCGGTCGCATGATAGATGTCGACGAACCGTTGCGGGTTCCGATCCACGAGCGGGAACCAGGAGCTCTGGATCTGCACCATCACGCGGTGGCCCCGCTTGAACTGATGGAACGCGTCGGGCAGCGTGTACGTGATCGGCGTCACATGGCCCGGCACGAACGGCACCGGCGTCGCGAGACTGTTCCGGAACTTGCCGCGCATCACTTCGGCGCGCACCAGCTGCTGGTAGCCACCCAGCGCGGGCGCATCGTCGGGGTAGACATCGATGAGCTTCACGACCCAGTCAGCGTCGGTGCCGGTCGTGGAGACGAAGAGGTGCGCCGTGATCGGGCCCGCGATCGTGAGATCGTCGTCGAGCGGATCCGTCTCATAGACGAGAACGTCGGGACGCTCGGATGCGAAGCGCTGATCCGCGACCATGTAATCTGCCGGGCGCTCCCTCAGGATTTTCCCCATATAAGGTACCGGCTTCGCCGGGTCGCTCACGTACTCGTCGTATCGCGCTTTCCCATCGTCATCGGCCGACGCCGAGCGCGTGAGCCGGCCGCCTGAACCGAGATACAGCGACGAAGGGCGCACGCCTCGTGGTGGCCAGCTGTCGAATGTGCGCCATGCGTTCGCACCCGTTTCGTAGACGTAGGCCTCGAATGGCGGCAGGTCGCCCTTGTCCTTCAGGAAGTGCTCGAAGAAGGGCAGCTCGATCTGGTTATGGTAGTCGTCGGCCGTTTTCGTGGGAAATTTGAGGTCGACGAAGTCATGGCCGTCCGACAGGAACCAGCCGGCATGCCACCAGGGACCCATCACGAGCCGGTGATAGCCGCCAGGCTGGTTCGTGGCCAGCGCGCGGTGCACCGCGAGCGTGCCCCAGAGGTCTTCGGCGTCGAACCAGCCGCCGACGACGAGGACCGCGGCGGTCACGTCGCGGAGATGCGGGATCGGGGTCCGCGCTTTCCAGAACGCATCGTACGTCGGGTGCGCCGCGATCGAGTCCCAGAACGGAACGCCGTGGTGAAAATAGCGGTCGTTGACGTTGGCGATCGTCCCCACGTCGTTGAGGAAGAAATGGTACTCGTCCGGCTTATCCCGCTCGAGGCCCCGGCGCCGCTCGTTGGTGGGTGTCGGACGCGGGACGCCGAACCCGGATTCGAAATCGAACGCGTCATTGACGAAGAACGCGCCGTTGTGATGGAAGTCGTCGCCGGCGAACCAGTCCGTGACAGGCGCTTGCGGTGATACGGCCTTGAGCGCCGGGTGACGGCTCAAGAGCGCCATCGTGCTGTAGTAGCCGAGATAGGAGATTCCGTAGACGCCGACTCGCCCGTTGTTTCTCGGGAGCTGCTTGGTCAGCCAGTCGATCGCGTCGTAAGCGTCCGTACTCTCGTCGATCGGGCCGCCGGAAGGTGGAACGTCGACAAAGCGGCCCTCCGACAGGTACTTCCCGCGGACATCCTGGAACGCGAAGATATAGCCCGCACGAGCGAACGTGTCCGCCGGTCCCACGGGGTTGAAGTACGAGTCGGCGCCGTACGGAGTTCGCGTGAGCAGGACGGGATAGGTGACGCTCGTGTCGCGCGGCGTGAAGACGATCGTGCGGAGCCGCACGCCATCGCGCATCGGCACCATGAGATCTTGGCGTACATAGTGCTGCCGGACGTACGAGGGCACGGAGTCTTGCGCCCCGGCGGCTTGGCCACCGAGCGCGACGGCGGCGAGCGCGATCGCGCGCACGGGCCGCACAGTGTCACCGATCATCGGGTGTTGGTTTTCCTGGTAGGTGGTCTGCCGGAGAGCTGATCGCGATACGCCGTGTACGCGCTCAGACGATCGCGCTCCAGTGTCGTGAGCACCCGGGCGAAATCGGCGTCGCGCAGGGCGTCGAGGATGACGTCGTGGTTCCGGATCGTCTCCGCCCGGTCCGTCTCGCTCGCGAACGACCAGATCTCGAGACGCATCACTTCCGCGCTCAAATCGTCCAGCAGGCGGACGAGACGGGGGTTGTCGCACCGTTCCGAGAGCAGCCGGTGAAACTGCATGTTGAGCGTGATTGCGTCCTTCGCGTCGCCCCGGTCCACGGCGCGGCGGATATCGCGATTGATCCGACTCAACTGCCGAATGCGCGCCGCGTCGATACGAGGGAGCGCCGAGCGACAAGCCAGCGCCTCGAGGTTGGCGATAATCGGATAGAGCGCGACCAGGTCGCTGATCGGCTCGCCCGCGACGCGAAACCCCCGGCGGTGGACGCGCTCGACGTAGCCGTCGCTGACGAGCCGCATGAGTGCTTCGCGCACTGGCGTGCGGCTGACGCCCATGGCGCCGCTCAATTCCTCCTGTCGGAGTAGGAGTCCGGGGCCGAGCTCGCCCCGCAGGATGCGGTCGCGAATCGCGTGGTAAACGTCGTCCGTGACGGCGCGCGACGGAACGACTGCCCAGGAGGGGATGAGTGTGCCAGTCATTTTGGATACAAAATCCACAGAAATGACCGCCCGCGCAAGCCCCTTCGCACTATTGCGGCATGGGGTCCACCTTGAATATGTTGCCGTCCTCATGCTCGATGTTGGATCCAAAATCCATATCAAGTTGGCAGTTCTGGCCGGGCTTGGTCACTCAGCCGCGGCCCAGCCGCCGGCGATCTCCGCCCACGTCGATTCCCTGCTCCGGCTCGCCGCGCCGGCGATTACCGCGAACGAGTTGCGCCGGCATGTGTCGGAACTCGCTAGCGACGCCTACGGCGGCCGGGGCGCCGGATATCCGGGCGAACTCAAAGCCGCCGAATACGTGGCCCGCGAATTCGCCGCGCTCGACCTCACGCCGCTCGGAGACGCTGCGGGTGCCGCACGCTCGTACCTCCAACGTTTCCGCTTCGTGCCGCGCCTCCCAGTGCATCCCGGCGACACGCTGGAGTCCGAGAATGTGCTCGCGGTCATTCCCGGCTCCGGCTCGTCGTTCGCACACGACGTCGTCGTGATCGGCGCCCACCACGACGGCCAGGGACGCCTCGGCGAAGCCGATCCGGGCCGCGAGATGCCGGCCGGTCCCGGCCCCCTCCGCGACAGCATCTGGAATAGCGCGGACGACAACGCATCGAGCGTCGCCGTCGTTCTCGCGATCGCGCGCGCACTCAAGGAGTCGGGAGTCCGGCTCCGCCGCACGGTCGTCATCGCGACCTTCGGCGGCGAGGAACCCGCGTTGCTCGGCTCCATGTATTACGTGGCCCATCCGCCGCTCGCGTGGGACCGGCACGTAGCCATGTTCACCATGGAGCAGATGGGCCGCCACGCGGACATGCAACCGATCGCGATGGACGCCGGCACGAGTCCGGCATGGCCCACGCTCATCGCCCGAGCGAACACCGCGACCGGCGTGCACGTGACGATCCTGAGCCCGGAAGTGATCCAGGACAGCGACCACTACCCCTTCGCCATCCGCGGGCTGCCTGCGATCGTGTTTGGCGTTAACCACGACGACGACATCCATCTACCGTCTGACGAGTGGCAGAAGTTCGATTTCCCCGCGTTCACGACCCGCGCGCGATTCGCCCTCGCGCTCTTGCTCCAACTCACCGAAGATCAGGAGCCGCCGAAGCGACAGACGCGGCCGCTCTGCCACAACGGAACCCACATCCCGTCACTCGATGCGCGGTGTGCGTCTCCGTACGATCCGGGACTCGAGGCCACAGTGCTGACCGAGGCGGAGCGCCAGCAGGCGCATCTGCCCCCGACAGCGGGAGGTCTCAAAGTCCTTGCCGTCGTCGCGGGCCTCGGTGCCGAGTCAGCCGGGCTCGTTCCCGGCGACGTCATCGTCGCGCTGCAGGGGAAGCCCCTGCCCCGCGGCGTCACGCCGCGCGCCCTCCATCACGCGCTCGATGCCGCGCATGGAGAGACCGTATCCCTTGTGGTGGTGCGCGGCAATCAGCGCGAACGACTGTCGGTGCGCACGCGTGGCACGGGAAATGGGACGTGACAGCGACACGCGGGCAGACCCGCCCAATCGACTTCACGACGAATGAGGGCACCTTCGAGTCCGTCGATATCTCACCGGACGGCGTTGGAGGCGCTGTCCCCGATGGAAGCGCTCGAGGTCGGCACCTGGCAGGGCGCGTCATATGTCGGACTCGATCACGACATGTGGGATCGCTAACGGTGGGCAAGCTGGCCGATCTCGTCGTGCTCGATGCCAACCCGCTCGATGACATCACGAACACCCGCCGCGCGCGCTCCGTCATGAAGGGCGGCTGGCTCTATGATGCCGGGACGTTGGATGCCATCTGGC
>Ga0070741_10017278_pt1 | contig 11877 bp, 10 predicted proteins | sample Coa_R1_4_FD_66440 | JGI IMG/M metagenome (GOLD analysis project Ga0070741, IMG submission 66440) | Surface soil microbial communities from Centralia Pennsylvania, which are recovering from an underground coalmine fire - Coalmine... | ecosystem: Environmental > Terrestrial > Soil > Unclassified ...
GGCGGTCCCTGCATTACTCGGAGAAGCTCGAGAGGGGCGCCGAAGAAAAGCGTCTCCACGCCACGCGCAGCGAAGAACGCGATGACCTCGACCGCACTATCGCGCGAGCCCTGGTTCTTCAGGCCAGGGCGTGGGGCAACACCGGCGATCTCGACAAGGCCATCGCCAAGGCGAAGCAGAGCTACCAGACGTATCCTACGGGCGAAGCAGCGCGGGAACAGGCGCGATGGGAGGCCCGGCAAGGTAAGCTCGCCGACGCAATTGAGCATTACGCGGATGCTTTTTCCATCCCCGACCCCAAGGTTACGGCCGAAGACCGGCGGCTGGACCGCGCTGCGGCGGGCGATCTCTATACAAAAATGCACGGATCGGAGGCGGGCCTGGGAGATCTGATGTTGCAGGCTTACGACCGCACGGCGCATGCCATCGCAGTCAGGGATGCGCTCCGGAAGGCCGATGTACCCAATGCCGATGTCCAGGATGCATTCCTGTACCGCTTGAGCGGGCTGCGCGGCGACTCTATCCGGCTGGCCGATTTCAGCGGCAAGGTTTTAATCCTCGATTTCTGGGCCACCTGGTGCGGCCCATGCCGTCTCCAGCACCCGCTTTTTGAGCAATTGAAGAGCAAGTACGCAAAAGACGCCGACGTGGTCTTTCTTTCCGTCGACACTGATGAAAATCGGGAGCTGGTGAAGCCTTTCATCATCGAACAGAAATGGTCCGACCAGGTTTATTTCGAAGACGGCCTGGTGCGCTTTTATCACATCACGGGTATTCCCACCACCATGATCTTCAACAAGCGTGGAGAGCTGGTCAGCCGGATGCAGGGCGTCAGCTTCGACCGTTTCGTCGAGCAGATCAGCGAGAAAATCGAGGAAGCGCGGCGGGAATGAGCGCGCCCGGTTCCGGGTCCGCGGTCGCGTGGGATTTCGGAAGCCGGCGTTTTCTTGCGATTCTCGCCTCTCAAACCCGTCCTGCGTGAAGGGCCCTGGTTCCTCAAGCTGTCTTCTCCAAGCAGGGTCTCGAGCGGGAAACCGCTTCTACGCTCGCCGGTTCTCCGAGGGCCTGCAAATCCCGGGATGGCGGCCGCGCCCCACTTCAGGGCCGGACCGGCCCGCTGGCAGGAAAGCCGATGCTATAATCCAAACGTCTGGCTCGTCCGGGTCATCCTGCAAGGGGCTGATCCCGCCCTTCGGCAGGACGGACTGGGAAAGAAATTTCTGAGTCCGGACTGGATCGGAAATCATCTATCGAGAAACCGCCGGGGTGTGCTCTGTGCGAAGCGGCCGCTCTTTCGGCGGATGTGGATGCTCATGAGAAAGCGAGAACGATACTTCGCTCTTGCGGTTGCGGCAGCAGGCTTGTTATGGTCCGCCGCTGGCCGGGCGGTCGCGCAGGAAGACCGCATTTTCTGGTTCAGCGATTATAAAGAGGCCTTACAGGAGGCGAAGAAAACTCAAAAGCCGATTTTTCTTGAGTTCCGTTGCGAGGCTTGAATAGCCGGGCGAATATTTGACGCACAGGTTGTGCTGTCGCCCCCAAGCTCACCACGCGGCAAACTCATGAGCCAGTACGTGTGTGTCCGGCTCGTGAAGAACGACGATTCCGATATCGCGCTGTTTGACCGGGACTGGAACAACACGCTGTACTTCTTCATCATGAACGCCGATGAGCAGATCTACATGCGGTACGGCGGCCGGGACCAGGTTTCCGACGACACCTACCTCAATCTGAGCAGCCTGGAGGTGGCGCTCCGGCAGGGCCTCGAATTGCATCAAAAGTACCTGCAGGGCGAACTGAAGAAAACGGAGCGGCCCAAGCCTTCGCATCCGCGGGATTACCCGCTGCTAGTCGAGCGCACGATCGGGCGGGGCGCCTGCGTCGAATGCCATCTGATCGGCGACTACATCAATCTGCACAAAGAGCGCGACGGCACGCTCGACAAGATGAAAGATCTTTACCGCTCGCCCGATATCAAGACCATCGGGATCCATCTCGATATTCCCAAAGGATTGGTCGTGAAAGAGGCGCTGGGCGCGGTTCAGGAGGCGGGCATGAGGCCGGGCGACCGCATTGCGGCGCTGAACGGCACTCCGGTCTGGACCTTCGGAGATTTCCAGTATTATTACGACAAAGTGGATCGCCGCGCCCAGCAAGTCCAAATTACGGTGGAACGGGATGGGAAGCCGATCGACCTGACGGTGGCGCTGCCGAAGCTTTGGTGGCTCACGGATATCGGCTGGCGGCAATCCAGCGTTGATCCACGCGTCTATTTCGAGTCGCGCCCATTGACGGAGGCCGAGAAGCGTGAGCTAGGGCTGAAGGCAGACGGGTTTGCCGGCCAGGTGAAATCCGTGGATAGCCTGGCCAAGATGCTCGGGACCCATCAATTGCAGGTGGGCGATATCATTTATGGCGTCGATGGCGTGGAACAGGATGAGATCGCCAATACCCCGGAGCTCTTCATCAAGCTTCGCAAAACAGCGGGCCAGACCGTGACCCTGAGCGTGATTCGGGACGGCAAGCGGCAACAAATGCAATTGAACACGCTCAGGATGAACTTCCGGAAATAAGCTATGTCGAGAACACGAAGAGCGCTGAAAGCAGTCGTTACCCTGGTTGCCCTCAGCAGCCCGGCTTGGGCTGGCGAGTGGACCCAACCGGTAGCCGTCACTCATGATATGAGGCCGTGCATTTCCTACAGAGCCAAACTCGACGGCGACTTCCTGGTGATCCAGGCAACGCCGGAAGCCGGGTGGCATACGTTCGCCATGGACAACAAACAACGCGCCGAGGAAAAGCTGGCCGGAAAGCCGGCGCTGGCCGTGGACGCCCCCACGCAAATCAAACTCACTCAGGGATTAGAAGCCGTGGGGCCGTGGTATCAATCCTCGCCAAAGGATTTTTCAAAGCCGGAGCTCCAGTTGTTCAGTTGGGGCTTCACCGGCCCGGCTCTGTTTGCGGCAAAAGTAAGGCGCTCCGGAGCGGGACCGGCTCAAATCTCGATAGACGGACAGGCGTGCACCGAAACGATTTGCAAGAAAGTGGATGTGGTGATTTCGCTGCCGCTCACCGAGACAAAAGCCGGCAGCCCGGCAGGTGTTGATCTGAAAAACCTCGTGCGCGTTCGATAGGCGCCTGCCGCGGCTCCCACCGGCTAAGAAACGAGCGTTCTCGTCCAGTCACCGCGTCCGCTTCCAGTACACTGGCGCCTGACTAGCGGCGCCGCTTCCCACTCGCCTCGGGACGGTCAGCGTGGAAAGAGAGGCAGAGAGCCGACCCGGCCTGACTTCAGGCGATATGGGAGCTCTTCACGTCAACCGTAGTCACCCAAGGCGTCCTGAGAGACCAGTCAAGGTCGTACAGCTTGGCGCCGTTGGGACCCTGAATCAAAAGCTGGCGCATGGTTACGCTCCAATCGGGCCGCGTGGGGAAAGCGTCATAACTTTGCAGTTCGGTGAACTGAAACTGATTGGGGTCAAGGGCCTGTCGGCGCATCTCGTCCAGCAGGGGCTGGAGCGACACCGGCGGGATCAGCAGCGCGTAATGGCTAAGATCCATACCCGGCACATTGGGGATGAAATCGGTGACAGGCGGAGAATCCGGCCCGTTATTCGGGGCTTCGGCGCCGGGGGCTCCACCTTCTATAGAATTCTCCTTGCCGGTTTCCGGCTGATAAACCACAAGGCTGGCAGCCGTTTGGGTCCCAGAGAAGGGATCTTCCTGTGTCTCCCGCGCAACGCCCGCCGCTTTTCCAAAGCTGGATAGAGCAGGCAGCCCGGCGCCGGCCTGGTTCGGGCCTCGCTGAGGTGCGGCCGGCAGCACGCCAACGGATTGGGGACGGTCATTGCGCAGCGTCGAAAGCTGGGGTGGGGCGATGGGCGCCGGAGCCGGCTTGGATTGCGGCGCCTGCCCGCCCCTTTCCGGTGTTGTAGCCGCCTGCGGCGCGGCAAGTGCTTTTCGCGGCGCCTGCTCAAAGAGCGCCCAAAAGCCCGAGCTCGGTTTTTGGCCCCGTTGCGCCGGCCGTGCCACCGGAGTCTGGTTCGGAAACTTCAGGGATGTAATCATGCGGCCTCCCGCCGGGATGTTCGGCAACTATGCCGCCAAACGGCAAATGGGGCTGTTTGCGAAGCTTGAGCGGTACGGCCAGAAGATTGGCGGGACAGGATCCTGGCACAACGGCAATTTTCTGGCGCCGCCGGCGGCTCATTTGCCTGGCTCGGGCGCCCAGGAAAACTGCACCTTGCGTTCGGCAGCCAGCACGCGATCCACGCGGACCGTCAGCCGGTCGCCCAATGTGAACTTTCTTTTGCGCCTCTCCCCGACAATCGCGCGCATATTTTCGCGATAAGTGTAGCGGTCTCCCGGCAGGGTTTCGATGGGGATGAGGCCCTCAATGAACAAATCGAGCAATTCCACAAACAGGCCGTACTTGGCGACGCTGACGACAATCGCGGGGAATTCGTCGCCTAGGTGCTCTTCCATAAATCGCGCCTTTTTCCAGTCCAGCAGTTCGCGCTCGGCGTCTGCCGCCCGCCGCTCGGTAAAGGAGCACTCTTCGGCAACGGCGTGGAGATAACTTTTGGAAACCTGCGAAACTCTGGCGGCATTTTGCGCCGCGCTCCTGCCGCTTCGCGAGCGCCTGGATTTCTGCACGGTTCCTTCCGGCTTCGGCAGGGTTCCCTGGAAATTTCTCAGCAAGCCTTTCAAAAGCCGGTGCACAACCAGATCGGGATAGCGGCGGATCGGCGAAGTGAAATGGGTATAAGAAGCCGAGGCGAGGGCAAAATGACCCAAATTCTCCTCGCTGTACCGCGCTTGCTTGAGCGATCGCAGCATCAGGTAGCTTAGGATGCGCTCCTCGGGCTTTCCGGCGATGCGAGCAATCAGCTTTTGGTAATGCCTCGAGGTGATGGGAATATCGCTTTCCGGAACAATAATGCTGCGGCGGCCTTTTGTATGATCGCGATGCCGGGTTGTGAAACCCAAGTCGCGGGCGGGCAACGGACCAATACCGAGTGAATAACCGAACGTGGCCGCTACCTGCTCGAATTCCATCACGCGCCGTGGGTCCGGCTTCTCATGGACCCGGTACAGCGAAGCCGGCAGATGCAGCTCCAGGGTGGAGGCGACTGCTTCATTAGCCGCCAGCATGAATTCTTCAATCAAGCGGTGCGCGATGTTGCGCTCGCTGCGAACGATGGCCGTCACCTGCCCGGCTTCCCCAAACTCGATGACGGGCTCCGGCAGATCGAAATCGATCGACCCGCGCTTCTGCCGCCGCCGATTCAGGATTTCCGCCAGTTCAGCCATCTGCTCGAAGCGCGGCGCCAGCCGGGCGTAGCGCTCCCGCAGTCCGGGGTCGCCGGTAAGAATCAGGTTGACATCGGTATACGTCATCCGCTCGGCGCTCGCAATCACGCCTTCGCAAAATTCCGCGTCGACCACCTCGCCTTCCGGATCGATTTCTAGCAACACCGAGAGCACAAGCCGATCGGAGCGGGGATTCAGCGAGCAGATGCCGGTCGAAAGCTCGTACGGAAGCATAGGCACGGCGCGGTCCGGGAAATAAGCGCTGGTGCCGCGCAGACGGGCCTCCCGGTCGATGGCCGAGCCTTCACGGACATAGTGCGCCACATCCGCAATGTGCACCTGGAGCTGAAAGCGGCCATCCGGCCGGCGTTCCACCCACACGGCGTCGTCAAAGTCGCGAGCCGTCTCACCGTCAATCGTGACGACATCGAGCTCCCGAAAATCACGGCGGCGAGCGATTTCCTCCGCTGCAATCACCGGCTCCAGAGCTTCCGCCTCGCGGATTACCTCGGGCGGGAACCGGTGCGGCAGGTGATGCTTGCGGATCATGATCTCGACGTCGATGCCGAAATCGCCCGGCTGTCCCAGCACTTCCGTAACCCGGCCCTGAGCCGGCTCGGCCGGGCTCGGGTAACCGGTGATCTCGACATTGACAACAGCGCCGTCCAGATCTTCCGGGCTTGTTATCTCAAACCAGCGGACTTCGCCGAGCCGGTCCATGCGCTTCGATGGGGGCGGCAATTCCGCACTGCGGGGGATCAGTATGTTTTCGCGGATCTTCTCGTCATACGGAACTACATAACTGCCGCGCCGGCTGTAATGAAATTGCCCCACGACCTCGGCGTGCGCGCGGGAAAGGATGCGCACGAGCCGTCCCTCGCTCGGCCCTTTCAGCCGGACCAGCACCCGGTCTCCGTGCATCGCGCCGGCCGCCGATTCGGCGCTGATGTAGATATCCGGGATCACTCCGGATGGCTCTGCCCCGCGCCGGGCTAGCCTCTCCGGCTGGTCTGGAATCACGAAACCATAGCCATCCCGGTGCAAAACTAGCCTCCCGGAAACGTATTCCCCTTGTCTTTCCGCCAGCATGTAGTGGCCGGAGCGCGTCTCGATCAGGCGTCCGCGTTCCACAAGGCCGGCCAGCAGCCGCTCGAGCTCGCGGCGCTGGTCTCCGCGAACACCCAGCTCCCGAATCAACTGTTTGTAATTGGCCCGCCCATGCGGAAAGCGCCCGATGTGCTCGAGAATGGAGTGGGCATCCATATTTCCCCTTTGATCTTAACTGACTCCCCAGGGGCCCATGGTTCCCGTTGCCTGCCAGCGGAACCACCTGGAATCAGCCTTCCAGGCACATCCCCGCCGGTTCAAGCCTCCGCAGGATCGATATGCTAAGGTCTAAGTAGCAGAAGGGAGCCCATGCGCGGATTTCCTATGCCCGTGTGCCTGATTGCAGCCCTTTGCACTGCGCTCGTAGGCGGTCCCGCTTTGGCCGGAGATCTCCACCTGCGTTTTGCCCGCGTCACACTGGCGGAAGGAAGAGTGGAAATTGACCAGACCGGAACCGGCGAAAAAATTCCTGCCGCGCGCAACCTGCCTGTGGGTCAAGGATTCTGGGTCGAAACCTTCGGGGGCGCACAGGCTGAACTGGAAATGGATGATGGCAGCTACTTGCGCCTGGGGCCGGACTCCCAGGCGGAATTATCCGATTTGGCCGGACTGTCTACAGGACAGCGCATCAGCCGCATTTCCCTCGAACGCGGCGTGCTTTACGCCACCGCCGAGCCGATTCGTCCCAATGTCTTTGCCGTAGCCGCTCCTGGAGTGGAAATCGCGTTTCTCACCGCATCCCGCGTTCGCGTGGAAGCGGGCGAAAAAGGATCCACCGTGGTAATCCTGGAGGGCCGCGTCCGGCTCCGCACGCAGGCGGCGGAACTAGATCTCCATGAAGGGGAAACGGCCCATGTCGATCCGCAAGTGGGGGATCGGTTTCAACTACTGCGCGAAGCCCAAGGCGGCGTCTTGGATGCCTGGAACGAGCAACGCGATCGGGAAGCGGCCCAGCGCGCGGCAGGAACTAAGATCAAGGTTTTCCCAGCCGGGTTAGGCGAACTCGACGCTGCCGGTAAATGGATAGACGCTGGCCCTCTTGGAAAGGTGTGGCGGCCCAATGTCGCGACAGGCTGGAAACCGTTTTCTCTCGGGCTCTGGCGCTGGTATGACGGTCTCGGCTATGTGTGGGTATCGAGTGAAAGCTGGGGCTGGCTGCCCTATCACTACGGCCGGTGGACCCGCCTGCCGTCGGCCGGTTGGGTGTGGGCGCCGGGCGATGACCCTGCCTTCAAGGCAGGTGATACGTATTGGCTGCGCTCGGCCGCGTTTGTGGGATGGGGCCCGCTGGCGCCCGGCGAAAATTGGCGGCCGGGCGTCCCGCCCGCCCTCTTCTCCCCGGCGAACACAACATTCGCTCTTTACGCGCCCGGGAGCAGCGGGGCGCCGCACGTCATCGATCCGCAGCCGGCGCCGTCTCTGCCTCCAGATTCCCTCAAGCTGAGCCGTTTCGTAGGAGCCCTTCCTGCTCCGCTGCGGCCGGTGACCTCATCGATTCACCGCAAGCGGAGCCTGGCGGGCGTAGCGAGCTTTGCCCCGGCGCAGGTGGGAACGGCCGCTCGCGATGCGGAAATGCCTCACGCCGGCGCCGGCATTCAGATTATTGGCGGCGAACCGCCGAGGCCGCCCGAGGCGCCGCAACCTCCTGCTGCCCCTTCTGCTAGATATTATGAATATCCAAATGGCCCTCCCGCGGGAGGAGTTTCCCAGGCGCCGCCGGGTTCCTCTCCGGGACTTACTCTTCAGGACGACACAGAAGATGACCTGGGCATTTACTGGCCTGGGCTAATCGTCATTCAAGGGGGCGCCGGGAGAAGCAGGAGCGGAATGATTCGTAACGGCTCTAGGGGAGCTTCGGGTAATGGCCGCCCTGCCGGGGGCGGCGCCCCGGCTCCGGCCCCGCCATCCAATCCGGCGACGCCTCCTGCGCCTAATTTAACGCCGCCGAAAGTAGCCGCGCCAACCGGCCCACCGGGACCGGAGCGCTCGATGCGCTACAGGATTCCCGAGTCGGGCGAGGCGGAATCGCGAAGGCGTTGACCGCCGCTTCTCCATGCTCAAGTTGATCGGGATCCATGCCGTGCAGGCAGCATTGAAGGCCGGGCGCCCGGTGGAGTACGTGATGATTGCGCGCGGGGCGCAAAATGCGCGGATCCAGCAAATCATCGACGCTTGCCGCCGGTCGGCGGTTCCGCTCCGCTTCGAGCCAAGAGAGACGCTCGATCGCGCGGCCGAGGTGAAATCTCACCAGGGCGTAGTGGCGCTCGCCGCTGCGTATCCGTACCGGGAGATCGAAGAGGTAATTGCGCCTCCCGGAACACCGGGTGTCCTGGTGCTCCTGGACGGTGTGGAGGACCCCCATAATTTAGGCGCTATCATTCGCTCCGCCTATGCGGCCGGAGCGAATGCCGTGGTCATCCCGGAGAGGCGCTCAACCGGCCTTACGGAAACCGTCGCCAAGGCGGCCGCCGGCGCTCTCGAATATCTTCCGGTGGCTCGCGTGCCGAACATAAATCGGGCGCTGGAATACCTCAAAGAAAAGGATTATTGGATTTACGGTCTCGATGAACGCGCAGAGAAGAGCTACAACCACGCCGACTATCGCGGGCGGATTGCGTTCGTTCTCGGAGGCGAGGCGAAGGGTCTGCACCAGCAAACGGCTCGGCACTGCGACTTTCTAATCAAAATTCCTGTCGCAGGGAGGATTGCATCTCTCAATGTCTCCGTGGCCGCTGCCGTAGTGCTATTCGAGGCTTTCCGGCAGCGCAGCGCAGAAAGCGGGGGCGAAACTGCCGGGCACTCACCCCGTCGGCGCCAATAAGCTGCGCCTTCCGCGCTAAGCGGACCGTCCTGTGCCGAGCCGCACGCCGGGCGATCTGCGGGAAACGATTACGCGCGCCCGGAAGCTAACTGTGGGAAGCAAGCTGGCGGATCTTTTTCAGCAACTCCATTTCACCGCGGGAGAGCTGGTTTTTTGCTCCCAGGGGCGGAAGAATCCTTGCCTCCCCCGCGCCGGCGGATGCGCGGAGGTCTGCCGCGGATACGCCCGTTTGCAGGGATACGGCCGCTGCAATCGGCCGCAGGCGCCGCTCTACTTGCAACAGCCGCACGTGTAACCCCCCGGTGGCCGCCTCGAATCTCTTTTTCATCAGCCCATGTTCCAATTCGAGCGCCAGGATATCCCGCCGCAAAGCGCTCGCCCAGCGGTATAGCACGCCGAGCGCAAACGCCGCCAGCGCTGCAACGCCGATCGGCATCCACGGCAAATGAGTAAAAGGCAGAGGAATCATCATAAAAAAGTCCTGAGGCGCCTGTTTCTCTCGTTACTGTCGGGATCGGGAGCGGGCTTCTCGCCGCGCCATAACCGGCGCCTTAGCCGTCAAAGGCGGCGCCGCCGGAAGGCTTAAAATATGGATCGAATCCGCTCCTGCCGGCTCACGATTTCGGTCACACGGATGCCATAGTTTCCGTCAACGACAACAACCTCGCCCCGCGCGATCACATAATTGTTGATTAACACCTCAACCGGCTCATTCGCCAGGCGGTTTAACTCGACGATCGAGCCGGAAGAAAGCTTCAACACATCCTTTAGCGGCAATTGTGTGCGGCCGAAGGTGACGCACACCGGCAACTCGACCTCCATTAGCAGATCGAGATTACGCGGCAGTATTCCGCCTGCGCCCTGGTGCTCTCCTTCTGTTGCAGGAGAATGGGAGCGCGGTGCGGCCGAAAGACCGGTCTCCGTCGGGCTGTCCAGGTACTCGAGCAGCTCTGGACTCAACGCAAGCCCAATCGCATGGGGAGAGTTCTTGCAGGAAAAAGTGATTTGGAATGAGCAGCCCGGCTGAGCGGGAAGGCCGGCGATCTGTCCGGGGGAAAAGCTGATGCGCCTGCGAAGCCTGCCGGAGAGGATTTCACCCGCCTCCGGCGCGGTCTGCTTCATCAGATCCAGAAACGCATCGCGCAGATCCGATTCATTTAAGGAAGCGCAGCCTGAAATCATCTCTCCGAGCGCAGCCACTGTAATGCTGGGAGCGCCTGCCCAGAGCGCGGCGCCCGGAACGCCCTCCAGCGTGAAGAGACACCCGGTTGGCGACACCCAGACGGACGAGTTTTCCGCCTCAGAGGCGCCAACCTCGAATTGAATATCTTCTTCCGGTTCTTCCCCCGAACGGGCCGCTCCCATCGATTCCAGAACGCGGCGCAGCCCGTCTTTCCAGGCCTCCGCAAGCCAACGGCCCCGGCCGACCGCTTCCCAGAATTGGCTGTCTCGACCTTCCACCTCTTCTTCACTCTCCCCTGCAACCCGACCCTCTATTGCGCGGGGACGCGCCTCAATGTTCATACCTCAATGTTCCCCATGGCCGCCGATCACAATGGCCCGATTCTTGCCAATGACTATGATCTCTCCTTGGAATTTACTCTTCCCGTTCACTCCGACCGAAACCGGGCGGCTCAACGGAATATCGAAGGTCAACACATCTCCCGCTTCGAGTTGCAGGAGGTCGGCTGTGCGGATGGCGCCTCCCTCCAGGCGGGCGTCCAAGGTCATCGGCAGCCCATTGACGATTCGCTGCATCACCCGCTGCTCCTCTTCATTCACCGTTTTGCGGCGGATCGACCACTGCTGTTCGAATTGCTGCCCGAGCATTTTGACCATGATCGAAGGAATGCCGAAATTCATCATGCCGCGGTTTTCGCCGGTGGTGATCTCAAAGCCTATCGCCACAATCGCCTCGTTAGGAGAGAGAATTTGAATCAGTTGAGGCTGCGTCTCTGTGGACTCGATTGAGAAATTGATCTCCGACACGGGACGCCAGGTTTCGGTAAGATCGTGCAGCACAATGCGCAGCACGCCTTCGATGATGCTCTGTTCGATTTCGGTGATCTCCCGGAACTCCTTCATGGCGTTCTTGCCGGTGCCGCCCAACAGAATGTCGAGCATAGGAAAAACCAGCGAGGGGTTCAGCTCCAGCACCGCGTTGCCTTCGAGCGGCTTCATGCCGATCGTTGAGATGCAGGTCGGCGTAGGGAGATATTGCAGAAACTCGGCAAAGGACAATTGCTCGACCGACACCAGGTGCACCACCACGTAGGCGCGCAGATAGGCGCCCAAGGAACTGGCCAGGTTGCGGGCGAAGAAATCATGCAGCAGGTGGATCGATCGAAGCTGCTCCTTGGGAATGCGGTCCGGCCGCCGGAAATCATAGCTGAACGACTTTTTGCCCGCCGCCTTGCTCTCTTCAGGCACGGTCGTGCCGGCTTCACGGAATAGGCGATCGATTTCTTCCTGCGAGAGTTGTGTTTCAAATGACATACGGATTCACCATTTGGTTAAGTCGGCCATCTCGATCGCAAATACGTTCGCAGCCGGAGAATGGCCTGCGATTTCAGTTGCGAGATGCGGGTTTCATGCATCTTCAAGACCTCGGCGATTTGCCGGAGCATCAGCTCCTC
>Ga0070741_10017279_pt1 | contig 11877 bp, 7 predicted proteins | sample Coa_R1_4_FD_66440 | JGI IMG/M metagenome (GOLD analysis project Ga0070741, IMG submission 66440) | Surface soil microbial communities from Centralia Pennsylvania, which are recovering from an underground coalmine fire - Coalmine... | ecosystem: Environmental > Terrestrial > Soil > Unclassified ...
TTGACCAAAGAAGTTGGTGAAGTAATTAGCTGCGTCGAACTTGTCATTCCGAATAAACTCGTATGCGCTTCCATGGAACCGGTTGGTGCCCGACTTCATCACCATATTGACTAATCCGCCGGCGTTGATGCCAAACTCCGCGCTATAATTACTGCTTTGTGTTCGGAACTCCTCGATTGCGTCAATTGAAGGGTTGAAGGCGTTTGTATTGTTTTCCCATTCCAGAAAGGAGACGCCATCCAGGAGGAAGTCATTGTAGATAGGTTTCTGACCATTTACTGAGAAAGCCCCTCCCCCGATATCCGTCGTCTGAGCGTCAATCTTGACAGCGGAGAAGAAGCCATTTCGCCCGGGAGTAACGCCGGGCAACAAGGTCTGCAACTGAAGGAAGTTTCGACCATTGAGGGGAACCTCGACAACCATCTTGTTGTCCAGGAGGGTCCCTATAGACGATTGTTCGGTCTCGAGCGAACCTGGATTCGCAGTCACTCGGACTTCGTCGGTTGTTTGGCCGAGTTGCAGTGCGAAATCAACGCGAGTGATCAGCTGAACCTCAAGCCTAACTCGCTGGACAACCCCGCGACGAAATCCTGCCTTGTCAATCACGACTTCGTAGACACCTACGTCCAGGTTGGGAATTGTGTACTGGCCGACGTCGTTGGTGCTGACCTGATGCGACCCCCCAGTTGCTAAGTTTTTCGCGGTTACCGTGGCTTGCGAGACCACGGCACCCGATTGATCGGTGACCGTGCCGACAATTCCGGCCTGCTGAGCCAGGGCTACAAAAGGGGTGCCAAGCAAAAGAAACAAAGGCACAAGTACTTTGCACGAGAACACTTTGAACCTCCCTCCAACACGCGCAAGCATCGGCCATCAAGGTGCAGTAGGGAAGCCGCGTTGACCAATGACCGATCATCCAGCATGGACTATAAGCAGTTCCTCTTACTTCTGTCAAGCTTTAAGTAAAAAAAGATAATTTGATAGATCATAATTCATGCATGGAATGACCCGCCGTAGTTTGGTCAGAAGCGCGTGCGCCTGTCGAAATGACCGGAACAAGCTCCGTGCTCCGCCCAGGACGCAAGCCCGCAAACTTCGAGCCGATGAACACGCCTGAAGCACCTGAAGACTGCTAGATGTGCAATGAATTAGGGCTGTTTGGATGAGATCAGCTTGGCCAATTGAACGCTGTGGCTTTTGGGGGCTGAGAATGAGCAACCCCCGGCATGGCTTTGACCCTCACGGTAATAATTTGAAACGGCCCGATAGAGAAACTAAAATCATGCCGTGCCACTGTCAATTCGTGGTAACATTTTTCAACTGCATTGCAAGTCCACGCTGCTTGCAAATCAACGATTGGCACTGTGACTTTCACCGTCGTAGATTTGCCGTTTAGCTCAGTGAATCGCATAACGGTTCCGTTTCCATCTTCCGCATCCTTCCATGCATTCAGAACAACGTTTGGTTGATCCACCTGCAGGAAGCTGCTTTGTGCCGAAGGTAATGCTCGTGGGGCACTGTCCACTTTATCTTGGGGAAATATTTTATTCATTTCCAATCCCGACATCGCCTCCCAGCCCACACGGCTTAACATTGCCGGATCAATGTTCTTTCCACTGGTGAAAACGTAACGAAACACAAAATCTCCTCCTTGCCCGGCAAGGTAATTCGTGGTCCAGTAGTTGTTCATAACATAGGAAAAGATGGCGGCAGTGCGGTGGCCGAACTCCTTTGGGTATGCCCCTCGAACGATGTCTCCCAGCGATATCAAAGGCGCGTCGATCGGAACTACGGCAGCAGTGACTTCTTCTTGTTTTACCGCCGCCCAATGTTGAACAGAAAACCATTCCAGCCCGGCACCCGGCAACAGGTCCCTGGCGGGATTTACGTATCCATTCTGGGTTTCGTATAAGAATTGCGGATCTTTTAGCGAAAAAGGAAAAGCAAAGTAAACACCTTCCTTGGAGTAAACCTTGTTCTTGTGAACTCGGTTCGTGAAGAGGATCTCCTTCGTCGCATCCGGCAAAATTATTTCGGTTTCAATAGAGGGTGTATTCATTGCCGTGGCGGACAGCTTCGCCACTGTGCCGAATGGCAGTTTGGTGGCTGACAGCAGATGACCTTTTTCTGCTTGGTGAGGCTCCATCTGCGGCACAGGCAGGATCTCTCCGTAACGGGTCAGGCGATTCGGTTCTTTATCTGCTCCGGTGACATAGACATATTGGTTGAAAGCAAAAGCGCTGGAGTGGTCGACCAAATCCCGGTTGAGGTCTTTATCGAAGATGTTTTTGATTCTGCCGGTTTGTGGGTCAAGAACGAGGCGGTAGTATTTGTTTTCTAAAACCGAAGTTGCCGATGCGATCGGCTTTGGATTGTCGCTGCGCGTTGGCCGCAGAGCATAACTTTTGTATCCAACAGAGGGGACGTCCGCCGCCCAGAAGCGAATGTGCACAAACTGTTTCCCTGCGAATAAAACTTCATAGGGCACAACTTCATTTGTAGACAAATCGACCAGTTCACGGTGCTTGTCAATATCGGTTTCCACAAATGAACTTCTGGTCCAATTCAAAGAATTGAATACGAGCAGAGCCCCAACGGGATTGTTGGTCGAATCTGCAATTGCGGACATTCCTCGCCGCATCGTCTCATCAATCAAACGTTTGCCTTCAACGCTGCGGGCTTCCTTTACTGCTCGCTGCTGAATGCTGAGCTCGCTCTTTGGATCCAGAATGCTGCGGTCGGCCTCCCAGCAATGCTCATCAAAGAGCAACAGATTTTCCCAAATCAAATTCAGTGTTTCGCGATCGGGCTGGATGTTTGGATTTACATAAGAACTGATCGTCGCGAATTTTTCCGCCGAAAGCGCGCGATGCTGATTTTGCCGCGCCAATGCGGCATAGTAAGCATCAGAAGCAATGCCGTCTTCCCAGTAAGGGCCGCCGTCCCCGCGAATCACCGGCATGTTGCCCATCTGCTGCGTGATGTAGTCCATTGCCTCGGCAAAACCGGTGAACCTTACCCGCGGATACGCGTACACCTTATTCCAGTTGTCGTCCAACTTTGCTTGATCAGTGAACAGCGCTGTGTTTTCCCATTGCGTGCCGTAAACAATGACTGCATCCGATTTATATTCAGGGTCGCTGTAATGCTGGAGAAAAATCGGCAGCGTATCACGGCCGCTGGTGACTTGCGGTGGCAATCCAAAAATATGTGGGAGCTGTTGATACGATTGCGTGTACCAAATAGGAATTGCGCCCCTATCTGGGCCTTGCCATAAAAAAGGAGACCGTCTGTTCAAGTGCCCCAGACGAAGTATCGGTGCCCGTTCATTGTTACTCGCAGCGACTAGATATTTCAGTCCTGCGGAAGCCAATACGGATGCATACGACCAGCTATAGGAAGGAACGTCGGTGATGCTGGCGTAGTCGAAACCACCGCCGTGCTCTTGATTAAATTTGTCGCTGGCGTAAAGTGAGCGGATTAGTTCCTCCGAAGATGCGAACCCAGTCAGAAGATTGAAATAATTCGCTGGAACTTTGACTTTGCTTTCTCGGACAAGCCGAAGGAACTTTTCACGCTGCGGATTGCTGCGAGTTTTTAGAAACTGCTCCGCTACAAAACTGCCGTCGAGTGTGTAACGGAAGTCCGGATGTTTCTCAATGGTCTCGATTGCCTGATCAAGTGCACGAACCTGTATTTCGTAAGTCTTCGCCTGGTAATCGGAGTACCCGATATCGAGATGCTCATGTGGGACAATAAATACATTCCACTTTTTTGCCGGTTTGACTTGAACGGGAATCGACATCGTCCTTCCATTAGTGGAGACCACCACCGTTCCCTTTTCCCCGACTTGTGATTCGGGGACTTCAAATTCCACTTTTTGCTCGCCGAAGTCGCGTTCAGGATTGAATTGCTGTGTTGCCGAAAAGTTTCCTGCAGAGTAGTGAATCGTGCCCTGCCGCGGGCGTTCGTTAAAGCGGACAGTCACCTCCACTATTTCGGACAGCCTCTCTGGGCTGCCTTTGTAGAAGATCGTAGGGACAATTTCTGCTGCGAGATCATTTGGTCGATATTCTTTGCCGATATCATGCTCCAATGCCACTGCGTCGTAGAAGAAGCCTGAATCGCCCAACCTGCCCGGAGGAGGTACCGAGTCATCCCGTTCCCCCGGTTCGTCAATTGCGGTCAACACTAGTTTGTTGACACCTTCGCGGAGAAACTCTGTTGGAAGTTCGAGCGCAATGGTTCCGCTGGTGTATGTCGGACTATTGCCAATGGGATCGCCGGCGCGGTAATCAAGTTTGGGTTCCGGATAGCACCAGGCGCTATGCGCATTAATTGCTACTTGTAAGTGTGGAATCCGCGGAGTATCGATGAGGTAGGCCATTTTCAAAACGTAGAGGCCCACAGGTGTTTGAGGCAGGGTGAACTCTATCGTAAAAGGATGGGCGCGATACCCTGCTTGGCCATTCGCAGAACCCGGCTGATACGCCGGCCAATCTCTGGTAGCTACGCTTTCCCCAATAACGAAAATCGGATCATCCGCAGGATTGGCGTAATCAATTTGTTTTTTAAATTCGATTGAAGCCTGATCGAATGCCCCAATTTGCCACAGGGTTTCCGGCCCGTTCGCAGAATAAAAGGCCAACGTGGGAACGACGATAATAGCTGAGATTGTGCACCAAAGAACCCTCTGCAAACTCGTCACTAGCTGGACCTCCACGCCTCCCGCTACAACAGCCGAAAACTGAAGAACCAGGAGAACCGCAATCTTATGTTCTCGCTACCCCTCAACACGCATCGCCATTCGCATGGACCCGGATCCTGACGCGGGTATGACTAGTTGTTGTCGTTTATGCTCAGTGGCAAAATGCTTTCAAGGAATTGATTGATAAACGATCATCAAAGCGAGACACTATGACCCAGACCGACATGCCTGTCAAGGCATCGTAGATGTTCTTCGCCTCAGGTTGGGAAACAACGAGTTTTCCGCTCGACCGCTACTTGAGCTATTATCGAGCACTTTGCGGCTGTCAGCGACGCGTGCGGTCAGGATGTAGTCAGCGGGTTTCTTATGTTTTGCGAATGGACCGTGTGCTCAGGCGGACTAAAAAAATTCGCACAGCCGTATTCCGAGCACGACTATTTCTTTGCTAGTGCGTAGGATCCGGACTTTTCCAACGACACTGACCCCTTCAGCGATCTAACGTCGATTCTAGTCCAACTGCCTTGGCGATTGTTGCGCGGAATGGGTCCGAAATAACACTGTGCTTTCGCGGCGTTCTGACCGGGTATCCCTCCTCGCTGCTATCACTCGAAGCTTTGCACCTGCGGCAGCAGACAGCGTAATTAAGTTTTGGCAGCGAAATCCGCCTGCATTCCGGAGCGGGTCGCACCCAGATAGTCCACTTAATAAACGTCACCGACGTAGAGACTCGACTCGGGCGATAATCCTAGAAATTGAAGGCTTTGTTCGTCCGCTTCCTTCCGTTGCGATCTTTGTACCATCTGAAGCTCACGTGCAGCCTGTCGCCGAAGCGCTGAACAAAGAATTGCAAGAAAAGAATGTTCGGGTTGTCCCGTGCCCGAACGGACAAGTTGTGGGGCACCACAACGAGGTTCGCGTCTTTGATGTCCAGAACATAAAGGAGCTCGAATTCGAAGCTGTGTTTTTCATCGATCTGGACCGCCTCGTCGAGGAGAAAGGCAATCTCTTCCAGGGTTATTTGTATGTTGGCGCAACTCGCGCCGCAACCTATCTAGGGATTACGTGTCAGAAATCACTGCCGTCGATTCTCAAACCAATCAGGAAGGCATTCGTATCGGGCTGGCAGGCATAATTTGGGAGGGGCAGCGACCACCGGGAAGCCGAAGAGCCCCGTTTCAAAAAACTTCGTAACAAATTTCGTAACAACCGTGCCTACATCTGCCTATTTGTGCTCACGAAAATACTTGGGAAATCGCTGAAACCATTCATTTTTGGGTTATTAATTCGGAATCAGTAGGTTGAAGGTTCATTCGCGTGCGGAGTGCTGGGGCAGGGGGCCGACCCGTGAATTGGAAATGAGTCGCTGGTTTGGGGCACCCATTCCGGGCACCCATAAGAAAATGACTACGAACAAGAATTACGTGAGTCTATACGGTTGAAGCACCACTCACATGAATTGAAAAATCAACACCTTGGCTAGTTTCTTTGTTCTCGCACCAGGGGCTCATCTGTCTGGCACTCCAATCCACTCTTCAGCGCTTCTGCAGCGTAGATCTTTGGGGGAACTCACTATGAGGCCGCAACCGCCGTCAGCGATAGCGTCCGCTTGGCACGGATAGTCCGTCACGGCTCAGTTTCGATCTTGTTTTGCTGCTGCATGGATAACGGCATATATCTTTCAACAGGTGTCTTCCATGAGCGAAAGAATTCCAGTGGGTCCTGTGTACCGACAAATTCGCGTGCGAGCGCGAGGCGCTTCAGCACTTCCTGACGCTGCTTTTCGGGTAGATCTTGAGCATGACTCTGGACTCCGCAGAAGAACTGCTCCAGGCTCACAACTCTTGCCCAGTCTTCTACCGCCTTAGCAAGTTGTTCGCGGCTCTCCTTGATGGACTCAGCCACGCGATGGCGGTCTTCCTCCTGGCGCCACCGCTCCCTCTGTGCCTCCCACTCGCGCTGCCGAATCTCTGCCTGCCGCTCTTCCTCTTTCACCATTTCCACGAGCGCTTCAGTCGAGTGCTTAATCGACTTCACGATCTTGGGAATCTCCGTCGTGAGCGCTCGATCCTTGCTTTCATCAAACGATATTGACCAGGAGACGCCACGATACGGCGCGTAGACGACCAGTCGCAGGCGGCCACAAGGAATGTCCTTCGTCGTCGTCCAACTGTGATCAAAATATCGAGCTGATGCTTTGGGAGCCTTGTACTCAGATTCGCGGATGTACTTTCCGTTTACATATCGAAGGGCGACCGACTCTGACATTTCAATGATGGCAAGCCCAAACGCGACCGAGCCGACATAAACCACGGTGGGTCGTTGCGGCGACCAGCGGCGATCATAGTAATAAGAATCCTGGCGCTTTTGCCGCGCTTTGGACAATTGCTCGTCTGCGTCGATGCGAGCACGCGTGAAATTCTCGGATGGCGAAGAGATCAGGACGCGGTGCCCGCGGGATTCCAGCGCGTTGAATAGATCATTTGCGAAGGCGAGTGCTTTATCAAGTCCAGTTCGTGAGGCAGTGAGATCGACGAGCAGCCTCTTGTGAGGCCTGAGATGCTGTCCTTCATCCACCTTATAGCCGTCGTCGTAATGTCCCTTTGCCTCACGAATCAGGCCGTGAACGCCTGTGACGACACGCGGCAACTGTCTGCGTGGAGGTCGGGGTGACGGTGCCGACACATGCGGTCGAGGTGGCGGCTGCAATCCTCCCTCCTGCGACCAGCTAAGTTGGTCCCCCGGTTGCGCGTCAGGCAATGAAACCTTTTCGGGCGCCTTCCCAACTGCGAGCTTAGCCCAGTAGCCTCGCTCCGGGCGCGGGACGTGTAAGGCCGAGCAAACCCGAGCCATGTAGCTACCTGAAACCTTGAACTCTCCGCCACTTTGACCATTGGCACGGACCAGACCAACTCGTACAGCTCTTCTCTTGAAACCACGTCTGCTCCCATCCGCACCTCACACGAAAATGCAAATATTCGCGGGGTTGAACTCTGCGTAAGGTGCTTGTCCTCCGAACTTACAGCATGTGGAATTTATCAGGATTTCGGGGAGTGCGTGCTCGTGCTCATCGCACACCATTTTTCGTGTCGTTCAATGCGGCATTTCGGCAACTGGACGCGGCTTTGAATCAGAAGTTTCGAGCCCGAAACTGCTGCACAGTTGCTGCACGCTAGGCTGTGAATTGCGTATTTCGGCGCAACTGAGACGTTGCTGAAAGCAAAACACTGAAAGCGTCGGTTCGTACGAATCGGGCAGGGTAGCATTAGCAAACCCCCGTCTTCAGCCGCTCGGATATACGCGTTCGCCAATGGGAGGGATAGAGGAGCCGGCCTGCCCAACCATGTTCTCAACGACTTGCAAATTGCTTTCTAATGGATAGAGTGCTACCATGGCCTTGGTAATTAACAAGGCCATGTTAATTATCGTGGCCATGTTAAACGTCCGACCGCCAAAATCCTTCGGGATCAGATTAGAGATTAACAATGTCAAGCAGATACTCCGAATATAGCGAATCTGGCGTCGAAAACCTGCTCGCCGAGGCATTCCGCCATGCAGGATGGCGAGTCCAGGAAGAACCGCGATCTGACCCCTGTGACTTGATCGTGCGTAAGGGAGATCTTCAGTATGGAGTGGAAATCAAGCGTGCGTCAGAAGGGCGTCCCGACCGACTGGTTCCTCTCATTTCCCAAGCGATTCTTCAGGCTCAAAAGTATGCCAGCGCACTCGGACACCAAGTTTCACCCCTTGCCGTTGTATGGGCTCCCCGCGTTTCAGAATCAGCAGCGGCTCAGATCCGAGAATTCGTCGAAGAGAACGCTCCTGGAGTTGCTGTGGGAGTCTTTGATGGGGAGGGTTTTCGATCGTTCGCAGGCCCAGGTCTTGAGTTTTTGAACCGCAAACGTGAACGGCTCATCGGATCTTCGATGTTGCACCGGGAACAGCTGAAGATCGACCTATTTTCTGGCATTAATCAGTGGCTTCTCAAGGTGATGCTAGCCCCAAATATTCCGAAATCGCTGTTAGCGGCGCCCCGGGAGGAATACCGAAACGCTTCCCAACTGGCGCAGGCGTCAGGCGTTTCCATCATGAGCGCGTTTCGCTTCGTGAAGCAACTACAAGAAGAGGGTTTCCTTCACGAGTCCGGCGAGTTGCGACTCGTTCGTGTTGAGCAACTGATGAGGCGCTGGCAAGTTGTTCAGCCAAGCTGGCGCGAGTTTCGCATGCGATGGCTCATCCGCCGCGATGCACCGGATTCACTCTATGCTGCGATTCGAGAGGTATTGGCGAATCCCAACTTGCCGCGCGTGAGACGTCCCAATATCCCTAGCTCTAAGTTGGCCGAACGCCCCGCCCCACCCATCCGCCTCTGTGCGGGCCTCTTCTTCGCCGCTGAACTGCTTGGCCTCAGTTTTGTACACGGCACTCCTCGCCACCTCTATGTTGAAGAACAGAATCCAGAATTGTTTGAGCTATTGGGATTGGCCCGCGCACGAGAAGGCGAACCGGTAGACGTTTTCGTTCGAGTACCTGTGGCTCGTGCCGCTATCTTTCGACCAGCGGTGAATGTGAACGGAGTGCCAGCATCCGACGTTCTGCAAATCTGGTTGGATGTGGCATCACACCCGGCTCGGGGTAGTGCCCAGGCGGATGAGATATGGCGGCGAGTGCTCGCACCAAGTTTGAGGGCGCAATGATCGTTAAAGCTCCCGAGAACGAACGTTTTGTGCGTCTCGTGCAAGCCTTGACTCCATGGCTGGACCAGATCGTGATAATTGGTGGATGGGCACACCGGTTGTACCGATTACACCCACTCTCCCAACCCCTGGGGTTTGCACCTCTCATGACTTTTGACACCGATGTGGCTATACCGGAGAAGCTCCGAGCCTTTGAACAAGACTTGCACGATCGACTAGAACAGAGCGGCTTTCAAGAAGAGCTCTTGGGCGATCACCGTCCTCCTGTTAGTCAGTACCGGCTTAAGGAGGATTCGAGTGGGTTCTATGCTGAATTTCTCACTCCGCTCATCGGCGGAGTCGAGAATCGTGGGAAACCGACGGCGACGATCACCGTAGCCGGCGTGACCTCGCAGAAACTTCGCTATCTGGATCTGCTACTACATTCACCGTGGCGTGTGACGCTTGCAGACACGGCTGGCTTCCCCGTACAACAGCCAACTATTCTGCAAATCCCCAACGCCGCTAGCTATCTGGCGCAGAAGATCCTGATTCATGACAAGCGAGATTCAAGAGAGCGTGCCAAACACATCGTGTACACTCACGACACAATTCAGACGTTCGGGAGATCCCTGGCGCAACTTCAGAAAGAGTGGATCGAAAACGTGAGGCCAAAGCTACCTGCCAAAGCAGCAAGGAAAGTGATAAGTGGTGCCGACATAATTTTCGGGGAGGTCACGGACACAATCCGTGACGCATCCATCGAAGCGGGCAGCACTGGACGGAATCTACCACCGGCAGACCTCCGAGAGGCGTGCTACGCGGGCTTGAAGCAAATCTTTGTCTAGCCGATAACACGACCGTGTTGTCCGACGCTGGGCGCTCAAGCACCAGGTTCTCCGCAGCATTGGTAGTCGTAAGGCATTCAGAGTCTTAGTAGGCAGCTCTCGATGAACCGAGGTTCTTGCAGAGTGCTGGCATAAAAGCATCGGGCCATCACCGCGGCCATCTGCGGCGGTTCAGCGTGAAATCCTCATTGACGGAGCTCTTCAAGAGCCCTCTCGTCGAGTGACGCAGCAACTTCCTCGATATACGACAACGTCAGCACGCTGTTATAGAACGTCAGCCATATTGAATCCTCGAAGATGCACTCTGGGTTGCGTCGCGGAGGGGCACGGTTTGCGCTTTAACCGTCGGCAACTCATCGGGTACCGGCAAACCTCGAAAGCAGCCGCCGGCATATGTCCCTTCCGGAACTCGATTCGTAGACTGCAACGAGACCCGCCCCATGGGGTCAAAGGTGCTGGATTGAGCCGCTGTTTTGGGGCACCCAAAGGGGCACCCATAAGAAAATGACTGAGAGCGACGAGCAGGAATTACGTGAGTTTATGCGGTTGAAGCACCACTCACATGAATTGAAAAATCAACAGCTTGGCTGATTCCCGTTGTTTCGGGACCAGGGAGTCGGAGGTTCAAATCCTCTCTCCCCGACCAATAATCAGATATCAGCTTTCAGACGTCTCATAGAGGAGCTCTTCCCGGTGTGTTCCCCAACCTGAGAAATTGCCATGGGCTGAATCGAATCTGCTAGGTTGCGTCATCTTGAGAGAAGCCGTTTTTCATGCGGAGAGATACTCGGTGAGCCATTTGCTGAGGCGGCCTTCAATGTCTTCTTGCGAGAGAACGCCGTTCGTGCGGGCGGCTATTACTAAGCCTCGACCGAGATCTTGCGTTTGATCTTTTCCTTGCTCGAACCAAAAACACACTGTCATCCCGACCAAGTGATCGGATTGGCTTGCTAATCGAATCACGCGTGGAGGGATCTGCAGTTTTCGCGTGCGCACCATGCCCCTAAGATGGCCGGTGTACAAACGAAGATGCAGATTCCTCGACTTCCCAGGGCTCGCGAATGATCCTACTGCGCTCGGAACGACAGAGTATAGGGAACAAAAAAAGGCGCGCTTGCGCGCGCCCTCTGTGCAGCAGTTCTCTGTGTAACTCCGTGTCCTCTGTGGTGAAGGTTTTAATCCCTCACCCCATCCAAAAACGCCCGCAATTTCCGCGACCTTGATGGATGCCGCAATTTCCGCAGCGCCTTCGCCTCGATTTGCCGTATGCGCTCTCGCGTGACAGCAAAGCTTTGGCCCACTTCTTCCAAAGTGTGCTCGCTACCATCTTCGAGACCGAACCTCATCTTGATGACCTTCTCTTCGCGCGGCGTCAGGGTGCGAAGCACGTGAGAAGTCTGGTCTTTCAGGTTGACGTTGATTACGGCTTCCGCGGGCGAAACCACGGCGCGATCTTCGATGAAGTCGCCAAGATGCGAATCTTCCTCTTCCCCGATCGGCGTTTCGAGCGAGATCGGCTCCTGAGCAATCTTCAGCACCTTGCGCACTTTCGCAACTGGAATATCCATGCGCTTGGCGATTTCTTCCGACGTCGGCTCGCGTCCCAGTTCCTGCACCAGCTGCCGCGAAGTGCGGATCAGCTTGTTGA
>Ga0070741_10017280_pt1 | contig 11877 bp, 7 predicted proteins | sample Coa_R1_4_FD_66440 | JGI IMG/M metagenome (GOLD analysis project Ga0070741, IMG submission 66440) | Surface soil microbial communities from Centralia Pennsylvania, which are recovering from an underground coalmine fire - Coalmine... | ecosystem: Environmental > Terrestrial > Soil > Unclassified ...
AACAGGCGCGCGCCATCCAACGCAGTGAGACACGCATCCAGTCCCTGATGTAACTGCACTGCCGCCAGTTCCTTGTAGTCGAGCCCGGCGCGGCGCGCATTCTTGTGATGGAGGTCGAATCCGAGCGGTTTCACCAGGTGCAGGGTGCTGCCCGTGTTGGCGCACAGGCGAATCACATTACCGGTGTTAGGCGGAATCTCGGGTTGGAAGAGAACGACCTGGAACAAATAGTCATTTCCCCGCGTAGCGGATGTTCACGGCGAGCATCAGTCAGAGGCGCGGCCGCCCAGTTCCTTTTCGAGCACACTGGTCAGAGGTTTGAGAAAAAATGACTCCGCGGGCATGAGGCGCGCCTGTATTCCGTGCCTCTGGAGGGTGTCGGAGACTACGGGACCGACCGCTGCGACCACGGTTCGGGTCAGCGCTTCTCTGACCCTCTGCTCAGGGGCGATGCCGAAAAATCGCTCGACTTGTGGGGTGCTGGTGAAGGCGATCGCGTCTATTTCTCCTGCCTGCATTCGCGTGAGGAGGTCGAGCACGGCCGCATCGTCGGCGGCGTCGGCGTAAACGTAAGGTGCTACGGTCGACACAGTCGCGCCGGCGGATCCGAGGAAGTCGATGAGCGGGCGGTTAGGCTCGGTCCCATAAAGTTGCACACCGAAGCGGCGCCCTTTCAAGTCCTGATCGCGGAGCGCTCCAATTACCCCATCAGTCGTCGGAGGCTCGGCGGCAATGTCCGGCTTCATGCCCAACTCGCGCAACGCTCGCGCTGGTTTCGGGCCGCGTGTGAGCTTGCGCGCAGCGGACAATGCACTGAGAAAGCGCTCTTTGAGAGCCGGATCGTTTCGATCGATGCAGCTGAGGATGCGGCGCAGCCCCTCGCCAGTCAGGAAGATCAGATCGTCGAACGCCCCGCCGGCAAGCGCGCGACTCCACCGCAGCACGGGCTCCGGATCGGGTGCGTCGCGAATCGCGACCATGGGGCAGCGGACGACCTGAGCGCCGCGGCGCTCGAGCATCGCGGCGAAGACATCGATCTCGCGGGTCTCTGGAACCGCGATCACGCGGCCCGCCAGGGGCTGAGTGTCCATAGGGGCATCTTACTCGGGCCGGTGCAGCCGGCAAAAGGGCTGCGGGATTAGCGGCGCAAGCGAGCCGCCCAGCGGTACAGGAGCAGCATCACGATCACAAAGGCCGCGGTGCCGATCACCACCGCTTCGCGCCCGGCGAAGGCATCACCCACCAGGCCCAGCGGATAATCATTGCCAGAGAAAGCAACCCATGCCGCGAGCAGCACTCCGATGAGGCCCTCACCGACGATCAGCCCGGAGGCGAGCAGAACCCCGAGTTGCTTCACGCTCGTGGCATTGGGGTGCCGGTCAGCGCGTCTGTCGTAGTACCAGCCCACCACCGCGCCAATGACCACCATCATCGTACTTTGCGTGGGCAGATAGATTCCCAATCCTACGGCGAGCGGTGAGAGGTGAGTGCCGGGGGCGAAACGACGCATCAGCCTGTCGATGATGATGATCGCAACACCGATCAGCGCTCCGACTTCGATCAAGCTCCAATCAACGTTGTTTTGCAGTACACCTTGCGCAAGCGCCGACATCAGTCCGGCCTGCGGGGCAGGCAACGCGTGCTCGCGGACTGGCCCGGGCGCGCCGGCGAATCCGTACGCGCGGTTCAGCACATCGAGGACCGGCGGAATGATCGCCGCGCCGGCAATGACACCCACGACGAGCGCGATCTGCTGCTTCCAGGGCGTGGCCTCGACCAGTTGACCGGTTTTGAGATCCTGAAGATTGTTGTTGGCAATGGCTGCGACGGCAAATATCAGCGAGGTGACAAACAGCGAGTAGGCGACGAGAGCCTGCTCACCGCCAGCGGGCAAACCCGAGCGGACGGTCACGTAGAGCAGCAACGCGGCGCCCAACGTCGCGAGAATGCCGATGCCCGACAATGGGCTGTTGGAAGAGCCGATGAGCCCGGCCATATACCCGCACACCGAGGAGACCAGAAAGCTCATGAGCACGATGTAGATCAGCCCGCCGACGACCAGGGTGGTCTCGTGCCCGCTCAACACCCCACTCGAATCGAATCTCGCCAGTAACAGCGGAATGGGCGCGAGGCAGATCAGCATCAGGAGCGCAATCACGCCGATCGGAATGTCGCGGTCCGTTGGGGCCAAGGCAATCTCATCTCCGCGGCTGCGGGCACGCGAGGCAGCGAATGTCGAGCGAATGCCGCCATACACGGGTTTGATCAATGTCGCGAGGGTCCAGAGGGCGGCAACGAGAATCGTGCCCGCGCCGACAAACCGGACCTGGTGACTCCAGGTGTCGTGGGCCAGAGTGGCAACATTGGAGCTTCCGCCGAGGAGTGCCGAATAGTGGGGCACACCCCAGGCCCAGGCAATCAGCTCGCCCACGAAGATCGCCATCCCAACCCACAGCCCGATGAGATGACCGATGCCGAACAGCGCTAAAGAGAACAGCAGATCGAACCCGGTCACTCCGCCCCGGTTGCCGACTCGGAAGTAACTCGCGAGGTCGCTGGCGAAGATGCGAGTGCCCACGACGATGGCAAACAGTCCCGAAGTCACCGACCCCACGACCAGAGCCCAGAGCCCGGCCCGCGCATCCTCGACCGCCTCCGCCTGGGCTCCCGCGCCACTGCCGACCTTCAGAACCTCGGCGCACGCGACTCCTTCCGGATAGGGCAGATCCGATTGCGTCACCAGAGCCCGCCGCAACGGAATGGAATACAGCACGCCCAACACGCCCCCGAGTCCACAGACCAGGGCGGAAGTCCAGAACGGGAAGCCGGTCCACCAACCAATGATGACCAGGGCCGGCAGCACGAAGATCAGCGAGGAGAGGGTTCCCGCCGCCGAGGCCACCGTCTGGACGATGTTGTTTTCCTGAACGGTGGAGCCCGAGAATCCCCGCAAGATCGCCATGGAGATGACGGCAGCCGGGATCGAGGTCGAGAAAGTCAGTCCGGCCTTCAAGCCGAAAAAAACATTCGCCGCCGTAAATAGCACCGTGATCGCAACGCCCAGGATCAGTCCCCGAACCGTCAATTCCTTCGGCGCAGGTGTCGTGGTCATACGACGTCGCCCCAATGAACCACCGCGCCGCGCGGCGCCGACCCCCTTGCCATGGTTTACTCCTGGGATTCGAGCTTGTTTGCCCGAATACTATCAGGTCAGCGCCACCCGGGGGCGGCGCCGGTCAGTACGGCGCGACATCGCCCAGTGCGACTTCATTGGGCGCGATAGGTTTTGCGAGCGGCCAGGAGTTGCGCCGCTCGCGCGCGTCAGATCGACAGGTTTCGGTGTCCCCGCCTCACTCGGCGGGGGCGACCGATGCGTCGAGCTCCAGTGTGGCATTCTCCCGCGGCAGTGCCCATGCCAGCCACTGCTGGTGCAAGACCGCCACCAGGATGAAAGCCAGCGCGGCTAGGACCCCAAAGGTGACGAAGCCCATCTGGTAGCTCCCGGTGCTTTCCTTGGCGATTCCCATCACCACGGGAAGATAGAAGCCGCCGATCCCGCCGGCCGCCCCAATGATGCCGGTCATGACTCCGGTTTTTCCGGCCCAGCGATGCGGCACGAGCTGAAACGTCGCCCCATTCCCCAGGCCAAAGCAGAGATAGAGGGCCGCCAACAGGGCGGTGCCCTCGGCAAGCGGAGGCATGAACACGGCGAAGCCCACGTTGCACGCCGCGATCGCCACCAGCAACACCAGCAATACCCGCACCCCCGAGAGCCGGTCGGCAACCCAGCCACCGACGGGTCTCACCATCGCACCCGTGAAGGAAAGCGCCGCCATCACGAAGCCAGCATCCAACTTCGAGAGCCCATATTGCGTGGTCAGCAGGAGGCTCACGTACGAGGACATTCCGACGAAGCCGCCGAAGGTGATGCTATACACGAGCATGATCACCCAGGTATCCCGCTCCGCGAGCACGGCCAGGTACTTTCGTGGCAACACCGCGAGGACCAGGGCCGCGCCGAGTACCGGGAGCAGCAACTGCCCGGTTTTGCCTGGGCCGAAGAGTCCGCGATCGACCAACAGCACCAACGCGATCAGGCCAATCAAGGCCACCACGGAACCGACGAACGCTCGTTTCGCATCGCTGCCCTTGGGGCTGCGGTCCTCGGCCCAGAAGAAGATGGTGACGGCGGCGAGCGCCAGCAACGGCAACACCGCGAAAGTCGCGTGCTGCCAGCCGAAGCGCTGCGCGAGTCCTGGGAAGAGAAAGCCATCCAACACCGCGCCGATGTTGCCCGCGGCTGCCAAACCCAACACCAGGCCCTGCACGCGCGGCGGGTAACTGCTACCGGCCATGGGCAGCGCTACCGCGAAGCTCGCGCCACCCACGCCTAGAAAGACGCCCAACACGAGTAGCAGGGTATATGTGGGGACGATCGGCAACAACAGCACGAACGCCGGTATGGCCGACAGAGAGATACTGATGAGCGCCAACCGTCGTCCGCTCACCGACTGGAACAGGTTACCCAGGGTGACGCGCACGATGGACGCCGCCAACACGGGCACCGCGACCAGAAAGCCGGCTTGTGTAGGTGAGAGCGTGAGTTGCTTGGAGATGAACGGCGCCAGCGGGCCAAACATCACCCACGTGGTGAAGCCGGTATCGAAGTAGAGAAAGCAGGCCACCAGGGCCTTCCAGTTGCCGCTCTTCAGGGAATCGATCAGTTTCATGCGATGCCTTCCGCAGTAGGACCGTGGAGCGCGCCGCCCGCGCTGCAAGGGCGCCAAAACAAAAACGCCGCCAACGGTGCGCGTGTATGACCATGCGCACGTGTTGGCGGCGTTGCCTATTTCCGCGAAGTTGGATGCAACGGGTGTGCCACCCGACTCGTGTTGGGTGGGAAAGGCATGGCCAGCCAATGACTTAGCGCAAGGAGTGGATGGCGAGCGCGGGCCCGCCCCGGGCGTATGAAAGGGGTTTTTGCCCCTGGAGGGAGCGACGCGCGACCGTCGCGCACGAAGTCCGTGCAGCCGGCGCGCGCTGGGGCGCCGGCGGGCCTCCTGCGTCGTGGCGCTAGCGGAGCGCCTGGGCGGGAGGGCTGGGGCCACTGCGCGGGGCGCCTGAGCGGGCAACTAAGCGGACACAGGACGCGCCGTCAGCGCGTCAGGAGCCGATGTATTCGGCAACGCTGTCCGGATCGAAGCTCCGGCCGTCCAAGAAGCGCTCCACTTTCGTGTCCACGGACGGCAGCTCAACTCCGAGGCCCTGGAGGGCGTCACGGTAGAGATCCGGCCTGTAGGTGCTTCTCACCAGCGCAACCTGCTCAGCCCGGAATTCAACCTGACGCCACCTCACCATCTGCGCATAGAACCAAATCGCATGGCTCACCCACGGAAAAGTGGCGGCGTGTCGCGCGGGCATGTAGAAATCCGTCACCGCGGTGGGCTCCGAACCCGGCTGTAGCCGCAGTCGGCCACCCAACGCCTCGTACAACAGGCCCTCCGGAGCGCCAACATAGTTGGGTTGCGCGAGCAGTTTCGCGACCTTCACGTGATTCTCCCGGCGCTCGATCCAGCTTGCCGCCCGATAGAGCGCGCGCAGCAGGCGAGCCAGATGTTCGGGGTGATGCTGCGCCCACTCCGCGCGACAACCCAGAACCTTCTCCGGGCTCAACGGCCACAATGAAGTGGTTGGAGTGACGATCACCCCGACCCCGGCATCCACGGCGACCGAGCTCCACGGCTCGCCGACACAAAAGCCATCGATCTGGCCTGCGCGAAGTGCGTCAGCCAGGAATGGCGGCGGGATTACGGCGAGCCGGACGTCCCGATCGGGGTCGATCCCTGCTGCAGCCAGCCAGTAGCGTAGTTCGTAGTTGTGGCAGGAAAAGGGATAGACCATCCCGAGCGTGAGAGGCTCCAGATGCGCGCGCTCACGAGCCGCGATCACCCGACGCAGGGCTTCCGCCGGGGCGAGGGAGAAGTCTCCGGCCACCGCTCCTTGTTCGGTCATCCGCCGCCAAAGGGGCAGCGAGACGGTGATTGCGTTACCCCCGAGGCCGAGAGATATCGGGGCGATGAAGGGAGCCTTGATATGTCCAATGCCGAGTGTCGAGGCGACCGTCATGGGCGCGAGCATATGCGCCGCATCAAAATGCCCCACAATCACGCGATCGCGGATGTTGGCCCAGGAGATCTCGCGAACCAACCTCAGATCGAGCCCTTCCTCCGCCGCGAACCCGAGCTCAGCGGCGACGACGAGGCTGGCGCAATCGAGTAACGGAATGAACCCTACAGTCAACTTCATCGCAACAACCCCGCCGCGGTGATGACCGCCTGCGCGACTTCCACGAGTCGCTTGTTGTCACTCATCGCGGCCTTGCGCAGCAGCGCGTAGGCCTCGTCCTCACCCAAGCCCCGCTGCTTCATGAGTATGCCTTTGGCCCGCTCGACCAGCTTGCGCTCATCCAGCGCCTGCTTGGTGCGATCGAGCTCGTCGCGCAGGTCGTTGAAGGCTTTGAAACGGCTCACGGCGGTATCGACGACGGATTTCACGCGCTCCTTTTTCAGCCCATCCACGACATAAGCACCCACGCCTGATTCGACGGCGGCCTTGATCATCTCCGAGTCCGAGCGGTCCACGAACATCGCCACGGGCCGCCGCACTACCCGGGAGACTTGAAACATCTGCTCCAACACGTCGCGATTCGGATTTTCCAGGTCGATGCAAATCACGTCAGGATCGGCGTCGACAATGCGACGCAACAGGTTCTCGGTATCTCGCAGCACCATCACGGTCGTGTAGCCCGCTTCGCGCAGCCCCTCTTCGAGAATCGAGGCACGCGTGACATTTTGATCGATGAGCAGAATGCGTAGCGCCGCCTCACTCATGGAGCCGCGCTCGAGTCTCTGGGGACACATGGAAGTCCGGGGACACGTGAAATACGGATAGTCACAATCGGGCCGCTGCAACGGCTATGCCATGAGCGCCAAGGCCGCCGTTGATGGAGCCGGACGGCCCCTCGAGCACGCCGCTCCTGCACGATATTTGTGCAGATCGCCCCCGAGCTGCTCCGCAATAGATCAAAGCTCGGGGCCGCGAAGCAGCGCCTCGTGTCCAAGTCCTTGCTCTCAAAGGGACCACGCGCGTGGCACACCCGTTGCAACGTATCCCACCGAGCAGATCCAACCCGGGCACGCAGCCCACGGGCGGATCCGCAGGCAACGCCGCCGATTCGAGTACGCGATCCCCTCCACTGACGCGCGCTCGAGTTGGGTGGCGTTTTTTTTTGGAGCCGACTTCAGCTTGCGGCGGGTGGTTCGATGAGCGCAGGTTCCAGGGTAGTTGTGATCGGTAATGGCATGGTCGGGCAGCGGCTGCTCGAGGCTCTGCCGTCGGATACCGGATTGGCCGTGACCGTGCTTGGCGAGGAGCCCCGGGCCGCCTACGACCGGGTGCAGCTCTCGTCATTCTTCTCCGGCAAGACCGCGGAGGACCTCTCCCTGGTCAGCGCCGATTTCTTCGTCCGCAATGCCATCACAGCGCATTTCCGCGAGCGGGCGGTCGCGATCGATCGGAGTGCGCGCCGCGTGCGCACCGATACAGGCCGCGAGCTCGAATATGACACCCTGGTGCTGGCCACTGGCTCGTATCCGTTCGTCCCACCAATTCCGGGTCGCGATCGCGCGGCGTGTCACGTCTATCGCACGATCGAGGATCTGGAGGCCATTCGCGCCAGCGCAGGTGACGGCGCGCGTGTGGGCGCCGTAGTCGGTGGGGGGTTGTTAGGCCTCGAAGCCGCGAAGGCGCTGCGGGATCTCGGACTTCAGACGCATGTCATCGAGTTCGCGCCACGGTTGATGGCGCTCCAGGTGGATGAGGGCGGCGGTGGGATGTTACGTCGCAAAATCGAGGCGCTGGGTGTTCGAGTACACACAGGAAAGAACACTCGCGAGATCTGTGACGGCTCCGGAACGCGGCACGTCATGAACTTTGCCGACGGCAGCTCTCTCGAAACGGATGTCATCGTGTTTTCCGCCGGCATTCGTCCCCGGGATGAGCTCGCGCGTGGCGCCGGGCTCGCGGTCGGCGAGCGCGGCGGCATCGTGATCGACAATTTCTGCCGCACGTCGGATGCCAACATCTACGCGATCGGCGAATGCGCCCTGTGGCAAGGCAAGGTATTCGGCCTGGTCGCACCCGGCTACCAGATGGCGCAAGTGGTGGTTGCCCAACTGACCGGCAAGCACGATGTGGTCTTCAGCGGCGCCGACATGAGCACCAAGCTGAAGCTCCTCGGAGTCGATGTAGCGTCCGTGGGGGATGCGCATGGCGCGACGCCAGGATCGCGGGCATATACGTTCGTCGATGGCAAACGGGAGCAATATAAGAAACTCGTCGTCAACGAGGACGGCTCGCGCCTGCTCGGTGCGGTGCTCGTGGGGGACACCGAAGCCTACGGCACCTGCCTGCAGACCGTCTTGAATGGCCTGCCCCTGCCCGAAGCACCCGAGGAGTTGATTTTGCCGGCGCGCACTGGGGGTGAGGCGCGGCCAGGCACCGGACTCGCGGCCCTGCCTGCCGATGCGCAGATCTGTTCATGCAACAACGTGAGCAAAGGAGCAATTTGCGCGGCGGTCGACGCTGGCTGCACCACCATCGGCGCGATCAAGACGCAAACGAAGGCGGCGAGCTCCTGCGGCGGTTGCGCCTCCCTGGTGACACAGATTCTCAAGTCGGAGCTCAAGCGCAAGGGCGTGGCCGTCGACAATCACGTCTGCGAGCACTTTCCCTACTCTCGCCAGCAGCTCTTTCATCTGGTGCGTATCGGTCGGCTGAGCAGCTTTCATGACGTGCTGAGCGCGCATGGCAGGGGATTGGGCTGCGATATCTGCAAGCCCGCCGTGGCTTCCATCCTGGCCTCCTGTTGGAACGGCTTCGTACTGTCGCGGGACCGGGCGCCGCTGCAGGATACCAACGACTACTTTCTGGCGAACATGCAGAAAGACGGCACCTACTCGGTCGTGCCTCGCGTTCCAGGTGGCGAGATCACGCCAGAGAAGCTCATCGCCATCGGCGAGGTGGCCCGCAAGTACGGGCTCTACACCAAGATCACCGGCGGACAGCGCATCGATCTCTTCGGCGCCCGGGTGAACCAACTCCCGCTCATCTGGGCGGACCTGATCGCCGCCGGCTTCGAGTCCGGGCATGCCTACGGCAAAGCGATGCGCACGGTGAAGTCGTGCGTGGGCTCCACGTGGTGCCGTTATGGTGTGCAGGACAGTGTGGGTCTCGCCATCGAGATCGAAAATCGCTACAAGGGCTTGCGCGCTCCGCACAAAATCAAACTCGCGGTCTCCGGTTGCACCCGTGAGTGCGCCGAGGCGCAAGGCAAGGATGTTGGAGTCATCGCTACGGAGAAAGGTTGGAATCTCTACGTGTGTGGCAACGGTGGGGTGAAGCCGCGCCACGCCGAGCTGCTCGCCGCCGATCTCGATAGAGAGACCCTGATCCGGTACATCGACCGGTTTCTCATGTTCTATATCCGCACGGCGGATCGCCTGCAGCGCACTTCGACGTGGCGCGACAATCTCGAAGGCGGGCTGGAATACCTGAAACAGGTGGTGTGCGAGGACAAGCTGGGCATCGCGGCCGAGCTCGAAGCCGATATGGCACGCATCGTCGAAACCTACGAATGCGAGTGGAAGAAGGCCATCGAGGATCCCGTGACCCTCAAGCGTTTCCGACATTTCGTCAATAGCCCAGCGGGCGATGAGAACGTGGTGTTCGTCAAGGAGCGCGGCCAGATCCGGCCCGCCACGGCGGCCGAACGGCGCCAGCAAGAGGAGGCAGTGGTATGACCGTGGGCATGGTCGAGAGCCAGACACAAACACAGGTGCGCGCCGGCGGTTGGAGCTCCGTCTGTGAGTTGGAGGACCTTTGGCCGAACATCGGCGTCTGCGCGCTGGTCCACGGTAAGCAGATCGCCATCTTCCGCATCGGCGATGCCCTCTACGCCCTGGATAACTACGATCCCGCGAGCGGGGCCAACGTACTCGCGCGGGGTATCGTCGGTGATGTCAAAGGCGAGTGCGTCGTCGCCTCGCCCCTCTACAAACATCACTACAGCCTTCTCACGGGGCGATGTCTCGAGGATTCCGCGAAGTCCGTGAACGTCTACCCGGTCCGGGCACTCGACGGGCGTGTGTGGGTGAATGCTGAGCCGCAACAACAGCCCGCCGCGGCGACGCGACGTCGGCGCCTGATCGTCATCGGCAACGGCATGGCGGGAATGCGCACCGTCGAGGAGCTGCTGGAGCTTGCACCCAACGCCTACGACATCACAGTGTTTGGGGCGGAGCCGCATACCAACTACAACCGCATCCTGCTGTCTCCGTTGCTCGCCGGAGATAAGAGCGCCAAAGAGATCTTCCTCCACACGCCCGAATGGTACAAAGAGCACGGTGTCTCGCTACATTCCGGAGACCCGGTCGTCTCCATCGACCGCCGGCGACGGATTGTGCGTTCAGAGAAAGGCGTGGAGCTACCGTACGATCGGCTGCTCTTCGCGACGGGCTCGACGCCACAGATATTGCCTGTCCCCGGGAAGGATCTCCCCGGTGTCATGACGTTCCGCGATCTGGCGGACGTGGACGCGATGCTGGAATCAGCGCGCCGTTACAAGACCGCCGTGGTCATCGGTGGTGGACTCCTGGGCCTGGAAGCGGCGAGTGCGCTCTCTCGCCGCGGAATGGAAGTCACGGTCGTGCACCTTTTCGACGCCCTCATGGAGAGGCAACTCGACTCGGTGGCGGCATCGCTGCTGCGAGCCACTCTCGAGCAGCGTGGCCTCAAATTCCGCATGCCCGCGACCACCACCGCGATTCTCGGGGAGGAGCGTGTGCGCGGCGTACGGCTCGAGGATGGAAGTGAGCTTCTCGCGGATCTCGTCGTCATGGCCACCGGAGTGAGGCCGAACGTTGAGCTCGCGAGCCGCGCCGGATTGCGCTGCGAGCGCGGTATCCTGGTCGATGATACGTTGCAGACTTTCGATCCCAGCATCTATGCGGTCGGTGAATGCGTGCAGCACCGTAATAGAACATTCGGTCTGGTCGCGCCGCTCTGGGAGCAGGCGCGCGTCTGTGCGATCCATCTCGCGGAGCTGGGCGTCTCGCGCTACCGCGGTACATTGCCGGCGACGCAGCTCAAAGTCGCGGGTATCGAGTTGTATTCAGCGGGCGAATTCGCCGGTGGCCAGGGCGCCGAAGCTCTCGTGTTGCAGGACCACCGCAACGGCATCTACAAGCGCCTGGTGATCCAGGACAATCGACTGCGCGGCGCCGTTCTCTACGGTGATGCGAAACATGGCTCCTGGTACTTTGAGCTCATGTCCGCGGGGCGCGATATCGGCGGCATGCGCGATCGGCTGCTGTTCGGGCCGGAGCACGCGATCGCATGAGCCGTATGGTGCGCACGACGTGCCCTTATTGCGGGGTCGGTTGCGGTGTCGTGGCTCGCGCGACCGGTGATGCCGTCGAGATCACTGGCGACATCACCCATCCGGCGAACTTCGGTGCGCTATGTTCGAAGGGCTCGGCACTGGGTGAGACCCTGGGATTGGAAGATCGGCTCCTTCATCCGCACGTCTATGGTCGACGCGCGAGCTGGGATGAAGCGCTGACGCGGGTGGCCGAAGGCTTCACCGACGTCATCAGCCGGCATGGACCCGAAGCGGTCGCGTTCTACGTCTCCGGTCAACTTCTGACCGAGGACTATTATGTGGCCAACAAGCTCATGAAGGGCTTCATTGGCGCGGCCAACATCGACACCAACTCCCGACTTTGCATGGCCTCCGCGGTAGCCGGGCATCGCCGCGCT
>Ga0070741_10017281_pt1 | contig 11877 bp, 12 predicted proteins | sample Coa_R1_4_FD_66440 | JGI IMG/M metagenome (GOLD analysis project Ga0070741, IMG submission 66440) | Surface soil microbial communities from Centralia Pennsylvania, which are recovering from an underground coalmine fire - Coalmine... | ecosystem: Environmental > Terrestrial > Soil > Unclassified ...
GCAAACGGCAATGCCTCACGTCGCCAGCCATCCCGCGTCTCGATGAAGCCTTCGAGCGGACGATTGATGCACACCTCTGTCACGGTTGAATCCGCTAACAACGGCCGTAACGCCCGCAGGGTCAATTCGAGTGCGGATGGACACGCGGACGCGCCAGTCCCCTCTGTCGGCCGCGACACAGCCAGCACCCGCTCAGAAACCTGCTGTGCGGAGCTCATAAACTGGCCTGAAGTCGAGATCGCGTGCCACCAGGATCTGGATCCGATCGCCTTGGTGCTTGATTACAGTTGGCGCGATGTTGATCGTTCCCTTCAGCACGTCCGTCAGAGCCTCCTGCGAGGTCGACGGGTTGTAGATGATTCCGCCACCCCCGTGCGAAGCGGATTGCACCGCCGCCTGCATCACACCGTTGATCACGGAGACCAACATCGCCGCGCCAAAACGATCCCAGAAATGGCGATTCACTTCCCCGGGGAGTCCCGAACGCCCCAACTCGTCGGTTCCCGGCGAGTCCAGCGGGACCAGCACCCCCGTGGGCGTCCGCGCCTCGGTCCAGAGAACAAAGACCCTGGCTGCGCCGTTCTGCACCTCGCCGCGGGTCTCTCCCACCAGCTTCGAACCCCGTTCCAGTAGGACGACCTTGCCGTCGACACCAAACGTGTCGGTTGCAGTGACGCACGTCGTCATCCCCGGCAACGTCGAATCAATGGCCGTCTCCAAGGTGCAGTCAATGAAAGCGCCTTTCGGCAATAGCAACTGTTGAGTTGGGAGCAATTGCGCTCGCGCGGGAGCCGTAACCCGCGGCCGAAGAAGCTTCCCGAGACCCTCGTCAGTCTCGGATGGGCTCGCACCCTGCGCTGCTGGAATCCGGTTTCCGGCAAAGGCGCTGGGATCCAGCCCGACCTGGCCTGTCGTTGCGACCGATGGGGACGACTGGGTAGCCTCACGGGAGAAAGCCACGCCGGACAAACGGCGGTCGGATACGCTCTGGGGTTGCGCTGGATGATAGGGATCCGCTGCTCCATACGGCGCGCTGTACGGTGATACCGAGGTCACGCCGTAAGGCTGCATTGCGCCAGCGTCCCAGTGCGGTCTAGCCTGCCCAGGCGGCGGATCGGAATCACTCGGCGGAGCCCCGATTCCCGGGGCAGCACCCGAAACAGAGGTCGTGCGCGGGTAGTCACCCAATGGGTTAGCGGTCGGCAGGGCCCCAGGCGCACTCGCTGCCGCGCCAGGGATTACTCCGTGTCCTATTCTGGTCGACCCCTCAGGCTCTGACGTGCCTAGCGGGGGGAGCGGCATCTCTCCTTGTGCGTTGTTGGACACCGAAGCGACCGCCGCCTGTTGCATGCGTTTTTGGCGACCCAGCGCATTTGCGTAATACCAGGACAAGGCGCCTACCCCAAGCGCAATCATTAGCCCGGCAGCCAGTAGGTTGCTGACTCTGGACTGCAGCGAGCGCACGCTGTTGACCAGTGGTGGACCGCGCTCCCCGGATACACCAACCTCGTCCGCGGTCGCGGTCGTCGGCGCTGCCTGCGGCGCCCCTTTCCCCTCGGTTTCAAGCTGGCTCATGGGTGCGCTCCTTGCGTGACCCGCTCGACTCCCGGAGCGACCGTCCCTGATTCGAGTCGCTCACCACCTCCGTAATACGACTTATTCACTATGCAACCCCGCAGGAGACCACGACGGAGCACGAAGCGCCTTGCGACCCTGTGGATGACCACATCACCGGAGTCCATGTTGAAGTTCAACAGCGACTCGCTCCCATCGTCATTGCGAACGAAGATCGCAGGCAACTCCGCGTGCGCACCGAAGCGCAACCGCGTATGCACGCCATCATCCCATGCGGCAATCGGCTTCAGTGACGGGAAACCGCAGTACCAATAATCAAAGTTGCGAGGACGCTGAGCCATAGCCCCATCGAGCTCGCGCTCAACCCGGGCGACCGTGTCCACGACCGGCGGCGGTTTCGGATAGCTGAACCGCAACACGTACGTTACGTCCGGCTCGCGCGAGTCAGGGCGCTCCGCGCTGGCGGTGTAATCAAACTGATACTCTCGCCGATTCGTCAGGACCGTCAGGTTGGTATTGACCTTGGAGGCCTTCGGTTTCAGGAACAGGTGATTGCCCTGGGGTGCAAAGGCAAGCCCCTCGATATCACCCGCCCCCAAGCCCACGAAAGCCTCGTCGGCCTCGAACTCCAGATCGATTTGATAACCGACGTACCCGACCAGGCGATAGACCCGATCGCTGCTGTAGGGCATGACCCGAATGCGGGCATCCGACTCACTCCTCACAGCCGCCGGCTCGATGCACAGGCCTGCAGCTGGAATGAACCAGAGTGCCAGCGCTATCGCGACGGCGGCGGAGTGACCGCATTCAGATCTTCCATGATGATTTCGCATTGATAATCCCTCGATCTCCTTATCGGGTTTCGGCTGTCGCTGTGCCAACGAGCACCTCGGGCTCGGAAACCATCTCCAGGATCCGAAACCCGAGCGGGTTCCAACGACGGGTCACAGGGTCCTTCGATGGCGCCGCATAGGTGTACTGAAGAGTTGCTATCCAGTGGGTCACGTGCTCCTGGCCATCGAGCCCCTCACGCTCAGCCTTCACGTAGCGCACCTGAGCCAAGTCATTGAGGCCATTGCCCCGCTGAAAGAAACTGACTGATTCAACCTCCGACCGCACGGTGCTACCGTCTTTGTGGACATTGAGTGGCGATGCGGGGTTGTTCTTGTTCCACAGCGCGGACCACGCCTGGTTGCGTCGGGCGCTGTGGAACGCGCCGCATTCCTGGTAATCGCTTTCCGCGGTCGCGAAGTTGAATCGCTCACAGATCGTGATGTAGTGCGTCAGGAAATATCGGCTGACCGCCTGGTCCATACTGGCCGTCCCCGCATAGACCGGAACGACATCGACAATCCCGGTACTCTTGTCGACCCGTATCACGAAAGGCTCGATCCTCTGCAACGGCAGCAGTAACATCAGCGCGACACCACCCGTCACGGCGCAAACCCAGCCCGCTCCGGCCACACGCCACGCCGCCCGGGCCGTGCGGCGCGCCTCGGCCAGACGGTCGTGGTCCCACGAGGCCGCCTCCCGGAAATAGTCGGCCAGTGCCGGTTCTTCACGACCTGCCCTCATGGATGCTCCCGGGCGCCGCCTTCGGGCGACCGTGTAGCTCCTTGCTGGCTGTGGAGAACATTGATCGGTCGCAACCGCGAGTCACAACGCACCTTATAGGATGAGCAACCGCTCGCCACAGCAAGCCACGCAATGACGCAAAGCATTCTCATGATTCCTCCATGTCAGGCAAACGCCTCCTCTTGAGATAGCGCTCCAGCAAAAGCCGACCTCCGTACTCCGACTTGCGTAGACCCCATCTCACAACGCGACTCACACCACCAAACGAGCTCAGCGCCGCACCGTTCGCCAGCCCGGCAGCGAGCGGCATCACCTGCCGCATCACCAGAAATACCAGCACCGAGACCAGGACCATGTTGAAGGTATCGACCGTTGTAATTCCCGGCCCGCGGGCCACAGTCTGGGCCGCGTAGGAAGCGACGATCTGCAGCAACAAAGTAGATACCAGCACCGTCAAAACGATGATCAAAGCGTAGTTCGTCAGTTGCGCGATCCATGCGTCGAACAACCTCTTGGTGCTGTCGAACAGGAGCGCAGCAAAGAACAACGGCCCCAGCGCGAGCAAGACAGACGAGGCAATGCTCGAGAGGGCAATCAGGAACATCGTGTACACGCACAGCAACCCGACGAGAAGCCACACCAGTATTCCGGCAATGTCGTCACCCAGGTCAATCACTACCCCAGTCTTGCCGAAGAGGTAGCCGGCGACCGTACCGCCGCGATTCCAGATCGCATCGATCGTCATGACAGGATCGGACGCCCCAGTCAGCGCCGCTGCGAGCTGCGTCGGCGCCCGATAGAAGGTGTCGACGATGATGGAGTTGTACAGCCATGAATGCAGGGCCACACCCAGAACGACGACCAGAGTCATGATCCGCTTCAGGCCCGCGACAACCGGCTCCTCGATCTTTCCGGTCAGGTGCAGGTAGCCCCACACCATGACATATATCGTTGCAAAGGTGACGATCGCGGGCTCCAGGATGGCGGCCATCCGCGCGGTCGTGGCCCCGATATAACTCGCCAGCTCTGAGTTGAGCCACGTCCAGAATGTTTGAAAGAATCCCACGGCGCACCTCTTTGGCCCGGAATCAGGGCGTGGGCTGGAAGCGCGTGGCGAAGTCACCATGGGCGACTACCACCTGCTCTCGCGCCTGTAGCTCGTTCGCCCATTGCTGCGCCTGAACGCTCTGGTAGAGCGTCTGCAGCTTGGTTTGCTCGTTTTGCAGCATTCCCATTTCAGCGCCTATCCGGGCGTGCAGATCCAGAGAGGCCTTCTGATCGCCCGCACGGCCGATCGCGTCGATCAGTTGCTGCAGGGACGCAAAACGCGCGCTGCTCGCGCTCAAAGCCTGATGCGCCACAGCTTCCATCAACGCCACCGTCCGCCGGTCGGCCTGGAGCTGCTGACCGACAGCCGGAGAGAGACTTGCAACCTGCTGCGGTGTCAGGATGGCATTCCTGGTCAACGCACCGTTGAAATCCAATGACAATGCCGAGTAGCCGCCGCCAGTACCCAGGACGCTCTGCAGAGAACCCCAATCACCCGGAAGATAGTTGCGCACGGTACCCGAGAGCAGGCGCTCCATTCCCCGGCCACCGACGGTCGATTGGTAGGCCGCTTGTGCCTGCGCGAGATCCGCGCGCGCCGTCGCAAGCTGCTGCTCGAGCGTCTGCACTTCTGATATGAGCTGCGTGACCGATGCGACATCGATCACCGCAAATTGCGCATGCGCCACAGACACACAACAGCTCCCGATGATCAGGAACAGGATCGCCAGCAGCGCCGATATGCGGCGTTCAGAAAGACATCTTGCTGAATTTGACATTGAGCTCTCCTTGTTGACGACGGATAGGATTTGGGGGGGCACTCAGGGCGCCGCCAACGACTGCATGAAAATGGGCAGCCAGTGAGCGGCATCGCGGCCGTGCTCGGCCATGATGCGATGCATGCGCTCCACGTGGGTGGCGCGCCCCGAAATCACGGCCAATTCCGCATCGAAGTGCTGCAGATCGAGCTGGCATACCACGCTGTGGTGGCCCTGCTTCACCAGAAAGGTACGGGAGCCAGGCTCCAGGCGCTCCTTGATCAACCGAAACTCCCGTTCGCTCAGCCCGAAACCCTCCGTGTATTCCGCGCATGCGGCCTCGGAGTTGGGAAAGAACACCTTCGTGGGCGTCTGCTCGATGATGGTGCGGCTGATGGGGCTGTCCAGCACATCACTGGCGCTCTGGGTCGCCAGGCACATCACGCCATTGAGCTTGCGCCAGGTCTTTGGCCCGTCCTTGGCGAAGCTTTCGAATGCCGGATCGGCCAGCAGCCGCCAGAACTCATCCATCCAACAGACCAGGCGACGGCCGTCCAGGAGCTGGCGCACCAAATGAAACAAGTACAGCGTCACCGGAGCACGTACGACGTCGTTGCTCAGGAAATCGGTAACGTCAAACCCGATAACAGGCCTACCGGACAATCTACCGACGATGCGGTCTTCGGGATTGTCGAAAACCCAGGCGTAATCGCCGTCGCTCATTTCGCACCATCGCGCGAGGCGAACAAACAACCCATTCGTCTCCGTGGTGTCCAGAAATTCGAGCAGCCTGGACAAGCGGCGGGCTCGCAGGTCGAGCGCCAGTGTGCCACGTAGTGCCTGATCGAGGTCAGCGAGCTCCTTGGCTGTCAGACTCGCGTGGCCGCCGGGACTTACGAGTGCCCGCAGCCATTCCTTTTGAAACTCCAGGTGATCGGCCGTCGGCGGTAGCTGCAGTGGGTTGAATCCCGTGGGGGCCCCGCTACTGATGGGCAGATACTCACCATCGAGCGCGCGAACGAGAATTTCCAGTCCACGGTCTTTATCGAAAATGACCTGGGTCGCTCCTTGGCGGTGCAGCATGGACACCAGGAACCCGATGAACACGGTCTTGCCTGAGCCCGTGGGTCCACAGATGAAGGTATGCCCGGTGTCCTTACGGCTACCCCCGTCGGGATCCGACGGATCACTTGCATGGAGCGAGAAGTAGTAGGGTGAGCGTGCACTCGTGCAAAACAAGGCGAGCGCATCCCCCCAGTGATTCCCCGTAGCCCGCCCGGCCGGATAATTATGAAACGGCATCATGGCCGCGAAATTGCGCGAGGTGAGCGGCGCCTTGCGCGGACGCAAGGCAAAGTTCCCAGGCAACTGGGCCCAGAATGCAGCTTCGAGTGCCAGATCCTCTCGGGCGACCGTCATTCCCGTATCCGCGAGGTAACTGCGGGCGAGCGCCACGTAGTCGTTCAGAATCTTCAGGCGCGCGCAATCCAGCGGATTAGCGGATTCATCGCTCACGTCCGCCAGTACCTGGAGGCAGAAATGATGATCACCCATGACGAACTCGTTGCTCGTGAGGGCATCCAGCGCCTCCTTGAGCTCAATGGCCTGGGAAACAGCAAAATCTCCAGCGTTCTGCAGCCGATTGAACTGACGCTGCAGCAAGCCCTGGCTGGCCCCTTTGGTCAGGAAGGTGAACGACTGAGTCAACACAAAGGAAAATGGCGCGGAGAGAAGCCTGTCGTACATGCCGACCACAGCGGGCGTCGGATACTCCTTGATGCCCAGGATGGCCCCGACGCGCGTGCCCGTTGGGGTTCGATACTCGATTGCTTCAGCCCCAAAGAACAGGCGAGTCGTCGTCAACGCCTCGTTCACCGGAGCCCGAGGCAACGGCATGCGCTGCCACTCGCCGTTGACGAGCGCTGCGAAATACTCCAACACCGAGGAATACCACGAGGTGCCTACTCGGTAAGCACCTAGGAGCTCCGGTTCGTATCGGGCCAGAGACGCGCGCACAGTCTGCGAAAGCTTCGAGCATGCATCGAGCGCATCCACAAACTCGAGTCGTGCGGCGTCCGGATGCGTTCTCGAGACCAGTCTAGCGACCAGACCTGTCGCCGCGGTAGCCACCGGCCGATAGATCAATGTCAGGTAAAGCTCGTTTGTCATGAGTGTCTCGGTAGCCAGGCGGTCTCGATATTTCGCCGCAAGATGCCGCGCAAAACCCGGCGAGGACGCCTCACTCAACCCGCAACTCTCGCGATGCCGCACGATGTGAGTCCAAAGCGCCACGTTGGGACTCGCGATATTTCGCCACAACACGTTCAGACGCTCGTGAAGGGTGTTGAGCTGCTCGTCGTCGGCACTCTCGAAGCTCGTGCCCACCAGTCGGAACACCTGCAGGTAGTCGCCGAAAACCGTTTTCACGACATGCAGCGATACGTGTGAGCTGCAAGGAATATGACGTGCCGCCGTCATTTCGCGGCGCAGAGCCGGAGCGCGTTTCCAGGTCAGCATGACGGCACCGCGCTCGTACGCTCCGCGATTACGGGGACGTGCACTCGTCCGTGTGCGCGGCGACCACTCCTGCCCGGCAAATCGAGCTCCAACGGACTGTAGCTGCTCGCTTTCCAGACGCGCAGATTTCCGAGGAGTGCCGGCAAGCGGGTACGTCCCCACAAGAGAACGAGATCGAAGAACCGCGGATCGCGCGCGCACAGCAGCGCGCACAGACCGTGAATGGGCGCACTCAGCAGCAATGTGAGCAGATTCCTCGTCAGAAGAAACGTTTCCATCGTGAACATCAGGTTGAACAGGAGCGCCGCGTAAGTCACACCCCATCGCATAGGAGGACGGGTGGCTCCAACGAACAGCGGCTCGGAGCGCAGACCGGAGTTGCGAGTGTTTGCCATGGTTTTAGACTCCAAACATGCCCCGCACCCAGTTGACGATCTGCGGCGCTCCGAATGCCATGGCAATCCCCAGGATGGCCCCGATGCACCACCCCCATGACATTCGCGCGGCCATTGCCATCGCGCCCAGGACCATGACGAGAATGATGGCGACGGGAGTGAGCCAAGCCAGGATGTTGTTCTGGAGAGCCGTCGCGCCGGTCATGAAGGGCGAGCTCTGTGCCATGACCCACCCCGGCGAGCTCATCACGAGTGCCACGAACGCGTTGACCATGACGGCGCCGCGGTATCGGACGTCGCAGTCACCACGTTGTCCGTCGGGAACATTGTTTCTGTGGACCCGAAATCGTTCTTTCATTGCCTACTCCTTTGGCGAGGATTGAGAGATCCCGATTGTTTTGAGCACCCTGGAGCGCGGTGCAGGTTGCGCCCCCGTCAGACCCGTCATGGCGGCGGGGCACTGCTACGACGGCCCGAGCGTTGAGAGCTCTTCTCGTGGCTCGCGGCGCCATTCTTCGCGGACGCGCCAGTACCCACCGCCGCGGCCCCATCCACGGCGGCCACCCCCGTCCCCACCGCGGTGGAGCTATCGCCCAACTCAGCCGGGGTCTCCGGCGCCAGCTTGTTGTGCGATTTTGCATCCGCGCTCAGCTTCAACACCGCACCGGGTTTCCCGTCCAACTCCGATTTTCCGTCATGGTCCGGCTTGCCCATCGAATCCGCTCTGCTGTTGAGTTCCTCGCGCTTTGCTTTACCCGGCGCCCCAAAGCGGAACCCTTGCACGACGAAATCGTGGTCGTACTGTTTCTCTCCTTGCTTGTCGGTCCAGTTATTGGCTCGCACCTGCGCCTCGACGATGAGCTGGTCGCCCTTTCGCGTATTGCGCACCAGCGCCTCACCGAGTGGACCAAACGCGACGAACCATAGGGTCGTCACGATCTCACGGGCGGCGCCCTTTTCGTCTTTTCCGGCGTAGTCGTTGCCGACGAGACAGAAGCGCGTGTACATCACGTCACCCTTGGCAACGGCCTCAGGATTGCGCGCCAGATTTCCGACAGCGGTCAGTGTGAAACTATTCATGCCGATTCTCCGTGGTCTGCGCTTCCGTGTTGAAGAAGAGGAAGCCTTCGGATGCCAGTCTAATGAGCCGCGCCAGGAAGAGAATCCCAATAGCCTCTGTGTTTGTATAGAAACAAAAAACGCATTGCACCAATGTTTTGTTGTGCCTCGAATCGTGTATGGTGCCGTCGTCAGATCTTTTTTGAGGACGATGGACGATGTCACCGCACGACCCAACAGTCACGGAAGGGGCAATCGAGGAATGCCTGGACGAGATCAACGACTTCATCGCGACACTCGATCGGTATCCGCCGACCGCCATTGCAGTCGCGATGAGCGTCCACTTGCAGAGCGTGTTACGCGCGCTGCTGGAGTTCGACTTGTGCACGCGCCAGCAGGTGCGCGAGTTGGTTGAGGAGTTTGAGCGCGAGGTATTCGAGCAGAGCGAGACCTGACGGCCGCGCGAATCATCGGGAGTAGGGCCAGAGCGTCATTGAGCGCCCCCACTGGGACGCGACCGCGCACGCTTGCCGGCGAATCGGTCGAGCCGAGCCTCCGCCCGGCCGGGGCTTGGGCATCTCGGGAACCGCCGTTCGCGGTGTCGCTGGAAAAGTTGGAGTGGTCGCGAGGCCGGTCCGCGGTGTCGAGTGAGTGTTACACCGGCTGTAGTGCCCGCTTCACGAGAGCCGTCTCAGGCGCTCGGCGTCTGTCTAGCGCGCCTTGCCCTACGAGGTGTGCGCCGCGCCATACGAAGTCTCTAGAACCTAGACTCTCTGATGCCGCAAGTCGCTCGAGGTTTGTGTCCCGACAAGGCCTCAGCCAACCCGACAACCTCACGGCCCGTCCACTCCCGGAGGGACGGAAATCCGGGGGTAAGGGATCGTCCGCCTGCTGTGCGGCCAACCCTGCCCGGTCGAGAGGGGACGTGGGGGCTATAGGCGCTCGCGGATTATGTCCGGCAGCCCCCGCCGCAGCCTTGCCGCCACCTGAACGGCAGCGCAGGCCTGCGACTGGCGTCCTCGAAACGCCGCCTTCGTCTCACCAGTGCTCAACCTGTGAAGAAACCTCTGCACAGCGGGCTAAATTTGTTGTAAGGTGCTGCCCGGCTCGTGATCCTTTCGTTCTGTCTTACTCTGGCTTGTGTCCCGCCCCCATCGGCGAGTATCCCCGCCAAAGCCTGCCACCTCAAAAGTATCCCGAACCGGGGAGGCAGCCTCGTACTGCCATTGTTCTGTTCTGTTAGTGAGTACTTCCTAGTGACCAAGTTATTCGTCGGCAATCTACCCTTCTCCGCGACCGAGGATGCTGTGCGTGCGTTGTTCGCCGCGCACGGTACGGTCGAGTCGCTGGCGCTCATCACTGATCGTGAGACTGGGCGTCCCCGCGGGTTTGGATTCGTCGAAATGTCGAACGCGGATGCCACGCGCGCCATGCAGGCGCTCGATGGCAAGGACTTCGGGGGTCGCGCCCTGAAGGTGAACGAAGCCAAGGCTCGTGAGGGGGGCGGCGGTGGCCGCGGTCCGGGCGGTGGCGGCGGTCGCCGGTTCTGATCCGTTGAGCTGAGCTCCCGAGTCCCGGCGGTCAACCCGCCGGGATTTGGCTCACCCTAAGTCGCCGGCCGGCCGGTCGGCGCAAAACCAACTGCGTGCCCTGATTTCCGCGCTGCACCTAACCCGCGCAGCGGCGTGGCATGTAGCTCCGGCGGACACCCGTCCTGGGCAGTCTGCGTCCTGCTAGAAAGCACGCCGCACAGCAAACGCGCGGCTTCGGTGCTCGGCTCGCCCTCAAGCGTCTCCCCCAACCGGCACCACACACGCGTGGCTGCAGCGATGCCAAAAGCACAGATCAAGGCATAAGCGAGCAAGGGCACAGAAACGCCCGTGTGCGGACCCGCCGAGCCCGTTGATTAACTCCGCAAGTTCACTGGGGTCGGCGCGGCTCCCGCAACGGTCGCCATGCATAACCAGCCGGAGGTGGGGCGGCGCAGAACATGTCGGACAGCGAGCGCGCAGGGGACGGCGGAGGCCGTGTCGGACAGCGAGCGCGCGCAGGCGGCGGCAAGTACGCCCCGGACTCTGGCTCACCGCCTAACAGTAGAAGCGCGGCGACGAATGCCTTGACGCCCAACAAGGGTATGGCCCGGACACGGACCAACAGTGCGCTACCCGCGAACCGCCCCACGATGGTCGCCAGCCAGTACAACTCACGAACAAGGTAAGCGGAACGAAGATCCGTCTGATCGACCTTGGTCGCAAGGGGCGATCATTCGGGCCGCGTGGCGGGCGAGCCTCAGACATTGGCAAGAGGCTTGCAACCGTGGGAGGGGCCCTCCCCCAACCAGGCCCGGCGAGGGTGCCGCAGGCCACGCGGGCAAAGGGCGGCACCTTAAGCTGTGACTCAGGCCCAGTAAATGCTGGTGGACCCGAACTGCTCTCAAATCCAAGCCAAAGGTCCAAGGAACGCCATGCGGAGACTCTCTTTCGGTGTATTGCTGATCGCCCTGTCGACCTTGGTTCTGGAGCTGATGCTGACCCGGGCTTTCGACGTCACCCTGACGCCCAACCTGTCCTATTTTGTCGTTTCCCTGGCGGTATTTTCCTTCGGGTTGGCAGGCATTTACGCCACTTTGCGGCCTGTGCCGGTAGAGACCGACATCCGCGGCAGGCTGGTCGCGTGCTGCGTGGGTTTCGCGGCCGCGGTACTGCTACTGCACCCCATCATCAATGCCCTGCCGCTCGACTATCTGCGCATAGGCAGGGCGCCGATCACCACGCTCGCCGCGTTCACCGCTTTATACCTGGCGCTGCTGGTGCCCTTTTTCCTGGCCGGCTACGTGCTGATCGCCATTTTTTCCAAATACGCGGCGAAAATTCAAAGACTTTACTTCTGGGATCTCGTGGGCGCCGGGTTGGGCACGGTCCTGGTCATTCCCTTCATTCTGCAGATCGGCC
>Ga0070741_10017282_pt1 | contig 11876 bp, 8 predicted proteins | sample Coa_R1_4_FD_66440 | JGI IMG/M metagenome (GOLD analysis project Ga0070741, IMG submission 66440) | Surface soil microbial communities from Centralia Pennsylvania, which are recovering from an underground coalmine fire - Coalmine... | ecosystem: Environmental > Terrestrial > Soil > Unclassified ...
CCGCGGGTGACGATCACAATGTAGGACGATTCGTTGGGATCCAACTTCCGCATAGCCTCATCGAAGTCCATGGCATGAACATCGCGCGCCGCCGGGAAGCGTTCCCGGGTTGCATAGGAGGGGCGGTCGTCGGTGATGATGACGTCAAAACCGGCGGTAGCTGCCGTGCGGCAAACATTCAGGGCTACGTGACCTGCGCCGAAAATATAAAGTAAAGCTGGAGGAAGAACAGGCTCCACGAATATCTCCAGGGTTCCGCCGCAGACCAGGCCGGTGTCGTACCTGGGGTCCTGGTTCAAGTCAAACTTTAAGGTTCGCGGCTTCTCGGATTCCATGACCTCGCGGGCCGCTTGCCACACGTCGGCTTCGACACACCCGCCACCGATGGTTCCAACAGTCGAGCCATCATCGCGGACCAGCATTTTGGCGGTCTTAAAAGAGGGGATGGAACCTCGGACATTGACTATGGTGGCCACGGCGCCGCGCCGACCCTGGCGCCGGAGTTCGACGATCTGTTCGTAGATGTCCATGGCCTGAGTTGATTATGAGTCGCTCCACGGAGGGAGTCAAACGGCTCGCCGAACCAGGTGACGTCAATAACTCCGTTTGCGAATATATCCACTGCGTTTGCCGTTCATTGCTCGTAGAGACGTACCTCTGGTACGTCTCTGGTACCGAACCAAGCAGACGATCTCGTAGTCGGCGCGGGTACGAGCTCAACGCTTAGGTTCTGGCTAGAGAGACGTTGCTAGCAACGTCTCTACGAAACCACACGGGCGCGGCAAGCACGGCTTCCCTGAGGAAGGGAACTTGATTTGCCTTATAGTTAATAGGCGAATTCAGAGGGTCTCCCATGAAAGCGGTTCGTATCCACCAATTTGGCGGTCCTGAAGTTCTGACCTACGAAGACATTCCCGATCCCCAGCCGCGAAAGGATCAGGCGCTGGTGCGGGTGAAGGCCTGTTCACTCAATCATCTGGACCTTTGGGTGCGGAAGGGACTGCCGGGGGTGAAGTTGCCGCACATTCCCGGCAGCGATGTGGCGGGGGAAGTTGCAGAAACCGGGGAATACGTAACTGGATTCAGACCGGGGCAGCGCGTTCTGATTGCGCCCATGCATTTTTGCGGACACTGCCAGAAGTGCCTTGCCGGGCTGCAGAACCAGTGCCGGGACTTTACGGTTCTGGGCAATGCCGTCGATGGCGGAGACTGCGAGCTGATGGCAGTGCCGGCCGCGAACATCATCCCTATTCCCGATTCGCTGGATTTCAACCAGGCGGCCAGCGTTCCTCTTGTCTTTGTCACAGCATGGCACATGCTTGTGGGACTGGCGGGAGTGCGACAGGGACAGACGGTGCTGGTGCTTGGGGGAAGCTCGGGAGTGGGCATCGCCGCCATTCAGATTGCGAAGTTATTTCATTGCCGCGTGATTACTACCGCCGGAGATGAGAAAAAGCTGGAAAAAGCGCACGCGCTTGGCGCCGATTATGGGATCCACCATTACCAGCAGAAGATCGCGGAGGAAGTCCGCAAGATCACCGGCAAGGAAGGGGTGGACATCGTGGTCGAGCATGTGGGCGCCGCCACCTGGGACGAGAGTTTGCGATCCCTCAAGAGCGGGGGAACCCTGGTGACATGCGGCGCGACCAGCGGGTCCGAAGTCAGGATCGACCTGCGGCATCTCTTCGCGCGCCAACTGCGGCTGCTCGGTTCCTATATGGGGACCATGGGGGAACTGAACGAAGTTCTGGGCCATGTATTCGCGGGACGGCTGAAACCCGTGCTGGACCGGGTGTTTCCCATGAGTGACATCCGCGCCGCACATGAATATCTGGAGAAGAGCCAGATGTTCGGCAAGGTGGTGCTCAATCCGTAAGGCTTTCAGGTGGAGGCGCAGAACTATCCCGGGGAATGCATGCCGGGTCTGCGTGGTTTAAAATAATCACATCATGGCGCGCGAGCTTAATTTTGGTCCTTATGTAGATGTCGAGGGTGGCAAGAGGGTCGTTCGGGATCTGACCTTCGGCAATCCCACGCCTGAGGGCGTGGTGCTTACCACGCTGGACTCGGCAGTGAACTGGATGCGCAAAAGTTCCATCTGGCCCATGACGTTCGGGCTGGCCTGCTGCGCGATTGAGATGATGTCGATGGGCGCCTCGCGCTTTGACATCGCACGTTTCGGCGCCGAGGTATTTCGGCCGTCGCCGCGGCAGAGTGACCTGATGATCATTGCCGGACGGGTTTCGAACAAAATGGCACCGGTGATCCGCCAGCTCTGGGAGCAAATGCCCGAACCCAAGTGGGTGATGTCGATGGGGGCCTGCGCCACCTCGGGCGGGGTGTTCCAGAATTATGCTTTGGTGCAAAGCGTCAACCAGGTGATCCCGGTGGACGTGTATGTTCCCGGATGCCCGCCTCGTCCGGAGCAGTTGATTTATGCCATAACCCTGCTGCAGGAAAAGATCCAGAAGGAGCGGAGCACGATCAAGAAGGCGCTAAACCTTACATAACATAAGCGTGACGATGTAATGCGGTGGGTCACCATAACCCGCTTCGACGCCAGGGAAAGCGCGGCGAAATGCTTATTGCCTCCTGTTCTTCAGCGGCAACTCCCCGCCATTGAGGGGCATCCTCATTATGCATAAACTGTGCCCGGCGCTGCGCCGCAGCGCTATAATCGAGGGCAGTGTTGGGGTGGTGTATGGGTCACCTTCGGGGTTTTGTTCTTCCGGCTTCATTCCTTAGTTTGACTCTTGTTTTGGGACACGCCCAAACCGCCGCTCCCGACTCCCAACCCTCAGGCCCCGCAGCCGCCGCGAGTATCCCGGCAAAAGCCCTACCCATCGCCGCAAACGCTCCTCGCATGTCGAAGCAGACGCGGTACGAGATCATCCGCGACTTCGAGATGCAATTGGTCTACTCACGCACTGCGTTCCCCATGGGCAACAAGGGGCTTGTTCTCAAAAACGGCACGACTGCGCCCAACGGACAGGACTTGCAACAGCTGCTGGCATTGTGGGGACCCTCCATTAAGCCGGGGGACCCGGCGCATATTTCCTACGTGCGGATCAAAGACGACCACATCCATTTCGATCTGAATGGCGGACCGGTCCGCCGCAAGAAGTGGTACCAGAGAGTGCAGATCTCGGGCGCGAACGGCACGCCGGTTCCCCTGTCGCGGGATGAAGAGGTGCAGAATCCGCACGGCACCTATCTGGACATTTATTTTGATAAGTACGTTCCAGAGATGAGCGCCGCGCAATTACGCGATCTGCTGCTGCCGGTTCTCGATTTTAACGCCAGGAACAAGGAAGAGGCCTATCTCGACACGGTGCCGCCGAAGGTCAAGGAGGCGATCAAGGCGCATCACGTGTTGGTCGGCATGAACACGGAGATGGTGGTTCATGCGGTGGGCAAGGCGCCGAAGAAAGTTCGGGAACGGGACGGCGACACGGAATATGAAGAATGGATCTACGGCCAGCCGCCCCAGGATGTGGACTTCGTGCGCATCGTGGGTGATGAGGTGGTGCGGATTGAAACGATGAAGATTGGCGGGCAGAAGATCGTCCGCTCGGAAAAGGAAGTAATCCTGCAAAAGCCTGACAGGGACGAAGAGGCCAAGCGGGAGGAACAAGAGGTGCGTCCGCCCAATGCACCGAGCCTGCGACGTCCGGGTGAGGACGCGGAAGAGGCTCCCAAGCCTGCGGATGGAATGACGCCGGTCGCGCCCCCGCCGACGGTCCCGCAACCGACAGGCAATCCCGGGCCCGGGGACCACGTCGGGCGACAATAGCTTGTCCAGGCAGGGCGGTCGCGTGTTGCAAACGGCGCCCTGGCTACGTGCTTTTTGGGGCTCACGTCCTCACCGCTTGTTGGCGTTTCCCAGAATCTCGGCGTCCTTCCCGGTGTGTGCCTTGATGGCCTCGAGGATCCGCAGGTAGTCGTGCTTGTCCATGCGCAGGACGTAGGCTTTGCGCAAGCTCTGCTCATCGTAGTCAATTTCCAACCAGTGGCTTCTTCCCTTGGTGAGCATCATGAGCGCGCCAATGCCGAGAGGGGCGGTGATCAGCGTGCCCTGACCCACGCGGTGGCGTTTGGTGTACTCGTAGGAGAACTTGGCGATCTGGCTGTAAGGGATGATCAAGCCATTGCCTTTGCTGGGGCGTATTTCAACTGCTTTAGTGTGGTCGCTGAAGGTGAGGACGGCAGCGACCGGCTTGCCGTTTGCATCGGGTACTTTCACGCGGGAAAAGGATTCATCGGCGGCGGCCAGGCAGGGAATCAGGCCGAGGACGACCATGAGGACTGGGAGAAATCTTTTCACGGTCCTCAGAGTATATCGAACCGCACTGCGCCGGGGCCTGGAACCGGAAAGCGGCCGCATCCACTAAAATCAATTTCCAGAGTAATCCTTCGATGGCGCTCAGAGAGTCAGAAGCGATTGTGTTGCGCACCTACCCGCTGCGCGAGGCCGATTTATTGGTCACGCTCTTCACCCGCGCGGAGGGGAAGGTGCATGGCGTGGCGCGCTCGGCGAAGAAGTCCAAGCGGCGGTTCGGCGGCGCACTCGAGCCGCTGACGCACGTGCGCGCATTTTATGACGTTCGCGAACGGCAGGAGCTGGCCCGGCTGGATTCCTGCGAGGTGCTGGAATCGCCTATGGCCTCCCAAGTGACGTATGGGCGGGCGGTGGCTCTGGGGCACATTGCCGAACTGCTGGATGAGTTGCTGCCCGATCACGAGGCGAATGATGCCATCTTTCGGCTGGCGCTGTCGGTGTTGCAGGCGCTGACCGGGCCGGACGTCTGGTTGCCGGTCACTTATTTCGAACTATGGCTGACTCGGCTGGTGGGCTTCCTGCCAGAGTTGAGCGAGTGCGTGGTCTGCGGGCGCAATCTGAATGGGTCACGCGCGTATTTTCACGCCCTGGCCGATGGACTGATGTGCGCCGATGACAAGCGCCTGGCGTCGTCGGAACTTTCGGCCGAGTCGCGCATGCTGGCCGGACAGATGTTCCGCGCTCCGGTGGATGCGTTTAGTGGAGTGCCCTGGCCCAAGTCCCACGGGGCTGACTTGCGGAGGTTCACGATTCAGATTCTGCAGCGGCACATTGAGAAGAAATTAGTGACCGCGAGCATGCTGGAGAAGAACGCCTTCTAGAAACCGGGAGTAAGCCTCAGGTTCCTTGGGCTGACGGGTGCCCTCCGCTTCAATTACAATCGGAACTTAAACCTGCTGGGGTTTCCCACGAGAGAAAGAGTGTTTCCAGCACCCGGCTTCTCGCTTTCTATCCAACAATAACGTTTGGCTAGAAGACAGCAGTACAGCTTCATTATTCATGAAATCCACTACGCCGAGTCCGTTGACGTTCCAGGAGTTGATTCTTCGCCTGCAGACTTTCTGGGCGGAGCGGGGATGCGTGTTGCAGCAGCCGTATGACGTGGAAGTGGGAGCGGGAACGATGGCTCCCGAAACGTTTTTGCGGGTGCTGGGGCCGCAGGCCTGCAAGGTCGCGTATGTACAGCCTTCGCGGCGCCCCGCGGATGGACGTTATGGAGAGAACCCGAACCGGCTGTTCAAGCATATGCAGTTGCAAGTGATCCTGAAGCCTCCACCGGAGAATGTGCAGGAGTTATACCTCGAGTCGCTGGGAGCAATCGGGATCGATCTGCGGCAGCATGACATCAAGTTCGAGGAAGATAACTGGGAAGCGCCCACCCTCAGCGCCTGGGGCGTGGGCTGGCAGGTCATGCTCGACGGTCTGGAGATCACGCAGTTTACTTACTTCCAGCAGTGCGGGGGAGTGGATCTGTTTCCCATTTCGGCGGAGCTTACTTACGGGCTCGAACGCATTGCCGCATTTCTGCAGGACGTGGATTCCATTTACGAGATCATATGGGCCCGAGATCCGGATAGCGGCAGGGTCGTGAAGTATGGCGATGTGCGGCTGGCCGACGAACTGCAGTTTTCCGTTTACAACTTCGAGTTGGCCGACGTGGACAAGGCCTGGAAGCATTTCGAACTATGCGAGATGGAGTGCAAGGAATTGCTGGAGCGGTACGGCGAATTGAAGGAGAGTCAAGATTCCCACCCTGTCCCTCCAAAAGACGGAGGGACAAGGGAGGGGCACCCCCCGTCTATTAAAGACAAGCTGCGGTTTCCGCTATTGGGGGCGTATGACCTTTGCCTTAAGTGCTCGCATCTGTTCAATATTCTGGATGCGCGCGGCGCGATCTCGGTGACCGAGCGTGTGGGAGTGATTGCGCGAGTGCGGGCACTGGCCGTGGGGATCGCCAAAGCGTGGGTCGATCAGCAGAATGCGCAGACGAAGGGCGGCTCGGAACAGACGGAACCTGTTGCGCAGAAGAAAACGCAGCCGAGAAAAGAAACGCTGTCGCCCGTAAGTTGAGATTGCTTGCCGGAAACCAAAATGGGACGTTTCCGGCCGATTGTGACGGGTATCACATTCGGTGCAGCCGGAGTTTGAGAGACTTGATGGTTTGAAAGCATGCCAGATTTCCTGCTAGAGATTGGGTGCGAAGAGATTCCGGCGCGGATGATTGGCGCGGCCGCGCAGGAGCTGCGCGAGCGCGTCGTCGCCCTGCTCACGCGAGAGCGGCTCGGAGGGGGCGAAGTTGCCTCGTTCGAAACCCCGCGCCGTCTCGCGGTCCTGGCCTCTGGAATTGCCGGTGCGCAGCACGATGTGACCGAACAGATCACCGGGCCCTCAGCCAACGTGGCCTATAAAGATGGCCAGCCCACTCCTGCCGCCCACGCCTTCGCCAGGAAGGCCGGGGTGGAGGTGGCGCAGCTGGAAACAATATCAACCCCTAAGGGCGAATACCTGGCAGCAAGAGTTACGAGGAGGGGAAGGACAGCCGCGGAGATTCTGGCGGAATTTCTTCCCAAGGAAATCGCCGCCCTGTACTGGCCGAAAAACATGTACTGGCGCAAGACGAATGAGCGCTTCGTGCGTCCCGTGCGTTGGCTGGTGGCGATGCTGGACGGAGAAGCTGTTCCGCTCGAGTTCGACGGGATCCAAGCAGGGAATCAATCGCGGGGACACCGAATTCTTACGGACATGGCGGTGAGCATCCCGCGGGCAGCGGGATCCGCCTACGTGGATGCGCTCCGCAACGCGAAGGTGCTGGGCCGCGCGGAGCGGGAGCATCAGATCCGGAAGGCGCTGGACGCGGCATCGCGGACGATTGCAGGCGCGCGCTGGCGCGAGGACAAGCTCCTGCTGGACACCGTGGTTAACCTCACGGAGTTTCCTTCGGTGGTCCTGGGCGGCTTCGATCCGCAGTTTCTGATGTTGCCGGAAGAGATATTGGTCACGGTCATGCGGGACCATCAGAAGTATTTCGCGATCGAAGACGAGCATGGGAAATTGCTGCCGCACTTTCTGGCGGTGCTTAATACCGACAGCGACCCTCAAGGGCTGATCCGGCATGGCAACGAGCGCGTCCTGAGAGCTCGCTTCAACGATGCCCGCTTTTTCTGGGAGACGGATCAGAAGAAATCCCTGCTGGAGCGCCTGGATTCCCTGAAACAGGTGACCTTCCAGAAGGACCTCGGCAGTTATTACGAGAAGACGCAGCGGGTCCAGCGGCTGTGCAGCTGGCTGAACGAGCAGCTTAAGCAGCGAGGAATCACCGTGCGTCCCGGCGTAGTCCATAAAGCGGCCTGCCTGTCTAAAACCGACTTGACTACGGAACTGGTGAAGGAGTTTCCGGAACTGCAGGGCGTTGTGGGCGGGCTGTATGCGCGCGTTCAGCAATTGGATAAGGGCTTGCCGGAAGCTACGCGGCTTTCGATCGCGGATGCGATTTACGATCACTACAAGCCGGAGTCAACCGACGATGCCGTTCCCCGCTCGATCGAGGGTGCCGTGCTCTCGTTGGGAGACAAAGCCGATACGATTGCCGGAATGTTCGCCCTCGGACTGGTGCCGAGCGGCTCGAAGGATCCGTTCGCATTGCGACGGCAGGCTAATGCCGTGGTGAAGGTGATCGCGGAAAAGAAATTGCCGTTGCGCCTGAGCGAGCTGATGCGGGATGCGCGCACCGGATATCAGAAATCGCCGGCCACGAGCAAGTTTGTGGACGAGCGCAAGTATGCGGAATCGAACGCGACCTTTTTCCGCGAGCGGCTGGAGTTTTATCTGCGCGACGTTTGTGGTTATGCCTATGACGTCGTCAAGGCGGCGCTGGGGGCCGATGCGGACGACGTTGGCGATGCGCTGGCGCGAGCCCAGGCGCTGAAACAGGTTCTGCACATGCCGGAGTTCCAGGCCATCGGAGCGGCCTGCAAGCGCATGCGGAATATCCTGCGGCAGGCGGACGAGAAGGGAATTGCCCGCGCCGCAAACTTCGAGGCGTTGCCTGATTCCGCGCCGGAAGAGAAGGATCTGATTGCGTATTTGCACAAAAGCGGCGCCAAGGTGGAGGAACATCGCAACAGGAAGGAATACTTACAGGCGCTGCAGTTGCTGGCCACGGCGCGTGAACCGGTGGACAAGTTCTTCGACAAAGTGATGGTCATGGTCGAAGACCAGCGGGTACGCGCCAACCGACTGGCGCTGCTGCAAACGCTGTTAAAGGAATTCTCTACGATTGCGGACTTTTCCGAAATCGTGACCGAAGGCAAGGCCGCGTGAAGCTGGATTTGGGAATTGAGTAATTGGGTAATTTGGTAATTGTGTAATTGAGATCCCTGCTCGGGCATGCGAATTACTCAATTACTCAATTCAGAACATCGGGCATTCGAATTACCCAATTACTCAATTACTCAATTTCTCAATTCAGAACAACGAAACTGCAGGGTTCGAAGAAATCTTGAACACAAAGGACTTATCCAAATGGCGACAGTCACTCTCCCCGAAGCTGAAGTGAAGGAAACGAAGACGTCCAACAAGCAGGCGGCGACGAAATACGTGTTCTCGTTTGGCGGCGGCAAGGCGGATGGCAATGGCAAGATGAAGGATGTGCTGGGCGGCAAGGGCGCTGGACTTGCCGAGATGACCAATGCCGGTCTGCCGGTGCCTCCCGGTTTCACCATTCAGACCGAAGCCTGCCGCGAATACATGCGGGGCGGGTTGTCGGCTGATGTCGATCGTCAGATGGACGAGGCGCTGGCGAAACTGGAGGCGCTGCAGGGGCAAAAGTTGGGCACCGGCGAGAATCCGTTGCTGGTCAGCGTTCGTTCGGGCGCGAAATTTTCCATGCCGGGCATGATGGATACGATTCTCAACCTGGGATTAAACGACAAGAGCGTGGAAGCGTTGGCCAAGCGCAGTAACAATCCGAGGTTCGCGGCTGATTCTTACCGCCGGTTGATCCAGATGTTCGGAAACGTCGTGCTCGACATCGAGAAAGCGGCCTTCGATGAGGTGTTCGACGCCAAGAAGAAGCAGAAGAAGGCGAAGATGGACACCGACCTTGACGCCAAGGCCCTGCAGGAAGTCATCGCCGAGTACAAGAAGGTCGTCAAGAAGCATGCCAAGCGCGACTTCCCGCAGGAGCCGCGCGAGCAGCTGGTCATGGCGCGCGACGCCGTGTTCCGCTCGTGGCAGAATGATCGGGCGAAGCACTATCGCCGCATTAACAACATCGACGACATGCTCGGGACCGCGGTCAACGTTCAGGCCATGGTCTATGGCAACCTGGGCGACACCAGCGGAACGGGTGTGGGTTTCACGCGCAATCCCGCCACTGGCACCAATGAGTTTTACGGCGAGTTCCTGATGAATGCGCAGGGCGAGGATGTCGTCTCCGGCGTCCGCACTCCGGTACCGATTCTGGAATTGAAGAAGATCATGCCCCATGTCTATGACCAGCTGCGTGAAATCACGACGCGGCTGGAGAAGCACTACAAGGACATGCAGGACTTCGAATTCACGATCCAGGACGGAAAGCTGTACATGCTGCAGACCCGTAACGGCAAACGGACCGGGCTGGCGGCGGTGCGGGTGGCGATCCAGATGGTGGACGAAGGGCTGATCACCAAGGATGAAGCCATCTTCCGCGTCGAGCCCAACCAGTTGTATGACTTCCTGGTGCCACGGCTGGATGAGAAGAGCACGAAAGTCGAAGTCCTGGCCACGGGGCTGCCGGCCTCGCCGGGCGCGGCTGTGGGACAGATCGTGTTCACGGCCGACGAAGCGGTGAAGAAAGCAGGACACGATACCAACAAGAATCCGGTGATCCTGGTTCGCGCCGAGACGACGCCGGAGGACATTCATGGGATGGAAGTGGCAAAGGGCATTCTGACGTCCCGCGGCGGTATGACGAGTCACGCCGCCGTCGTCACCCGGGGCATGGGCAAATGCTGCGTTGCCGGCGCCGGCGATATCGATGTCAACGAAAAGGCGCGGGAGATGCGGGTGAAGGGGCAAGTGTTCAAGGAGGGCGACTGGATTTCTCTGGACGGGACTACCGGCCGGGTGATCAAAGGCAAGCTGGGTACGATCGCTCCCAATGCGGATGATCCGGAGCTGCAGAAGTTTATGCAATGGGCGGATCCCCACCGAACGATGAAAGTTCGGGCCAACGCCGACATACCGCGGGATGCGATCCAGGCGCGCGCCTTCGGGGCAGAAGGCATCGGACTCTGCCGGACCGAGCACATGTTCTTCGGCGCCGAAAAAATTCCGCACATGCGGGCGATGATTCTGGCGGACAACGAAAAGGACCGCCGCGCGGCCCTGAAAAAACTTCTGCCCATGCAGCGCGCCGACTTCGCCGGAGTGTTCAAGGCCATGGATGGGCTGCCGGTTACGATCCGCACGCTGGATCCGCCGCTGCACGAGTTCCTGCCGCGCCGCGAAGACCTGATGGTGGATATTGCAACGCTCTCCACGGTTGACGCAAAGAGCAAGAAGGAATTGGTGGCGAGATACAAAGACTACGGCGCCAAGGCTGTCGGTGACCTGAAGAAGCTGCTGCCGACGCTGCTGGCCCGGGTGGAGCAGTTGCACGAATTCAATCCCATGCTGGGACATCGCGGTTGCCGTCTCGGAATCACGTATCCGGAAATCACGGAGATGCAGGCGCGCGCCATCTTTGAAGCGGCGGTGGATTGCACGAAGAAGGGAATCAAGGTACTTCCTGAAGTTATGATCCCGCTGGTTGCCACGTTGAAGGAAATGGCGAACCAGGGAGCGATCGTGCGGCGAGTGGCGGAAGAAGTGTTCAAGGAGAAGGGCATGAAGGTGGACTACCTGGTCGGCACCATGATCGAGTTGCCGCGCGCCGCGCTGGTTGCCGATGAGATCGCAAAGGAAGCCGAGTTCTTCTCCTTCGGCACCAACGACCTTACGCAGACCACATTCGGTTTCTCGCGCGACGATGTGAACAAGGTGCTGCCGACGTATCTTGCAGAGGGCATCCTGAAGCAGGATCCGTTCGCGGCTCTGGATCAGGAAGGCGTGGGACAACTGGTCAAGATGGCGACGGAACGCGGGCGTAAGACTCGTTCCAACCTGAAGGTAGGCATTTGCGGCGAGCACGGGGGCGAGCCATCGTCGGTGGAATTCTGCTACCGCACAGGCCTGAACTATGTTTCCTGCTCGCCGTTCCGCGTGCTGACAGCGCGTCTGGCAGCGGCCCAGGCTGCCGCAGCTGAGAAGCTGAAAGTTGAGGGTGGAAGAACAAAGTAGCCGGGCCGGAAAGCAATTCCGATGCAGCCCGACTTCATGGATCAAAACCCCCACCCTGCCGCGGAAGGCGCGACAAGGGTGGGGGACCCTTTCTTCTCAGCAAGGTCAGATTCCGGGCGCCATCACTGCACTTTTTGCAGCCTCGCAATCAACTTTTGCGGCAGGGTTTCGTCGGACTCGGACCACAGGCGGCGCGAGGCGGCGCGGCTCTTCATTT
>Ga0070741_10017283_pt1 | contig 11876 bp, 9 predicted proteins | sample Coa_R1_4_FD_66440 | JGI IMG/M metagenome (GOLD analysis project Ga0070741, IMG submission 66440) | Surface soil microbial communities from Centralia Pennsylvania, which are recovering from an underground coalmine fire - Coalmine... | ecosystem: Environmental > Terrestrial > Soil > Unclassified ...
CACCGAAGCCCTGGTTTCGGAGATTCCCGAAGACAAGAAGGAAGCTCCAATGCCGGGTGGACACGGCGGCATGGGCGGCTTCTAAGAGGTAGCTACAACTTGGAAGTCAGCAACAAATTCGCGAAGGCCCCGGCGCAAGCCGGGGCTTTTGTGTTTGCCGAACATCGACGGCGGCGTCACGTTGGCGCCGCTTGCCGTACAATTAACGGCGAACCTTAGCAACACGGTCCAAGGGCTTTTGACGGATGCTTCAACCGAGCGGTAATGTACGGAACGTCCTAGAGTATCTGCTTATGTAGATTATCTGTCTAGAAGAGACGCCAAAATGGCAGAAAAAGAATCACCAGAATCAAAGCCCAATCTTGAGCCACTACAAGCCTCGCCGCTTAGAACGCTGACAGTCTTCAAAGATTTACCTCTCGTAGGCGATGCCGAGTTTATCCGCACATCGGATGCCTTCAATCACGAAGCGTTTGCCGAGACAATACTTAAGTTGATCAAGCAAAATGAGCCGCCGCTTTCGATCGGTCTTTTCGGTGCTTGGGGAATCGGTAAATCTACGATAATTAATATCCTTTTTCAAAAGATTAAGGAGCATGAAAGCGACTCACTGAGGCCAATATATTTCAATGCGTGGAAGTACTCAGGGGACTCTTTTAGGCGACAATTTTTAATTGTGGTTGCCAAGGAAATATACGGTGACAACCACGCGGAGGTAACACGTCTCGAACAACTCAACTACACGGATGTGTTGAAACGTTCTCATCAGAACAATCTCGCTGCCTCCTTGGTGCAAGCCCTTCGAGACGCATTCGATGTGAAGTTTGCGTTCAGAGGCACTTCGGTCGCACGATTCCTAATTGGTTGCTGTACCCTACTACTCGGCATGGCCACAGCTGCCTTGATAAGTCGATGGTCGCCGATCCTGTCTACACTGCTTTTGACGACCGTTGTACCAGCGGTATTCATTTGGTTTTCACAGTTGAAATTCGAAGAATTGTTTGTAGTTCAAGAGATGCCTATCTATGACCCAAAACTTATCTTTCCGGAACAGTTCGAGGCCGAATTCGCCACGCTAATCAAGAGTGGCGCGCTGCAAGGTAAACGAGCGGTGATAGCAATCGACGACATAGATCGTTGTGAACCAAAAGTGGTTCAGGACATTCTTATCTCTACAAAGAATTTCATCGGTCAAGAGAACTGCTTTTTCGTGATGCCCTGTGACGACAGAACCATTGTTGAAGTGTTCACCGAGCCCAATCAGAAACAAGGCTATAAAGATGAGTCGCTGAGAAAGTACTTCAACGTCGGGTTGAGAATCCCCCCGATTACTAGCACCGATCTCGTGGACTTCGCGAACACAATGGCTAGAAAAACGGGAAGTGTAAGAACGACTTACACAGGGTGATAGCCATGTTTGCTCTGAAGGCAAAGGATTCAAATATGCGCGCAGCGGCTAGAGAATCTATTCTTGGTATTTGGCGTTCTTTCAGCGACCCTGCTTTGCGCGAAAGCTTAGAATTCACGGAATCAGTTGAATCGACAGAAACTGCACAACTTATTAAGAGCGCAATCGAGCAAGAGCTAACCTCAATCAATAGTGAACTCCAGACGCCAAATGATCGCACAGTTCAGCGCGTCGCTCTATGTCTGGATTACGTAGATATCCTGCCACCGAAATCGGTTGATACCGTGTTCGTTCGATCGTTAGATGTACAGCAGGACGCGCCCTTAACGAGATGGCTTGATGTGATCAAACAGTATCAAGATAAATTAGATTCAGAGTTTCCAGACAGCTTCTCAAAGCGCTGCCTTGAACTCGCAGGTTCGAGTGGGTCACGCCCTCAAAGACAGCAACTCATGCTGCAAAAGTTCGCCGAAACCCTGGGAAAGTTGTCCCCCGACAAGCGGAACTCATCGGTAAAAAAATATTTCCTATTACTCAAGGATTCGAATGCGAACACACGAAATGCAGCAGCCACGATGCTTAGTGCCATACGATCGGCGTTGCCTGACACCCAAGAGTTCAAAATCTCTGTTGGCAACGTGCTTGGAGATCTGAGAAGAGACGTCAAAACACCGGATTTGCTCCAGTACCGCCCCGTGTTTGAAGCACTAACGAGCCAGATAGATGTCTTGGGTGAATATCAGTGGCGCGACGTGGCTGATCTGAGTAAGAGATTGCTTTCACAGACGGATACATCTCTTCAAGAATTTGGCATGGCACTCGTTGAACGAATGCCCAGCATTCCGGAGATGGATCAAGAAGAGTTATTGCATCAACTGGTCGGCTTAGAAAACTCGGCTAACAGCCTCAAAGAGAGGGCAACCAGAAGACTCGAGTACTTCGCTACTGGCAAACTAGCAGATTCGGCAAAGAAAGTGATCGAAAGCCGACACCAAACGCAGAAATAGTGGCGCAGCCGGGTGGCCCGCCCACCCTTCCGCGCGTTTTTCGGGGAGGGTGGACTTTCGTCCACCCCCCTAAGTTCATTCACCCCCTAAGTTCATTGCAATCCTGAGGGTGTTTCAAGACGCTCTGCAAGCCTTTCGACTTTCGCCTTGGCCTTGCCATACTCCACATAATCGCTAACCAGGTTTACCACCTCGGTTGTCATCTCGTGGTTGGCTAAAAGGTAATCCTTGTACTCAGGATTTTGAAGATGGTTTTTGTTCTCATCGAGGCGGCGAATTGTCGCACTCACATTTTCAGCCAGGTCCTTCATCAATGGAGTAATGCGATCAATCGCCTGCTCCTGCCAGGGAGAGGCGGCGTTACGCGCATCATTGAGCCTGGTGAGGGTTTTGCCCACGTTGTTCACGTGTTCTTTGATTTGACTGATCTTGCCTGAATGGCTTTCCCATGCCAAATTGGAACGGGTAAAAGACTCCATGATCGACGTATCGTACTGCAGCTCAATAGCCTCGCTTTTCACCTGGGAAAGCAATTTCGATACCTCGTCGGAATCTTTCGCCGGCCCGCCAGCCAGCGCCGGCTGAACCACAAACAGGAATGCAGCCAACAGGAATGCCAGACTCGATACTTGAATGATTCTATTTCCAGACATGTTCTTCTCCTTCTCATGCCTCGGGAATTCCGAGGAGTTCCATAAAGGCATATATACCTACTACCTTTGACGTGCAGATATTCCATAGGGCGTGTGACCGCCATCACGGACGCATGTGACACTCAAGCCCAGAACCAACGTGAATAAATGTGATCTAGATGATGTAACCGCTGCCATCAGTGAATGCGCTGCTTCTGTTCTCCATTGGGAAAGCTCAGGCGCGTGTGGAGTTTTTTCCTTCTTCATCGAACCGGCGCAAAATTGCAAGTGGATATTTGGTTCCAGACCTTGGCGACTTAAATACTGCTACCAATCCCGCCTTGTCATGAGAAAAATTGCGTGTAATATGTGTTGCGGGGTAATTTAAAGCCCTCAAGCGCTACTGTACGATTATGAAAAAGCTTAAATTTCTTCTTTCGCTGATCCTGGAAGAAAATGCCTATCAGAAGCTGCTGGCGGCTACTGCTCAGGATGCGGCCAAGCGCTTGGATGTTGACCTGGAAGTCCTATATGGCGGCAATGATGCGATTGCGCAAAGCCAACACCTGCTCAACGCGATTCAATCCAAAGATTCCAAGCCCGACGGCATCATATGCGCTCCTGTGGGCACCCCTTTGGTGCAGGTGGCGCGCCAGGCCGCCGCGGCCGGCATTGGCTGGGCGCTGCTCGAACGCCGCTGTGATTACCTGGCGGAGTTGAGAAGAGACTACCAGGTCCCGATTTTTGGCGTCTCGCCCGATCAGGAAGAGATCGGGAGGATCCAGGGACGGCAGATCGGCGCATTGCTTCCCGGCGGAGGCTTGATTTTGCATATTACCGGTCCCACCGCCAGTTCAGCCGTAGAACTGCGTACCGCTGGAATGCAATCCACCAAGCCGGCCAATATTGAAGTGCGTACCCTGGTTGGCAACTGGAGCGAAGAGAGCGGATACAAAGCCATCAGCCGCTGGCTTCAGTTAAGCACTTCGCACGCAGCACCGGTGAAGTTGGTAGCGGCACAAAACGACGAAATGGCAATGGGCGCGAGAAAAGCTTTTGAAAGTGAGACCCGCAGTGAAGAGCGCAAACGCTGGACCAGCTTGCCATATATCGGCTGCGATGGCTGTCCTGGCGCCGGACAGGACTGGGTTCGCAGAGGCTTGCTGGCAGCTTCGGTCGCTACCCCCTCGACCGCCGATGTTGCTGTTGAGCTGATGGCCACTGCCATTCGAACCAAGACCCAGCTCCCGGAACGTAAAATCCTTCTCCCCACAGCCTTGTATGGAAACCTGTAATTCCTAAATCCCTCCTTGCTGAAGTTTTATGGGTTTGCCGCCGGATGCAAAATCAATTGTTCAGGAACAAAATAAAATCTGCGTTATCTTTCGCTGGACCGGGTAGTGAGCAGTTCGAGCCGCTCCTGTGACAACTGTGCGAAGCGGCCTGTGGGGTCTTGCCGGATGGATTGCTCGAAGGCCGCCCTGGCTGCCGGATGATCGTTCAGCGCAAGCAGCACGCGCGCTTTTGTATAAAACACCGATGAGCGGTTGTCCGCCTCGGCCGGGTTCTTTTCGGCAGCCTGGGAAATTGCTTGCAGCGCAGCCTCATATTTTCCCGAGCCCAGATAGGCCAGCGCCATTTCATATTGCACCGTCCAGGCCAGGGGCAGCATCGTGGCTGCGCGATTGAGCGGAACCACCGCTTCCTTGAAATGGCCGAGGCGGTTATAGACCGCGCCTAGCGACAGATAGGCTGCTCCCAGATTGGGATCGTATTCAATGGCTTGTTGGAAATCTGAGCAGGCTTGGTCGAGATGCTCCTCCCGCAAGTTCAGGATTCCCCGCAGCTCCAGCGCCAGCGCATACTTCGGATAAATCTCGAGCGCCCGCGCAATGTGCTTTCTGGCTTCAGGATAACGCCGGCGGTCCATCGCTTCGCGTGCCTGGTGGATGGCAGCCTGAGCTTGATGCGGCGCCTGCAACTCATTCGTCGAGACGACAGTTTGGGGTTGCAGTTGTCCGGCGGGCACGCGCTCGGGCAGAGTCCCGGCGTTATTCGTTTGTGCGGCAGCAATGAGAACAGAGGAGATGATGATCGCAGCCAGTAGAAGGCACTGCGTAACTGCTTGCCTTCCACTTTTAAACCGGTTGATGACCTGTCTAACAAAGGCTTTCATGCTTCAAGTCCTGCCGCTGACATCCGGCGTCAAACTAAGCGGACTTTAACATAATTTTAATAATAATTTAACACTCCTTTAACATATTGATGATTATCAAGAACGGTTCTTCGTTTTACGCCGGGTAGCCCCGCACTCCCCACTTTTTGAGAACAAACACTCCGCGCAAATCCGCGGCGACAATGTCTGTTGCCTTTCTCTGTGCCCCTGTGTCTGCGTGGCGAATTACCTTATCCAAAGCTGCTTGACACGCTATTACTCCGGCGGCTAAGCTTCCAGCTTCTCTGGAGGTTGCAATGCAACGTCGAATCAGTCTCACGCTGCTGGTCGTTCTCTACACGACTGCTATAGTTGGCGGTCTCGTCGTAACGCAAATCGCGATGGCACAGGCGCCGTCGGCACCAAAAACTACGCAGGAACAACGAGCGGTCGTAGAGATGGACCGCACAACCTTTCACGAGCACCTGAAAGCCCTGGGATACCAAAGCCGGGGCGGCATCAGCAAGGAGAAGACAGACAGCAGCGACCCGAGATTCCGTTCGCTGCCGCACTTCTCGTCATCGTTTACCATCAAAGGCACCACGTTTCCTTTCACCATGCTGGGCTTCCCGCCGAAGTCGGGCCGCCCGTCGCATTTGCATACCGTCATCGTTCCTTTACGAATGAACTTCAGCGGCTTTGGCCCGAATGGGGATATTGCCATTTCTTTCGATCCCCAGGATGCGGTCACCAACATTGTCAATTCGCCGATGTACCAGGATGCGCAGTTCGCCAACGGCACCGGGCAATTCGGCGACATGATGCAACGGGCGACATTCTGGAACAAGATGGATGCGGAACGGGAATGGCACGTCAGGCTGGCGCGTCCGCGCATCCTGCCTACGATCAATATTGAGGTAACACCGGAAACCGGCTCGCTGATGAAGGTGGGCACCGCCACCTTTGGCAACGTTCTCATCGACTTCCTCGACTCGCAGGCGCAAACGATTATCCAGCTCGAGGGCATCGATCCGGATGAGGCCCCGATCTTCGTCACACAAAACGTCACCGCCGAGGCGCTCGGATACCACACCGCCGTCACCTTTCCGATTGGCAGCAACAGCGAAGCGCTGCAGACCTACATTTATACGAGCTGGCTCGACCCCAAACTTGTTGATCCCCTGTTTGCCGACGTCAGCACCTTCAACCACGAAACCGGCGAATGGCTTAACGATCCGTTCGTCAATAATGTGGTTCCAGTGTGGATGTATCCGCCGGCAAGCGATCCCCGCACCGTGTGCTCCGGCAACAATCTGCTCGAAGTTGGCGATCCGCAGGGTAACGGACCCACCTTCGATGACTTCCCCACCGTTCCTATAACGATCGATGGTGTCACCTATCATTTGCAGGATCTGGTGATGTTGCCGTGGTTCGCTGAAGAGGTCCCTTCGTCCGCCGAGAATGGATGGTACGACTTCCCTGCAACCAACCAGATCAAGAGCCCGGCAGTGTTTTGTCCGTAATGTTACCTGGAGAACGCGCTCCGGCAAGAAAAGCCCTGCAGAAAATGCAGGGCTTTTTCTTTGCAAGTGGATTTGTTCAGGCTCAGGGGTTGCCCGCCGCCGCCGCTGCGCCCTGAGGTGGAGACGCCTGCGCTGGCTGCGGTTCCTGCCCTCGCGTCCCCAGGCTGACAGCTTTCTTTCCCAGGTCACTCCCGGGCGACGCGCCACTCGCCATTCGACTTTGCGGTGGAAATGGTAACCGTGTCGCTTGAGCCCTTCTCCTTCGATTGGAGTATGACTTCGGCTTTGTCCTCACCGTGCATGACCACTTTGGCGATCTTCAGATTCGCATCAAACATCATGGGCAGCACTTTGATCATCTGCTCGCCCTCCGGGCCATCGAGCTGGCCGGCCATATCGGGCATGATGGTCTTCTTGATCGCCTCTTTATCCTTGGTCGCAACCGCGCGAATGAAGGCTTGCGCTGCCCGTGCCGGCGGGGAATCGAGCGCGGCGAGTTTCTCTGGTGCGGCCTTTGGTTTCAGGACAATAGGCGCGGTGAAGGTGGCCGAGTACACCCATTTGTCCTCATCCCCGAAGCTGGACTGGGCCTCTACATAGAGTTTGCCCGCGATCAGCTTGCCGGGCTCGAAGCGCCGGGGCACGAACTCGTGCATGCCGCTGACAGAGACATTGGGAGCATCCTTAAAATTGTTGTCGTAGAGCTGGCCATCGTTGGGCCGTGCCTGTTCGTCGAACTTAACCTCGATGGCGTGCAGCTTGCCCGCGCGGGCGAGGTGGATCATACCAAAGTCATCGCGCAACGTGGCATCGTCTACGGGAACATCGCTCAGCACGACATAGAGAGCATCTTTTTCTTCATGAAACATATCGGGCTTCATGAGCGCGTATACGTACTTCAGCTCCGCCGTGTGGCCGTTTACGGTAAACGTGCCGCTCACAGCGGATTGCGCGCCGCTGGATTGTGCAGCAGCGACCGGGACGCGGCTTAGAAGCGCAAGCGCAAATGCGCAAGAAAGAACGATGCGGCGCGAAAGCATAGTCAGCTCCTTCGGACGACATTTAGGGGGAAGCAACAAGCTAAACGAAAGCAGCGAGCTTGTCACGCGAAATCAAGAAAACCATGGCCAAACGAAACAACGTATGGATGGCCCTGGAGTGCGCCCGCACCGCCCGCGACATCCTCGGAGCCAACGGAATCACCGATGACTACCCCGTGATGCGTCACATGATGAACCTGGAATCGGTGAAGACTTACGAAGGCACGCATGATATCCATGCCCTGATCATAGGCGGGAATGTTACCGGATTCGACGCCTTCTGATGGGACCTCCAGCGCCGAAAAAAATCCTAATACTTCCTTCCAAACTGACACTTTCCTGTGAGAGGGAATCTACCGCAACCGCTAGCCACTGCGTGCAATCGGCGGCTAACTGGGATTCCCTTCTCCAAGCTACTCCTATCAGCCAAGCAACAAAAAACAGGCACTCTGCCACCGTCTAAAAAAAAATCCTAATACTTTTTTCAAAACTGACACTTTCTTCTAGAGGGGGAATATAGGGTTCCTCCTGACGACCGACTGACATTTTCATCGCTGAGTAGAAATGGACACCCATAAGTTGGGTGGACGGACACGTTTGACTCAAAACAGAAGAGACAGGAGAACTCCCCAATGCGAACGCTTCGAGTTGCAGCATTATTGTTGTGTATCCATACAGTGGTATTTGTGCACGCGGGACTTGCACAAAGTACAGCGGTTTCAGACGGTACTTTGCCGTCCCAACGGGCCGCCCATGCGCAAGGCAGCGCTCAAGTGGTGCCGGACTACGTCACTTATCGTTTTTTCTTCACGCACTTGGCAAACCTTGGCCAACTCGCGGACACCCTGGAAAAGGCCGGAAAAGATGGCAGTAAATGGCGCACGCATGACCAGCACGCGGCTGGGCTAAGCGATGCTGAAGGGCAAATCCTGACCCAGGTTGCCCAGGATTGCAATCAGTCTCTGAAAACTGAAGACACCAAGATTCAAGCTTCCATTACTGCCTTCCATAACCAATTTCCAAACGGTCAGTTTGTTCATGTCTCCGCGCCGCCGGAGCTGTCACAATTTGAAAACGAAAAAATACAGGCAATTAACACGCACATTGAACAATTGAAGTCCCAGCTCGGACAAGATTCCTTCAACAAGCTTGATACCTACGTCAAGAGCACCTTCAAGCCAGCGATCGTCACATTGCCTGCCGGAGCGGCTTCGGCCAAGGGTGTGGATAAGTCCACCGGAGGTGCACAATGACCAGGCGCCTTCACCTTCCGGGCTTTCTCTTTATTCTGGCACTGGGCCTGCTAGCGGTTACCCCTAACCTGCACGCCCAGGCGTCAATTTACGTGTTCACCCAAACCACCGTAACAACTGGCAGCGAGGCGTTCTCCGAGTGCGGCACTGCGATGGACGCAGCCACCGCCGCCAACTATCCCGATGCGACGACTACTTGCGGCTTCTATCGTAACAACGTCTTACAACAACAGTGGAGTTGTACTGGAAATCCATCCGCAAACTGTATTGCTCCTCAGCTTTTTTCCACCATCCCGGGAGCTACGTATGCCACTGATGCCAATAACGGTATCTTTCTCTATTTCGACTATTCCGCCAACAGTTATGTAGACCCAGGCTACTACTGCACAGCCCTAGGCACTCCGATCCCACAATTCATTGAGTTTGGTTACGTCTATGCAAAAGGCGGCCCAGCGTACTGGACTAGCGGCTCATGTGCTGTGGCTAAAACCTTTGGCCTGGATGCGACCACCACCTCCATCAGCCCGACCCAGGTGACGCTGGGCGCGGGAGATACCCAACAATTCTCGTCGAACAAGAGCGCTCGCTGGAATGTCATCCAGGGACGGGGCATCGTGCCCAACGGCTCCTATATAGCGCCCAGGACTGTGGACGCTGAAGAACAAGACCTGGTTCAAGCCTGCGATGTTTCCAACTTAAATGACTGCGCTGTGGCCACGGTAACATTAATACCCCTCACGGTCACGGTGAGTCCCAACCTCGCCAGCGTTATCCCAGGGACATCGCAAGCATTCACAGCGAGAGTCACAGGACCCTCCGGTGTTTCTCAAGGTGTGACGTGGTCCATCAGCCCGCAATTCGGTTCGGTGGATCAGAACGGTGTATATACAGCGCCCGACAACAGCCAGGTGCCCAGTGAGACACACGTGTTTGTAACCGCCACGAGCACCAAGGACAACACGCGATCGGGCGCGGGAGAGGCCATCGTGGCCCCGGTGACAATCACCATCAGTGGCACCAATCCCTTTCTGGCAAACCCCGGGGCGCAAGATCAATTGATTGCAAATGTTTTTACCGGCACCAACAACAACCAGGTGATCTGGTCGGCCAGCTCAGGCACGATTGACGGCAATGGAGTCTACACACCGCCCTCTGCCTTATCGCAAGATGTAACGCCAGTAACCATCACAGCCTGCCTTGCTGCTAAAACCACGATCTGCAACAATCCTCCATTCATTTTGCAGGTTGTACGGCCGGTTTCAATGACCGTCACGCCAACGCAGTGGCCGTCAGCTCAGAACATCGCGGTCACCATCAACGGTAGTGGATTTGGCTCCGCGCCGGTAGTCACATTCAGCGATCCGACGATTAACCCTCTCTCGCCCTTTCAGCTCTCCGGTTCCGGCGTCCTTACCGGAACGATACCGGTACCGCTGCGGACGATAGCAGAGACCGTAACCGTAACCGTTACGGCTACGACTGGCACGGTAACATCGCAAGCTAGCGCGAATGTCACGGTTAATCCTGTACAGCTTACAGTCACCCTTTCGCCCGCAACCGCCTCATTGCAAGAGAACCAATCACAGTCATTCGCGACCATGGTCGCCTGTAAGACTTCCGGCGGCGTGACTTGTTCAGTTCCTCAAACCGTGAGCTGTTCGATCAATCCCAATCTGGGGAGCTTGGCAACTTCGGGTTCGAATTGCGTCTACACTGCAACCGCTTCGATCAGCAGCCAGCAGCAAGTTCAGCTCAAGGCTTGCTCTACCCTGATCCCAACGTCATGCGGCACAGCTCAGATCACGCTGGTGCCAATCATCGTGAACGTCACTCCGGGAAACATATCCGTTAACGCCGGTCAAACCCAAAGGTTCCAGGCCGCGGTAACAGGCACGGGGAATACCGGGGTTAACTGGTCGGTCAGTACCACCGGGTCCAACTCGCCTGGCAGCGTTGATGCCACTGGTCTGTACACTGCGCCAAGTCCAATTCCCAGCCAGCAAACGGTTACGGTGAAAGCTTGCAGCGTGGTTGATTCCGGCAGGTGCGGCACGGCAACGGTGCTACAGGTGCCGGTGGTGGTGACAGTTATCCCTAAAACCGCTACTTTGCAGGCCGGGCAAACACAGCAATTCCAGTCAGTTGTAACGGGCACAAGCAACGGTGCAGTGTCGTGGAAGATCAGTTCGAGTCCGGCGCACGGCACGATCGCTTCAAATGGGCTCTACACAGCGCCGCAACCTCCAATCAACGGGCCACAGTCGGACACGGTGCAGGCTTGCAGCACAGTCGACACAACCAAGTGCGATACAGCCGTAGTGAGCCTGCTATCAACGACTCCGGTAGGAGTACTGAACCCAACCAGCCTGACGTTTGCTAATCAACTCGTTGGGACAACCAGCGCAGCCCAGACGGTCACGCTGACCAACACTGGCACCAGCAGCCTGACGTTGACTAGCATCGCCGCCAGCGGAGACTTTGCCGTTCAGGGCAACACGTGTGGAAGCCCACTAGCTTTGAATGCAAGCTGCAACATCAGCGTGGTCTTCACGCCGACGGCCATGGGTACTCGTACAGGTACGCTGACCGTCTCTAACAATGCCTCCAACAGTCCGCAAACGGCCAGTTTGAATGGCATGGGAGTGGCGCCAATCGCCAGCCTGTCTCCGGCAAGTCTGACCTTCGGTCCGCAGGCCACAGGTTTTACCAGTCCTCCCCAAACCATTACCCTGACCAATAGCGGTACAGCTACACTGGTGATCAGCAGCATTGCTGCCACCGGCGACTTTGCTCAGACCAACAACTGCGGAAGTTCGCTGGCCGCGGGGGCGCGGTGCAGCGTCAACGTTACCTTTACG
>Ga0070741_10017284_pt1 | contig 11874 bp, 12 predicted proteins | sample Coa_R1_4_FD_66440 | JGI IMG/M metagenome (GOLD analysis project Ga0070741, IMG submission 66440) | Surface soil microbial communities from Centralia Pennsylvania, which are recovering from an underground coalmine fire - Coalmine... | ecosystem: Environmental > Terrestrial > Soil > Unclassified ...
CAGTATCTCGAACGCGCCAGCGACGTGCTGAAGCTCGTGCCCGACGCGCCGGAGATCGCCAAAGAATCCGCCGAAGCCAACAAGGAACTCGCGGCGCGCCGGCAGAAAGCCGCCGAACCCTACATCGCGCAGGCCAAGACCGCGGCCGCCGCGTGGGACAAGGCCGCCGCGAAGGCCGCGTACGAAAAAGCGCTCGAGCTCGACCCCGCAAGCACCGCCGCGCGCGACGGTTTGAAGTTCGTCGCGACGATCGGCGAACCGGGCTTCGTGTTCCGCGACAAGACCTCCGACGGCGCGCAAGGACCCGAACTCGTGATCGTCGACAGCCGCGTCGCGATGGGCCGCCACGACGTCACGCGCGCCGAGTTCCGCCGCTTCTGGAACGCCGCCGGCAGCGCGCAGTTCGCGAACAAGGAGCCGAGCTGCCGCGATCGCGAATCGATCTTCCGCTCGTCGAAGAAGCGCAACTGGGAAAACCCCGAGATCCCGCAGGACGACAACCACCCGGTCGTCTGCGTGAGCTGGGAAGAAGCGGCCGCGTACGCGCAGTGGCTCGGCAAGCAGACCGGCAAGCGCTACCGGCTGCCGACTCCCGACGAATTCGATCGCGTGGCGCGCCGGTCGACCGCGGGCGAGTGCAAGGCCAACGTCGCCGACGCCTCGTTCAAGCGCCAGTTCGACAGCCACTCCGGCAGCGATTGCGACGACGGCTACGCGGCGACCTCGCCGGTCGGCAAGTTCGAGCCTACGGCGGGCGTTTACGACATCGACGGCAACGTGCGCCAATGGGTCGGCGCCTGCGGCAACGGCGCGGCCGCGGAAGCCGGCAGCGGCTGCCGCGATTTCCTGGTCAAAGGCCGCAGCTGGCTCTCGGTCGCCGCCAAGGAGCCCGTCACCTACAGCGACACGTTCGCGGCAGACGTCGGCCTCAACAACGTCGGCTTCCGCGTGGTGCGCGAGCTCGAGAAGTGAGTGGAAAAATATAACCTTACCGATTTTCCTGCCCGCCCGCCGCGGCGGCATTTGACGAGGAAGCCCCGATGAAGCTGCTTTTCCCGAATGGCGAACACGAACCGGTCGAGCTCAACGAAGGCAGCACGCTGGTCGGTTCCGGATCGGATTGCCCGGTGATGCTCGCCGCGCCGGGCATCGCTGCGCACCATTGCGAGCTGCGCACGCGCGGGGACACGACCGTGGTGCTGCCGCTCGACGCCCAGGCCGCCACCGTGCTCAACGGCAAGCAGATCACGGGCGAATCGCCGATCAAGCCCGGCGATCTGCTGCTTTTCGCGAAGGTCGGCTGCCGCGTCGTCGCGATGGAAAAAACGCCGGCCGCGCCGATACGCAAGCCCGCGTCCGCGAGCGACGACGACGGCCGCACGCGCGTGCGCATGGCGCTGCCCAAGTACATGTTGCGCGGCGTCTCGGGCCCCACTTTCGGCAAGACCTACGCGATGGTCGGCACGCTCATCATCGGCCGCAACGCCGACTGCGGCATCTCGATTCCCACCGACGAGATCTCGCGCCAGCACGCCAAACTCCAAGTCGTCCCCGACGGCGTGATGGTCGAAGACATGGGCTCCTCCAACGGCACCTTCGTCAACAACCAACGCGTGCACGCCGGCACCCTGCTCAAACCCGGCGACGAACTCCGCGTCGACACCGTCCGCTTCATGCTCATGTCCCCCGGCATGGACATGCCCGCCCAACCGCGCACCGAAGCACCCGCACCCGCCGCGCAGGCGAAATCGGGCAATACGATGTGGATCGTGGCGGGAGTCGTCGTCGCCATCGTCGTGTTGCTGGGGGTGTTGAAGGCGATGGGGAAGATCTGACGACGCGAACAATTTTGGGTCCTTTTATTCGGACCTCGAATCGACGAATGGGACGGTATCCGTCAATGCCGCGCAAACATTGATAGTGCGAAACGCGGGGTATTCTCGAGCCAGCTTGAATTCGAGACTGGAGTCGTCGTTCCGAAAACCTGACGGCTCCAGCTCCCTGAGCTTATGACGAAATAGCGCTTCCGCTGATGACATGGATGTGGTATCCCGCTCGCCGGAATCCCGTAAAAATATAGAGATCTCGTCGATTGCTGCCTTCGGCGTCAGCGGGTTGGCGGATGTTTCGGAACAGAACGTGGATGCGATATAGGCGGATATCGCTCGATTCATTTCGTAGTCTGCTTCCGGCGAATCCCCTACGCCGTACAATGCTATTCCACGGTAGTAGACGATCGCTTGCGCACTAGAAAGGTTGTGCTTTCGCAGTTTGATCGGCTGCACGTTCACGCTTAATCCTGACCAGCTCGACACTCTTTGCCTCGAGACCCGTGGACGGTAGTCGACATCAGCTGTGGGCGGGACGAGATTTTGTTCATCCGCATCTTCGATGTAGCCGGGTTTCAGTGCGAGCACAGTCCAGGTGTGCTTCGAAGATTCGAAAAAGAAAGTCATCCAATAGAAACGAGGAGAAATCGCATACTGCCATGTCGACGGTATCGCGTAGTTTCCCTTCGAATCCGTTCTGAGGATCAGCCGATACTCCGATAACGTGCCTGTTTTCAGAACGCTTTCGATGAAATTCGCATCGGCAACGACAAATGCGCCGGGTATTCCTTCGCCGGTATCGGCATCGATTACCCTCCCGGTCTTTCGCAGGTATACATCTGCATTCAGTGCTCGATCTGTCCAGGTCGGCCCGTAGAGGAAAAGTACGACGGCGAGCACGTAGAAGCAGCCTATCCATATCCACCGCACTCTGCGAGCACGCATCCGAATGGAAACGAGCAGCAGCACTGCTGCAAAAATAATGAACGGAACTACCGCGGAACCCAGAAGAAGAATGAGCGACCAAGGATCCATACACCTTCTCTCGCGCGGGTGGAGAAGCTAGGCTTCCCTCTCCGAATTCTCTCATACCCTATCGGTTGGGACGAGGCAAACGAAGCCGTTTGCGATCGGCATCTGAAATGTGCACGATACGAATACCAATCATGTAGCTAAAGCTTCTATGGTCACGACCCCACCCGACCGCCTCTCCTCAGACCCACGCAGCAAGTTCTACGACGAAGCGCTGCTCGCGCGCGGCGTCGGCGTAAAATTCAACGGTGTCGACCGCAACAACGTCGAGGAATACTGCGTCAGCGAAGGCTGGGTGCGGCTCGCCGTCGGCAAGGCGCGCGATCGGCGCGGCAACCCGATCACGCTCAAGCACAACGGCGTAGTCGAGCCGTATTTTCGCGACGAAGCAGAAACGAAATAGCGTGCATCCTTAGCACCTCGACCGTTCAGAGCAATGGAGCGGTATCGACGGCCGTGCGACTTGTGGATGCGTTCCGATTTTCATCCCGTACGGTTTTTGGCTCGCCGCCGCTTTGAACGCGTTTCTTGGTGACTTCTTTGCGCGAGGCAAAGAAGTTACCCGCTCGGCCGCAGGACGAGCGGAAGCCTCGCGTTGTTCACGTCAATAGTGAATTATGGATTTCACGTTTCGCGTGAATGAAGGGCCGGAAACCTGAATTTTCGCTTGCGCGAGACTGACGAGCAAACGTCAGGCGTCAAACACGATGCGCATCGACAAATCGAGCGCACGCACGTGCTTCGTCAGCGCCCCGATCGAGATGTAGTCGACACCCGTGCCCGCGAGCACACGCAAATCCTGCAGGCGCACGCCGCCCGAGACTTCGAGCGGTACGCGGCCTTTTACTTCGGCGACGGCGCGGCGGATGTCGTCGAGCGAGAATTCGTCGAGCATGATGCGGTCGACGCCGGCGCCGAGCGCTTCGTAGAGCTCGGCGAAGCTTTCGACTTCGACTTCGAGCATGAGGTCCGGATGCAGCTGGCGCGCCGCATCGACGGCGACCGTGAGCGAGCCCGCGGCGGCGATGTGGTTTTCCTTGATCAGGATCGCGTCGAAAAGACCGATGCGATGATTGCTGCCGCCGCCGCAGCGCACGGCGTATTTCTGTGCGAGGCGCAGGCCCGGCAGCGTCTTGCGCGTGTCGAGGATCGTCGCGCGCGTGCCGCGCACCGCCGCGACGTACTGCGCGGTCACGGTGGCCGTGCCCGAGAGCGTTTGCAGGAAGTTGAGCGCGCACCGCTCGGCGCCGACGAGCGCGCGGGCCCGGCCGTGCAGTGTGCACAACACGTCGTTCTTCGCGACATGTGCGCCGTCGCGGACGTTCCACGCGATGGCGATCTGCGGGTCGAGCGCGCGGAAGCAGGCATCGAACCAGGCCTGACCGGCGAGCACGCCGGCCTCGCGCGTGACGATGCGCGCCGACGCGGTCGTGTCGGGGTTCAACAGATCGGCGGTGACGTCGCCGCCGCGGATGTCCTCGGCGAGGGCGCGTTCGACGTCGCGCTGTACCGCCTCGGGATCGGGCGGAGCGATCGTGGCTTGTTTCATCGAATCGTGCGGAACGGACAGCGCCGCGGCGCGGCGTTGTCCGAAGTATACGCGAGCTCGGCGGCGCGCTTCAGGCCGGAGCGGCGGCGGCTTCGCCCGCGGCGTCGCCCGAGGGCGTGTGCGCCGCCTTGAGCCGCTCGACGATCGCGTCGAGCGCGCGGTCGAACAGCGGCACTTCCTCGAGCACGACGGCTTCGCCGCGGCGGATCTCGGCGGCGAGCGCGACGACGGTCTTGTCCGACACCTTGAGGCCCTTGCGGTTCACGAACAGATACTTCGAGCTGATCGGGCTGATCCACGAGAGCTTCGCGCGCTCCTTCGTGCCCGTGGCCGGATCGGTGAATTCCACCCACGTGCCGACCTTCATCTCCTTGGCCTGCTTGAGGCTTACGTCGTCGGCGTCGAAGGTCGCCTCGGCGGCGGCTTCCTCGGCTTCGCCCGCGACGACTTCCTCGACGGGACTCTCGACGGCCGCAGCGGTGGCCGCGGCCTTGCTCACGATCTCGAAGCCTGGCGCCGCGCCGTCCTCGGCGGACGCAGCCTTGGCCGGCTGTTCGCCGCTCAGCACGCTGCGGTAGAACAGGTTGAGCTCATGCATGAGCTGCTTGACGTCGTTCTCGTGGTACGCCACGGTGGCCAAGCCATGACGCAGCGTCTTCTCGAGCGCCGGCAACAGGCCCTTGAGGCGAGTCCGTTCGGCGTCGGAGGTCTTGGGCTCGGCGCTCCAGGCGAATTCGTCGGCGAAGCGCAGCGCTTGGCGCCATTCGTTCGAATCCTCGCCTTGGCGCAGCAGCGTCAGCACGAGATAGTTCGCCCAGGGACGCGTGAGCACGTTGTGCACGATGTCGGGCAACTGCCGGCCTTCGACGCGCTTGAGCACTTCGCGCGCGGAGATGCGCCGCGCCGCGTGGAGTTTTTCGCGGCCGCGCGTCGCTTCTGCGGCGCGCTGCTCGGCGAGCTCGGCGCGCTTCTTGTTCGTCTCGAGGAAGCTCTCGAAATCGATGCGTGCGCGCTCGAAAATGCCGAGGTCGTCGTCGAAATCCTTGAGCAGCGATTCGATCGTCTGCTTGACCTTGTCGTAAAGCCGGTGATCGCGGTCGGATTCCTCCGACCAGCCCATGCACGCCTGCGCCATCGAATCGAGGAGCTGGCGGGCCGGGTGCGTCTTCTGCGCGAACAGGTGCTTGTCGAGGATCGCGACCTTGAGGAACGGAATCTGCAAGCGCCCGAGCAGGGCTTGCATCTGCGCGGGCAGGTTGCGGTCCTGCAGGATGAATTCGAACAGCATGCCGACGAGGTCGATCGTGTCCTCGTCCGCGCCGCTGACGTGCGCCTTGTCCTGGCCGTGCAGCTTGCCGGCCTGTTCGAGCAGTTCCTGCTTGATCTGCTGCACGGCCTGCATGGCGTCGGCCGCGGTCGACGCGTGCGACTGCGCCATCATCGCCTGGTTCTGCAGCAGGGTCAGCGCGGAGAGGAGATCCGTCGGCGCCAGGCTCGGCACGCCGACGCCCGACATGTAGTCGCCGACTTCGCCGGGCGCCATGGCCGGCCGGCGGCTCGCCAGCAGCGAGCGCACCGTGTTGTAGATTTCCATCTGCAGCTGCGCCGCCGCGGGGTCGTAGCCGCCGGTGGCATAGCCTGCGTAGGCGCCGCCGCCGTCGGGCACGCCGTCCGCAGCGGGCGGCATCTCGCCAGGCATGGCGGGCTGGCCCGGCGGCCGCGGTCCGCGCCCGCCCGCGTGCGGCACGGAATGCCGGATCTGCGGCAGCACGCCGGCTTGTACGAGCTGGGCGTTCACTTCGTCGTAGAGCGCGTCGAGGCCCGCCATGACGTAGCGGTCGAACAGCTTGTAGACGATGAGCTTCGCCTGCAGGTTGAGCTGGAACTCGTGCATCGCTGTGCGGAACGCCTGGCACAACGGCGCGGGTGCGATCGGGTTCGTCGCATCCTCGACCTTGGCGCCGCCGCGGATCACGGAGAGCCGCTGGTTGACGGCGAACAGCGACCGCGCGAGGCGGTTCTCGGCCTTTGCGACCGAGCTCGCGATCGCCAGCGATTCTTCGAGTTCGGTATCGTCCACGAGCGAGAGATCGCTGCTGCCCGTGTGGCCCGTGTCGGACTTCGCCCCAGGCGTCTTGCCGGCCGCGAAATCGTTGAACGTCTTGCTGAGCTGTTCCTGGAACACGCGCTCGACGAGCTGGCGTTTCTTGCGCACTTCGCGCATGCCGTCGAAGTATTGGGTTTGGATGGCGTTGTTCTCGGCCTTTTCGGCCAGGTCGAACAGCGCGTCGTCGATGTTCTCGAACAAGGTCGCGACGAGGCCTTGCAGGCGCTTGAGCGCCGTCCCGCGCACGGATTTCAGAAGCTCGCCCATGCGGTCGGCAGCACCCGACTGGATCGCCTGGCGCTGCTGCAGGTCGACGACTTTGTTCGTATCGTTCTGATTGCTCATCGTGCTGACTTCTGTGCCCCTGCGACAGAATTCAAGAGCGGAATCCGCGAACGGATTTCACAGCGCAGCATACCCCGCGCGGACCAACGAATTGTGAACGGCGTCACAGAATATGTGTGACATCGCACCGACGGGGCATCCGCCCGATCGGCGGTCGTCAAGCCGGGAATCCGCGAAGCTGCGTCGTGCCGATCGCCTCGTCGGCCAACATCACGGGGATGTCATCTTCGATGCGGTAGATGACCTTGCTGTCGGTCGTGATGAGGCCGGCGGCAAGCGTGGCGGACACGACCGCGCCTGCCGTCGTCTGCACCTCGCCCGCACGGATCGCCGTATTGAGCGCATCGAGCTCGGACTTGGCGAGCGGCCGCACGGGGCTGCGCGAAACCGGGCAGCACAGGATGTCGAGTAGGCGTTTGTCCATGGCGGATGCGCGCGAAGCGGCTTGCGCCTAGAATAGCCGTTTTAAGGGGCCTTGGCCATGAACACTGAAGGCGCGCCGGCAGTCCGGATCGGCGTCGTGATGGGCTCGCGTTCCGATTGGGAAACGCTCAAACACGCGGCCGACATGCTCGAACGGCTCGGCATCGCGCACGAGGTGCGCGTGGTCTCCGCGCACCGCACGCCCGATCGCCTGTTCGACTACGCCGCCGCCGCGCGCGGGCGCGGATTGCGCGCGATCATCGCCGGCGCCGGCGGCGCCGCGCATCTGCCCGGCATGCTCGCGGCCAAGACGCCGCTGCCCGTGCTCGGCGTGCCCGTGCAGTCGCAGGCCTTGAGCGGGCTCGATTCCCTGCTCTCGATCGTGCAGATGCCCGCGGGCATTCCCGTGGCGACGTTCGCGATCGGCAAGGCGGGTGCGGTGAACGCCGCGCTGTTCGCCGCGGCGCTGCTCGCGGCCGACGACGCGAGCGTCGCCGCCAGTCTCGACGACTACCGCCGCGCGCAAACCGCCGACGTGCTGGCCCACGCGGACCCGCGCGAACCGGCATGAGCGGAGCGGCAATGGGTACGATCGGCATCCTCGGCGGCGGCCAGCTCGCGCGCATGCTCGCGCTCGCCGGCGCTCCGCTCGGCGCGCGTTTTCTCGTCGTCGACAGCGCGTCCGATGCGTGCGCGTCGCAGGTGGCGCCGCTGCTCGTCGCGGACTGGCGCGATTTCGCGGCGCTCGAGAAATTCGCCGCGCGCATCGACGTCGCGACGTTCGATTTCGAGAACGTGCCGGCCGATACCGCGCATTGGCTGACGGAACACACGCGCGTGTCGCCGAATCCGCGCGCATTGAGCGTCGCGCAGGACCGCCTCGCGGAAAAGACGATGTTCCGCGAACTCGGCCTCGACACGCCCGCGTTCGCACCCGTCGACGACCGCGCCGGACTCGAGGCCGCGGCGCGCGCGATCGGCTACCCGGCGGTGCTCAAGACGCGCCGGCTCGGCTACGACGGCAAAGGGCAGTACCGCCTGCGCAGCCCCGCGGATCTCGACGCCGCTTGGCAGGCGCTCGGCGGGGCGCCGTCGATCCTCGAGGCTTGGGTTGCCTTCGAGCGCGAGGTTTCGGTAATCGCCGTGCGCGGCCGCGATGGCGCATTTTCCACTTATCCACTCGTGCAGAACTGGCACGCCGACGGCATCCTGTCGGCGAGCCTGGCGCCGGCGCCGAATGCGGATGCGCTCGCGCCGATGGCCACGCAGCACGCGCGCCGCATCGCGGAGCACCTCGATTACGTCGGCGTGTTCGCGCTCGAGCTCTTCGTGCACGAAGGCCGCCTGCTCGGCAACGAAATGGCGCCGCGCGTGCACAACTCGGGACACTGGAGCATCGAAGGCGCCGTGTGCAGCCAGTTCGAGAACCACGTGCGCGCCGTGCTCGGCCTGCCGCTCGGCGACACGTCGGCGCTCGGCATCAGCGTGATGCTCAACTGGATCGGCGAGCTGCCCGACGCGCGCGCCGTGCTTGCCGAACCGCGCGCGCATTGGCACGACTACGGCAAATCGCCGCGCGCGGGACGCAAGGTCGGCCACGCGACGCTCTGCGCCGATTCAGCCGCGGAGATGCGCGAGCGCCTCGCGCGCGTCGCGGGTGCTTTGGGCCGAGAGTTTCAGGTGTCGCCAGTGCTGGCGGCGTTGACCTAGCGATTTCGCGCGAAAGAAAGAGCCCTTATTGGCGCGCGTGATACGCGCCGCTTCTTGGGGCCCCTCGGGCGCGGCGATCGCACGTAGGAAGTGCCCGCAGGGTCGGCGCGATGGATCGCGCCGACTCCGCACGACGTCGTCAGGCCAAATTCCCCGCCGCGAAGTCCCAGTTCGCGAGATTCCAGAACGCCTCGATGTACTTCGGCCGGGCGTTGCGGTAATCGATGTAGTACGCGTGTTCCCACACGTCGCAGGTCAGAAGCGGACGGTCGCTGCCCGTGAGCGGCGTCGCCGCGTTGCTCGTGCTCACGAGGCCGAGGCTTCCGTCGGCGCGCTGCACGAGCCAGGCCCAGCCGGAGCCGAACGTCCCGACGGCGGTCTTCGTGAATTCCTCTTTGAATTGCGCGAAGCCGCCGAAGGATTTCTTGATCGCGTCGGCGAGCTTGCCCGACGGCTCGCCGCCGCCCTTCGGCGACAGGCTGTTCCAGTAGAAGGTGTGATTCCACACCTGCGCGGCGTTGTTGAAGAGTCCGCCCTGCGCCTTCTTGACGATCGCGACGAGGTCGAGGTTTTCGAACTCGGTGCCCTTGATGAGATTGTTCGTGTTCGTGACGTAGGTCTGGTGATGCTTGCCGTAGTGGTAGTCGATGGTCTCGGCGGAAATGTGCGGAGCCAGGGATTCACGCGCCCACGGCAGGGCCGGAAGTTCGATCGCCATGTGGACTCTCCTTAGCGTTGGCTTGGGGTGGGGATTATAGGCGCGGCGATTATACGTGCGAACATCGGCGCCGCGGCTGGTACAATAGCCGATTGCGCACGCGCTTTCCGCGTGCATCCAGCGATCCGCACATGGACACCCTAGAACGCATCAAGCAGACCGTCCACGATCATCCGATCGTCCTCTTCATGAAGGGCACGCCGCAATTTCCGATGTGCGGTTTCTCGAGCCGCGCCTCGCAGGCCCTCAAGGCCGTCGGCGCGGATTTCGCGTCGGTCAACGTGCTCGAAGACCCCGAAGTCCGCGCGAACCTGCCGCGCTACTCGAATTGGCCGACGTTCCCGCAGCTCTTCATCAACGGCGAACTGATCGGCGGCTGCGACATCACGCTCGAGCTGTACGAGAGCGGCGAACTCGGCCGCATGGTCAAGGAAGCGCAGAAATCCTGACGATCGCGCCGGGGCGGCTCGCGCACCTGCCGTCCGCGTGGACGCCGCAGGCGGATGCGCTCGCGGGTCGCACGGTGCTCGTCGTGGGCGCCACTGGCGGCCTCGGCCGAGCCGCTGCGCTCGCGGCCGCGGGGGCCGGCGCCGACGTCGTGCTGCTCGGGCGCAAAGTGCGCGCGCTCGAGAAACTGTACGACGAAATCGCCGCGGCGGGCGCGAATCCTGCCATCTATCCGCTCGATCTCGCGGGCGCCACGCCGAACGACTACGCCGAGCTCGCCGCGACGCTCGAGCGCGAATGCGGGCGCCTCGACGGCATCGTCCACGCCGCGGCGCATTTCGACAGCCTGCAGCCTGCGGAGCAGATCGCGCCGGAGGCCTGGCTGCGCGCGCTGCACGTCAACCTGAGCGCGCCGTTCCTGCTCACGCAGGCCTGCCTGCCGCTCATGCGCGCACGCGCCGATGCGAGCGTCGTCTTCGTGATCGACGATCCCGCGCGCACGGGCAAGGCCTACTGGGGCGGCTACGGGGCGGCCAAGCACGCGCTGGCCGGGCTCGTCTCGATTCTGCACGAGGAATTCGAAGACACGCCGGTGCGCATCCACGGTCTCCTGCCTGCGCCGATGCGCACGGCGCTGCGCCGCGCCGCCTACTACGGCGAGAACACGCTCGAGCTGCCGCCGCCCGATGCGGCGGCCGTCGTTTACCTGCTGGCGCCGGCCGCGGCGGCGGTGCGCGGCCGGATACTGGACCTGCGCGCGCCGAACGGTTAGGTTGCCGCATTGTAGATTTGTATAACCCGAACACCGTATGACTGGAACCGGGCTGGGGGAGCGATGCCGGAATCGATCAGCACCTTGTCGGCGGGGATCCTCCTGTTCCTGATCATGGATCCTCTCGGGAACATTCCGCTGTTCCTGAGCCTGTTGCGCAGCGTGGCCCCCGAGCGGCGCCGGCGCGTGATGATGCGCGAGCTCGTCATCGCGCTCGTCGTATTGTTCGCGTTCCTGTTCGGCGGCGGCTACGTGCTGCGTGCGTTGCAGCTCAGGCCGGAATCGATCAGCATCGCCGGCGGCATCGTGCTGTTCCTGATCGGCGTCAAGATGATCTTTCCGCCGCGCGAGGGCGGCATCTTCGGCGGCCCGTCGGGAACGGAGCCGTTCATCGTGCCGCTCGCGATCCCGGGCGTCGCCGGTCCGTCGGCCATGGCGGCGCTCATGCTCATGACCAATTCGGCGCCGGGCCGCACGGCCGATTGGAGCATCGCGCTGTTCTCGGCGTGGCTCGCGACGGCCGTGATCCTGCTCTCGTCGACGTATCTCTTCCGCTGGCTTGGGGCGAGCGTACTGACGGCGCTCGAGCGCCTCATGGGCATGCTGCTCGTCGCACTTTCCGTGCAGATGTTCCTGGACGGAGTCGCGGTCTACTTGCGCGTTGGCACGGGTTCCTGACTTCCGGTCGTCCTGCTCTCGCTCGCTCGGACTTTTCAAGCAGAGCTTCCGCTCGTCCTGCGGCCGAGCGGGTAACTTCTTTGCCTCGCGCAAAGAAGTCACCAAGAAACGCGTGCAAGCGGCCGCGAGGCGAATGCCGTACGGGATGACATCCTGAAACGGTCACCATTCGCTCGGCCGTCGATACCGCTCCAACGCTGCACCATCGAGGTGCTACGACTTCACATGTCCACGATCTGCTTCTACGTGCCTGGATAGGACCTC
>Ga0070741_10017285_pt1 | contig 11874 bp, 16 predicted proteins | sample Coa_R1_4_FD_66440 | JGI IMG/M metagenome (GOLD analysis project Ga0070741, IMG submission 66440) | Surface soil microbial communities from Centralia Pennsylvania, which are recovering from an underground coalmine fire - Coalmine... | ecosystem: Environmental > Terrestrial > Soil > Unclassified ...
CCAAGCAGGGCCGCCGCATGGAAAAGCAGGATATAGCCGGCGCTATCGAGACCCGCGCGCGAGGCCGCGTGCGCCCCGGCCGCCGCGAGGATAATGCCCGCGGCGCCCATCAATCCGGCGACGATGATGGCGGTGCCCATCACGTGGCGCGCTTCAATGCCATAGTGGAGGGAGCGGAACTGGGAACCAACATTCTCTCGCAGAATAGCGAATGACTTCGCGATATTTCGGCTTTTACCTCTATTTGCCGTGCGCGCGAAGCCTTTCATCTTTTTGCCCTTACATCGCCAGTTCCGTCTCCGTTGCCCGCTCCTTCTTCTCCTCGGGAATTTCTGTCATCGTGGCTTCCGTCGATAGCAGCACGCTGGCCACCGAAACGGCATTTTCCAGCGCAATACGGACCACCTTGGTCGGGTCGATAATCCCAGCGTCCATGAGATTGGCAGAGGAAGAGGCCAAGTGCACCGGCGACGAAAAAACGGGCATGCCAATCCTCAAGCGCGCTGCAAGGAGTCCAGACGGACCGGACGCGAGGAACGGCAACCGTGTCGCCCTGCTGGTGGAACCTTCGATCTTGGCGACTTCGCCCGCCTCCCTCACTCGTGCCGCCGCCATCCGGTCGGTGCGCACCAACATCTGGCCATCGGCAGTCAGCGCCACATAGCTCGGAAATGCCTTAGCCGCCCGGTGCGATGCCTTCGGCGCTCGGATGATGATAGGCCGCCCGCCGCGCAAGAAAGCCGCAGCCGAGTCGGAGGTCCCAAGATCGATACCGATAATTGGCATGCGATCAGTCCATTTGACGCTCGCAACCCAGCTGGACGAAGGCCACCTTGAATTTGATTTTCCGCAATACACATTTTTCGCGCTTGCCTAATTGTTACGGCTATTCCAGCCGAAAGGAGGATTTGGTCATGGCTGAGAGTGCAAGCAAAGTACCTGTGAAGACAGAGGGAAAGGCTCCGGAGCAGGCCTCGGCGATCCAGCCCTGGCGGCCCTTCGAAACGCTGCGCCGGGAAGTCGACAGACTTTTCGAGGACTTCGACCGTGGTTTCTGGATCTCCCCCTTCCGCCGCTCGATTTTCGACATCGAGCCGTTCTTGGAAACGTGAACTGACCCTGCCGGCTGCGCCCGCAGTCGACATCGTCGAAAAGGAAAAAGCTTACGAGGTCACCGCCGAGCTTCCCGGTATGGACGAAAAAAATATCGAGGTGAAGCTCGCCAACGGCGGCCTGACGATCAGGGGCGAAAAGGCAGAGGAAAAGGAGGAGAAGAAGAAGGACTACTACCTCCACGAACGCCGCTTCGGCTCCTTCGAGCGCTGCTTCGCCGTTCCGGAGGGCGTCGACACCGACAAAATCGAGGCGAATTTCAGGAAGGGGGTGCTGACGGTCACGCTTCCCAAGAAGCCGGAGGCCATCAAGCCCGAGAAGAAGATCGAGGTCAAAGCGGCGGCCTGATTTTCCCGAGACAAGGTCCGTCGCTAAGCACTTCGGTCAAGCCATCCAGGCCGCGTTGCGGCCTGGATGGAAAGATCTCACTGGGGACCAACTTCGCCGGAGAGACGTCATGCGTATCTTGATCGCGACGTTGTCCATCATCTTGGGATTGTCGCAACCTGGATATCCGCAGGGCGCCCGACAGGAGCAAGCGAGCCCGCTACACGGTAGCCCAACGCTCGCCCCGCTCGTCAAGAAAGTGACTCCGAGCGTGGTCAACATTGCAATCAAGGGGCGCATCGCACAGGAGCAGAATCCACTCTTCAACGATCCCTTTTTTCGCCGCTTCTTCGACCTCCCCGAGCTTCCTGCCGAACGGGAGATACGCGCCGCCGGATCGGGCGTGATCGTTGATGCGCAGCAAGGTCTCGTCATCACCAACAATCACGTGGTTGAGCATGCCGATGAGATCACGGTGACGCTCACCGACGGCCGCCGTTTCCAGGCCACGCGGGTCGGTGCTGACGCCGACACGGACGTAGCCGTTATCAAGATACCGGCCAAGAATCTCGCTGCCTTGCCGCTTGGCGACTCCGAAAGGCTCGAAGTCGGCGACTTCGTGGTGGCCATCGGCAATCCGTTCGGGCTCGGTCAGACCGTCACTTCCGGCATCGTGAGCGCTCTGCGCCGCACCGGCCTCGGCATCAAGGGGTACGAAGACTTCATCCAGACCGACGCGCCGATCAATCCCGGCAATTCCGGCGGCGCATTGGTCAACTTGCGAGGCGAACTGATCGGCATCAATACCGCCATCATCGGTCCAAGCGGCGGCAATGTCGGCATCGGCTTTGCTATTCCGGCCAACATGGTCCGTGACGTGATGGACCAGCTCGTGAAATTCGGTGAGGTTCGGCGAGGACAGCTTGGCATCATGACCCAGGATCTGACGCCAGAGCTCGCCCAGGCGATGGGTTTGTCCGGTCAACAAACAGGCGCACTCGTTGCCAAGATTGAGTCTGGATCGGCAGCCGAGCGGGCAGGTCTGAAGGTCGGCGACGTCATCACCGAGGTCGGCAAGGTTCCGGTCCGCGGCTCTAGCGATCTCCGCAACAAGATCGGCCTGCTTCGCGTCGGCAACATCGCAGAGCTGACGGTCCTGCGCGAGAGGCGATCCATGGTCATTCGCGCCACGCTGACGGCCCCGCTCAAGGCCGTATTGCAAGGCGGCGAGATCAGTCCGCTGCTGGAGGGTGCGTCGTTCGGACCGACGAGTTCGGCCACACCAACGGGCGGCGTCGAAATCGTTGCCGTGCAAACCGGCAGCAAGGCATTCAGAGCAGGGCTGCGCAAGGGAGACATAATTACTTCCGTCAATCAGGAGCCGGTTTCCCGACCGGATGAATTTGCCGCCAAGGCAAAGGAAAGCCCGAAGCGCTTGCTGCTCAACCTCCTTCGCGAGGGAACAGCCCTGTTCATCGTTCTGCAGGGATAGCGATGTCATCGCGGCGATCGACATGAGGAAAGCACGAAAATGACAGTCCGGAGCCTCGCCAAAGAGAAGTGGCAATCTTATTGCGACCAAATCTCAAAGGGCTTGGTCGGCAAGCACGCCTATATCGAGGTCGGTGAACTGACGTTCGGCGACCAGGTCGTAGCCAAATGGTTGCCGCTGCTCGGCATCACCTACGAGTCGAAAGACGATCTGCTGGAAATCGCCTTGGAGGGAGTCGACCACCTCATTCGAAGACCGGCTAGCATATCGGTCGATGACGGTCCCGACGGTCTCAAGAGCATGGAGATTGTCGACTCCGACCGGCGGCGGCAAATCGTAAGGCTCGCAGAACCTCTATTGCTGCCGCCATCCGGATTTCACACAGCGCAAGACGAGAGGAGGTAACTCATGAAAGCGAGCGACGTGATGGTTGCCCCGGTCATCACGGTGAAACCCACTGCTCTGGTGAGGGATGTCGCCAAGCTGTTCTTGGAACGCAGAATCAGCGCCGTTCCAGTCATTGACGATCAGGGTAAGCTTGTCGGGATTGTCAGCGAAGGCGACTTACTTCATCGCGCCGAGATCGGAACGGAACGGCGACGCCCTTGGTGGCTGCTGCTGGTAGCCGAAGAGCAGACACTCGCTGCAGACTATATCAAGACGCACGCAAACAAAGTTGCCGATGTCATGACGCACAACGTCATCACTGCAGCGCCCGATACGCCTTTGCATGAGATTGCGATGATGATGGAAAAGAATGCCATCAAGCGCGTGCCGATCGTCAGAGATGGCCAACTCGTCGGAATTGTCAGCCGGGCAAATCTCGTTCAGGCGGTGGCCAGCAGCGGGGCCAAGCTGGAAGTTCCCCTGTCGGACGAAACCATTCGCGCCAAACTGATGGCACACCTGAAGACGCAAAGCTGGGCCCATACTGGCCTTGTCAATGCGACCGTAAACGGCGGCATCGTCGACCTATGGGGCTTCAGCAGTTCCGAAACAGAGCGAAGAGCAATCCGCGTCGCCGCAGAAACGACGCCAGGCGTGCGTGCCGTCAACGATCACATGATCGTCCGGCGCCTGGAGGCCATGGCGTAAGAGCCGAGGCAAGCGAGGCCCAATCTCGCGAGTGAGAGCCCCGATAGAACCAGCGGAGCTGCGGTTCCAGTCCCACGGGGGCGCGCAGACATGTAGAAGTGCCATGCGAATGATGTCGGCTTTTTGCGTCAGTCACGAGCTTCCGTCGACGACGAACTCGCAGCGCAGGTTCGCGCCGATTACGAGCGCTGCCATCCAAATGATACTTTTGACGATTTGCGGCGACGGGCTGTTTTCTCAAAGGAGGATAAGGGATTGCTGCGGGATTAGCTTGCTGTTGCGACGCGTCGATTAAGTGCGGACTTTCAAGGTAGAGGATTCGCGTCGTGCAGACGTGCCCACTCGGTGGGCATGCGTGCGACTCTGGTACATCTGCCAAATCTCACGAACTGTTGTAGCCTGCTCCGGACTCTCGTCATCTCGGAAACGCAAAAATCGCGGAAACCGCAACGCTATACCGTCTGTCTTGAGCTTATCGTGAGCCATGCGGTGCACGAGGCTGATGGTAAGATCGGCGCCCATGATTTCGATGACCTTCGCCGGCTCGGACCACACATCCATTTTCATTGGAAATCAATCGAAACATCCTCCAAAAATCCAACGTGCTCTGATCGGCAGGCCAGCACTCTTCAGAGGCTGTCACGCCGCATGCTTCCAATCGATGACGATCGCTATCCAAGCATTCTGCTTTCGATCGAGGCAAAGTCGATATGGCGCCCAGCCGCGCTCGCGTAGTTTTAGAGACACGTCTGCCGCGTCAGCGGTGGCAGAGACGGTGAAGCCAGCACTGATCCGGCCCTTGGAAGATTCGACAAATACGCGCCGACGCCCGTGCTGCATTGCACAAAGCACTACAAATTATTTGCTCTCCCCGTTTGGCGGGCAGCGGTCGCTCGGTCAATCTCGCCCACCAAATGAGGAAGACGATTTAGGAACAGCTCATCGAAATTCAAGAACCCGACGGCCTCGCGGACGCGCGATCGAAGGTGCCAGCTCTCCCGATGAACTAACCGCCAAGCACGGTAGTCTCGCCGCCGGTACCAATTCGCGAGGTCCTAGGTGCATTCTCCGAGGCCGTCCCGGGATGCTGGCGAATGCTCTTCCTTTTTATCTTGGCCAACATTGCCGTTCTGGTGTCGGCAACGGACGGCAGCTGTGTAGCTGGCCGAATGTTCCTCTCGAACTTGGTAACGGCCTCGCGCGGGGCGACGGTTCGGCGATAAATCTCGACATAGTCTTTCGCCATGCGCTCGGCCGTAAAGCGCCGCTCGAATGCAGCACGAACGGTAGCGCGGTCCAGCTCCGGAATACGACGAACTGCGGCGACGGCTTGCTCAACATTGTCGACGATGAATCCGGAGACGGCCTCCTCGACCACTTCAGGCACCGATCCGCGACGGAGCGCGATCACGGGCGTACCGCATGCCATCGCCTCGATCATGACCAGCCCGAAGGGCTCCGGCCAATCGATCGGGAAAAGCAGGGCAACCGCGTTGCCAAGGAGTTTCGCCTTTTCCTGCTCGTTGATTTCGCCGATGAACTCGACCTTTGTATTGGCGCGCACCATTGGCTCGATCTTCTCACTCCAATAGGCTTGATCGACCCGGTCCACCTTTGCGGCGATCTTGAGCGGCACGCCGGCCTTAGCTGCAATTTCAATCGCCAGATCGGGCCGTTTTTCGGGCGATATCCGACCCAGGAATACGAGATAACCCTCACCGGCATCACGCTGGAATGGCAGAAGATCACGCGGCAATCCGTGATGTACTGTGCCAATCCAATTTGCGTGACGCAAATATCCGCGCTGGTGCCTCGAAATCGAGACCAGTGGCATTTCGTGAAATACTCCGTAAAAGAACGCTAGATCCGGCAAATCCAGTCGACCATGATGGGTCGTTATTGCCGGGCGAGACAATTGGCGAACCAAGGGGGCATGCAAATAGTCTACGTGGAAATGCAGGATTTCGAATTCGTGGGCTCGTTGCCGAATCTGCTCCATCATGATCACATGATAAGGCAGCGGGTCCCGGATGGAGGGGTTGAGCCGCAACGCCATGTCGCAACACGGCACGAGCTCGGCGGATGTTTTTGAATCACCGCTGGCAAACAGCGTCACGTCGTGTCCTTGCCGGACGAGCTCCTCGGTCAAGTAAGAAACGACACGTTCTGTGCCTCCGTAAAGTTTAGGCGGCACGCATTCATACAAGGGCGCAATCTGAGCGATCCTCATCGACAAGACCTCCTCGACTGAGCGAAGCGTTGACAATGAAGCGGCGCAAGCACGCGGACCTCCCCCACAAATTTTCGATACCCGTCGGAACTGTGCGAAACGCACAGAGTTCCTAACGTTCACGCCGGTGGTAACAGTCTGGACGCTTTCTTCTCCTCCTGTCGCCGGGCTCAGTGAAAGAACGCGCAAGCCCGTCGGAAGGCGGCAATCGAGATAGGTGCGGCAAAAATCACGCTCAAGATACTGCGGAAAAGTTTAGCAGTCGTTGGCCCGATACTGCCAAGTGCTTATGATTATTGTCGTTTCCGGCTGGACTTTGGCGTCAATAAGGCCTTCACCGCGGCGGCCAGGACTTGACAAGGAACATACGCAACCTATTTCGGCCGTCGCCATGGGGCGCGGCACGCTCTGGCGCCCAGTAAATTGGAGGAGACCGAGGACAATCGGAGCAATGCCATGTCTGACGACCTGACTGTTTCTGCCTCTATCGCAGAGCCGTTTGGGCCCGAACTCGGACGGCTTCTTCACCCCGCCCGCTACTTCCGTCATCCGCGCGACGTGCTGCAGGCCGACGACATCCCGATCGCGGAAAAGCGCGCCATTATTTCGTCCTGGGCCTCCGATGCATGCGCGGTCGAGTCGGCGCCGACGCTGCGGCTAGCGCCAAATTCCGATTGCGCCATTCCTTACGACGACATCATCGACGCGCTTCAGGAACTGGACGGCCTGACCGCCGAGACCCCTCGGAAACGTAAATCGCATACTCGCCGCCCGCGGTCGGGCGGCAGGTCGCAATCGGGTCCGATCGAGGCCGGCAGTTGGGGCTGAGGCACCGACGGTCCTTGCCCCTTGACCGCGATGATAGCACTCCTAAATCGAATTGCGGCCCATCGCCCCTTGTGGATCGGCAATATCCCAGGGGGCGCCGGCTCTTTGTGCGCTCACTCGTATCCATATCGCTCAGCGGAGGATGTGGCTATGAGAAACTGCGATCCTAACCCTCTCTGGCGGTCGACAATCGGTTTTGATCGCCTGTTCGATCTCATCGACGATACGCTCCGATTGACGGGCGAGGATAACAATCCGCCCTACAACATCGAGAGGATCGGCGAGGACGAGTACCGTATCTCGCTGGCGCTCGCGGGATTTTCGACCGACGAGGTCACCATCACGGCTGAGCAGAATGTGCTCACTGTCGTGGGCCGAAAGACTGAAAAGGGCGAACACCAGTACCTCTACCAGGGCACCTCGGCACGACCGTTCCGGCGGATGTTCAACCTGGCCGATTACGTCCGGGTGGAAGGAGCCTCGTTCAAAGACGGACTCCTGAAGATCGACCTCGTGCGTGAAGTGCCTGGGGCGATGAAGCCGCGCCGGATCGAAACCGCGACCGACAACGGTAGCGACACCCGACAAATCAAACAAAAGGAAGCGGCCTGAGCGGTCGCCAAGACCGCTTGGCTGGCTCCACATCTCGCGCGGCTCTGCCGCGCAACGAGATATCGTAATGGAGGCTGATCATGAGCGTTCGAGATCTGATCTCCTGGAATCGCGGCCGGGACGTGACGGTTCGGTGCGGCGAAGAGAACATGATGGCGCTGAGTATGCTTGGATGTGCCCGCGACGCGCCTACGACTATGGGCCTCCTCCTGTTAGGCGCTGCGATAACGATGATCGCAGTGGCCGACATCAGTCGTCAGGCGAATACGTCTGTGCGGCGAGACCTGCGAAGCGCTACACCAACCCAAATTCCTGAACTCCGTTCAGGGGCACCATTGCCCTTTGGTCTTCAGGTCGAAAAGCCTTTGAAGGGCAAATCTGCACATGGCATTCGTGCCAAAGGAGGTCGTCATGATGGAGAAGCTATGGAGAAAGGAAGCAATCGCTGATGTCATCAACTTGGTCTTGGCGGCCTGGCTGTTCCTGTCGCCTTGGATTTTCGGCATCGTGTCGGAATCGAAGGTGAGCTGGAATGCCTGGCTCAGCGGCCTCGTGATCGGCGTCCTCGCGGTCGCCGCGCTCGCGGCTTTTGCCGAGTGGCAGGAATGGATCAACCTCGTGCTCGGTCTTTGGGTGGCAGCGTCTCCCTGGATTGTCGGATTCTCGGGTCACTCGACCGCGCCCCGGGTCCATATCCTGGTCGGCATAGCCGTAGCGGTCGTAGCCGCTATGCGACTGTGGATCATGCACCGCAATCCCCCGCGCGTCACGGCTTGATGCCGGCCGCCGCGGGCCGATACCCCTCGGTCCGCGGCACCTGCCGCACCGCTGCGAAGGGAAGGAGAGCTGGATGACTGAACACATCAAGCAAATTATCGAATTTTTGCAAAAGACAATCGATGATGCCGTTTCGCGCTTGACGGGCAAAGGCTCGATACTGGACTACGGAATGTGGATTCGCCGTCAGATTGCGGAAAACATTTTCTGTCACATCCAATCACCGACAGGTACAAAGTCGGCAACGCGGCCATGTGTTGGTGCCAGCTCAGCAATCACGCCATATGCTGATGTAGAAATCGACCTTGGCCTGCGTAATGGTCTGTCGGCGGGAGTTGGCAATCTGCATGCAGCGGCGACTAGGGCAAACACCTGCGCCGGTATTCCGCAGTAATCGAGCAAACGAGCCGCCATCAGCCAGCCAGCGAATATAACCGACGACAAAATCTTTATGTCTTCAGACTCGCCCGTGAAGAGGTTTTTGGCAGAACTTTCTGCGGACCTGGATGCAGCCGACGAGGCAACATTTTATATTCCAGTGACAGGACCGGCAGCGCGGCCACGGCGTATCTTGAAAGAAGGTGACAGCTTTATCGTTCTCGATAGTCATGGCGATGTTGGCACTTCGACAGATGGTCCGGACGGGCTGTTTCACGCGGACACGCGGCACCTGTCTCGCTTGGAATTGTCGCTTAACGAGCTGCAGCCACTCTTGCTCGGCTCGAATCTACGCGACGACAACGCCATCCTGACCGTCGACCTCGCAAATCCGGACCTGTTCTTAGACAAGCGTCTTATCCTGCCAAAGGATACCGTGCACATCGTGCGTACAACATTCCTGTGGCACGGTGTCGCCTATCAAAGATTAGGACTGCGCAATTACGGTGATCGGCGGCTTGCCGTTCGCCTATCCATCGCATTCGACAGTGATTTCGCGGACATCTTTGAGGTACGCGGATTGCGACGGGAGAAACGCGGGGCCATCGTTCGCAACCTGATCGGGTCAGATCGCGTAGCGATCAGTTACCAAGGTCTGGACGGCAAGCTGCGACATACCACCCTGAGTTTCGAGCCAATCCCTACAACACTGGAGTTAACGAGCGCCTCCTATTCCATCGATTTGCTGCCAGGGCAGACGATGTCCATTTTCCTGACCGTTGATTGCAACCCAGTCAGCGAGCATCGACCCCTGCCGTTCTTCCGCGGCATACGCGCAGCGCGCCGCGAGCTGAAAACGATAGCCCGAGACGCGACCACCGTCGAAACCTCAAACGACATTTTCAACGAGGTCTTGTGCCGGTCGATGGCCGACCTGCATATGCTGATGACCGACACGCCAGAAGGGCGATATCCTTATGCCGGCACGCCCTGGTATTCGACGACGTTCGGCCGCGACGGGCTCATTACGGCATTGCAATTGCTGTGGATTGATCCCGGCATCGCCCGCGGCGTACTCAAGCGCTTGGCCGCCCACCAAGCGAAGACGACCGATCCTGCCGCGGATGCTCAGCCGGGCAAGATTCTCCATGAAATGCGCAGCGGCGAAATGGCAGCGCTCCGTGAGATACCGTTCGGACTGTACTATGGCAGCGTCGATTCCACGCCGCTCTTCGTGCTGCTCGCGGGCCTTTATTTCGAGCGCACGGGCGATGCGGAGACGCTTGCACAGCTTTGGCCTTCAATTGAGTCGGCACTGCAATGGATCGACGAATTCGGCGATTCCGATCGGGACGGATTTGTCGAGTACGAGCGCGCGGGAACGCAAGGGCTATTGAACCAAGGGTGGAAGGATTCACAAGATGCGATCTTTCACGCCGATGGCAGCCTGACCAAAGGTCCGATCGCCTTGTGTGAGGTTCAAGGCTACGTGTTCGCGGCCAAACGCACAATCGCGCGCTATTTGCGACGGACAGGAAATGTGGCTGGTGCGGACAGGCTGGAGTTGGACGCAAAGCGTCTGGCCGAGCGTTTCGAAGCTGCCTATTGGTGTCACGACCTTCAGACCTACGCACTCGCGCTCGACGGCGAGAAAAATCCGTGCCGCGTCCGCACGTCAAATGCCGGCCAGGTGTTGTTAAGTGGGATTGCTTCCGCGGAACGCGCTGCGCAAGTGACGAAGGGGCTATTGGGACCACAGTTCTTCTCGGGCTGGGGCATCCGTACTGTCGCGTCGGGACAACCGCGGTACAATCCGATGTCCTATCACAACGGCTCGATTTGGCCGCATGACAACAGTCTCATTGCATTGGGCCTCGCCCGCTACAACCAAAAGACAGCCGTGGAGCGCTTGTTCAACGCTCTGTTCGACGCGGCGAGCTACATGGAATTTCGACGGCTTCCGGAATTATTTTGCGGATTGCAGCGCGCGCGAGGTCGTGGACCAACGCTCTATCCTGTCGCCTGTTCTCCCCAAGCCTGGGCGAGCGCAACCCCGTTTGCGTTGCTCGCTGCATCCCTTGGCTTGGAATTCGATCCCCAGGCGGGCGAAATACGGATGAGGAATCCGCACCTGCCGGTGTTTCTCGACGAAGTCGTGCTGCGAAAATTGCGGCTTGGAGAGGCGAGCCTTGACGTCAAAGTGCGCCGTCACAGAGGCGATGTATCGGTGGAAGTCCTCGAAAGCCGCGGGACGATACAACTTGCCATACTTCACGCGAGATGAGGTAGTGCGGAACCGATTTTCATCATTGGCAACCGTCTGATCGATGGCGGCAAGGCCGCCTCGCACAAGAAAAGGACGATAACGGGAGGGGCGAATGGATGATCATCCCCTGGCTGACCTCAGTCCCTGCGAACGCACCCGCTTCTCTGGAGCATTGAGGCGGCTCTTGCCAAGAGGGATCATCAAGGAGGCAAGTGGCAACCCGACCGATGCTGCCCCAGCGAATTGACAGAGCGGACGATGTAGCATGAGTCAATCAATCAATGAGGCAAAATCAGAGTTAGAGGCCGCCCAATCGGCACTTGATGCAGCACTTCGAGCCTGGGACGAGAGCGTCTCCGAGTTATGGCGCACGTCGTTGTCGCTGACGCAAGCACAAAAACGAGTGACACGCGCACATGAGCTTTTGCGGAGCGCTCTGAAGGCGGCTCACGAATGATAATGGACGCGAGTCATTTTGGGTTCTTTTGGATTGAGGTTCGCTCTATTCGATCAACACGCCGTTCGATCACATTGAGCCGCTCGTCCTGCCGGCAGTGGTGACGACAATGTCCGCGAGCTGCAGCAGCGTCGCCTCGATCTTGGCAATGCGCTGATCAAGATCCTGTAGCTCGACTTTTGTGCCGATGAATGCGGCCAATGCTGCCGCCAGAAAGCTGCTAGCTGTCAGGATGTGACCGTCGTTAGTCGTTGGATCAAATCGCGGCTTCGCGCGCGCGAATTAAGTACTCGAACTCG
>Ga0070741_10017287_pt1 | contig 11874 bp, 9 predicted proteins | sample Coa_R1_4_FD_66440 | JGI IMG/M metagenome (GOLD analysis project Ga0070741, IMG submission 66440) | Surface soil microbial communities from Centralia Pennsylvania, which are recovering from an underground coalmine fire - Coalmine... | ecosystem: Environmental > Terrestrial > Soil > Unclassified ...
AGCAAGAGGTCGCCGGTGACTGAACGTCTGACCACTAATGGCCGCCCCACCTATCGGGACATTGCTCGCCTGGCGGGCACCTCGCAGGCAACGGTGTCGCTGGTCCTGAACAACCGCGACACGAAGCTGGGTATCTCCTCGGCAACTCGCCAGGCCGTGCTCGCGGCTGCCCGACAGCTTGGCTATACCCCCGACCTCAGTGCACGCCGGCTACGCCATCGGGAGAGTGGTGCAGCCGCGCCTGAGGTCACGATCGCTATCCTGCGCCCGGCCGGCACACCATTGGGACTGACGGCCCACCTGATCGAGGCAGCGACGGCCGGCCTGGCAGCTCACGCTCCTTCCTCTCAGCTAGTCATCGAGGAGTATCGGCCAGGACACCTGGCCGAGCATGCGGGGCTGCGCGTTGCCTCCCGCTTCCACGGCGCGATTCTTACGAGCTTAACGCCGGAAGACGAGGCATTCCTCGAGACCGCCGAGCTGCCCGTACCGGTGGTGGCCTTCCAGCGGCAGCTCGATCGCTCAGCCTGGGTCGATGTGGATAACCACATGGGAGGCGCGGCCGCTACCCGCCACCTCATCGAGCGTGGCCGGCGGCGCATCGCGGCGGTCGGCTGGGCCTCCATTCCCTCCCGAGCCGTCCAGAACCGGCTGGCAGGCTATCGTCGTGCCCTGGCAGAGGCGGGGCTTGGTCCTGCTCCCGGCACGGCCGGCGAGGCTGAAGCCCGAGGGCACGTGTGGTGGGCGCCGGAGCTGAGCGAGGCCGGGGGCGCAGCTGCGGGAGCGGCCCTCCTGGCGGAATGGCAGCCGGATGCCATTTTTGCCCTGAGCGACGTCATCGCCGTTGGCGTGCTGCACGCTGTACATCGCGCCGGGCTGCGCGTGCCCGAGGATATCGCCGTCGTCGGCTACGATGACCTCTCCTTTGCGCCGTTTCTGGCACCGCCGCTGACCACGATCCGGCTACCCTATGATGCAATGGGACGTGCCGCCATCGCCTGGCTCGTCGCCGCCGTCCGTGGCCAGGCTGAGACCCCTCTCCGAGCGCTGTACCATCCCGAGCTCGTCATCCGCGAGTCTTCATGAAACGCGCTTCAGCCGGGCGCGGCTACGGTATAACGGAGGCGGGATGGTGTCCAGCCAGGATACGCACCGGTATGTGAGCACGTGAACAACGGGGAGCAGCGGGCCATCGTGCCCATCCAGCAAGCGGCCGAGCAGGCAGCACCAGCACAGCCAGAGGCCAAGCTGGCTACCACCGAGCAGCGCAACCCGGCAACGCTCGACATCGATACGCGCTCCACGCGAGAGATCCTGGAGCTGATGAACCAGGAGGACGCGCGGGTGCCGGCAGCGGTGCGCCAGGCCCTGCCGCAGATCGAGCGAGCCGTGGAGGCGATCGTGGCTCGCTGGCGGCAAGGTGGGCGCCTCTTCTACTTTGGTGCGGGTACCAGCGGGCGTCTCGGCGTGCTCGATGCCTCGGAATGCCCACCTACCTTCAGCTCGCCGCCCGAGCTGGTGCAGGCCTTCATCGCCGGCGGCGACGCCGCCCTGCGTCGCAGCATCGAGGCAGCCGAAGACCGGCCCGAGCAGGGCGCGGCCGACGTTGCGCACGCGGGAGTGGGGCCAAAGGACGTGGTGGTGGGGATCGCCGCCAGCGGCACCACGCCCTACGTGCTGGGCGCACTCCAGGAAGCACGCCGCCGCGGGGCATACACCGTGAGCCTGACCTGCAACCGCGGCTCGCCGGTGGCCGCGGCCGCCGACGTGCCGATCGAGGTGATCGTGGGACCAGAGCTGATTACCGGCTCGACCCGGCTCAAGGCAGGGACGGCGCAAAAGCTAGTGCTGAACATGCTGACCACCGCCAGTATGATCCGTTCGGGCAAGGTGTATGGCAACCTGATGGTCGACCTGGCGGCCAGCAACGCCAAGCTCCGCCGCCGCGCGCGGCGAATCGTGGCCACCGTCGCCGGGGTCGATGAGGCGACGGCCATGCGCCTGCTGGAAGCAACTGGCTATCGCACCAAGCCGGCGATTCTGATGGCGCTCACCGGCTGCAGTGCCCAGGACGCCGAGCGGCGGCTCGAGGCGGCTGGAGGTATGCTGCGCCGCGCGCTCGAGGCGCTTTCCCTCAGTACGCGCGAGGAGGGCCATCCATGAGACGGCCACGCGTGCTGGTGGAGCCCGATTATGAGGCGCTGAGCCGGCGCGCCGCCGCGCTCATCGACCAAGCGGTGCGCGAGCAGCCGGCGCTCGTCCTTGCCCTGCCCACCGGCGCGACTCCGGTGGGCATGTACGCCGCACTCGTGGACCTGCACCGCCGGACGGGCACCGACTGGTCGCAGGTGACCACCTTCAATCTGGATGAATATGCCGGCGTTGGGCCCGATGATCCCGAAAGCTACGCGGCCTACATGCGCCGCCATCTGTTCGAGCACGTCAACCTGCATCCCGCCCGCTGCCACCTGCCGGATGGCCTGGCGGCCGACCCCGCGGCCGAGGCCGCGCGCTACGAGGCGGCAATCGACGCGGCAGGCGGGATCGACCTGGCGGTGCTGGGGATCGGCACCAACGGCCACCTCGGCTTCAACGAGCCCGGCAGCGCGCTGACGGCAGCCACGCATCTCGCCGAGCTCAGCGAGAGCACCTGGCGGCGCAACTTCCCGCACCTCGCCGCACGCGCGGCCATGGAGCCCGCGGTGCGCGCGCGCTATCGGCGCGCCTACACCATGGGCATCGGTACGATCCTGCAGGCGCGGCGCATCCTGCTCCTGGCCAGCGGCGCCGGCAAGCGAGCTATCCTGCGCGAGGCGCTCCACGGGCCGATCACCACCCAGAATCCAGCCTCGCTGCTCCAGCTCCACCCAGATGTGACGCTGGTGCTCGACCGCGAGGCGGGAGCGTGGTGAGCGATTACTCGACGAGTGCCGCCTCTTCCTCCAGCCGCTCCATCGTACTCCTGCGCCTGGAGGGTAAGCTCCGGCACTTCATTCGACGAGTGCCGCCTCTTCCTCCAGCCGCTCCATCCGCTCCGGCGCACTCACGCCAATGAGACCCAGGAGATTGGCCAGCACCTGCTTGGTAGCGGCGACGAGCTTGAGGCGCGACTCGCTCACCTCGCGCGGCGGATCGCCCGGGCTGCGGTCGGACGGCAGCACGCGGCAGTCGCGGTAAAAAGGCCCGTTGAACACGCCGGCCAGCTCCTGTGCGAAGTAGGTGAGCCGGTGCGGCTCGAGCTGCGCCGCGGCATCGTAGATCAGCTCGGGGTAGCGCAGGAGCAGACGCGCCAGCGCCAGCTCGGAAGGATGGGCCAGAAGGAAGGGGGCGCCATTGCCACCCGGCACCGCGCCGCCGGGCTCGCCCAGCAGCCGGCCGGCAAAGCCGCGCTCGCGGGCCTCACGCAGAATGCTGGCGGCGCGCGCGTGCGCGTACTGCACGTAGTAGACGGGATTTTCCGGCGCCTGCTTCTTCGCCAGATCCAGGTCGAACTCCATCTGGCTATCGGCCGATCGAGCGAGGAAGAAGAAGCGGCAGGCGTCGCGCCCCACCTCTTCGATCACCTCGGCCAGCGCGATGATGTTCCCCGCCCGCTTGCTCAGCTTGACGATCTCGCCCCCGCGGCGCAGCGTCACCAGCTGGTGAATGATGATCACCAGGCGCTCAGGGTCGATCCCGAGCGCCTGCACCGCCGCCTTCATCCGCGCCACATGACCCTGGTGGTCGGCACCCCAGATGTCGATCACGCGATCGAAGCGGCGCTCGAAAAACTTGTTGTGGTGATAGGCAATGTCGGCGGCCAGGTAGCCGGGTACACCGTTGCTGCGCACCAGCACGTTATCCTTGTCGTCGCCCAGCTGGGAGCTGGTGAACCACACCGCCCCCTCGCGCTCGGTCACGTACCCGCGCTGGCGCAGCAGGTCGATCGTTGCCTGCACCGCGCCGCTATCGTGCAGCCACTGCTCGCGGAACCAGCAGTCGAAGTGGACGCCGAGTGCGTCCATGTCGGCCTTGTGCAGTGAGACGAAGTGCTCAATCCCGATGCGGGTGAGCCTGGCTACCGCCTCGTCCTCATCCATCTTGAGGAACTCATCGCCATGCCTGGCCGCCAGCTCCTTGCCGAACTCGACGAGGTACTCGCCGAAGTAGCCGTCCTTCGGTACCTCAGCCGGAAGCCCGAGCGCCTGCTTGTACCGCGCCCAGATCGTCTGCCCGAGCGCGATCTGCCGGCTGCCGGCGTCATTGACCAGATATTCGCGCTCGACGTTCCAGCCGGAGATCGCCAGCAGGTTGGCCAGCGAATCACCCAGCGCGGCGGCCCGCCCGCTGCCGGCGTGCAGGCGCTCGGTGGGGTTCGCCGAGACGAACTCCACCTGCACTCGCCGCCCGCCGCCCTGATCGTTGTGGCCATAGCGCGCGCCCTGCACCAGGATCGCCTCCAGCTGCTGGGCCATCCACTCTGGGCGGAGCGTCAGATTGATGAACCCGGCGCCGGCCACCTCGGCGCGGGCAATCACCTCGTTGGGAGGCAGCGACTGGACGAGAATGTGCGCGATCTGCGCTGGCGCCATGCGTGCCGCGCGCGCGAGGCGCAGCGCCAGATTGGTGGTGTAGTCACCGTGCTCGGGCCGCTGTGGCGGCTCCACCACGATCTCCGGCAGCGCCACCTGCGGCAGCACGCCACTCCGCTGCGCCGCCGCGGCCGCCTCGCGCAGCAGCCGCGCGATCTCATCCCGTACCACGCCTCTTGCTCCCAGCTTGCACTCTCAGACTATGCAGATTGTATCGAGATGGCAAGCTGCGCCGGCGTGCGCCTGGCACGCGGCGTGCCGGCATGCGCCGCCAGCAGGCGCCATCGCCTCCAGCTCGAACATCTACGTATGTGCTGGCAAGTTCGCGACGGCCGTCCTTCGATGCTCGACGCTCCTCCTTTGCACGAGCATACCGGCGGTTACTTAGACCCAAAAGGAGCCAAAGCAGCATGGCCAAGAGCGCTACCGGGGCGGCACGCTCCACGTCCCGGTCGATCGCGCGCGTGACCCTCACCCTCACGCGTGGAGTCGCGGCCGGCTGGCTGGCCGGCATCCCACAGGTGCTGGTAGCCCAGGCAGAAGAGCGGCTCCTGGGATTGCCGCGCGAGAGCGCCGACATCGGGCCGCGCTTCGTCCGGCGTGCGGCGCAGCATACCGGCGCACGGCTCTCACGGCCAATGCAGTGGCTGGTGGCCGGTGTCTTCCACTTCGAGTACGCTGCCTGGTGGGGCGCCCTCTACGCGGCCGCCGTCGAGCTGATCGGCTGGAGGCGGGTACCGCCGCTGCTGGGTGCAGCGGTGCTCGGCAGCGTGATCTATGCCGCCGCCTTCTCGCCCCTGGGTGGCGCGACCCGCACCGGCGCCGAGCGGCCGGTGGGCCAGCGCCGCTGGCGTGAGACGCTGCTGCACTGGTCAGCCGCACTGAGCTTTGCGCTCACCGCCGCCTTTGCCTATAACCGGCTACGCGAGCAGTGGTGAGATGGCCGGCCTGGGCACACCTTGCAGCTCAAGGCTTGACTGGGCTGCTCGGCTCGAACAGAGCAGTGGTGAGATGGCCGGCCTGGGCGCGCCTCGCCGCAGCAAGCTGGGCGCTACCTACCACCGGCGATGCACGCAGTGATGAGAGGCCATGGCTACCCGCCTACTCCGCATCCTACCCTGCAGCACGATCTCCCCGCGGCCGGCTTCGCTCGGCACCGGCGGGTGGTGGTAAAGCATCGTGTCTGCGCCTCGCTACGATGCTGTGGTCGTCGGCGCCGGCCCGAACGGGCTGGCAGCGGCGATCGTGCTGGCGCAGGCCGGCCGCTCGGTGCTCGTGCTCGAAGCCGCTGAGGAGCCGGGCGGCGGCGCGCGCACCGCAGCGCTGACGCTGCCCGGGTTCGTCCACGACGTCTGCTCGGCGGTGCACCCGCTGGCAGTGGCATCGCCCTTCCTGCGCCGGCTGCCGCTGGCGGCCCACGGCCTGGAATGGATCCAGCCGCCGGTCCCGCTGGCGCATCCGCTCGACGGCGGGCGAGTGGTGCTCCTGGAGCGCTCGATCGCGGCCACGGCGCGCCGGCTTGGTCCCGATGCCGGCACCTACCATCGCCTGATGGCGCCCCTCGTCGCCCGCTGGCCTGAGCTGCTGGCCGAGGTACTCGGGCCGCTGCACGTGCCACGCCACCCACTCCTGGTGGCGCGATTCGGCCTGCTCGCCCTGCTCCCGGCCACCTGGCTAGCCAAGGCGCTCTTTTGCGGCGAGCGTGCACGCGCGCTCTTCGCCGGCATCGCCGCGCACGCAACGTTGCCGCTCAGCCGGCCACCGAGCGCCGCGTTCGGGCTCGTGCTGGCCATTCCCGGACACGCCCTCGGCTGGCCAGTGTCGCGCGGTGGCTCGGGGCGGATCAGCCAGGCGCTGGTCTCGTATCTGCGCTCGCTGGGAGGGCAGGTGGCCACCGGCCGGCGGGTGGAGTCGCTCGACGAGCTGCCGCGCGCCCGCGCCGTCCTGCTGGATGTGACGCCCAAGCAGGTGCTGCGCCTTGCCGGCGCGCGCCTGCCGCGCGGCTACCAGCGCCAGCTGGAGCGCTTTCAGTATGGGCTCGGCACCTTCAAGATCGATTGGGCGCTCGACGCGCCGGTGCCGTGGCAGGCGGCGGAATGCGCGCGCGCCGCGACGGTGCATCTTGGCGGCACGCTCGAGGAGATCGAGGCGGCCCACCAGGCTGCCTGGCAGGGAGTCCCGCCCGAGCGCCCGTTCGTGCTGCTGGCTCAGCCATCGCTCTTCGATCCCACGCGCGCGCCGCCCGGCCAGCACGTGCTGTGGGCCTACTGCCATCTTCCCAACGGCAGCAGCGCCGACATGGCCGGCCGGATCGAGGCGCAGATCGAGCGCTTTGCCCCGGGGTTCCGCAACCGCATCCTGGCGCGCCACACGATGGGGCCTGCCGAGCTGGAGCAGCACAACCCGAACCTGATCGGCGGCGACATCAGCGGCGGGGAGACAACGCTGCGCCAGCTCTTCTTCCGGCCGGCGCTGCGCCTGGTGCCGTACGCCACCCCGCTGGATGGCGTCTTCATCTGCTCGTCGTCCACACCCCCGGGCGGCGGCGTGCACGGCATGTGCGGCTACCACGCGGCGCGCGTGGCGCTGCGCCGCCGGTTCTAGCGCCTCAGGCAAGGAGTCGCTGCCGGGAACGGGTGGATGAAGGGCCCAAGGACCACCGGCATGCGTCCTCGGTCCGGCAGAGCTTACCCGGCGCGCTCGGGCGCGCTACGGCTCGATCTGCTCGCCGGTCCAGTCGAAGACGACGCCCAGGTACTCATCCTTCTGGTGGGTCAGGCCCTGATACGCCTCCTGGCAGCGATCCGGCGGCAGCACGTGCGTGCGCAGCGGGTCGACGACCAGGCGCTCGCTGAGAATCCAATCGAGCAGCTGCCGGTAGTTGCCTTCGATCGTATAGCGCGCGCGCTCGGTCTCGGCCGGGATAGGGAAGGTCCACTCCAGCGCGCCGATCAGCTTGATCGCCAGCAGGTGGATGCGCGCCAGCATGGGCGTGAGGTCGGCCGCGTGCGGCGCGCGCGGGCTGCCCAGCAGCACCACCTCGCCGTGGCGGCCGGCCATCTCCACCGCCTGTGCTACCAGGTCACTGCGGCCGATGGCCTCCACGACGATGCGCGCGCCGCCGCGATCGTCGGCGGCGCCGGCCCAGCGGCGGGTGACCTCCACCGGATCGACCTCGCTGGCGTTATGCACGTTGCGCACGCCGCAGGCGCGCGCTAGCTCCAGGCGCCGCGGCGCGACATCGAAGGCGATGACGTTGCAGCCGGCAAGCTGGAAGAGCTGCGCCGCGAGGTTTCCTACCAGGCCGAGGCCGATTACCGCCACCGTATCGCCGGCACTGGCCGAGCTGGCGCGCAGCGCCGTGATCGAGACGCCGGCCATGCGCGTGAACACCACGCGTCGCCCATCGGCATCGGCCGGCACCAGCAGCGCAAACCGCCTGGCGTTGCAGCGCACGAGTGAGGCATGGCGCGAGAAGCTCAGCACACGATCGCCGGGCCGGAGGTGCTCGACCTCTGGCCCGACGGCCAGTACGCGGCCAAGGTGGCCGTAGCCGGTGCGTGCCGGGTAGATCACCGGCCGCGCGTGATAGACGGGCGGCACCTGCGCCATCAGGTTGGTGTAGAACGATCCCTCCGTACCGGCGCTGATTATCGAGTACTCCGCCTGCACCAGCGCCTCGCCGGGCCGGAGATCGCTGGGGCTCAGCTCCACCGGCTCCAGCTCGGCGCGCTCCGGCGCCGTGAAGACGACTCCCCGTCCGCGCATCGCTCCTCCCTTAATTCCTCAATTCCTCATCATCCGCTTACCTGCTCATCAGCCTCGCGATCGCCACGCCCCTCACGCCAGGCCGGCGACGAAGCGGCGCAGGCGCAGCTCGAGCTCATCGGCCACCCGAGGCTCCAGCGCGGCCAGGTCGTGCTGCTCGCGCCGATCGGCACGCCGGTCGAAGAGCTGGCGTTCGACGCCATCGCGCGGGCGCAGGTAGTGCACGTAGGTCCAGTCGCGGCTGCGTATCGCCCAGGCCTGCCGGTGAAGCCCGCTCAAGCCAAAGACGCGCGGGCTGCCGGTGCGCGGGTCGAGCGAATCCGGCTCGCGCCCATCGAGCAGCGGCAGCAGGCTGCGTCCATGCAGCAAGGTGCGCTCCCCCGGCGCCGCCGGCACTCCTGCCGAGACATCCCAGCGGTTGGCAGCGAAGCTCCACGGTGCCTTCGGCGCCGGCAGACCCGCCAGCTCGAGTACCGTGGGGAAGAGATCCGGCGGCTGGACAAAAGACTCGAAGCGCCGGCCGGCACCCAGGCCATCCGGGTGGCGCACCAGGAGCGGCACGTGCGCCAGCTCCTCATACGGCAGCGCCGGCACCTTTTTGATCACTCCGTGGTCGCCGAACGGATGGCCGTGGTCGGAGGTCCAGACGAGCAGGCTGCTCTCCCAGAGCCCCAACTGCCGCACCCCTTCCAGGAAGCGGCCGAGCCAGCGATCGACGAAGCAGACCTCGGCGGCGTAGCGATTGCGCAGGTGCTGCAGCTCATCTGGCTCGAGATAACCTTCGACCGGCCCGCCGTTGGCGTCGATCAGGTCGAGGCCCCCGCGGGCGAGGTACTCCGGATCAATAAACCGCTGCGTGATCTCATCGGGCGCATCCCATGGCTCGTGCGGATCGAAGCAATCGAGCCACAGGAAGAGCCCATCGCGCCGGCCGCGCGCGACCTGCCGCTCCAGCCAGTCGAGCCCGGCCTGCACCGTCTGCGGCAGCAGGTAGTCCTCCTCGCGCCGGCGGCCGGCCATATTGCGCAGGTACTGCGCGTTCTTCGGCCGCCAGCGGGCATCCGATTCGTCGCCACGCGGCTTGTAGTGGCGATCGATGTCGGTGTCGGAGACGTCGTCGGGCCGCTCCCAGCGATAGTGCAGCAGGTCCGACTCCTGGCCACGGATGAACTGCACGTGGTCGAAGCCACGCATCAGGTTCATGCCCGGCTTGTGCAGATGGTAGACGTCGGAGACGAGTGCCGAGGCAAAGCCGCGCGCCCACAGCCATTCAGCAAGCGTGACGTCGGCATCCTCGAGCCGCTGCCACCCACGAAACGGGAACGTAAACCGCCCCGTAAACCACGACGTGCGCGTCGGCACCGTGGGGAGCCCCTCGGTATAGGCGTTCTCGAAGAGCGCCGCCTCACGGGCCAACGCGTCGATGTGGGGCGTCTCGATGCGCGTGCCAAGCGCATTGGGGGCTACCGGCTGATAGCAGCCGAGCTGGTCGACCCGCAGGCTGTCGTTGACCACGACCAGGACGTTCACCATGTGATGGAATCTTCTCTCTCCCCCACTGGCTCCCCGCTGGCGGCTCCTCTCGCCCGGCGGTTCTTCTCGCCATGCTGGCCACCGGGGCGCGTGGCTCAGGCCATGGTGGCCAGCATCTCCTTAGTCACCCGATGGCGCAGCGGCTCGCCGTGGAGGAAGCGGATCAGCTCATCGACCATCGCCTCCCCCAGCCGCTGCCGCGACTCGACAGTTCCCCCGGCGACGTGCGGGCTGAGGATCACATTCGGCAGGCGGCGCAGCGGGCTATCGAGCGCCAGCGGCTCCTTGGGATAGACGTCAAGCGCGCCGCGAATGCGCCCGCTCTGGAGCTCGCGCGTCAGCGCCTCGTAGTCGACCGCGGCGGCGCGGGCGGTATTGATGAAGAGCGCGCCGTCGCGCAGCCTGGCCAGCTGCGCCGCGCCGATCATGCCGTTGGTCTCCGGCGTGGTGGGCGCATGGTTGGAGACGATGTCGCACACCTCGAAGAGCTCGTCAAGGTGCTCGACCCGGCGTACACCCAGCTCGCGCGCACGCTCCTCGGAGAGATAGGGATCGTAGACGAGAATCTCGCAGCCGAATGGCTTGAGCAGGCGAATGAAGGCGCGCCCGGTCATGCTGGCAGCGACGAGGCCAACGCGCTTGAAATAGAGCTCATGGCCAAAGCCGATGGCATTCCGATCCGGCTGCCCCTGCTCGGGGTGATGCATCGCATAGTTGAACTCGTAGGCTTTGCGCTGCGACATGAGCGCGACGGTGAGCGCCCACTCCCCCACCGAATCGGCAATCACACTCGCCGCATGCGTTACAGCAATGCCGCGATCGAACGCCTCGGGCACGACGAGCTGCTTGATCGTCCCCGCTGCGTGGGCGATGATCTTGAGCCGGCCGGCCCGGTCGAGCAGGCGCTGGTCGAAGAGCGGCGCGCCCCAGCTGGTGAGGACGGCATCCACCCCCGGTAGCAGGTCGATGATCTCGTCCTGACGCAGGCTGCGCCCGCCACCCGATGGCGGGGGCGCCTGGATCACCTCACCGAGGGCGCGCAGCTTCTCCTCCGCCCGCGGTGACATGATCTCCCGGTAGAGCTGCCCCGAGGGCAGCACCAGGATCGTCGGTCGTGCCTGGGCCGTCTGCCCCGTCGTCGCCATGCTCGTCTCCTTCCCCTCTGTTGCCAGCTGAGCTCCGGCTGAGTGGCCTGCTCTGCTGGTGCCGGCGTGCGCGCATATACTGCCGCATCGGGGAGGGCTCGTGCACGCAGCAAGGACGAAGGACGAACGACGAAGCGGCGGCCATCGTTCGTCTTTGGTCTTTCGCCCTTCGTCCCTACGTGCCCGGCAGCGACGACGTGGCCGTTGCCGCTAGGCAGCGACGCGCGGGGTAGCCGGAGTGGTGGGCGAGGTGCCAGCTTCCATGGCGGCCTGCAGGCGCGCCTGCTCGGGCGTGAGGTTCACACCCACCTTGTGATCCTGGATCAGCGACCAGCCGAAGAAGCCGGCGGCGACCGTCAGCCCAACGCCGATCAGCGAGAGGATCCAGCCGAGCGTCACATCGGGCACGGTCGAGGTCCACTGCGCGCCATTGACGATCGCGGTGATTAGGAACAGGATCAGCGCGGTGACGTTGAGGAGCAGATGGCGCAGCCCAACCGTCTTGGCCATCGTTGCCCGCGGGATGCCGAAGAACCAGTCGATGAAGCCCGGTACCGCCGCGACGACGGCCATCACGACGCCGGCGATGTTGGCCACGACGCCGAGCTGGAAGGCGAAGAGGCTGCCACCCAGCGCGTATACCACGTAGGCGATGAACGTGGCCGTGTAGAACGCCACCGGGAAGGCGATGAGCATGGGATGCAACGGATGGCCGAGCAGCTTGACCTTGCTGTACATCGTGGAGCTCCCTTCTTGAGCACGCCGCAGCAAACCGTCCTGATTGCAGCAGAGCGCGTGCCAAGGTGAGGGCCGGCCTTTGCCAGCTCGCTCTGAGTGGACCGGCTTCTTCACCAGAA
>Ga0070741_10017288_pt1 | contig 11873 bp, 8 predicted proteins | sample Coa_R1_4_FD_66440 | JGI IMG/M metagenome (GOLD analysis project Ga0070741, IMG submission 66440) | Surface soil microbial communities from Centralia Pennsylvania, which are recovering from an underground coalmine fire - Coalmine... | ecosystem: Environmental > Terrestrial > Soil > Unclassified ...
GATTTCCGTTTCGGTTTCCGGTCTCCTCGGTTCCGGTTTGCAGTTGCAGCTGAACGGTGGCAATACTCTAAACGTCGCCGCCAACGGCAACGTTACTTTCCCCGGTTCGCTTGCCAACGGCTCATCCTACGCCGTAAGCGTCCGTACGCAGCCGTCCTCGCCGTCACAGACCTGTACCGTCGCTAACGGTTCGGGCTCGGTTGCCGGCGGGAATGTCACGAACATCGCCATCACCTGCGCAATCAATACCTATACGGTCGCCGGTACGGCGAGCGGACTGGCGGGCTCGGGTTTGCAGCTGCAACTGAACGGCGGCAACAATTTGAACGTGAGCGCCAACGGTGGCTTTGTTTTTTCCGCCCCCATTGCCGACGGTTCATCCTACAACGTCACGGTGCGCGCGCAGCCGTCCTCGCCGTCGCAGACCTGTTCCGTGCTCAATGGCGCCGGCACGGTGAACGCGGCGAACATCACCAACGTGCAAGTCAGTTGTACGACCAACAGCTACCTGGTCGGCGGCACCGTTACCGGGCTCACCGGTGATAGCGTGGTACTGCAACTAAACGGGGGGAACAATCTCACGGTTACGTCGGCTAACCGAAACTTCACATTCCCGATCGCCATCGCGAGCGGCGGTTTATACAGCGTCAGCGTCCTCGCCCATCCCACGTCGCCGTCGCAGACCTGCGCGGTGACCAACGGCTCCGGCACTATTGGCGGGGCGAACGTCGACAACGTGATTGTAAGCTGCGTCACCAATCCTCCGTCGTCTTCCAGTTACAGTATCGGCGGTACCGTGAACGGGCTGTCGGGTTCCGGCTTGCAACTGCAATTGAACGGGTCGAACACGCTGTCGATTACCGGCGGCGGCTCGTTCACCTTCCCGGCTGCGGCGAAGGTTTCTGATGGTTCCTCTTATAACGTGACGGTGCTGACCAATCCGTCGTCGCCGGCGCAAACGTGCACGGTTTCGAGCGGCGTCGGCACGGTCGCCGGTGCCGATGTAACGAGCGTCGTGGTGACCTGTGCGACGACGGCTTACACCATCCGCGGTAACGTCAGCGGGTTGTCCGGCTCGGGTCTACGGCTGCAACTGAACGGCGCGGAAGATCTTTCCGTCACACTCCCGGGCTTCGCCTTCACTACGCCCGTCGCCGACGGCTCGCCCTATAGCGTGACGGTGCGCACGCAGCCGTCATCGCCTTCGCAAACTTGCGCGGTCACGAACGGTACCGGTACGGCGAGCGGCGACGTCTCCAACGTGCAGGTGAACTGCAACACCGACAGCTTTCCGGTTTCGGTGACCGTCAACGGCCTGAGCGGCGGCACGCTCACGCTGCGGAACAACGGTGCGGACGATCTCGCGATAACCAGCAACGGCAGCTTCATGTTCGCGAGCTCGGTGGCGAGCGGAGCGCCCTATGCGGTCACCGTGGCATCTTCGCCCACGTCGCCGACGCAGACCTGTACCGTCGCGCGCAGTAGCGGCGTGGTAGGCAACAGCGCCGTTACGGACGTCGTCGTTAATTGCGCGATCAACACGTATACCGTAGGCGGCACCGTGACCGGCCTGAGCGGCACCGGCCTGGTTCTGGGACTTAACGGCGGCAACGCACTGGGCGTATCGAGTAGCGGCGCCTTCACGTTTACCGATCGCATCGCCGATGGGTCCGCTTATACCGTCACCGTCGCGACGCAACCCAGCTCCCAGACCTGCATGGTCACCAACGGCACGGGAACACTGGCCGGGGCGATCGTTACGAACGTGACCGTGACGTGCAGCACGGTGAAATGGTCGGGCATCAAACAGTTTGGCAGCGCGGCGGACGATGTCGCGAACGCCGTTGCCGTCGACCCGAGCAACGGCGATGTGGTCGTCGTCGGCTGCTATCAGGGTGCGCTGAGTGGCAACGTGAAGGGCACCTGCGATATGCCGGGCGGCAACGCGCGCGCGTATGTGCGCAAGTACGATCGAACCGGCGATTTCAAATGGGAGGGGTCGCTTGGAAATTCGGGCAACACCCAGGCTAATGCGGTGGCGATCGATATCGGCGGCAATATTTACGTCACCGGCGTTTCCCAGGGTGCGTTCGATGGGCAGCTAGGACACAACGATGATGATTATTTCTTGACGAAGTACGACAGCAATGGAAATAAGCTCTGGACTGGCGTGTACGGCGGAGCGGGCGCGGATCGCGGGAACGCGCTCGCCTTCGATGGAAGCGGTAACCTCTACTTGGCGGGCATCACGTATGGTACCAGCTATGACATATTCGTCGCTAAATTCCCGGCGGCGGATTTGAGTTCGCTAACGACGCCTCCCGGCTCGCCGGTTCAGACAGCAACGTTCGGCAGTATACAAACGACGACCCAGCCGAACGACTTCGCATTTCACGTTGCCATCGACTCCGCCGGATTCGTGTACGTGTCAGGCACGACTCTAGGCCGTCTCGGTTCTAACACATCGGCCGGTGACGCCGACACGTTTGTGATGAAGCTCGACGCGACGGCGAACCCCGCAACATTTACCGAGGTGTGGACCAACCAAATCGGCACGTCGAGCTATGACCGCAACGGCGGCCTCGCCGTGGACGGCGACGGCAATGTCTACGTCGCCGGCTCGACCGGCCTTTGTTTGCCCGACCCCTCGAACTGTCCCAAAACCCCGGGCGTCAACGATATGTTCGTGGTGAAGTACGACGCGAGCGGCGCGCAGCAGTGGATACGGCAAGTGATTTCGCCGGGCCACGACTACGTTACCAGCATGGCCGCTGGGCCAGGCCGCAGTCTATATATCACGGGCTACACCACCGGCAGCTTCAGCGGTAACAAAAATGCGGACCGGTCGGGAAACACGACGGATATCTTCCTCGTGAAATATGCCGGCGACGGAACCAAGCTGTGGAGTCGGCAGTTGGGAACGACGACCGACGACCGGCCGTATGCGGTTACAGCCGACCGTGATCCGTTCGACTCCACCGCGGACGCCGGCGCTTTCGTCGTCGGTTACACGCTCGGAGCGCTCGGCGGCAATACGAACGTCGGCGGAGCGGATATGTTCATTACCAAGTACGACGCAAACGGTGTAAGGCAGTAGCGCGTCGCAGAGCATCGATAAATAACAAGAGCCGCCACAAGGCGGATTTGAGGGGGAGGGGTGGGAGGGGAGCTGTTCCTAGGGGCAGCTCCCCGGCCCATACCCCTCGTTTTTGTTCGGCCGCTAGCGCTTTCTAATCACGCTCACTCCGTCGCGCATCGGTATCATTACGCATTCGACGCGACGATCACGGCGCACGAGATCGTTGAATCGAACGATCGCGCGCGTCGCCTCGGACGCCCCGCCCTGGCCCTCGAGCACACGGCCGTACCAAAGAACGTTGTCCGCGACGATCAATCCACCCGGCTTTAGCAACGGCAGAGACCGTTCGTAGTAATCGAGGTAGCTTTCTTTGTCCGCGTCGAGAAACACGAGATCGAGCGGTGGTTGCGGCGCCAGCGACCCAAGCGTAGCGAGCGCCGGCCCGACGCGTAATGATATCTTCCGGGCGTGCGGGCTGCGTGCGAAGAAACTCTGGGCGGTCTCGGCGCGTTCGACGTCGATTTCGCACGTGATAACTTGGCCGTCCGCCGGCAACGCTTCGGCCATGGCGAGGGCCGAATAGCCGGTGAACGTGCCGATCTCGAGAACCCGCCGCGCGCCGGTCGTACGTACCAGCAGTTGCAGGAAGGCCGCCTCGAGCGCACCGACGAGCATCTGAGCATCGGTGAAGTTTCTGGTAGTGTACGCTTGCACCTCTTCGAGCAGCGACGAGGGTGCCGAGGAATGAGCAGCGCAATATTCCTCGATCGCGGGAGGAACGATGGTGTCCATAGTGTCCTCAGCTGAAATCGAACGACGTACCCGCTAGTCTTACGAATGCCTGACGATACAGCAACACACTTTTCGGAATCCCCCAACGATCCAGCGGGCGAAACAACGGCACGTTTACCGGCGGAGCTGCGCGAGACCGCGCAAAGACGTTGGAGCGCGCTCGGGCCCGTCGTCGCCCGTGCTGTAAGCGATTCGGTGCGCGTGTTGCTCGCGGCGCTTCCGCGCGTGCTCGCCTGCAGCGATTTTGTCGCGCTCGCGCTGGAGCGCCATCCGGAGCTCGTCGGGGAATTGATCGACAGCGGATCCCTCGACCGCCCTTACGCCGCGGGAGAGCTCGCTTCGCGCGTGGCCGCGGTAACCGCCGCCGCCCGTGACGAGGTGGAGCTGAAACGCGCGCTGCGGGTGGTGCGCCGGCGCGAAATGGTTCGTATTGCCTGGCGTGATCTGGCCGGGCAGGCGGAACTCGGGGAGGTCATCGCCACGCTGTCCGAGCTGGCCGACGCCAGCCTCGAGGCGGCGTTGCAGTGGCTCATGCCGCGGTTGCAAGCCGAATTCGGCACGCCGCGGGGCTCGGACGGCGCGCCGGTCGGGCTGGTCGTGCTCGGCCTCGGGAAGCTCGGCGGCAAGGAGCTCAATTTCTCCTCCGACGTCGATCTGGTCTTCGTCTACGCCGAGGAGGGCGAGACCCAGGCGCAACGGTCGCTCAGCCACAGCGAATTTTTCGTGCGCTTGAGCCAGTCGGTCATCCGGGTGCTGAGCGAATCGACCGCGGACGGCTTTGTCTTCCGTGTCGATATCCGCTTGCGCCCCTTCGGGACGAGCGGCCCGTTAGCGTTGTCGTTCGACGCGATGGAGCATTACTACCAGACGCACGGCCGCGAGTGGGAACGTTACGCGCTCATCAAGGCGCGGGTGAGCGCCGGCGATCGCGCCGCGGGCGAAGAGCTGCTCGCGCGCCTGCGACCGTTCGTGTATCGACGCTATCTCGACTACGGCGCGCTCGAAGCCATTCGGGGCATGAAAGAGCTCATCGCGCGCGAAGTCGAGCGCAAGTCGATGGCGCAGAACATCAAGCTCGGCCCGGGCGGCATACGCGAAATCGAGTTCATCGCGCAGGCGTTGCAGATGATCCGCGGCGGACGCGAACCGGCGCTGCAAGAACGTGCGACGGTCAGAGCGCTTTCGCTCCTCGCGCAGGCGGAGCATCTTGATCCCGCCGTCGCGCGGCAGTTGAGCGTCGCCTACACATTTCTGCGGCGCACCGAGCATTGCCTGCAAATGCTGGCGGACCAGCAAACGCACATGCTTCCCACGGACCCGCGCGAGCGGTTGCGCGTCGCGGCCGGCATGGGATTTCGCGACTGGAGCGCGTTCGAAACCGAGCTTCAGCAACAGCGCCGTATCGTGCAAGCGCATTTCGCGGAACTGCTCGGTTCCGGCGAAAAAGCGCCTGCCCCTGCCGATGCGTTCGCGGCGTTGTGGTCGGGCGCGCTGGAAGCGGATCGGGCCGTCAAATCGTTGCGGGACGCCGGTTACGCCGAGCCCGAGCGCGTCGCCGCGCTGCTCGGCGAGCTGCGGGAGAGTTCCGGTTACCAGGCATTGTCCACCGAAGGGCGTTCGCGCCTCGATCGCCTGGTGCCGTTACTGTTGCGCGAGACGGCGCGCGCTGCCGATCCCGACGTCACCATCGCCCGGCTCATTCATTTATGCGAGTCGATCGGCCGGCGCACCGCGTATTTTTCGCTCCTCATCGAGAACCCGATGGCGCTGACGCAGCTCGTCAATCTCGCGGCCGCCAGCCCGTGGATCGCCGGCTGGATCAGCCAGCACCCGGTGCTGCTCGATGAGCTGCTCGATCCGCGCGGTCTATATCAGCTTCCCGACCGCGCGCAACTCGAGGCGGAATTGAAAGCACGGTTGGCATCGCTCGAGGCGGATAATCTCGAGGCCCAGATGGAAACGCTGCGCGAGTTTCGCCACGCGCATCTGTTGCGCGTCGCCGCCGCCGACATCGGCCCCGGTCTCCCCGCCGACGTGGTCGGCGCACAGCTGTCGCAGCTCGCCGACGTGCTGCTCGCGGCGTCGCTCGATCTGTCCTATCGGCTGCTGACGGAACGTCACGGCCGGCCGGGCGGGAACGCGCAGCATCCCGACCCCGGCTTCGTCGTCATTGGCTACGGAAAACTCGGGAGCCGTGAGCTCGGCTACGCGTCGGATCTCGACATGATATTTCTCTACGACGAAGTCGAGGGCGGCGTCACCAACGGAGCGCGGCCGCTGCCGAACGAGCTTTTCTTCGTGCGTCTCGGACAGCGCCTGATCAATTTGCTCACCACGCGAACGCCGGCCGGCATTCTTTATGAAGTCGACATGCGGCTGCGCCCGAGCGGTAACGCGGGCGCGCTGGTGACGAGTCTCAACGCCTTCGCCCGGTATCAACAAAACCAGGCATGGACGTGGGAGCACCAGGCGCTGGTGCGCGCGCGCCCCGTGGCGGGCAAGCCGGCGTTGCGTCAGGCGTTCGAAGAGGCGCGCCGCGCCGTGCTGTGCCGCCCGCGCGATGAAGCGGCGCTGCGTAAGGAGGTGCGCGAGATGCGCGAGAAGATGGCGGCCGCGCACGGCGGCGGCGACGCCGACTTCGACGTCAAGCACGACCGCGGCGGTATCGTCGATATCGAATTTATGGTGCAATATTGGGTGTTGGCTCGCGCGCATGCATTTCCGGAAGTGACCGAGCCGCGGGACAATATTCATATAATGGAAGCGCTAGCCGCTCGGGATCTGGTTCCCCCCGAATGGGCCGAGGTGCTTATCAACGCGTATCGCCGCTGTCTGTCCATCGAGCAACGGCTCAAGCTAATGGAGCGCGGGGCGCGCCTTCCGCGCGCCGAGCTGGGCGATGTGCCGGACGCGGTGTTGAAGATCTGGAACCAGGTGTTTGAGCAGGAGTAGATCCATGTCGATGGCCGATCGTGACGGTGTTATCTGGTATGACGGCAAGCTGGTGCCGTGGCGCGAGGCCACGACCCACGTCCTCACGCATACGCTGCACTACGGAATGGGCGTGTTCGAGGGCGTACGGGCCTATAAGACGGCGAAGGGAACCGCGGTGTTTCGCCTGAAAGAACACACCGACCGGTTGTTCAACTCGGCGCGCATTCTCAACATGCGCATGCCCTACGACAAGGAAACGATCAACACGGCGGTGCTCGCTTCGGTGCGCGAGAACAAGCTCGCGTCGGCGTACATCCGTCCGATGTGCTTCTACGGGCCCGAGGGCATGGGCCTGCGCGCGGAAAATCTGAAGGTCCACGTCATCGTCGCCGCGTGGGAATGGGGTTCTTACCTCGGCGAGGACGGCGTCAAGAACGGCATTCGCGTGCGCACCTCTTCGCTCAACCGCCATCACGTCAATATCGCCATGTGCCGCGCCAAGGCCAACGGCAACTACATGAACTCGATGCTCGCGCTGCACGAAGCGCTCGCCGCCGGCGCGGACGAAGCGCTGCTCCTCGACACCGACGGTTTTGTTTCGGAGGGCAGCGGCGAGAATATTTTCATCGTGCGCAAAGGCGAGCTGGCGACGCCCGATCTCACTTCGGCGCTCGACGGCATCACGCGCGAGACCGTCATGCAACTCGCGGAAGAAATCGGGCTGAAGACCTCGGTGCGGCGTATCACCCGCGACGAGGTCTATATCGCCGATGAAGCGTTCTTCACCGGCACGGCCGCGGAAGTCACGCCGATCCGCGAAGTCGACGGGCGCGTCATCGGCGCGGGCAAGCGCGGCCCGATCACCGAACGGCTGCAGACGTTATATTTCGACCAGGTGTACGGCCGGCGGGACAAACATCCCGAGTGGCTGACAACGGTTGCTTGAGGCGGGAAAAACCATGCATCGAACCCAGGGTCCGAAGCTCGATGCCAAGATCGAGCCGAACGCGGAAAACCGTTACGAGATCACGCGCGCGGATCTCCCGCTGCACTGCCCGATGAAGGGCATGAGCCTGTGGAACTCGCACCCGCGGGTTTATTTGCCGATCGAGGAGAGCGGCGAAGAGCAGTGCCCGTATTGCGGCGCGCTCTACATCCTCAAAGACTAGACGCTATCTCAAAATCCAAATATTGGAGATTGCTTCCTCGCCAACACCGCTCCTCGCAATGACAACCAGGTTGTCATTGCGAGCGAAGCGAAACAATCTATTGCGAGATAGATTCGATTTCGTTGCGGCTGCAAAGCGCACGATGCGGCGGCACTTATGTCGCGACGGCCCTGCTCGTGATCAGCTCGGGTAACAGGTATCTCCGCCACAGCGTTTCCTCGAACGCCGGCCGAAAGAAACCGAAGTGTCCGATACGGCGGACGCCGATGTCCCCGGGCGCGAGGCGCTTCAGGGTGCGCGGCGCGTTGACATAAAAGCCGTGAATGGAAGCGGTGTTGCGCGCGGACATGAACTCATCATCGGTGAACGAGAGCGACACGATCGGCGTCTTCACGGACGCATATAAGTTTCGCGCCCGCTCGCCTTCGGCGCCCGCCGCATACTCCGGGTTCAGACACCAGCGGCGCCACTGCTGTATCACGCCCTTGGGAAGGTCGCCGACGATGTGCAGGCGCTTGCCGGGAAAATAGCCGAACAAGGGAACGGTCAACGGAACCAAGACGTGCCACAGAAACCAGGCGCGGCGCCTGAGCGCAAGCGCGTTCTCGCGCCAGTATCCGCTGCCCGTCGCGACCGTCACCGCCTTTGAGATCCGCCCGTGATTGGGCACGAAAGCCAGGATCTGGCCGCCGAGGCTGTGTCCGATCCAGTAAAATGGCTTGCCGGGCGCGCGCATCGACGTCGCTTCGATCATCGCCGCGCAATCGAGCTCGGCCCAATCGAACACCGTCGCCCTGAATCCGCGCAAACCGTTTGTGCGCGACAAACCCATGCCGCGGTAATCAAACGTGGCGGCAAGAAAACCTTGCGCCGCGAGCCATGTGGCGAAGGGCGCGTAATAGTCCTGCACCACGCCCATCGCGGGCACGATGAGAACCGCGGCCGTGGGTGAGCCGGCCGGCGCGAAAAAACGCGCGACGATCCGCTGACCGTCGGCGGCGGCGATTTCATGCTCTTCTGTGAGATCCATGCGTAATGTCATCGACTCAGGACTCAACCCGTAAAGGCCGGGTCCTGTTTGCGGCCAACGGAAAAGGCACCTCAGCTTGTGCCCAAGCGCTCAATCCAGTCCTGTGTTTTCAGGACTTTGCTGAAGCGCGTTTGCGTGACGAGTATCGCGCGGTGCAGTTCTTCCGCCGTCACCGTTCCCGCTTCGTTGCTGAAGGCGAGCGTGCCGGTCGCGTCGGCGAGGAACTCCACCGCATAGCCGAGATGAAAAGCGCGCCTGGCGGTCGTGTCGCAACACATTTGCGTCATGTATCCGCTGACCGTAACGGTATCGATGCCGTTATTCTTGAGCCAGCTCTGCAGTTGCGTTTCCGTGAAAGCATCGGGCCAGTTTTTTTCGATCAACACGCTGCGCGGCCGGCGGCCGATCTCCGCGTGCAGTTCCCACCCGGGGCTACCTTTCTGGAAGACCGGCGACTGCGCCGCCTTGGCGGCGTGCTGAATCACCGCGACCGGCACGCCGCGCCGTTGCGCCGCGTCCATCGCTTGCAACACGTTCTCGAGGCTGTTGGCGGGGTGCGTCACGGGCAGCTTGCCCGTGAAGTATTCGTTTTGGACGTCGATAACTAATAGCGCGCGCTTCATAATGGCTTACCAGGCGAATTTATTATGTGATGCTCGCGGCATCGGTGTGTCGAGCTTCGCATCCTGTGCCGGCTTGAGGCAAGCGGGTAAGTTCAAGCGGTATAAGACGCGTGCCGGCGCGCTACACGGCCCCCGGCACGTCGCCGGGGGCCGCGCCCACGAAAGCGCTTACGCTACCACTTCGACTTTGCCGTCGATGGAGTGTTGGTGGAAATTAAACAGCGGGAAGATTACTCCGGTTGCACGTATCCATTCTAAGGCAAATTTACTTTTTTGCAGGAACGTCCTCCATCTCGCGGATGAGGCGCCGCTTACTCCACCGCTCCTTTTGTCCGTCAAGAAAGCTCGGTTTTATTTCTGCGGAAAGGCAGTGTCGCGCACGACTTTGCAGACTTGCAGGCGGTATTCAAGGTAGAACTCTTTCCGTCCCTTTTTCTTGGCATCGACGTGCTCCGGCAGAAGACTCCAAGCGCGCTGCGCCTCTTCGGACGCAAACTCGACAATCGTCGCCCTTTCGCCATCCTCCGCAATAAAGCTCTTGTGGGAAATGTAGCCCGGCATTTGCTTGGCGAGCGCGCTCATGCGGCTCGCCCACTCCAGGTACTCTTGTTGGGCCTCAGGGTTGGCGCGAGAACGAAAGACGGTAATTATCATCGGGGTCCTCCAACGTTATCGAAGACGTTGATGTTCTCCTTCCGCACGGCGCGTCCAGGTTGCGTGAAAAGTAATTTAATCTTCATCAATGTTGAGCAAACCTATTTCGCCGAACGCGAATTCTCTTGACGATTTCGGCGTTGTTACAGCGCGAACCAATACGGCGCCCACGGCTCCACCGAGAACGCCTGCTACGCCATAGGCTTCTTTTGGTGCTTCCCCTGCGGAGGTTGAAGCAGCAAAGGAACTTCTAAAGTATTGAGGAGCGGTATGCACAAGCAACCTCTCCACGCCCATCGGAATTTGAAATTCGTTGAGAAGACTATTTCCGTCAAACGCGAATTCGTATTTCGGCTTTACGGTCTCGTACGCGCGGTAACTCTTATCAATAAAAGACACGATTGGGTAGAACAGCACATGTGTCCCGTCGCCATGCCGGACGACATAACTCCGAACCTTCATATTCCGCGGCTTTGAACCGTTATTAATCACTGGAACGACCAGTAGCTTAACGTTGTTTAATGAAACTACCGGCAGCTCGCCTGGCACGACAGATACTTCAACTCTTCGGGCGTCGAGACTAACCGATTTCGCGGCAAAGGCTTCTTCGATCGAGACGGCGTTTGTTGCCGCTAACGTACTGGAAACTTCGTCGGGCGATTGCTGGACGACCGTAGGGATAGAACCGCAACCGGTAGCGAGCATGGTCAAAATAATTAAGACGGAGCGTAAACGCATTGGTGTACCTAACGGGCGGCGAGTTGAGCCGCACCCGACGAGTGGGCGGCAGCCGCGCGCCCCGTTGGTGGACGTGCGGTTAGCGCCGCCATCCGCGGCACTCGCTACGAAGGACGTTGGGTTCATCGTCGGTGCGATCTCGTCTCTTGTGCTAGGCAGGCGCTGCGCGCCGCTTTTGCGCGTTCGCCTCGAAGCGCTTGTTAGGCGCGTTCATCTCGGTAGCTCATAATCTCGACCGATCGTCGAGGTACGAAACAGGCGATAGGTTACCTTGTCAGGTTCAATGAACGGATACCTCTGTTTTACTTCAGCCATATGTGAAGCAAATCCGTCTCGTCCTTCCGTATAGTAGCGCCAGATCATCGGTTGTTCGTGACAATCCAAGAAGAAGTTTCCGATGTAAACGATTTCTCCGGCTTTCACGTGGAAAGAACCGGCTTTCGGCTTGCTGTTCTCGACCAACTGCGCACGCTTCCCAACAAAGTGGCCGACATCGCGAACGGAGCGAGCCGCCTTTACGTCAAAACTAGTCAGAGCGTATTCGCCGGGTTCTAGGAGAAGCGCGTAGTTTTCGAACACGGGTTTCTTCGTTAACCGTGGTGGCCCGTCCAAGAATACCTCTGGCGGAGTGTCGGCGCTGTCCTTAATAGGGAGACGGTCGAAGCCAATACTCATAAGCTCTGCGTTTTCATAACCGGCACAGTTCCAGCGCCGGCCCCAGTTTATCGCGAGGATAACCAAACCCTTTGTCGTCCCGGATTTTGTATATGTCTCTGCCGTGGCTTCGCTAGCGACGAGATTGTTCGCGACTGTCCCGCACGAGGCGGCTGCGAGTGACAAGAGCATGAAAACGA